>JGI24158J21664_10000372_pt1 | contig 39129 bp, 33 predicted proteins | sample Ectturendosymbi3_FD_21664 | JGI IMG/M metagenome (IMG submission 21664) | reverse complement strand
TTCAAGGGTTTTTTTCCCCCAAACCCCCCCCCCCCCTTGCGTACGCCCTTGATCCGTATTCTGTTTTGTCCTGTAATTTAAGGACGGAGCAGTACCTGCCGCTGTTACCTAGAATAACATCAACGGATTATTTCTGATACGTTTGTGAGGTAATAGACATGTTTAATTCTTGAGCATAAAGCGTCGACATTCATTGCTTGGAGTTTTGAACGTGAAGTTAGCAGTGCTGCCACGGCTGTTTTTTTCACTAGATCTGGGGTTTTTCTATTTTATCTGGGGTTCTGGAGTTTTTATTGAAAATCTGGGTTTTTTTGACTCTGGTCAAATTTTAGAAATGTATGTTGTATTACTGTATTTGCCATTCAAGAATACAGCAGTTTCACAGGCGTAATGTGCAGAGTCAGTAACCAGTACAGTTGAGTGGGGCTAGACTTAATCAAATTGTTCGAAATCTAATGTTCAACAGATTAAGCACTGACTAGGCATAGTTCAGCACTCTTGATCTATCGCTGATATGTCAAGGGCTGCTTGTGCGTGATTTTGGAATGCTTTTTTTGTTATGAATGAAGATGCTGTGGTGTGGTTGAAAATCTGTTCATTGTTTTACAGGCGCATTGTGATAGGTATAAATTTATAGTTTTGAATGTTAAATTAGTAGCCAAATATTGCAAAGATTAGGGTGAAAATAAAACTGTAAGACCGTGAATGTATCATGTACATGTTTCATTTGCGCATTTAAGTGAAAGTAAAAGAAAACATTAAACGTTTTTCAGAAAAGATCTAACTTTTTATGTTACTTCATACATTTGATTTGCTGCTAGCTTACTTGTAAATTGTCAGTATGCTTAAAAATAGTCTTGAACTGTGATGCAAATAATGCATATTTCCTTAATTTTTACGTAGAAGTACCGCTAGCGTACATTTCAAGTTTGGTTTTGACTTTTTTAACATTTTGTATGTCTGGGGTTTTTTCAAGGTAAATTCTGGGCTTTTTCTTCATAACAGAGTGGCAACACTGGAAGTTAGCCTACATGCCTATTGCCTAGTTGTATACGTCCAGAAGTCAGATTTCCACTTGATCAACTTATTTTGTGTAATGATTGTTGTGAAAAAATGTATTGCGGCTAGTCCAAGTAGTCTTCTCATATTTTGGGCTGCATAGAAGCAAGATATCTTTGGTGCTTACGACCAAGCAGCCTGCTGTTCAGACAGTCAGATGGAGTGTAGTTTGAAGAGTTTATTTAGCAATCACTGCTAAGCTTGTCACAAAACAGAGTAGTGCAGTTAGTGGATTATGGATGTTAACCATGTTGCGTCCACGTAGACCTTAGTCTATATTTGTCAACATTTATAGCCTATCTGAGATACAAATGTTATCAATCGAAACATGTGCCATGCACCAGGTGATCAACAACTCCAGGCATCAGAAAGGTTTGTGCATGCGCATTTAGACCAGTTAAAAGCACGATGCGCATGCTTTTTAACCAAAATTCACTTAAGCTCATGTTAAAGTTTATCAGTCAGCGCTAATGAAAGAAAACGTTCATCGCGGCTCACTGCTTTGACCGGTCTAAAGTTCGCCCCTGAGGCAACAGCGTTTTCACAACTGAATGAAAAGCTTGATTCTGATTTCCTGCAAACGTTTTTAAATATTTGCATTTCATTACAACATCTTTGAATAACCGCCGCTATCAAATGACAGTGATTAAGACCCAATCCCTTTTGTTAAGCCAATTCAAAAATTTTAAGCTGCAAACTACGAGCCTGTTATTGGTACTTGCGGGAAAATATTTCATAATTATATAATTAATTCGCACAAATGTGTTGTGAATTAAATATAAAATTTCAGAATATCTAGCCCTCTTGCACAAACATGAACCCTCCCAACTGAAGACTTTTTGGCGAAGGTTCTGCCAAAATTGTGCCTGCAAGTGGAACTAAAAGAATAGTGAAATAAGAAAAAAATTTAGGATATTTTATTGTGAAGGCCATTCCGCCTTGAAATGTGCCATAACGTCGAATTTATTTTCGGAAATCACCATTAGGGGGGCCTTGTAAGCATATCGGGGGGAGAGTTGGGCTGCTACGGCACTGACTATATCTATTGCCATATTTGTAGCAAAGAACAACATTTCCCAACTTTTGCGAAACTAACTGCATTGTAGCATTAAATATGTACCAAATTGTTCCACTGGTTTATATCATCCCATCAAATGAAACTTTTTGACTTATTTGCTCGATTTGTTTTTACTACGTTTTGTATCGACATTACGTCAAAACTTTGTTTTTGTGGCTAGTTTGACATGCCCGGTTACTGTGCAATTTCGGAAACAGCAACATGTTTTTGCTTGTGCGTAGAATATTTTTTTCAAACCGAAACATTCACACTTTTTGCGGCCTAGAAACGCACACACTGCCACGCAAAACATGCATGCAAAGAACTGCCTTTGTAGTTTTAAATTTATGCGATGCAATGTTGCTGCCAGATTCCGGAAGATGACGAAGTCTTTGAAGTGAGACTGTCTGAAACTAGCGGAGGAGTTGTCGTCAACGTATCATCCTATACTGTGCAAATCGTTGTTAATGGAAACGACTGTCCAATCAGGTAGTTTTACTCTGCTTGATGTAAGCAGACATCTCTTCCCACGCATCTGCGGCGTGGTTCATTTCCGAGACCAATTGCGCATGCTGTGCGGAGGCCGGAGGTTGGAGCAAACCAAGCACTTTTTTCCTAAAATTTACAAAAATTGTGCAACTCGAGTCAATGTTTTTCTATCTTTTTGGTGGATTTTAGAAGCTTGTGTTCCCTCTGAAATCGTTCCACCACCATTTTTTACTGGTTATGACGAGGACCATTTCTATGTCCTAAAAACTTAATAATATGACTTTATTTTTCAGAAAACATGACTTTATATGACCAAACAAAAATATGACTGAGCTAGAACATACAACTACTATACAAAGAAGTATAACCAGCGAAAATAGGCATAAGAGATGGTAGTCCCATGGTTTGTTGAAGCGCCACTAAAATAAATGGTTCGAAAGATGAGCAAAACATTTAGTTTGGTTTGAAGCAAATTGAAAAATGCATGGACATTGGTTTATTTCTTTGGGGCAGCAAGAACATGCATTTTTAGGCAGTGCATTACGTTTCATCCAAGTAACTTGGTAATTGGTTCACCTACGTCTTTGCCAACATTCGCAGCGTGCCCAAGTGGGTTCAATTTGCAGGATGCAGCTTAGACCTAGTGATATAGTAGTTTCACCTGATAATTTGAGATTGTTTTTATGGTTTCCTTATTGAAATTGGTTGAAAATATGACCTTATGACCTAACATGGAAAATTTGACTTTTTATGACTTTATAACTTCTGTTATAGACTTCGTAGGGGTGCGATCTTCGCTTTAAAATTCGTTTCATAGCTCCCTAAAGTACAGAAAAAAATATGACTTTAAATGGCCGTAATTATGACTCTGTCACGCTGCTGTCCAAATTCGTCAATGCGTAGAAACCAGAGGTGGGCGGAGGCTTACATTTTTGACTCCGCATCCGTTCTGACCCCAAAAAGTTTTCTTTCGGCCAATCATGGAAATGTTAAAGATCGACTCCACTCTCCACCTATAACTCCGCACAGTTATAAAATCTACAGTTGCATGTTGCTTGGCAGTTTTGCTTAATTAAATCCAAGCTGGACAACTTTTGCTGTTGAAGAACTATTCGCGTATGCCTAAAACACCAACTTCAAATAGATTCTATTTGAATAAGCTTTTAGGACTGAGGATGCGTAGTTTTACGTGAAATCGATTTCCTGTTCAAAAATTGACTGATCGATTCCTTGCTTACTTCTCGTGTGGAGAGTACTTACTTCAAGTAGACCATCATAAAACAGATTTTTCATTGTTGATGTAAGCACATCTCAATCACAATTCAGTGGTGACAATATAATGCAAAGAACTGGCCGAAATTCGCCCCCTTTGAGTACCTTGAAAGCCACTGTAGTGGCTCAAAGGTCCGAACAAAATTGTCAGTATGTGTGTATTGAAAAACAACTTAATTGTGGCTAATCAAACATGTAAAAACCTATGCCGTGATGACACAAACTCACAATCTACAATGAAACAGGTAATGCATTGAATACTAAAAAGAAAAGTAATAAAAAAGAACTATTTCTAGACAAAACTAACGAGCACAGTCTGTGTTCCTTATATCATAATTTCAGATGAAACAGTACAAAATCTTTAAATTTGAGAAATGTTTTCTTTAGCTTCAGGTGCACTTTGGCATAACTAAATGGAATAAATAAATACCAAGAGATTGTGTGAATGCAATCGTATGAAATTGAGCTTTCGATAAAACCAGGACACGTGCGAGTTACATTGCAGTGATCGATCTATTGACCTAAAGAAACAATTTGCTTACAACGTAATATCGTAATGAATATTTTCCATACTTCATTGAAAACCTTAATTTGAACAATGTTAATTAGGGCAAGCATTCTGTTGAGAATGGTTCTGCATGAGTGTATTGCGGTCGCATTGGAAGTAAAGCATCATGACATGCGAACAATATTTATGTCGTATGTCTGTCTTGTGGCAATTTAAATCATTGCTTTTTAACCTGTTGTGATGCTGTACCTTCCCACTAAGCTGAGCAGGTACACCACAACAAAACTTTTGATGCAGTTTCTGCTTATTTAAACTTCATTCTGTTACGCGAAACACGGATCCTGGCGACAATGTTGCAAAGTAATCCTCAATCGATTGCTGCCAATAATAGCTTCCTTCTGTTGGCACTGCACTGTATCGGATCGGGATGGCCCCACAAAATGGGCATATTGTCTAGTTATACAACTTGCATGACTAAAACTTTGAACCGATTACAAAACGACATGTTTGAAGGATGGGTCGCAAACCTTCGATTTTGAAAGTCACAAGCATATCAAATTTACACTTTAAAGATGCAAAAATTTACCTATGCTCCGCAATGAGCATGTTTCAAGTATCTCCGTAAACTTTTCCAAAAATATGAAAGCTAAGCAATAGCAACTTTGAAAACTAAACAACAAAAAAATTCAACTCCGCCTCCACCCCCAAAAAGCTTCTAAGACTTCCCCTCCGCTATAGGTAAACACATAAGCCCGCTCAACGGTCTCCGCAACTCCGCTTTTTTCCACCTCTTGGTGCCACGCTATTCGCGCGCTGGGTTTTGTCCACTTTTTGTAGAAACAGTTACGTATATTCAAAATTAGCTTAGTACACAAGCAGAATGGAATCTCTTACTCTGCAGATGGTTTCATTTTATGATACAGAACTTTGTGGAATATGATAGGCTTCACTTTTTTGTCCTCGTACTAATCTGCTCATGGATATCTTCTTCCTAACGGTACATTTTAGGTACTGAGATTCTGGCAAATGCCAACAAGCGATTTATCTTTCTTCTTCGAAACTGTCGTTCTTTAGAAGGAAATCGTTGTTGCTTCCGCGAATTTTTTTCTTCATTTCCGTGATTTTAAATGTAGTTCCAAAATTTGTTCGCTGTCTAACCAAAACTAAGTTGATTTCAAGTCACACGTAGCCTATTTGAGCAAGAAAATGACTAACCACGCAAGAAAAGCAAATTAATCTAGTAGGAAGGATTTCTTTCACAGCAACAAGCCAGTTACTACTGATCTTATTCAAAGTATGTAGATCTCTCATCGAGCAAATTTCGTAACCTACTAGTTCTGCAGCACTGGCAGAAGACAAAACCTTGCTGACATCTTTTATACTTCTTCGTCTTAAATTTTGGTTAAGCAATCGTTGTTTAAAAAGAGCAAAAGAAACTTTAACAAAAGTGGAGAATGAAAATGCTTGTTTACGGACATATGAATTTTTGCAGAATAAAGAGAAATTGAGTTTTTGCAAAGTGTAAAAAGATATTTACAAAAAACTATAGCGCAGTCAAATTGTAGGATGCATGCGGGCCGTTAAATATGCATTGCATATGCAGCATCACACTGTATTTTTTTCTGCTTTATCATTGACGACGGTTTGTTTTTCGCCTGTTAAAAGGACGGTTATTTTCATCGACTGTTCTGCATATTCGTGGTTTACCAGAAAACTTAATTATGACCCGAAGTGTGCGAACTCATATTACTGTGCTGTTTGTATTCACTATTTGATACCGTAACAGCTAAGAGCTGTGCACGGTCACACAAGTTGTTCTTTACCAGATTCGCAAGAGACAGTTACCGGGTTGATGAGAGCAGCAAACTCGTTTCGGTTAAATTTACCAGAGGATTTGATGAGAGAAACCTCCGTATTGGTCCAGACGACTCGGAGGTAATTTCCATTAGTCGTAATTGTTAAGCCATAAAAGTTTTAAAGTAAATGTCTTGAGATTTGGAATTGATGTATACATGCCTCACCGATCGGTGAAGCACTTGCTTAATAACAATCTCAAATGTAACTTGAATTAAAAAGACTTATAGATTTTTCATCGCATGCTGGGCAAGCGTAGTTGTGTCAAAAGCAACTCATAAAATCCGGTGTGACAAGAAATACGACAAAATAATCGGAGGTGCGTAGTTTCATGCAACAATCCGCAGTGTTTTCTAAAATATATCGAAAAAAATGTTTCTGCGTGTTTCTTTCGTAATGGATGTGGCATAGCCGAAGCAAAAGCTAGTATGTTTCAACTCGTCCAACAGAAATGGTGGGTTCGAACTATAAAAAATTAAATGAAAATTATATGAAGTATTTAGTAACGATAACGAAGATAACTTGAAGTACAGTGTCAATTTACCCTGGTTTGACTTGAACTTAAGTGTCATGCACACTTGACTTGAATATGTTTGATTGTTAGACTCGATCCCAAAGCTGGAGAAGGTGCGATTTTTCGAAAGAATCCGCAAAGCAATATTTTTCGTATGAGTATATAACGGCATTTAAATCATCTGCGATGCAAACTTACGATTCACACGCTTTTAGGTTATCTACATCTACACAGTACTTGCCATTTTAATTTGATCTATGGTTCTCTAAAATTTTATTTGTAACCACGTGTGTTACATTTTTAAAACTTTTTTCTAGGTTTCCGTTGACTATGAGGTGATTCCTGGAACTGCCTTATCAAACGTTGATTACTATGGCGACAGATCGACAGTGAGGTTCAACGAAGGACAACATGAGAAAACTGTTAAGGTAATTAGAATGCACACCCGCTGTTGCTAAGTTCAAAATCTCTTCATTTAGGCTTTCTTCGATTCGTTCAAATCGTTCCATGCTATAACATTGCTAATATGCAAACACACTTCTGGAAACATAGTGCTCAATGGCAAACGCCTTTGATGCATGTAGTCATAACTACAGTCTGGTAAATTCCTGAAAGGTGAAAAAACTTATGAAAAAGCCTTTTGTGTGTTTCATTCCTTTCTGTGTAAATTTTTTAGCCTCTTTTTGTGTTTTTAGCTGACACATAGATTAATTCCGAACACCTTTTCACAAGAGTTTTTTAAGACATGTAGTTCTTTAGGATCTTGTTTGTTTTCATTTTCATTTGCAGTTCATCCCAATATCGTTTTGCAGATTTTTATCCTAAATGATGACGTTCCAGAGCTAGCAGAAAACTTCACGCTTCGCTTGCTTGAAAGCAGCCTTGGTGGCGACGCTGTTTTGTCTGAACCGTCCTCTTGCGTTATAACAATTGAAATGAACGACAAAGCAAATGGGATACTTTCGATTGACATGTCTCGAAGTACGCAAATATATTCGGAACAAGAAGGGAGAACGCCAGCGTTTGTAATCGAGGAGGATTCTTCAGCATGGTGCGAGCGTAGAGCAGTTTGTAGAGTGTTCGCATAGTATGAAGTTGTGACGTGGGCAGACACTAAGGGATGTGGAGGTCATTTTTCCATGTTGGTAGTATGGTGATTCTCAAAGAGTGGAAGAGTGAGTGAAGAATGTGATTACTTACCCATTTTTACATACCGCTGTATTACAGACTTAAGTGACGTTGTATTACCAGAAAAAAATCTGCCTGCCTTATTATCTCTTGAAATTTTTCAATAAATTCCGAAATACAATGACAGCATACCGACAACAATTTCCTTATTAACCAGAAAATACTGAATCTGAAAAATCAGCAATTTACTGCGCAGATGACCAATCAAACTAATCTCTGCCTGTTGATAGTATAAATTACGAGGAATTTTCAGTCCTAGAACGTCTGGAAAAAGAGCGTATTAACAAAAACTCTTTACAACTCTGTCTTTAGGTGAAAGCAGAAGCAAGAAGCCGGTATTTTCTAGTATGTCCTTTTGATAATTACACATAAAACGAAACAGCTACTTCGAAAAAAGTTTACGGAAGCTGTTTAAAAATATCTTAGACTATTTAGTGTCTGCGAAAATCTTTAAATCCTCAGAAAATGATATTGTGACTTGTTGCTTATATTGCATTTTTTTCATTGTTTTGGAAGCTATTTTTAAGTACTCCTTGCATAACGAAATTACTTTGTTGAATCTGTTTAAATCAACAAACAAAGTTTCACGAATGTTTGTTTGCGCCCATGGCTATCCAATGAATACAAGTGGACAACCTTAACGCACGTTGTCTTCACCAAAAAGGACAAAAAAACAAAACGAACACGAAGTAGAATCAAACTAGTTTATCTGGGCTTTACCAGCACTAAAAATCGCATAGTTCTGGACCGAAATAAAAACTATTGCCGGTGAACTGTATGTTGCAACAGCAAAAAAGTTGTTGAAGTCCATGCCATTTCTGTTACGGCGATGGTGATGTATGTTTGAATAGTTTTTAACAGCTTCATTGCAACGAAACATCGTTTTCGAACAGGAATGATGACATATCGGTTGTTCGCCACGGTGGTGCATTCCAGGCCATCTCTGTGGACTGGACGTTGACTGCAAATACCACTAACGATGATGCTGACGCTGACCACGGCTTGTCTCCAACCTCCGGTCGACTCATATTCGAAGTGAACCAAACGCGAGCTTCAGTCAACTTTAGCGTAACTCAAAACGACATTCCTTCTGAAGCGAAAGCGTTTGTTTTCAGGTTTGCCTATTTTGCAATGATCTTTGCTCTATTTGACGTCTTGTGGTCGCTAACAAAAGAATTTATTATGCAATTTTGTTTTACATTTTACGGTTCTTTGACAATTTACTAGTCAACTTAAATAACTGGCTAGGTTTTGAAAAAAAATGTTGTGATTAAACCGCTACATTGCAACAAATTTGTAGCCGTTGCTGCGTTGGATTGCTTCCTGCAACGCTAGATAACTTTGCAGAATCTTCAAAGTTCATAGGGGCCAAACGAACAAAATTTTCAGAAAAATTTAATTAGAAATGGTTTCACTGTGAGAAGCTCTAAAAAGATATTATTGTGCAATCACTGGCAGGAAACGTTAGCCTGAAGGACGACACGGTCAGGATACTCCAGAAATCCTACCTAACATATTAGTCTCTTCAGCCTCCTAAGACCTGTCCATTTCTCATTTTGTCGTAATATCTGAGTTTGTTTTTGGCCAAATTTCCAGCGGTACATGACACGGGTTTCTTGTATAGATCTTAATATACCAACAGAGTTCACTGTAAATTAAAACACATTCCCGTTGTTCGTAACGTCTATCACTTGTTTAGTTGGGTATTGCTGGCAAACAGGGCCGGCCCTGGCAGGTGCGGGGCCCAATGCAAGACCGAGGCGCGGGGCCCCTCTGAGCAGTAGTTTTATGACGTCATCGTGTTCAGTCAACCGTGCTATACGACCCAGGTAGAGCGCAGATATAAAGCCTCACCACGAGAATTGAGAACGTTTGGTAACGTTCGATAATAGAGGAAATTCATAGGAAATTCATCGCTAGTTCTAACAAGAGCGTTGTTTGTTAACAATGAGATTTATAAGCCGTTTCTACTGAATTCTCGAGCGCAAGGGATATCTGGAAAAAAATGAACAATCCACCTAAACAACGTGGCGCGGGGCCCCCAGAGGTGCGGGGTCCAATGCAGCTGCATCGGTTGCATCGGCTTAAGCCCGGCCCTGCTGGCAAATCGTTATAGCCAACGGAAGGTTGCTACAGCGTTACATACTGTAATCCTCTTCATCTGATTCCATTTGCAAGTGGCACGTGTACTGTTAGTTTAACGCTTGAATCAACCTCAATTATGAATCAATGCATGACTTGTCGAAGGATACTTGCTGAAACGATAACCAACGGAGCGGAAGTGGATTCACCTGCAAAGGCTGTTGTCTACCTGGCCGATTCAGACGATGTCTATGGCGTGATTGGTATCCAAGCTGGCAAAAGTTTTATACATGTTGACGACAGCAGCTCTGAAAGGTGATGTTTAAGTAGAGCTGCGCAAAATGCGTTCTTTGCTAAACTCACTCTGAGATGGACTCGAAATTCTGCTTCGTGGTACTTTGCAAAATCGTCACTGCTTTTTTTGTCTTGCAACGATGACAAGACATCAGCTGACAACTTTTTGCTCCACCCATCCTTTGGTAAATGCTTTTGAAAAAATTCGAATGCGCTTTTGAAGGAAACGTGCGGTGCTTGATTAGACCAAAATGTGGAAACGAGAATATAACCAACTGGTAAACGTCACCTTTTGAATTGGATAAACTACGGACGGAAACCTTAAATCTCTGGCACTAGAATTCATAGCCGGGACTACAGAACATATTTCATGTCGATAATAATAAATCTTTTAGCCAAAACTAGCAAAATTTTTAACTCGATTGAAATCTACTCAATTGTTGCCACTACGGTTTGTTTCTTTCACTTTGGAATCTTTTAGTTTCACTTTGCCAATCGTGGTTTGGCTTAAATTCAACACATTTTAATGCACGGTTGTCAAGAAACTATTTAGATGGACTGGTTAGTCTATTCATGATTTGCGATTTGTGTTCCAAGTTTTCCGATAAAGTTTTCGTTTTTGCTCAGAAATTTGAATATCCAACTTGCGCGAAATGGTGGCTCAACTGGAGAAGTTTCTGTCGATTTTTCAGCAGCTTACTTCCTCCCGGGATCTGATCATCCTATGCCTGGCACGCTGACCAAATCCGCTGGACAGTTGAGTTTCAGAAATGGTGAAGGTTAGTTCTGCTGTTTTTGTTTTTTTTGTGAAGGTGCGGCGCGGGCGCGGGTTGAACTTGGTGCCGGACGGGCTCGAGATAAAATAGTCTTTTTGCGAGCAACTGAATGTTGACCCAGTGCGTGTGAAAGTGACATTAGCAAGAAATTCAATGCTACAGAGGGCTTGCATGACAAGGGAGTCGCAACATTCGCCAGTGGTGGCGAGACCACTGATCGGAGCTTCCAGCTCTCAGTGACCTTGCAAGAAATACAAGCTGGGTGATGGCAATTAGTGCTGCTAATGAACGAGTGTTTATTATTGCTGGTCATGTCGTGAATAGCAGAAGAGCAGTTATAGAGTTCGTTAATGAACAACACTCTTTTTCAACAATGCACATAAAGCTAAGAACGAAGCGCTCAAGGTTTTTTACTTTACTGTGTTTTTTAAGAGCTTCTGTTGGCTTTGAAATAAACCACTGCATTAATTACCACTAGCGATGAAACACGTTGCATGAGCTTTTAATGGTTTTCGGACATACAGTGGCAGGTCAAGGTATAGGGCGGAAACTGCGGTGGGGTGGGCGCGGGTTGGGAGGATGCGCGTGTCGGGGCTGGTTAGAAGTGTGCGGGGTGGGAGCGGGCAAAAAAATTCAACCCGCGCAGGACTCTAGTAGACGCATAGCGCCTATCAGTTCCACAGACAAGCGGTTATAGCATAGAGGTAGTAAGCAACAATGGTCATAGTTGAAACACAGTGCGGGCGAACGGATCGCGAGGTACGGTAAGTCAAAGCCCCGAAATTTTGATAAATGTTTGTTTATCATGGCGAATAAATCTCAGCGCTCTATTTGAACATGATGTGTTTATTGTCGAACTTCTTATTCCTCTTGGAAGATTTTTCAAGTTTCTGTTAAAATGTCTACAAATGCTTTCGTTTTTTGCAGTCACAAAAAAACTCATACTCCCGATCAAAGAAGACGCCTTTCTTGACGTAAACGCAACATTCTTTGTTGAACTTGAGAAACCCAAATTGGTAAGTCTCGCTATTTTCTATTCAATTATTTCTCTCGTCATTTGAAAGATTATTATCAGTTGAGCGTGGTTCAGGTACAAAGTTGTGTTTTACTTCTTAAGATAACAACCTTGCTTGTATCGTACGTCGACTTCCTAACCCTAGCAGCGATTTTTGCTTATGGCCGCGTTGAGCGAGTTTTTAAAATATTTCAAAGAGTATATGCAGCACATGTTGCGATAGTTTTTCAGGAAGTGATTCGGATCGTTGATTGAAATGGTGCTATCAACTCACATGCCCCCGTTCCTGCGAGTTGTCTCTGTAATAAACCCGCATCTCGTTCGTTTTCTACAGGTGGACAGGCAGCCGCTGATAACTTCCAAGACACCAGAGTTGTCAAACGCCAACGTAACTTTGATCGTTCACACTCATTTAGCCAATGGGGAGGTGGGGTTTTTGGATCCAAGTGATCTGCTACTAGATGAGCCATCACAAGAAGAAGGACCACGTGAAGTCGTCGTCGGGTTGCACAGGGAAGGTCGGGATTAACCCTTGTCTACTACACCACTTGGTCATTCTGAACATGCTTAGGTTAAATTGCAGTCCGTGTGAAAAGCGTATTTAGCGCTTTAAGATGCTGCTAAGGTCGCGATAAGGACATTGCTGCGCTAGAAAATATACGTAAGTTAAAGCGAAAAGAAAGGCTAGGAAAGAGATTTGGATGGTGCAATTGCGCGACGAAAGTACGTTTGATTATCGCTCAAATTTGATTAACTGTGAGCGCATTTTTTCAGGTTTGGCAGGAGAAGCAACTGTGACATTGTCTTACGCCAGCGTGGGAGAGAATTCCAAAGATGTCTTGGAGGCTGTGGATTATATACGGGGACCAGCTGTTGTTCGTTTGTCACCCGGGCAAAGTATGGCCAATGTAACTGTAGCCATTTTACCAGATGATGATCCTGAGCTTAAGGAGATCTTCGTTATTCGACTCGACAGGTAACTATGTACCTAACAGCAACATCTGTCTTTTGTGAAAGTTGTCGAATAAAGCAAAATGTTTGAACCTAACCAAAGCATTACATCTGCCGGTATAAATGTTACATGCACCAGTTTTGTGACAGTTTTCACTCAGTCTGTTTCGATACTTGAGCAGCACCACTATATCATGCAATGCATTGCAGCGCGGATGAAAAGTTGTGCACCAAGCACAGTAAAAAGTGCTCAATAATGAGCGGTCTGAACTTACTGGAACGTATCCATGTGAAATGGGACCAAAGCCATGAAACAACTTTTAAGGGGGAAAGCACTTCACTGGGAACCGTACTCCCTGCCCCACAGCACGCCACTGACGAAAACCAGCGCTCTGTTCAGGGAGTTTTTTATTTTTTACGGAAGCAGCATTTTTGCATTCTACACGGCAGCCACTGTGGATTTTGCGTTTTTTACCGGAAGAGCATTTGCATATATGCAGTGACGGTGGTGTTTGGGCCTTGTTACTCAAAAGCGTTCCGCGGCACGGATAATTTGGTGAATAAATATAATAGTTTTGAATACATCGTGTGGATCAAGGCTAACCAAGCGTTTATTGGCTGCTGCATTGTTTTAGGCAATAAAATGCACGAACAGTGGAGTTTGGGTTGCGAGATTTTGTGCTGTAAAAAGTTATGTTTTTGTAAAGTAACAGAACAAAGCAGTAGTTGAAATTTTAATGTATTTCTAACAACTAAACTAACGAATGGTTCTGTTGTTGCTTGGTCATTCAGTGTAAAACCGATTAATCAAAAACTGAAGAGGTTATTTACGGAGAAAAAGATCATCATCCGTGAGAGCGACAGTCCAGGAGGAGTGTTCGAATTTTCAGAAGATTCCGTCGGGCCTTACGTTCTGCACGTAAGCATGTGCTGTAGGTGGCCACGTCGCCAGTTAGATGTTTGCTAACGCAACATCAAACCTCATCAAGGTCCGAAGGGGTTACCTTGCGTTCAACTTGGTGCGATCTTTCGATTTGATTTTTATCCGATTTTGTCCATAAAACGAGCAAACAATGCAGGAGGATGAGACGGACAGCGTGCTGGTGACGGTGCGGCGATCCGGAGGCGATCTTGCCAAGAGAATGGTTATGATCGACATTGAACCTGACGGCTCCGCGCAGTTTTACGGCGTTCCTAACGTTTTGTTTTTCCACCCAGGTAAGGAAGCAGCCCGGTGTGTTTTAACGTAAAGTGACGTATGTTTACACAACTGTGCCACTGTTTGATATATATTTTTTGTCTCACTTTAAAGCAGCTAATTGTAATTTCTTAACTTCTCATACCAATCAACAAAGCTTCATTTTGTTCATGATCAAAACACTATGCACTGCGACTGGAAGTTTGCTCGCAGTGTTTGCAGACGTCTGCAATGACTTTCGATGCATTGACAGGGGAGAGAGAACAGACAATATCGTTGAACCCTCGGGATGACTTGGTTCCGGAATTGGATCTCAACTACACCATAGGTGAACTGATGCTTGTCTCCTGTTTGTTACAAAACTTCACTGTACATTCCTGTTCACATACAATCGCTAAAATGTCACCTACCAACAACCAAAAGAAACTAGTTTTGATGTTCATATTTTCGGTTTGAGTGAGTTACACGAAAAGTGGTATTTGCGAAAGAATATAACGTGCGTTTCACTAAAAAAACATATCAAACATCGCTTTGGCCGAAATAGACGATTCAAAAAAAAGAATAAAAAAAACAAAACACCTACAAACAAACAAAGATGAATACGACTGCATAGCAGCGGCAGCATTGATGTGCGGCACAGACATCCACTCTCCGCGGAATGAGACTTGCTGACAATGGGAATCTCCAAGTTTAAAATGCCAAAGCAAATCCCTCCACTGCCATGCACAGGTTGTGATCGGTTCACATAGCAAGAATGTTATTCGAATTTAATCAACATATGTTCGTGTTTAGATGCTACTGCGTTACACAGAATCATTATCATTTTAATTATGACCAATGCAATAGCGGCATGATGGCACATGCAGGGCATTACCTGGTCTACTTTCATAATTGAGTACCCGTCTATACAGTGCTAGACTTGCTTTGACAAAAGACAATTAACGCAAATTGTACTGGATGCAGCTCAAAAATTGGAAACGTTTGCTGCATGTCACTTAATTGCAGTGTAAGCATTTGTGGTCTTTCCCGTTAACCTAACAACTACTAAATGTTCTGTTAAACAATCATACTTCAAAGTGTAGAACGTTTAAACACAACATCTCTTTACTGCTTGCGTGATCTTTCGATGCAAAAACGTTGAAAGTGGTTGGCGTTTGTGAAATACTTCAGTGTATTTGTATGCAAACTATATGAGATATGTTGTGAATATGTTAGGGCTCATTCAAAGCTGCCACGTTTGTTGCGACAGTTATTCGAGCTCATGGTGACCCAGCAAGTGTGTTGGGAGAAAGAACAGCGATCCGGATTACTGTCTTGGCCAATGATTACCCCCACGGCTTGTTCGTGTTTGACGACGACAGTGGAGAAATGCCCACGAAACAAATTATTGGTGAGAAACGAGTTTACTGCGAAGCTTAGAAAGTGTTCCATGTTGCAATGAAGATCAATGCTATGTACAGGCCCCAAGCCACTGGGGGACATTCGTGGGTTCCCCCCAAAATTTTTGTGCACAGAAAAATTTGTTTTTTGAACATACAATAAAAACAAAAATCTTGGCCCCAAAAATGTATTTTGCCCCCCCAAACCTTGAAGCCGGGCTACTGGCGAAAATAGAAATTTGTTTGTATAATTCGCCACTTCTGGTTGTTTTTTTTCTGTCAATTTTCTTGTCGGAATCAGAATTTAGTCTGTTCAATATGTAGAGAAGAAAAGTTTAGAAAGCAGCCTTTAGATCAGCTATGTCCACCCCCCAAATAGCTTACTGAGCTAAAAATTATGTCACTGTCTTGACCAGGGCCGCACATTGAATGACATATTAGTTAGGGCCGCACATTCAATGCCTTACTTTGATCTTAGCAAACTAAATATAGCTTAGCTAATGTACTGACAGCGTTCGAATCCTAACTGCAACGGTAACAGACGTGAGAAAGTGGCACTGAAGACCACTTGCATCAATAATGTCAAATACAAGGTTATCAAAATAAGGACAGGTATATAGGATACTTTCATTACAGCGAAAACCTAAACTGGGCCGCACAAAACTTCGACTGGGTCACATGCTGCCCGCGGGGCGCGGGTTGGACATAGCTGCTTTAGACGAAAAAATTGTTATGCTGCTTAGCAGTGCAAACGCTCATTTTCGTTTTTCGTCAATCTCAACGTTGCATTGTCAGGGACTGTACGACAAGCCCAGCAGAGTTATTAAAAGATTAATGGATGGAAAGCGTGGAACGATGACATACTGCCTTTATGAAAGCTAAAACTTCAGATCTAGTGTTGTTATTATCGTTATTGTCAACAAAACTGTGTTTTAGCAAGTCTGCTTTGACTACCATTTTATTTTTAGGAGAAAGCAAAGGAGCGGATAGTGGTGTGGCTTTTTTCAAAGTACATAGAAGCATGGGCTCTTACGGCAGTGCTGCAGTGTCATGGAAACTGTTGCCGGGCGACACCAACGACGTTGCGCCAACCACNGGTGTTCTCGAATTCCGTGATGGTGAAACAGAGGTATGACTGAGGTTAATGGCAAAGTAGTGGGTGTGCTAAAGATCNTTAGTTTCAATGCGGGGAGTTCAGTAGCATAAAAACAAGGGAAACCTAGTGATCCGTAGGGAACGGGNGAGAACTTTTGTTTGCTTTCTTTTTTGATGAAGTAATGGCTCCCATAACATTTTACTCCCACTTGTGTTTGCAACCAACTTTATTTTATGCTTTCAATTTTCATTAAAAGAAAAATTAATAGGATTCTACTACTGCTTCAACTTTCAAGAGCAGAATTGTTTTCTTTCGAACATTACCGTGTTATAGACCAGTGGCTTCTGTACCAGCAGCGAACAATAGGGTCTCTTTGCGTGCAACCTGGAGAGTACAGTAATATCTGCACATATTTTCATTTCCACACTTGTGTGACATTCGCTTTGTGCGTATCCGGTTCATTAGGCACTTATCTTATGCAGATAGGTTCTTTTTGAATAAGACTGTAGTGCCTAATGAGCCGGATACGCGGACGAAACCAAGATTGCAACCACAAAGGAGACTTCGAATCGAACCAGTATATCTGCGCCACTGCTTTTTTTTCTGAATTTTCCAAGTTTAGTGAAAACGACTCTGATCGCATCAATGCATAATTTTTGAGTACATTTAACCATGACTGTTCGTATAGCCATGGCATGATTGCCGTTTTCGTGGTAATTGGTATTGGGAAAAAATCAACTATATCCACTGTACTAATGTTTATCGAAGTAAACGCATTGTTTATTGAAAATAGCCTGTGAAATACTTTCAGAATTATTGGAAGTTTTGATTGTTTCCAGACAAAGTCAAATTTTTATTTGGCATTCCTTGAAATAAGATAACAGCTACATGACCAATTTTAGATCTGTTTTTTACAGGTATATCATGAGTTTCCTGTTTTCCTCTTCTACCTCAGTCTGTGTGATATATACAATTGACTTCGATCGGTATCTTTCACACCGCATAGGATTGTAGCACATTCCGAAAACTTTTATCTTGATCCACCGAACTCTAAGTAACAGGTCAAGCAGGTGTTGGAACTCAGCAACACATAGTAGGCTACTTTTTTGGCGGCGGCTGCTACGCTTCTCAAATATATTATTAATAACGTTGTGCCATACGATACATGCGCAACTGCTTTCTTACTTACCCCGGGAAAAGAGGTGTTGCATAACTTTCGCTCGTAGCCATTTATCAACTTTCAATCCAGCGTTGTTTAGAGTACTGACTTCTCAACTCAGCGAGACGAAATTTTTTCTCACAGGCCGTGATAACTGTTCAGTCGCTGGCCGACGATATCCCCGAGTCTTTGGAAGAGTTCACATTCTACTTGTTTAACGCCACCGACGGATCTGTCGTGAGTGATGACGCCAACGCAAGTGTTGTCATTAACCCAAACGACCAAGCGATTCATTTCAAAGGCAAGCGCATCTAAAGCAACTTGCAGTGGCTTGGTTCTCTACCAACCCGAATCCGGCTGAAGATATAAAAATTTGCCGTTATTTTCCAACAGGAAGCAGCGATGTAACTGTCCATGAAGGCGAGGTACTAACTTTAACTGTTCATCGTGACGGGTCTGGTGCGGATGTAACGTCAGTCAATTACCGCACTTCCGTCACCAGCAACACATCAGAAAACATGTTAGCTTCTCTCGGTGAAGATTTTAGCGACAGCGCTGGCGAACTGACCTTCCGGAAAGGTGTTCTTGACTTGCTTATCTCGGTTCCTGTTGTTGACGATGAAATACCTGAGGATGATGAAGTATTTTACGTTGAAGTACGTAGTTTTTGTGAATTGTTTTTTTTTATGCCAACATGTCGGGTGCCCTGTTTGTTGGGTAAGTTAGACCGTAGTTTCTAAACCGGGGGAAGGTGGTGCCCAGGGAGCCACGAGGCCTTCGACGGGTGGGTATGAAGAATAACGACCTGCGGGATGGCGCAATTATACTGATTGCGGGTGTTGAGAATCTCGGTAGGGGGCATGGACCTTGACAGGTTGAGAACTGGTGGGCTAGGTTATAATGAACTTGTAAGCATTTGTTAAAAAGTGGAAAATCTTGACGAAATAATAACTAAACAAAACTTCATATTCGCACACACGCATGTGAAAAGGGTATGCTAAAATTGTTTTAAACTTAATAATACCAGCCTCTGGTTTGTCTTGATATGCGCTGCGACCAGTTAGACCACATGTACGTTACTTTATGGAGAAGTTCTGAACATCGTGATTTGTCCTTGGTCTGATGAGAGAACTCAAGGACGTAAGAGAATAACTGCTGTATTAGACATTTGCTGCGGTAGACTAAGCTGTGAGAAGTACACAAAGCACGTTTGGTTGATGCGCATAAAGTCTGACTCGAACCGAGATGTTCAGTGCGCATAGAGCGAAAGAAAACAACTGAAGTAAAAAGAAAAGCTCTAACGTACACCACCAGCGTCATTCCCGTAGAACAGTGATTCTTAACTTTTGTTATTGTAAGCACCTGTTGAAATTACCTACCAGTTCTCGCATCCCGTTCTAGAATTAGTAATAAAGCATGTTGATTTTTATCTGTGAATGACAAACCACTGAACTTTTTAATCTTTATTCACATAACTGGCAATGAAATAATGTAATGCCTAACACTAAAATGTCTTCACTACGTAAGTGATTACAATTTTCTTTTAAACTAATCCTATTGGTTCAGCATCTTTGCACTACCTGGGAACCGATCTCTCAGTCTTATGGGGTACGTGCGCAACTAGTTCAGAACCACTCCCATAGAAATGTTACACTCGGCTGAAAACATTCTTTTAATGAGCGTAAGAACAAAAATTGCTGCTGAGAAATACACATCTCTCTACTTACTGAATATCGAAATAGCTTTGCAAGGTTAGTTACGACATTTTGCTAAAAAAAGGTTTGTTTTTGTTGCATGCGCTCAAGTATTGGCGTGCGTGACATGACGTGGTGGTCTTCGTGTCAAGACCAAGATTTAATCTCAGTAATGTTGACAGCTTTTCAACGCAAGTGGAGATTACGTCCCTTACGGGAACACCAGAATCCGCGCAACCATTTCCCAGAACGACAATGCGAATGGAGTTTTCTCACTGCAGCCTCCTTTTCAACTTGTGTTGCAGGAAGGTGCCGCTCAGAACATCAGGTAACTGTGTCACAAGGCGACTGTGAATTTGTGGTTTGCGGTTTTCTTTTTCTTGCTGTTTGAAGTTTTACTGCCAAAAAATAACCTTGCATTTGCGAAAAGTAAGAGTGCACCATTTCGTCTCTCGTTTGACAAAATCGATGAGTTTCGTGCAATCTACTGCTTTAATCCACAGCATTAATCGGTCTCGCGGAACGTTTGGCAGCGGAAAGGTTCACTGGAAAATCCTCTCTGGATCGGATTGGACGTATGAGGAGGCCCTGACCGCACATCACGACGTAAGCACGAGGGTCCTGCTGAACTACGCTGGACGCTGTCGCAATTTTCATTTCCAAATAACACCGAGAAAAGATCTGGTTAACCAGAAGTTTTTTTTTTGTGATGAAGGCAGTGAGCCTTCCTACTTTTGTTTTGCTGCTCAGATTGTGGCTGAACAGGAGTTTTTGAAGAGCGAGGGTCAAGTGACATTCGAGCCTGGACAGCGATCAGCAAATTTGTTGATAGAAGCAATATCGGATTCAGTGCCTGAATACGACGAAGACTTCATGCTCGTGCTTTTCAATGTATCGAGTATGTACCTGGTGATAATTTTCTGCCTTTCCTTTAAATGACGTTGGTTCTTTTGCAACAAAAACTTTCCAGGGTCCACAGGTAAATGCTGACTGTTGCTTTCGCAAATTTCAAGCAACGAAGCGCTTGAATTTCCTTGAAATCTATAGTTCTACAATACATTATTGAGTGTGCATGGTTCACAATTTCTGAGCGGTAGTGAAGCACAACAGACCAGTGGAGCTGTTTCAGGAAAACATGAAAACTTTTGGTTTTTGCGTACAGTAAGTGTGCAGCTGTGTCAAAAGGTCTTTTTATGATCTTACAAAACATGCTTTCTTTCTCAATATGAATGATATTGCTCAATTTGATTGCTTGATTGATTTAATAACTGAACTTCTCGGTGCGTGATGTACTTCACATAATATCTATTTGGTTTCTAATGTATTTGTAGGATGGTAGATAAGTTCAATAGGCGAAGATTTGTTTTTGAAGTAAGTGGTGTATTTTATAAATTCTAAGCTTATTTATATGTGTTAGTGGCTCGTTAAGCGTTCCGCTCAATAATGAAACACTGCATGATGAAACAGGCCTTGAAAATTTGACATTGCGATAACCTTGAAGGTAATTAATGCGTTCTTCCAAATGCATTTTTATGTTTGACTAAAACGTCACCCCGCGCACCGATCAACATTGCCCCGCTGATTTTTGCGCAGATAGCAGAGCGCGCCTGTCATCGAGCACTGAAGAGCTTTTTATTAAGTTGCGGGTGGAAACGAACGATCATCCCCACGGCTCCATTGCTGTCTCTCCGCTTTCGTCAGAGGTGTCGGTCGCGGAGGACTTTCCGACTGGTGATGGAAATGATGACGTAGTGTCCCAGGCTGTTTCCAACAACGTAACAATCATGGTAGACAGAAAAATGGGAACGGATGGAGTAATTAAGGTTCTCATAATTTTATATGCCAGTCCTTTGGTGACTCCTTTTTGCCGCTTTTATAGCGCCTGTAATTTCTTTTTACTTGACACGCATTCGTCAATCGGTTGATTTCCACAAACATACCGTTTATGGGGTTACAGGTTTTGTGGGAACTCTACCCAGTCGAGGACTCCCCAGTTGATCGTTGCAAAGACTTGCTTCTTTCCGGTCGATTGGTTGGTGACGCTGCTTACGTCAAAGGGCGTTCTCATGTGGATACCTTTGCTGTTAAATTCCTCTCAGGTATTGTATACACAGTATATCTCAGTTGGTCTTATGTTGTTTTTTTGTTCAATATTTATACGACAGGTTTTCCTCGAACCTTCAGCAGTTTGTCGTTTGCATTATGGTTACTACTAATCCGAAACCAATCGCATGCAAAAATAATAATTAAAGTTGTTCTTCACTTGTGGTCAAATCCTTTAGGCTTATATTTTGCCTTCCTTAAAACGAAAAGCAATTTCCAAGAAACACGTGTTGTCCTGTAACGTTTGCAATATTTTGATGGAAGGTTTTTGATATGCAAATTAAACATTTGGAGGTACGACACAAGCATTCGGAAAGATTAGCAACGTCGTCATTCAACTGCCTTAGGCTTATACTACCTTTACTGTGATATATTGCATTTCAATTTTTTCAGCGATGTTTGTGCTTTTTAAGCAGCAATGATTGACAAGTTTTTATCCTTTCAGCAATAATGTGCTAATATTTCTGCGTTGTAGTTGCTAGCTTTTATAAGTTTAGTTGCAAATCTTTTTCATGTTTGCAGTCTTTAAAATTTTTGTCACATCCACTTTTCGTAAAATGAAGAAGCGATACATTTAACCAGGCATATTAAGTTTTGTACCAACAAACTTGCAGCTTATGGGGTTTTTATGTTTATACTGTTGCATTAAACTTTATCTTTCAAGATTCATTCGTAAGCATTGATGCCGAAGAGATCCAACCGGCTTTTCCTACCAGCGGTTTTACGGTATCAATGTGGATACAGCCGGAAATACAAAAGTTTAGCGAAGGAAGTTCAGACGAGAGCTCAGACGTTCTTCTACCATTATTGTTCAAACGTGAAAATGAAACTGTCATATACTCGACTGCTTTGCAATTTTTGCGGTCAGCAGATCAAGTGATCCTTCAAGTGCGCTTCAGGTATCAGTTTGATTGTTTTGATTGATCCGCGATTGTCGTTATTTGTTTGCATTTTATTCCAACAGCATTGAATATTGTAAAAGAATCTGTTTTTTAAACTCGTTGATTGATGTCTTGCTACCAGATCACACGAGGGAAACTTTCTTGATTCGCTGAAAGTGAAATTGGATCAAGATGTAGACTTGCTTGATGATCAGTGGCACCACCTTGTGGTGCAGCAGGATTTGCATTATATCACAGTTTACGTGGACGGAGAAATCAGAGGACAAACGTAAGCAAGGACATACAGTACATGTTTAAATGAAAAACGTGATTTTATCCAGGCACTGAACAAACGCAGTTAGACAGGTCGAAGCCTTCGCTGTGGTTCTTGCCGAGGCGGTTGAAGTTAACGCTCGTCCCTTTGCATAGCGTCTCTGCAAACCACTCAGTGGTCGTGGATTGAGCGGCTAACGATTTTAGCTTTTTGGTAATGTTCTTCTTGACTTCCCGAATCATGTTAAAATAATTAAATGGTCCTTTAAACTACAAACAATGCTTGCACGTTGGTCCAAACTGGAGTTGATTGTGGTCTTGAGGTCGAGCTTGCAACGGCAGGCTATTTCTGTTGGTTTCAGTTGAGCAATGCTTTTTGGTTGTTTGTTTCGTTTGTGATTCTTACAACTTTGCTATCGTTTGGAGTCCGAATGATTAAAGAGATCTATCGAACGTACCGTCAACCGTAGCCACGTTTACTGTAATTGATTTTGAATTACACCTGCCACGATTTGGGACGGCGTGTAAACTTACTTGATGCGTCACAGCAATCTAGATATCGCATCAGAACAAGAATCAATTTCCAAAGTTTGACAAAGTAATTGCAGTTACTCTTTTTTTCAAAACAATCTTTGATCTCTGAAAGTGAAAGCCAAGAAAATAGTTTTCCGTCATTCTTTATCATTTTGTCAAGAATCCAAGAGTTTGAACGATTCCGCCTGCAATATATTTATCTGCAAGCAATTAATTTAAACGTTACCATAACAACTGTCGTGTTTCCATGGTATCTTTCTACACTTCTAACTGATGTTCCATTAACCAATCAGGGCATTGTACATCTCATTATACATGCTTGAGCAAATTGTCAACGGAGGCTTGAGAAATTGTGAAGATCTAAACAACATAGAACCTTTTAGATCTGTACACGTCAAACGTTTGTATATGTTGCTAATGACTTATGGGATTAGTAAAAACCCAGCGATCTACAGACGTCATGAATTGGAAAAATGTTTTTTTTAATCTATGTGCTCTGTTTGAAGTAAGCGATTGTGGTTTCAATCGTGCGCATAATGTTGCCAGCTCAACTTTTGGAGATATCAACGACAGAAATAGTAATCACGCCGTAACGTATGTCGGAAAAGATTCAAGCAGTGGTAGTCATGGTTACGCCGGTTCAATGCAAGACATGAGGGTCTACGCAGACCTTCTGACACCAGTGCAAATCCGAAACTTGTTTCGTGGGAAAGCCAGACGTGACATCACACCTACTTCCGGGTACTTGGAATTCGGGTAAGAAGTCATTGAAAATTTTTCTGAGCACGCTAATCGGTGTTTTACAAGAAATAGGTAAATGGAACTGCGTCAAACAGTGCTGCGTGCACACATGTTGTTTTGTGCTTCTTGTAACCGAGCGATTGATGGATGAATAACAGAGTACGACTAAGCGCTGCAAAGCACGTTAGCAAGCAATGTGCGATGCTATTTGCGCAGAATTCGTTTTTTACAGCTATGTGTATTCGATAAAATGTGGAACAATTTAAGTTGCGCAAAATATTTGTAGTTTTCCACAGAATTACGACGAAAAGTGAATATTATTAGTTTTTCCAAGCAAAATCACACTACACACAACCTGTTCAAATACGAATTCGTTGTTAAGGGTAAAATTTGAGTTTCTTATTTTTGTTCGTCGTGACCGCAGTTCGATGGGTGCAAATTTTTCTGCATCTTAACTACCCGTAATTTGATGGAACATCGCTTTCTGCACAGCGTCGCAGCCTCGTTGGCACAAGCACATTTATGAACTGGTTATTTCTACACTTTTCCGAATAACTGCTGACTGGAAACGTTGTTGTCTGTTGTTCAGAGCCGGCGTCGCATCTCAGAATTTTTCACTGACGACATTGGATGACGTCGAAACAGAGATCAATGAAACTTTCCGACTTGTGTTTTTGGACGCCACTGGAGGCGCTCACATTGACACCAACGGCAGTGGCTTAGTGACTGGTGCGATTGCCTATCACGCCGCTGTGCTTCAGCTGTAACAGTAATGGCGCAACTCTGCTAAAATACTGCTATTAATGATAGCAAGTTGGACAGCTTCGAATACTTGCGCGATTGCGCTAAAAATCTGGATGTTTGTCGTTCAAAACTGAGCTCATTCGTTTTTCTACACTTTTCATTTTTTTCAGCGCTCAAGAGCGACAACGCAAATGGTTTGTTTGGGTTCAAGCAACGGTGTGAACCCGAAGTGGTGAAGGAAAACGGCAGCACCACTTGTTACATTAGCCGGGCACGAGGGATCGACGGTGAAGTGACAGTTTTCTGGCAAGCTGGGACTGGGGATCTGCAATCTGAAAACGACGAGGATTTTGTTCAGTCAGCAGGAGACGTTACTTTTCTGGCTGGAGAAACAGAAAAAGTGCATATGATAATTGATAGCTCAGTAACCGAGCCTGCTTATTCCTACTTTTCGACAACGCAGTTTTTTCAAATGAAAAGAAAATGTCGAAGTTCTGTAGTTTGGTGATTCAGAGGAAGCTTAATTGCTGACAGCATAGAAAATAAAAAGCATGTTCATTTATCGATTTTAAAGAGTTGCGTCACAAGCCATATAAGATATTTATCTTAATTTTTCCAACATATTTTAAACAGCATCACCACTGGTTACATTAGCCGGCATATTTATTATACGTCCCAGCTTTTTACCACTATTTATAGAGTTTCATCTTGACCGCCGTTGAAGACCACGTGCCAGAAATTGATGAAGTTCACAACCTCACATTGACCAAGACCACACCACACGATGGCGTATTGAGCAGTGCTAATTTCAGTGGAGCATCAGTTGACGAAGAATCTGCGCTCACATTCGTAACAATTCGTGGAAACGATAAACCGAACGGCGTCTTGCAGGTGAGATCTTATAAAACTCTTTGTGGCCGTCATATTCTGGATGTGTGTGGGTTTTTCAGTTGACAGAACGCTTTTGGCATTAGAGACAACCAAAAATAGTTTTGTTCAAACGATCTGTGTGTTTTTGCTCTACACTTGCTTGATATTGCAAACTCCAGCTGAGACATAAACCAATGTGGCTGTAGCAACTGTTTTGCTACTGTGCGAATTTAAAAGAATCTCCATGAACCAGTCGAGCAATGCTAAAATTTTCACAATTTTCTGTCAGTGTTATTATCAGTTTTGCTGAGGAGTTCGACTCAATAACCTGTCCAATGTATGAGCGGATTAAACCATTCTGCGTGACTGAAACGATTTTATGTTTCAGTTTGTAGCTTCTAGTTTTTTTCTGATGCCCAATCGCTTGTTTATTTGTTTATCGTGTAATGTGGAATCCATCGGATGATTGAAAATAAAATGAAAGAAAAAATAACGATTACATCATTTTCAGTTTTGGGACCGTCCTCCTCCGTCCTCTGCGGACCGAGGAAAGATTCCAGAAGAAAATGACATACCTGTGCTTTACGTCAGGGAAGAGAGTGAACGAGTCTTCCTGACGGTTGTCAGGGCAGCTGGCTGGTTTGGCCCTGTGACTGTGGAATGGAGGACACGTGACAGCAGCGCCATTTCGCAACAAGAACCCAGAGATTTTGAGGTTCGGGTGTCAGCGTTTGGTGACCTATTCTGTCTTGGTATGACCTTAAAGGAGTGCTGAGCGTCACGAAAACCGTGAAATGCGAACTGATGTTCAGTTTAACAATAGATTAGTTGACAAACTATGTGCTGCTCTACGTTTTGATTCGTACTTTCGGATGAATAATTTTATGTAGTCATGAAACTTCTTGAACCTTTATTCAATTATTCTGTCTGTAGATTTGTAGGATTTCTAGGTCTGTAGATTTCTAGGCAAAAACACTCCTGGTCGAATTGCGACGTGGTTTTGATGAATTAAAATTTTGATTTGTAGAAATTCAGCTGTATATACCATGTTTGGTTAATTTGACTGAAAATATTGTCACGATCTATTTCAAAATCAAGCAAATTTGCAGCCATTTGTGCGTTGCAGAAGGCACTGCTGGGTTCGCACGCGTTGTCAGGTCAATTTCATGCTTGATTGCACGTCAGAACACCTCGAAGCATACTGAAAAATATAAATGTTAATTTTTTGGACATCAACTCTTCGTAAAACCTGAATCAAACAAACAAGGTTTCATCAAGCAAAAATTATACACAAATTTTTTCAAAATGAGAAACATCTTCTACCTATAGTTTCGTTCTAACAATAGCCGTCTACCATAACTTGTAAGGATGAAATTCGCGATGTTGACATCTTGTTGATGCAATCGCAAACATGATTTTTGTTCTAAATCTAATTCAAACTCCGGATCGCTAACACAAATTTGTCTACCTATCTGTGTTTAGTCGGCTGCTGGAACAATATCATTTGATGATGGTCAAGGTTATGCGTCGATTGATATACGACTGTTCGATGACGATGATCCCGAACCCGAAAAATATTTTTTTGTCGAACTTTCTGCACCGACTGGTGGAGGTAAAGTGTTGTTCGCGCGGTTATACTCGGCGTTCATGTCTTAAATCCAAAGCAGTCTACTCGCAGGAATTCAGAGCCTTTTTACCACAAAAGAGAGAAAAAGCCAAGCAGGAATAGGCCTACCTACTGTATATTATTATATGCAATATAGGCATAGGCCGAAGAAAAAGGAAACTGGTTTGCTCTGCAATGTGCTTGAACATCGACGTTTTTGGATTGAAGAGGTGGAAGATGTGACTATAGTCGTCTACACCTTTTCATTTCAGTGTCAACTGAAATTGCAAAACATATAATCGGTGACGCTTCTTGTGGTAGCGTAGAACTTTTTGTTGCAGCTACTTTGAACAACGGATCTCGCATTCAAGTTGTGATTGATCCTTCCGACGACGCTTTCGGTTTCTTCGTATTTAAGCAAAGTTCCCGCCATATTCATGTGCTTGAACCATTGGCCAATGGTGTCAACGTGGCAACACTTCAGGTGCAGAAAATTGTCCATCGTACGATATGGTGTTTAGATCGCCTCCGTGCCAACTGCGATTTAAAATTCGTGAAATGTCATTGGCAGTCGCTTTGTACTAAACTGATGTGCGTGTGGTGCTGCAAATGTAAAGCAGTAAAAAACATTTTACACTTGATTAATACAGTTAATCAATTGAAAAAGTGTATAATCTGGCATTTATTTGCTTTGCATTCATTCACCAGGACGTTCGTAGGAAATTTGTTTGCTGCCCTGTTTTTCTTGACCATGTGAAAATCTTTGATGCTGTGATCTTGGGGGCCGTGCAGTATATTCCAGTTCCTGAACTTATACAGTGCTGGCGTGCTTAAGTTTATTTTCGTAGACAGTAACTTCGAAATCTTTGGTTTAATTTTAAAGCCCAGTGAAACATGCCACTCTCAAGCCGCATTCAACTGCATGACCGGTAAAAACGATTCATTGACTTGAAACCTTATATGGAATCATTAGAGAGACGTGCAGCAGAAAAAGTAAAGTTCCAGTTCTGAAACTCGAAACTCGCAATACATGATTTGGTTTTGTTGCGAGAGACTGCGTTTGTATGGCACTCGGAATCAGTGACGATGCGCTAACGAAAGACAAATAAGTTCCCGACGTCATCTCAGAGTTGCACGTTTGTACTACACACAGATTGCCCGGGAAGGCGGCACTTTGGGTGAAAGCATCGTCTCATGGAATATCACGAACGACTTTGGCAACGACGTTTTTCCTCACAACGGCCAGACTGTCTTTGCTGACAAACAAAAGTGGACAGAAATTGATATTGATATTATCGGTGACGACATTCCTGAATTTGATGAGAACATCAAAGTGGTGCTGACGCATGTACGTCTATCGCAGTTTTGCTGAAAAAAATACGTTCTGAAAAATTTTACCAGGGTAAATAACGTCTAATTGCCGTGCTGTGGCCTGTGTGTTTCCCACCATTTACAGTAAGTCTAATAGTTTGTTACTCTGTACTTTTCGTCGCCTTTACCCGTAAAAAATTCATTGATATAAAAATGGGACGTTTGTAGCCACTTGTGGCACGTTGCAAAACATTCATTCATTTTCACACCCATCTTTCATCTGAGGAGGGTCGCGCAGGTAGCAGGACTAGGGGCCTTAAAACACCTCACGGTTTTCACAAACCGCTTATCAACACTGTTAGAACCACGACGCTTAGTCGAAGAGATGCCATCAACATCCAAAGAGTATCATTTGGCTTTCTCGACCAGTTCGCGGTCTTTTCCCCTGAGTGTAAGTGATGTTGCAGTATCCAGTCGTCAGCTTATGGTAAAATTGTCACTGACGCGTGGCTTTCAAGTCTCCAAGTAGAAGCGCTCTGCGCTGCCCACATTCCCCCCCCCAGATGCGTACCGGGCGCAACGTGGGGCCTACAGTTGTGGACCCCTAATGAAGGAAACTGCCGCGAATTTTTCGAACGGGCCCCTCTGCCAAAAGCCCGAGCGTGGCGCTTGGTCACACGCGTGACGACCGATGCGCGATGGAATAGATTATTTTTACGCATTTAATGGTTGCAACTGCCCAGATCATGCCACTGGACAAACCGGTCGCGCCATTTTCACAGCAACTTGCGATATCAGGGTTTACCACGGGAAGGCGTTGCTATTGACACATTTGTGCAGGAGAGGTCTTGCGCTTGACTGCAACCGCAGTCAAGCAGGAATTAATACACCTGAAAAGGTGAGGCTATATTTTGCGCTGTCACTTTTCTTAAAGGGTCAGGGCGGACTATGTTCTGGTCCCGTCTGCAACAAGCCCCATGTTGTAAAGCAACTTTCGTTAAACCCTGCAACAGCACACACGCTGATGGCCAGCAGCTAAGTTGTGATAACTTACTACTATGTCCATGACAGGCTTCAAAGGGCGTTGTCGGAACATCAGCTCAGGCAACGGCAGTCATTACTATTATGGCCAACGATGACCCGAGGGGTGTCGTTGTGCTTGACCCAACAACGGTGACGACCACGGAGGCATCCGGGAACGCAACGCTCAGGTTGAAACGACTGATGGGAGCTTCTGGTACCATCCGTGTGCATTATACTACAACAGACTTTGGTCAATTCAACAGCTCAATCAAGGGGTATAATTGAAATCTGTTGCCTTAATCGTTATTTTCGTTCGCCTGTGATGTTTGTTCCTTTACAAAATGGACATCGTTTCAAGTGCTCAAGCGTTGTGCATAGTTAGGGCTGTTGGTTCTTTTGTTAACGTTAAAGTTCTGTGCATAGGTTCGCGGTTGCTGACTTAGATTTTCGGAACGTCACGGACAGCGTTTTGATGGCGGAAAACGTAACAATCGTCGATATCGTCATTCCAGTGTACAACGACGTTTTGCCCGAAACGGACGAAGTGTTTCTTGTAAAACTCATTGCAACCGAGCTGGTCTCCTCCGGTGTGAAAGGTAACAAGCAGGTTGATACTTAGATTGTTGCAGATATTTTTAAAAGTCGAAAATTTGTCAAAAATAAAAGATAACCTAAAGCAAGGATGGCCAACCTGTGGCGCATGCGCCAAAAGTGGCGCATTGGATGATTTGAAGTGGTGCATTGCATCCTTTTGATTACAAGAAGTAAGCCACTCCGTACTCATTCATTTTAGCAGTTTTTTTAAGGCGATTTAGGGACCCGATTCGGGTCCCTAGAATCAGAGAAAATCGGGCCCCTAGAATCAGAGAAATCGGGTCCCTACAGATCCATACCGGGTACCTAACATTTTCCTTAAAAAAACCCTGATATATGTTATTATAAGTTCAAAATACGTCCATATTACCACACGTTTCAAAAGACTGAAAGGGAGCGAAGTTTGTGTGGCGCATCTGAATTAAGCGTGGAAAAAATTGGCGCGTGGTGTCAAAAGGTTGGCCACCCCTGGCCTAAAGTGCGCTGGTCAGTAGAGAGATTCTTTGGGGACAACAAAAAGAAGTAAAATAATTTTTATTTCTTTACGACCTTGAACTCTCACTGAAGAAAGCACGAGTAGGTCTTACGAAAACATTTTGAACGTGATTGTGTAAAAAAAAAACATTAATATATTAGCAAATGTTAGGCATTCCCGGGGAACAAGACATTGGAATATAGACTGTGAAGCAGATGAAGTTTTTGTTGCTGTTCTAACAATCTTGGTTTTGAATGTGTAACTAATATAACAACATAACCGAAGGTAATGACTTTTATGTCAACCTTAACTTCATAAGTTTGCAACCTGAGGAAAGGTATCACTGACTTCACGCATATTCACAGTAAATCAAGACCAATAGATCATGAGATGGCATGGTAGAATTTTCGACAGGTTAAAATTGAAATGCCTTAGGTTGCTTCGTTTTTGCTGAAGCTCTAATTTTTCTCGTTCCAAGCAAACTTTGCCAAATCGGCGTATTGCTATTTTTCTTAATTGAAAGTGTATTGCTTATTTCTATTCCATTATGCTTGTTTCTATTCCATTAACATTGTGACCAAATCTAGCCGTCGCTCACACCAGCAAATAATAACTATGTTGGGAGTTGCGAAGAGATGCTCAACATATATGTTCAGCAGCTACGTCATCCGCAATTGAGCAAGGACATATATAATCTCTCACAGTAGGATCACGTCGTGACATTCTCGTGTACACGAGTAAAGCAACAGTCCATGATTTTACGAAAAGGGCCTGCCGTATATAAGGTTAATCTTTCAGTGCCGTCAATATTATTATTTTACTACAATGACAAAGGACGAGACAAGATTTTCATTGGGTTAATTTGCTGACGTGTAGTTGACGTGCCGTAATTATGAAACCGTAATTCACATCGGACTTGCAACCAACTAGTCAATGCAAATCTGTGGCATATATAATGCTGATGAACTGGCATGCACCTGTTGATCGTGCTTAATGCAATTATGACTTTGAGAGCAGTGGCGTAGCCAGGACAAAATTTTTTGGGGTCAGATATTTCGACTTTAAGCGAGCAACAGTGTTTTGTTTGGGACACCGCCTCCCAAAGCACAAAACGACGAGATATGCTAGAAATTTGGGAGGCTTGGCCCCCTTTCCCCCTGGCTACGCCTATGTTTGAGAGTTGTCCTGTTCTGTGACGAATTAAAACTATTGGTTTTTCACTTCAAGCCCATGGACGAGTGCGAACGTGCTAGCTGGTAAGAAGAGACCTGTTGACTTAAGTTCACCCAGGTCACAATATATTTGTTCTTAGTTGGTTGTTCACAACATGTAAGATTGCATTTCGCCCCATGATAAAACCGCTCTCTTGCCAAACACAATGTTTTTGACGAAAAAAGCTTTTTTTGGATTTTTTAAAATAAATGTTTGCAACCATGAACATTTTGTACTTTCTTAACTTGAGTAAGCTCCCACAGAAAAACTTTTATATACTGTACATTGATGACGCATGTTTACATCGTTTCACGTAGAAGCAGAATTCAAAATAACTTCTGGTTGACACTGTCTGCTCTGCTACTATTTCTCAGTACCAAACTCTCCTCGCCTGGGTCCGGATCAAGACACCTTGGCAGAAGTAATCATCAGTGAAAATGATTCTCCTCATGGTGTGCTCGAATTGAGCGCAACCAGCGTCACTGTCGCAGAAGATGAGTCAAACAGTGGAAGGGGAGGAAGCTTCCTGAACGTCACGCGAAAGTTGGGAACGTTTGGTGACGTTACGGTGAACGTGAACGTCATTCCCGGAACGGCTCGTCCTCAAGAAGATTACAATTTGATAGCATCGCAGGTAAATTACGTGAGCACTTTAGTTGCTAGCTTACTCTTCGAGTAGTATTATCACCCGAGCTGAATATATGACGTGATAATAGCTGTGAAATTTTCGTCAAAATTTGTGGTGTAGGTGACACTGCTGGAAGGAGAGTCAACGAAGCCGTTAAATCTTCTAATCGTTGATGACTTCACACCAGAAGTTGAAGAAAACTTTGAAGTCCAGTTGTTGCCAGAAAGCATAGTAGGAGGTGCTACTGCTGGAGATGACCTCACATGCCGTGTCGTTATCGACGAATCAGACGATCCTTACGGAGCACTTGGTTAGTGTTTTACTGCAGATTATCAACTTTAAATGTTGGTTGTCTGGGTGTAACGGCGAGCCAATCAGATTCCTCTTTTTTTGATTTCTCCCATATGAACTTCGCAAAGAGCTCAGATTTTACATTTACCTACTTTATGGCCATAACAATACTTTATGGCCATAACAATACTTTATGGCCGTGATGACGTTGTTTTCTCATTTCGTTTGTCGTGATTGTTTTTATTTACAACTCGAGTGATTTTTCTTTATGAAATCGCAACAAAAAATTAGGTCTGATCGGATAGTTTTTTTTGGCTGGAAGCAGGCAAATACAACTTGGTAAGAATAAATTCTTGAAATATCTGCTGCGGTATACAAAGTAGCGGAAGCGATGGCAACAGTTTAAACAAGCGCCAAGGGTTGCTGTGAATACTTTTTTTCAATTTTGCATCATGTTTTAATACTTAGAAAGCGTGTAACTGTTTTTTTCTGATTTGTGCAATAACAAAGCCCCTTAAGGACCGGGAAAACCACTTAAATGACTTTCAGGCAGTTTCCTTCATAACTCGCCGACCGATCGCGCAAGAGAGTCAATGAAAACATAACAAGCGCGTTTTCGTGTACCTTAGTTTCAAAAAATGGATCTTTTTGGATTCAAATTTTTGTGGGGCCACAGGCTGCTAATCGACAAGTTGTGCTCATCTTTTTAGACATTTCGGTCGATACCAAGTTTATGGATGAACCTGCAGACGACCAGACGTCACCCGTGACGTTTGCTGTCAACCGGAGGAACGGACGGCGTGGTGTGGTCGCGTGCAGGTGGCGCGCGTTTGTCGAACCCGCCAGCACCGCAGCTGCTTCTGGCGATGGAAGCACGAATCCGGCAGACGATGGGGGTGACGTGGACGCGCGCGAGGGGGTTCTTCACTTTGTCACCAACGACTCAGTTCAGAAATTTAGTCTCAGGGTAAAGAATGGTCGTCGTTTCGTGATTCGTGGAGTTTTCTTTCATACCAAAGAACATGGAAAACATCATCAGCAAAGCGAAACCGCTGTGGCTTGTAGCAAACATGTGAAAATTTGTAGAAAATTTTTGACTGCTTTAACCGTCTGTCTTTCTTTTAGTCAGACACACCTAAATATTATAAACATTTCAAGATTATTGTGCACGAGTGTATTGAGATTTCTGATATGTGTGGATTTTTTTAGTCCTGCGCTGGCTGTGTTTTTGAAAGTCGCTCACGTAGTACTCGTGGAATCGAACAGCAGCGTTGATTGCGGTCATTCGCAGGTTTTACCTGACGATCTTCCAGAAGACAATGAGCTTCTCCGCGTGCAGCTGGTCGAAATATTGCCCGGTTATCAAGGCAGGATCGACCAAACTCGAAATGAAGCCCGTGTAGTGATACCTGCTAACGACCGACCATATGGTGACATTTCGTTGGGCAACGATAGCTACCTGGCATTCGAGATAAACGACGGTGATTCCTTTTCTAGGCTAACAGTGAAGCGAAGGTATGTTTATCCGATTTCGTTATCTATAGACAGCATTGTTTTTGTGTTCTACCGTACGTATATTCCCGAAATCTGTTAAGGTGTGGTGGATTGTATGGCAAGAGATTTTCACTATCACGTTTTTATCGCTTCGAATCTGGCCTGGAGGTTTAGAGGAAGATGCGCGAAGGAACCTTAACTTCTAAAAAAAATTCGTGAAAGACGTGAGCTTCATAACTTTAAGGTGCAGTTGCACTTGCACATGAGCAGCATGAGTGGCAAAGCAACGAGTCACTTATAATCATGCTGGTACCGTGAAATAAGACTCGGTAGCACAGTTGCCCGTGGACTGCCATGTTTTCAGAACATGGTTTGTTGACTGAGATCAGCGTGACGGAGAGTAGTTCATCCACGACATAAGCTTAAACTCCCGTCAATACCTGCAACTGCAGTCAAGTTCATTTTGTAACGTGCTGACNTACAAAGTCGTCAAGAGATTCTGTGTTAGCTTTCCGAATACAATTCCTATATTTCGCTCTGCTTTGCACCGTCCAGTTTTGCNATTAAATTTCAAAACTTTGGCAGAATAGACTGTTCACTTAAATTTTTACAGCTGGCGATCCCGGTTTGAATCTGAATTTAGTCGTTTTTCATGCAGTGCTGGATTGTACGGGAATGTGAGGGTGGTGTTCAGCACCTCGGAGATCGACCTCGTTTCTGAAATGCTTGACGAAGGCCAAGATTTGCTGAAGATGTATAGTCCTCCTTTTCCGGTGCAAAGCACCATTACGGGTAGGTTGCCAACTCAGAATAGTGACCTTTCAAGTTTTACTTGCAAGTTTTCTCACCATCGTCATCGATTTGACGTCACAGAACCGGAACAGGAAGCGCACTCGGTCGACATGGGGTCTTCAGAAAAACCTCGAACCACTTGCGCGGAAGCTTGCTTGCGAGAAAAAGTCTGCGTCGGGTTTGTGTACAGCGATACTTACTACGATTGCAAGTGGTTCACAGAAGAGAGCTTAGCGAACAGACAGAACGCTTTCACCATAGAAGATAAAACAAAGCCGTCGAAGTACATGTTTTACACAAAAAATCTTACGAAGGTACGCATTCTCAAGAATCTGTACCACTTGCTGCCTTTTTTGCTGGCATGCTGTGAAGAAGTAACCTTTGTGAGTTCTAGCACACATGCAGGACTGCAGGTATCTTCGGCTTCATTCGATGTGATTTATTTTGCTTAACACTGCAAGCACTTTTCGTGTGACGGAAACAGTGCGCCAGATTTAGTCTTGAGTGTTTGTTTCTTCACTGGAACAAAAAGCTTTGACGCTTAAGAGTTCTAACTGATTTGTGCGCTTTTTTTTGCGCAGTTCAAGAAACTGCAGTTGATCTAAACCAGGGGTGGGGAACCTATTTACTATCACGGGCCGCATGAATTGTGACTGGCGGGCCGCAAAATCAATTCATTTCATCTTAAAATTCTACATTTACATAAATATGACAAAGAGTGACTTCTCTTGCCTTACTATGTACTGTAAGTACCTGCTTATCATGGAGCTTCGTTTTGACACGATGTTGTACTCAAACTTGGGTAACGAAAATTCTGATGCGGACCATATCAAATGTTTACGCGGGCCGAACGTTCCCCAGCCCTGATCTAAACCATCGTTTATCAGTCGAAAGTAGCCTATTTGAAAATAAAAAAAAAGATTTGTGCAGCGCGTAGGAAATGTTGCAACGATCTTTGTCTCATATTAAGACCACTGTAAGACACGGCGAAATTCTGTGAGGTTCGAAAACTTCTTAGAATAGATATATTTTTGTTCAGGCTGCATATTGTATTTTTTAACGCTGGCCGCAGTGCATAACTGGGATGGCTGGTCAAATTGAAAAAAAAACGCAACTTTTTTGGCCTCAAGCAATGGCAGTGGTTGTGGTAACAGAAGTAGAAAATTTCCATTCAGTACTTTGCAGCCTTAGTAAAAAGTTGAGCTGTAAAAATTAAATGGTACGTTTCGAGTTTCGAAAAATGCTAAAAGGAATCGAATCAGACGTGAATTCAGTAGGTACTCTGGTATAACTTCTTGCTTTTTTAAGAAAAGAAGCTAACAATTTGGTATTATCAGCAATGAGAGCAGTTAGGGCTAAAGATTTACATTTGTCCATGCGTGGCCATACCGTCTGCGTTTCTGAAAAATACATAACGCCACATTACATCTACTCTTTCAAGGGTTTGCAACTGAACTGCTGCGATGCAAATGACCAGGTTTTATGTAGACCAGGCCCAGGGGTTCCCAATCTGGGGTGCATGTACCCCTACGGGTATATTTGCATACATTTAAGGTTAGCAATAGAAGGGAAAAGTAGATATGTATATTTTTTCCAAATATTTAACATATATTGGTGAATATTATTTTCAAAAATCATAATGTGAGTATGCTTATTGTTAAATAAGTTAACTTTGAAACAAAAACAGAATCTACCTTTATAGTTCTAAAAATCTAAACATTCTATGAAAATTACTGTATTATTGTTATTTTACTCAGCCTTTTTGTCATAAGAAATTTCAGGGTACGTGCTAATCTGTCGAAATACTGAAGGGGATACATGGTCATAAAAAGGTTGGGAATCCCCGATGTAGAGCAATTGCGTCCTTTGTTGCGCAACACAGTATTTTGATGCATTTACTGAACTTGTGTTATGGTAAAGTTGAAAACGTGAACAAATTCTTCTTCCTATGTAGCTTGATCTATGCATTGCTTGTATAAATATTTACGAGATTTTTTGGTGTGATACACTGGATATTCAGTGACTGTGTCTTTCCGAAAACGACCGTGTGCACTAAAACATCTAGTCGTAGATGTATGTAAATGAGAAAAATGAAGCTTGGTCAGTTGATTATCACCAGTTTCTCATCCTGTTTATGAAGATGCCGCTGCTTTGATTGATTGAAATGGCCTGTGTTGCTGGCGACTAAGAACTGGTGTTTGAAACTATTGCATTTTATGAAAATCAGACTCTTTGTACAATTACCTCGGTTTATGTTTTCTGACAGACAAGTTTCGTGTACAGTTCGCAAGCTCGATCGGGTTTAGACTTCGTTCCAGTCACAGGAGCTTCTGTGGTGCTGCGCGCTGGCCAGCGGTCTGCTAACATCGATATAACGATCTTGAATGACAATGAGCCTGAGCTGGATGAGTTTTTCAAGGTGAAGGTTAAAAAAAAAGATGTTGCTGCGGCAAATGAGATTGTATAACCTTCTTAAACAACTTTTCCGACTTTTGGACTTGTTTTTAATTAGCAAGTTTGTTGGTGCGCAGGGGGCAGTTGTGTAGGACTAATAAGCGGTCGGGGTTCGATTGTAAATATGCGTGATGGTGAAACGAAACGCTGAATTGCCACATTAGAAGAGTCCGACGTCAGCTTTAATGCTGCGTAAAGACGATTAACGCACACTAGGACTTTTTCTTGAGTGTATTGCTGTTTCACGATTATAAACTTTTCATCTAATTTTAATTACTTCGTTAGCGATGTGTAACGGAGGCGTACAAATATAATTTCAGGTGACGCTACTCAGTGCGGAGATGCTGGACGTGGAATCTAGTCAGACAAATCTTCCTCGATTACTTGGACCCGTTTCTGCTAGAGTCACAATTCACGAAAATGATCATCCTTATGGGTTGTTCGTTCTACGAAGTGCAGGCCCAGGAGGTTCCAACGAATTGAGTCGAATCGATGTTGAGGAGAGACCACAGTTATCCTTAGAACTGGTGGTGGAGAGACAAGGTGATTATTTATGAGGTTATTAGCAAAACTGGTTTTGCAGATCTGCCTGACATTTACACAGATCATTGGTACAGAATGCTTTCTACCCACCCTATTTCAATTTATGACGAAGTTTGTTGTCGCTTAGCTTTTGAAATATCAAAACAGTTTTTATAAGTTAAAATGTTTACTAAAATGGTGAGATAAACTCTGCTACACACAGTGTGTGTACATTAAAAATAAATTTGTGGCTACAACACCACAACCGGTGTTGGACGTCAAAAACACGTTGAACGATTTATGAGCTTTGCCAGGCGCTGCCTCGGTTAATCCCAAACTTGAAAATTCTCTTTCTAGTTTTTTTTATTGTTGTCTGATACTAGAGCATTTCAAACGCGTTTTCAACATTTTTCCACATGATGACAGGGGGATCGGTTGGGGGTGTGACGGTGGATTGGTCTGTCGCTGGTGGAATGGCGTTGCGCAATGTTGACTTCACCGGTGATGACGCAACTCTGAAGTTTGGCCACGGCGAGACGAGCAAAAGTGAGAATGGTGCCTTGAATTTCAGATGCTAAGTTTGATCATGATACTTGCACATAGTAGAAATAAACGACCAGCCAAAGGTGCTAAGCGTAACTTTTTTTAAATTTAGGAGTATACATAGAATCTACCGTTTTTACCAACTTATTAAAATGAAGGTGTAATGCTTCTACTGCGGAGAAATAGATATAATCGAAGATAACTTTCTGAAACACAAATGACACCATGTTTAGTGATGTTGCTCTCCACACCGCGGCGTTCAGTTTACGCTTGCATGATTTTATATTGACGCTCACGAAGAGTTTACACTTGAAGAACTTCTCATGCTGGCTGCTAGTCATTTTTTACTGTGAATAGAGATCACCCGACGAGATCACTCTATTATTGCTTGTTCGCGCCACATACATGTATTTTTGTTCTTCGCGCACATCCCGTTCGTGGTGAATCACACAA
>JGI24158J21664_10000371_pt1 | contig 39145 bp, 32 predicted proteins | sample Ectturendosymbi3_FD_21664 | JGI IMG/M metagenome (IMG submission 21664) | reverse complement strand
AAAAAAATAGGAGAAATGTTACACAGGCACGTCATTAAAACCGATGACTGCGGCGGGCGGAGTAGGCCCGAGTGCCGAACAGTGCGCACAAGCCGTGGAAAAAGACAATGCTAACGGTCGAATCCACGGTTCGCAGTACACCGAACGTTTTCAACGCGACGAAGAACTTCGAAATCAGGCAAGTCACCTGTACAGCACTGTCGACACGTCACAAATTTGACATACTTCCATATTTCGCTAACCTTCGGAGACACTACAATCTCAAGGACGCAAAACCGAGGCCTTCAACGAGTGCCGCAGTTGCAGCGCACACGCACAGCCGACACGATCGTCCCCGCATGACCGAACACGCCCGCAGGCTTCTTTTCCAAAAACGTGACGACGGTCCACACATCAGTTGAACATCGACCTTACTGCATCAAAGCGTGACAGTCGTTATCGAGGTCATCCGGTGTCACGCTGCGGCCGACGTTCCTGCATTCGATCGCGCGTCCAACTGACAGCGCTTCGATCCTCACTGAGCTTACCACGAAGGCCGCGCTTGCCCGAGGCATAGTCGTTGCTTATTAAACAAAAATCAACAATGGGTTTTCGCTGGGAGCTCCTTAATTCGCAAAATGGTCACGAATCAAGCGAAAGCCGCCGGTGTAAAAGGCAAAAAGTAGTAAAAAAATTAAGGAGTTCTGTCAACTCGGCAAGGGGATTGAAAAGTTTTCGCGCTCGATCAGATACAATCTTAATTAAAGATTTTGCAAGCATTGGCTTTAAGTTTGAACAGACGGCTTTCCGTTTGAAAGGATGCGGAAAAACCAACCATCTTGACGCTTTAGCTGAAGCAATGTTTCTTGGAAAGACTCAGGACAGCATGACTTACACAGGGTTCTCTACCTGGTTGAAACCGAACATGAAAGCAGGAAAACAAAGAAAAAGCAAGAACTTAGGGGTGAACGACGAGGTGACACACTGCACTGCAAAGCACCTGCCACCAACGCGGCCGAAATGCACAGTTCGGCGTGTTGCCATACCTCAAACTCCCCCTAACCAGCAGGCGGATGCAAAAACGTCTGAAAGATTGTCTACCAGACGGCGTTGGCGCGCGTGCATCAAGTTTCGGTTGATACAAAAGGGAACCGAAAAGTTATTGACGCTCACACACGTCTGTTTCCAGGTCGCAAGAATCAGGAAACAGGTAGGGAGTGAATATAGAAGAATTAACGAAAACGAAACCGAGCCAGTTACGAAAGCGGGCAATACGTGAGAAAGGTAAGGTTAAATAATGGATCTGTAACTGCTGATGCTGAACTGAACAGGAACTATAGTCGACATCTTGTGGCACTGAAAGATGAGTCCGAAAGAAGATTTTCAGACTTCAAAACACTGAGAAATTGCATAGTGTAATGACTGCACCATTTTTCTTTGACTGCATTCAGGCTCTGTTGGCTTCCGTATGGAATTGATAGACATGCATTAGGAAACTTTTCTGAATGTTAGTTGCACAGACTTAATTGGTTGCCTCCGTACACATAAATTTCCCCCATCTGAAAATTTTATGAAGAGAATGGTGCTTTTTTACAAATCGATAGATCTCGAAGCTTACTCTCAACAAACCGCAGTGAAAAGGCTGCTCTAGTGATTACGACAACCCGATCTTCAACTAGGTCGTTTGCGAATGATTTAGCACTCCGCCTTTCGAACAGGAGGATGCACCAACTGGGGAGCGGCCCTTGCCGCACTCGCGTAACGTCGGATGTCAGCTCTTGAAACAGCCCAACGGCCGTCTTAAAAAAGGAATGGTGGTTTTCTTTGAATCCAACATTTACGTGAGCAAGCGTTTTCAACAGTGAGCACTGGCAAATCAAAGCAGCGTTTTAAGCTGCCTGATGAAAACCCGCTGCCTGTACTGAGATTTTATGCCAGCAGCATGGAACCTGGCTTCCATGGGCGTCGGAAAGGATTTTTTCCAGGGGGTACAATAGTGGATTTTTCCAGGAGTATCCAAGGATTTTTCAAGAGAGGGGCAAAGGTTAAATTTAACTTTACCCACTCGAAGCTAAGAAAACAATCTTTTCATGCTAAAAGTTAAATAGGAAAATGTCAAATTTCAAAATCCAGGGATCTCCCTACCCCTTCCGACGCCCATGCTGGCTTCAAAGCTATTTCGAAAAAGAAATCTCATTTCCACGGTTCCCATTGACTTTTGTTTGTCTAATGCTAAATTGATTTTTGTTTACCCAAACATTATAGGTCGCAGATTGATGTACATGTTTGGATAATTAACGCTATTGTTGCATTCGTTTTGTATAATTAGATGTCAGAAAAACATTTCCGTATGCTTTGATGTATATAAATTAAAGTTAAACTGTTTATATGTGTCGATCTGTCTTGTAATAGTTTCGTTGTGATTTTTTTAAATTGTTGTTTGGCCATCTGCTTGGGGAAAAAATTGCGTATGACCTTTGATTAAAATGTTTGCCGACTACTGATAGACAGTGCAATAAACGTAGTTGTTTTGTCTACAACGTCAGAGCACTCGCCACAGCTTGGTTAGATAAAGAGATACGTTTTTCACTAAGAGGAATCGTCTCAGGTAAGCTTCTTTTGCTCAATGGCAATGCAATAGACCAATTGTTCGAAGCTGCTGTATTTGATACAAGCTAACCATGAACACACGGTTGATTTCAGGTTTTACGCATTGTAATTGAAACGCAGTTGGGAATTCAAACAATTGTAATGTAACTGAAGTTTTTGCAAAGCAACTGTGGTTCTAATGGCTATTCAAACTTTTTTTGCAGAAATATAATTGTAGTGATAACTGAAAAACGTAACTGACTTCAACACCAAGCCTACACGCGCATATCACAGAAGCTTAAAACGGAAGAAATCATTGGCAGGGTCGGTTCCGAATCCAAAACTTCGCGCGGCAAAGCGGCAAAGAAAATAAGGCAAAGTACGGGTGACACATCCGATGTGAGAGCGTATCCACCATGTGCACTATCGATGCCAAACAACTCACGGAAACGCACGAGGTCTGCAACATAAGGCAATCACGTGACAGGGACGCAAGCCAATCACGTCCAGCATGCTGCGACCAAGGAATTCTCACCACTGATTCGGTTCAGCAATTGGAAGAGAGATTGTTGAATGAACAACAACGTGCATAACAAGGTGATTGGACTGAATGGCAATTGCAGCACTGGAACACGAAAACCCCAGAGACTCAAAAACAAAACACACGCGCACACACCCCTGTTCCACACACTCGACCGTAACATAGCTACCACAAAGCGGCATATTGCGAAATTACCACAAGAGTTTACGGATATAAAATCCAACTGGGAAACCGTGCTTCTAATATTTTTTGCGAAACCAAACAACCACATCCTCATGGCAACCAAGCTGTTAAAACAAAACACCGCTTAGTCGTTCAGCATCGCTTCTGAAGCTACCTCGCCTGAATAGCCGTTTTCCCAAGACGAAATTAAAACCAACGCAAATAGTAAACAATGCTAATTTTTGAACAGCAATGAAACGCAGCCGACCTAAAACAAAACGAAACAAGCGCAGCCTACGCGTTGCTAGTTCGTTCGACTGACAGTTCAAAGACTTTAGCGCAGGGGCCAGTTTTGCAAAACGGTTCGGGCACACCCAAACTCTTAGAACTTCTCCGTGGATGAACCACAGGCGTAAGTTAGCTTTCGACGCAAAATATGACTGATAAAACAAATGATAGGCTCATAAATATTTCTCTTTTATCGCCGAACCAGGCCAGACGGTGTGGCAGAATCAGTTTGCACCATCACCGTTGTCAGCAAGTTACTACTTGAAGCGAGTCGATCGCAATCGAATCATTCACACTAAGTACTATCAACTTGTGCACTGCAATTGGTGTAACTACCCGGAGAAGGCTGAAGAATTTGAGCACGGCATTTACTGACGCATTGCAGGCTGCACTGTGCAGCCTCCACTATATAATCGTTAAGGCGTGTCCCGCACATGCCTCCGATACACCATGAAGAACAAACAACAACAAAACGCTGTATCGTGTGCGTGACTTCACTGTCATTGGGTAACGTGGTTAGCAATGGCATGATCTACAAAAACGACAATAAGCAGCCAGAGGGAAGGGTTATGCTCGTAAGCAAGCATGGCCTGCATGCGAAAAAGCAAACAACAGCTGACCACAACATCTTCAAATAAGCACGAAACCTCCTGGAAGTGTGATCCAGTCGAAAAGGCATATGACTTCAGGTAGCAACGCAAAGAACAGGCGCTAGAGCACAAATTTTGCACATGTTGCGTCTACCGCTTGTAACATTACTAGTATTATCACCTTTTTTCAGCCTGTTTGATTGCATTAGAAGAGCCGCCAACGTTTTGTCGCAAAAGCGGTAGTTTTCGATAGATTTAATTCTTAAAGAATACGCGGAAATCAGCACTACCTAAGCCAGGCTTTCTCAACCTGTGGGTCACTGAACAATTTTTGACGGGTCATAGCCTGCATTATTGAAACTGAGTACGTTTAGAAGATGAACTTTTAATTGAAAACATAGGTAGTTCTTGAGGTTATAAACGTCATAATACGCTCTTTCGTTATTATGTATTACAAAATATTGCAACATGGAAAGTTCCACGTAGCCTACCACATTGGGCACAATATACAGTTATTGAAGACATTTTGAGACAGAGAAGCAGCTCTTTCTGCCATGAAAACAAAATCTAGAAGCAGGCTTAATGTGGAAGATGACTTTATGCATTATCATGTATTGAGCCTCGAATAGCTGTTTTCTAACGACAAACAGGCTCAGCCTTCGCATTGATTGCAGCAAACGTTGTGTTATTAAACGTTGTTTTTAGTTGTCTATCGAAAGAAATGCTTTCCCAGCCAAGAATCAGGCACTAAGATCTTACAGAGCATATATTTCGCTTGCGAAGTATAGTCATCATCAGCTCTTATTCAAATATTTTTAGGTGTTTTTATATCCGCCCTGTGCAACAGTTGTCGCATTGGAGAAATTGTACAGGCGGTAGGCCATGGACCCTGTTTTTTATTAATTGGGCCACGTACTTGAAAAGGAAGCTCCTGACCTTAGCAAACCATCACACAGACAACGTTTTTGCATACGACTCCGAGAGCAAAAAATCATCTGTTCATGGTAACTTTTCAAAACCTTCGAAAAGGTTTTGCACCTTTTTTCAAAACCTTACGCCGCGGTTGAACTGCGCGACGACGCAGTAAAGTTGCTCGACAAATGCAGTTGCTGCGACTCTGAATGAAAACCACGAGAAGCTTTCACAATGCGCCGCCCTGGCGGATATTGCCAACCACTGACACGCTTAGCACCATCACGTCATAGAGCAATTTCGACGACACGCTCGCGTGCGTGCAAGGTCGAATGCAAGCTGTGACCAAGTTCCTCCCCTTGGGGACCAAGCAATTACCCAGCTTGATAACCGTGCTTTAGCCACAGCAAACGTTCGCGAATAGATAGCCACAGTGGCTCAGTGTGGTCGCACAAGGCGGACAGACCGGCGCTGCAGTGAAGTGTTCCAGCACGAGACAACAGGGGTTGATCGGATGAGATAACGCTTAACGCTGCTGTGGTGTCTCGATTGAGTACCAATCATGCTGTTCGAATCTACAAGGCTGGCTAAGCGGCAAGCTGTTTAAACAATCGTCAGGTGGCAGTCGCGGAAAATCGACCTTGGGATTTTGCCTCGCGGTCAACGTCTCTGTCGACGAACACCACAAACCAGATACGAACCTATCGAGGAATAGAAATTTTCTACAGGCAGCAAAATTAGCTGGAAAAAAATGCCAACCTCTATGGCAGGGGTGGGCAAACTACGGTCCGCGAGCCCATTTTGTGCGGCCCACAGGGCAGCCACACGTACATAGGTAGTACATATTTCGAGTCTATGTTAACGCAACTTATTCGATTAGAACTGAATTCCCGATATTTTATTCCACACGTTTCATTTGAAACTGCATTGTTACTCAACCGGAATTGACTACTGCATGATACATTCGGCCCCCGGTAGCAAAAAATTTTCAATGTGGCCCTCCGCAGAAACTGTTTGCCCGCCCCTGCTCTACGGCATTCCTTCACTGAGGTCAGCATGCGGTAATTTAAAACATGGCCTTGACTTTTTTCACCACATTAATTGCAGAAGTCTTAATGCAAGTTTCAAAACAACCTGATAACTGTAGGCTGGTCTGAAGAAGATTCGCTGATGCTTTCTTTTTGTTTTTTTTCACATAATTAATAAATATTTTCGACGCAACACATATGTTTTCCACGAAACATTTAAGCCTGACTTTTTTTCTTTGCCCTTGCGAAAAAACAAAAGAGGGAAAGAGTTCTTACGGCAATTCAGACGGGAGATTCCATCCTTAGTCAAGTGGCACCTACAGCAGTCAGCCGGTACTTGCTGATACCTTGCCTGAAGCGTATGTGAGATAAGATCAATACACGGAGCTCCTCCACGAAGATATTAGGATAAAGATTAGGCAATTAAACCAATGTATCTAACATGCTCACCTAAGATATAGTTGAAACAAGCGGTCAGATCATAACTCTGGTTCACCAAATGTGTTGCTTAGAAGATTTACCGAGGACATGAACCGTGGAGAAACAGATAAGCTTTATCAATACCGACAGTATTATTCAGTTCAACATGAATCGTTCTTTATTCGATGATATTACGATTGATACTACTACTTTAATGGGTTTTAACATTCTTAAATTGTATTGAAAATTTCTCCCGAATTCCAAGTTTATTCACCGAGCATTTGAAGTTGCTAGCATACGCCATTTCCCTTCCAGTCACCCAACACTCTTACTGTTTTTCTAGATTGTTTAAAATTAAAACAAGCAGAAAATCTATCTGTTCAATCTTCTTAATTGAATACATGTTTTTTTTTCAAACAACTTGAACTTCGCAACAAGCAATTATGGATTCACTTCGCGGCATGGAAGCACACCAACCGTTTATGGAACCGAAAACAAGCAATTGCAACACGCTCTTTTGCCTACCAATCATGCTACCACCTCTTTTCTGTAGAACCCATCGATGTTAACATAGTCAAAGGGTATAAGTGTCGCAGTTCACAACCAAAAATTAGAACACATTCCAGCAAGTCACCTAGGTTTTGCGGCATGCTATCCGTCGTCTCCGCGGCAAATAATTGATCAACACTCCAAGTTCCATCAAATACCACTGCGTGCGTTCACCAGCAACGATTATCTCCTTGACTGGTGCGGGGAGACTATTTCAATAATTTTGATCAAACCAGTCAGTCTCACATCACACAGAAGGTCAAGTTCATGTAGGAAAACATCATCACTTGGACCGCAATCAATCTAGATGTCAAGACATCTGGGAAAAAGTTGCACGTTGTGACGAAAACCGACTTGAAACGCTACAGCCTTCAGCTAAGAAAAATTATCTGGACAACACATGGAGCGAGGTGGCTGGACAGCCCGGAAGAACACTGAAGGAATAGCAAACTGGAGTGATTATCCCATACCCTAAGGGAAACTGGAGGGCATGCACTAAATATCCGGAGTATATCGTTCCTTAGCCACTAAATAAAAGTGCATGCCAAGTGCCCTGAACGAAGTAGGCACGAGGTAACTGAGCCCAAGCTTGAGGGTGACATCAGTGCGGTTTGGTACTGGATGTAGCATCGCTGACGAAATTTTGACTAACCGACAAATTTTCGAGCAATCTTAGGAATACCCAAAAAATATTAAGCTTGTTGTCGACCACAAAAATACATATGACCGGAACTACTTCAAAAGATGTTGAATCGGTTTAACGCGCTTGCCACCACAAACATAAATAGAAATTAATCCCTTAACCACTTTCACAGGACGACCGATATTTTTGCACTGCAGTTCTAAACGAATATTTTAATAAAATCGTAAATATTCAAAAAATAGTTTCACAAAAATCCTGCATCATAATTGAAATATGTTCATGAGAAGAATTGTCACGCTAGAGAACAAGCAGCAATCCCGCCAACATAAAATGCACGTTCCAAAAGCTTTTCAGCACTTTCAAAATCTCTACAAGAAAGCTCGCAACGGTTGTCAAGCTTGCAATGACCACGATCGTGGCATCTTTGCAACGTGCATGATGTATCGTGTAAAATGAAGCGTGTGTCAAAATATTCTCCTCAGGCGTCAAACAAAATTTGGAGATTAATTTTTCCTTTTGCAATGAAGCAATGCCCGCGTCTAAAGCTGAATAACATTCCCAATCCGTAGGTTGTGCTTTGTATTCCAGGGAATGGCATGAAAACATGAAAAGCACTATTCTGCTGTTTCTGATGCCACACACTCGAGGTTAGCCGTGGTTTTCCCTTTAAGGGGCACAGTTCCGAAAACGCGTGATGTCACCAGGTTTTGTTTTCCTGTTTGATGAGCCGAAAAATTTTGGCTTTTAAAACCTCACGAGGTAAAATTTTCTACACCAAAGGAATTTCAATATAACAAATGTTGTCAAAAAGATAATGCAACCGTTGTCCAAGAGCGCCGCAGTTGACACGAAGAGAAATTAAAACAATCCTGATACGAGTTGTGGTCCGATTGGGTACCACATCAAGAACGAGCAACAAGCTGACAAAATCGCTTGTTTAACTTAAAACTGGTTAAGAACAACACCATATTTTTGAAAGTAAATCTGTACTTGGAAGACGATCCTTACATGAACCGCCCTATTTTAATTCTGACGCAGTTGTTGTTTTGTATAGTACAGGACGTTACAAGATGTCTGTTCTGTCACTCAAAATCCACAGAAGGGATCGCATCGTGCAAATAAATTCTCCACTTACGCACGATACTCGTACAGTTTGCCAAAAGATCCGCGTCCAAAATTTCCGGTAGATACATCCGTGCTTATTGCCTGCTCACCCGTTATTGCTCTGAAAGGTTGCGACGAACAAAAGGTGATGAGTTTACAGACTGTGGGACTGTTGCTTTGTTGCGGCGTATGGAACTTGCTGACCACTGATAAACACAAACGTCCTGCGAGACTACAACTGTTCGGTGACGAGAGCTTCACAAACCGAAATGGCAACACACTATCCCACATCTAATTAACTCGCAAAGACAAGTGTTTAAGTCAAACTGAGATTGGTGATTATTTCTTGGGGTGCCGATGGAATAAAATCTTTTCCAGTATTTTCGACTTTACCTTGGTCTGAAACGAGCCACTTAGCCGCATGTCGGGGCATCTTGTGTTTGGTAGTAGCATAGCATGGCATTTATGTTTTGTTTTCCTTATTTTGCACCATTCGCTTAGTGCTTGTCTTCGGCTATACAACAAACGGTGTTTGGTCTCATAGTTATAGTTTAGTTGTCTGCATGATAACCGTGTCAGTTTTTTCTTTTATACTTAATACAGGTTTCTAATATATTTTTTTAAACATCAACTTCCTGCTTCGTATTACGTTTAAGAATTATATAACCACATACCTGTCTGTCGAAAAAGTCTCACAAACCAACCGTTTATCTGGAAAGATATTTTTAAAATGTGATCGCTGCCGTTACGAACGTCAACATATAAGTCACATCACTTTGTATCTCTGCAAGTTAATGTTTACTGTGAAATCTGCTTGTTTTGGCCATTCTGTCTGTTAGAGTGGTAGAAAAATGCGTTTTTTTCCCACTTTAACAAGCGGAATTGGTAAAATAAGTAGACGTGCAACAATAACGAGCAAAACTAAGAAGTTTTCAACGGCATGTTAGATACCAAGACCAACAGGTAAGCTATCTTATAATGAACATCGATGCAACGCAATAGGAACTTGAAAATAATGCTTCAAAAGTTGAGTTCAACCTACTGACAAACTTTGCACGTGGTAATCATGCACGGCCTGAACATCGAACTTTAACGCTCACATGGCTGCGGGTCAACATTAGTTTTGCGGCGAAATAAAATTCATGCCATATAGATAGATATATATATATATACAGTATATACTGTATATACGTATATTCCATGCAGAGAAATGGAAATGCAGTATATTCAATACCATTCGATGGATGAAGCCGAACTCGCAAACGAAAATGAAAAACTGCTATTAGGTTCCGCTTCACCAACAGATTGATTTGAACTAAGAACCAAACAAAACTGAGAACGGCAAAAAGTTAAAGGTGCAAGTTGTCGATTACGAATACTGCATCTTAAAATTTATCTGGAGTTCTGCCTCCTCTCTCTAGAATTTTCAAAGTTAGTTGCAGTATTGAAAAGTTTACGATTTCGGTCTTGGTTTTTGATTTTTGTGAGGTATTGAACGGCTTGAAACTTCCTCGTTGTATCCCGTGTTAGCAGCACAATGCTTTGTTTAATACTTTCAGTTAAGTGTCGCATGCCACAGCCTAAAGTCCGATACGGAAAAAGTGTTGACACCAATCAAGTACACAGTACTGTTCGCTACATCTTCAGTGGTCAAATCCAAGCTTTTGCATGAAAAGGCGTGGGATGGACCTGCAGTATTTCTCATGCACGAAGGTCTAATGCGATCAGGAGCTCCTTGAGTCAAGAGCAAACAACAACTTGCCCAATACCAACGAGCGCACCAACCCGTGCGCTTATGTCGAACCGCGCCGCCGAAACGACCTTCGAACTTCATCTGTCACGGATGTTCCGATTAAGAACAGCTGACGTCACTCAAAGTCATCGTCATCGATTAAGCCGCCGTCGGGAGAATAAGTGAACTGAAGTAGGGTTCGGGTAATGATTCCCGCGATAAGGGGTGAAGTGGGTAGACGCCGAAGCAGCAGCTGAGCTTGACGCGCTACACAGCAAGCGAGCCGAACTTCAACAAGAGAAGTCCATCACCGCGCGAACACAAGCCACGTGATCACGAAAACTTGGCAACGCGCCCGCGATGCCGAAACATTTCCGATCTGCTCTGCGACAGCAGCATTATTTCCGACGCTTTCCCAACTTGCAACAGCGCGGAGAGTCGCAGCAAGCAGGCGAATTGCTACATTGTTATTGGAAAGACGCAAATTAGCGAGGCGGGACGGACTGAGGCGCTGGGCAAAACACAGCCCGTTTCGATAGGATCGATACCGACGCAGCCCTCTCGCATCAGCCAATATTCCCACGGTGCTTGCGCGCTGATATCAGAAGATACGCCACACTGACAGACGCTGCTGCTCGCCGAGCCGGCAAGGAAGCAGAGATACTATCGTAGCCGTCGATTCTTTCCGGCTTCTCGTCGCCCATGCTCTGCAACCGAAGCACGATCTAAGGCGGCACGAGCCGAAAGACACGTAGACAGGAATTTTTTTATAGTGCAGTAAGAACAAGCCTGTCCGTTTTTCAGGTCGCTATCCGGTCCCAGCGTGGCTAAGCGTTTGGTTGAAGGCAGGGAAGCAATTTCAAGCATGAACCGTTTCGGCGCCGATGAAACAAGCTCTTAGCCCTTGTAACGCGGTTAACGCCAAGTAACAGCCACCGGCAGAGGCGCTCGCAAGACGCAATGGAAGTTGGTGGATAAACTCTTTGAGTCTTTGTTGCGGAGACTTAAGTAGAACTTAAACGTCTCGTCAAAACGAATTTAGACAGGTGCTTCTTGCACTACCACTTCAAAAGAAAAACTCGCGAAGTCGAATTCAACATCGCAACGTCATTCGAATGCATCCACACAACACCATTATATACATGTAACGCACACCTCTGCACTCAATCTGCATTCGTGTGTTTGACTTAGAATGGAATACTTTGCTTTAAGGAAAACTGCGCAATGGCATTCGGGAATAAATGTAATACGTATCCATGTGCAGCAAGTCAGGATCGCGGTGCAGTCATGTCAATCTGATCAACATCCGCTACCTGCTCACAGCGTCACGGAGTGGTAACACGACAACCTAGCGACAAGCAGTTGTGATCTCAAATATTCATCAGAAACAGAAATCTGGGGGTGGCTGACTCGGGTGAAAGATTGGAAATTATGAAAATTTCACTAAGAACAACGGTTGTAGTTGCAACAACTGCACAGTTTCAATGCGATACGCACAAGAAGACCAGCGCTCGCTTCAATTAAGCGAAATTAGCTCGGACTTCCTAATCCCAGGAGTTGCCGTTTTGGATATTTACCGCTTTTCGGGTAGAAAAGTGCAAGTTGATGGCCGGTAGGAATAGTGCAGAACCTGCATAAAACCGCGCTTATCAATTTCTTTCCCAGCCCGCAGCCCCCTTTACACAAGAAAAACTAACTCCTTTTTCGCGAATCATACATTGCGTTTGTGCTAAAATCGGCATGTCTGTTTTCTCGGGTGAATATTTTTGTCTACAAACTCAAAATTTTCAAGTCATCGTTTTCGACTTCAGACCAGGAAGAAAATATAAGGGATTTACTTTTCACGGTTCATCAACGTTATTTCCCCCCCTGACTCTTTTCGGGTGCCTATAATCCTTGCACATATATCAATTTACCTACCAACTGGCTGAGAAGCTCGAACCCCCTAAGTCCCGTCTCGCACCCCCCAATTGAGAACCGCTAATATTGACGTTATGTCTGATGCTTAACAATATGTTTAAACATATTATAGAATAAGTTCACAGTACAGGTAAGTCGATACATGGAAAAATTGTTCAAAACAATGAAGAAATTACCAGAAGGAACAGAAAATCAAACGTGGCATTTGTGTTGCTGATCTTGAAATCTCGGTCAACCGATTACCATACAAACGCTTTATGGCAAGTGTAAAGAACAGCGCCACTGCTGACATTATGCTCACAGTTCGAGCTTTTCCACACAAAAGAAACACTCTCCAAACCATCAAGCATGGTCGCCTCGAAGAAGTAAAGTGAATCAAACTGTCTTCTGGCGCACGAAAAACAGATGTGTTGAACAGTCTAATGACGAAAATTACGACCAAAACAAAGTCAAACACATAAGATAGACGTTTCGGTAAATATTGCTACCACCATCAGTACAAGTTGTAAACTGTTTTTTACTAGGTAAAAAGCTTTTGTTCAAAACGTCGTAAATTGTGGAAGAGAAAAAGTTGTAAAAACGAGTAGTCATTCCAATCCTGCGTCGCCAAAAGCATCAACCGGTATGATTCTTAGTTATAGAGATATTATACACGATGGGCGTAGTTTGATGGGCTTTGGTCTCATACATTTCGCAGGATGCAACAAACGAAGTACCGCTCAAAACAGATACAAAACTAAGCGTAGCGACGGAGCTTTGAAATTTTGAATTGCTCCCCTCAAACCTACTTGTTAATTTCATTTTCTTCCCGTGACGCCCTAGCAGCGAATCATATTAAGGCACGGAAGCATAATTACTTTTTCCGGGTACGGGCCGACAAGTCTTTCAAGAAGTAAAAATTCGTCGCCACTTTAGACCATTTGCCCCGTGTTCAGAACGTGTGTGGCACCACGTAGCAACCTTAGGATAATCCAAAAAATCAAACACCTGTGGGGAAGTGCGCGCTTTCGCACGCCTCCCATCTTTCGCTGCGCCTGTCATTTTTTGTTTTTTTTTGGCTCTCCACAAGGTGTACATCTCCACAAACTGGGTCACCAAGGACCTGTTCACAGACCACTTCAACAGCACGACCCGCAAACATTGAAACGAGTCCCCGTGAAATAAAATAAAACGAATAAAAATTGCACGTTAAACGCTTTACATTCAAAAGGAAAGTACGTGTGCAAATTTACGCGTTTTACCAAAAGTTGATGAGTTTCGTTGTCGTTGGTGTGGCGGAATTGCGAAATTAGACTAATTCCTGATGGCATCAGACGTAGTGCATGATCGGCGAACGTAACAAAAGCTGCGGACGACGTCAGCACCAGGTCATCATCAACGGAGAAGCAGCGTGGGCAAAACACCCGAAACGAAAATAGTTATAAACCAATCCATCACATCAGCCGCGGCAGAGACTGAGGAAAATCCGGTTAAGCTTCCCGGCAAAACTATTTCCAGCATTGTTCTTGTGCGCGAATTGCGAGCTACGGTACGTGAATATAGCGATGAGAGAATTGTCTGTTCACAGGCTGCAAAATCCTCTCTCAGAGAACAACGTTCACAAGAGCTGGACATAATCTGCACTTCTAAAAATCAAACCAAAGTCCATGCATTAAGCGTACAGGTAATGCTCACTGCAGACGGGTCAACGCAGCCCTGGCAAAGAAATGCTAGAGTAGGCGCACTCACGAAGCGACCTCTGTTTGAACTCTTGGACATATTCCTGCATTGCGGGATACAGGGTAGATTTGCAAAGGAAAACAAATGACGCAAATGTCCATTGAAACTCGTTCAAGCCTTTACGCATTCAAAGTCGGTGTGAAGTAGGGTCTACCATCAGTGCCACAGTAGAACAACAGAGAAACGTGTTGCGTTGTATTAAAACAATAATAACCGAACTGGTGGACGCGGCATTAAAGGCGAAGCAGCGATTCACGTTTTCCTCTAAAGAGGCCTGCAACCTTGCGACACGACATCACTACGTTGGTTTGGGGAGTCTGTGGAAAGCGAAGACTGCTCCGAGACACCAAACCGCGGATGAAAGGGTTGTGCATGAGATCGTGTGCACTGGTCGCGTATAACACCAGTCAGTGCGTCACTTGTGACCCTTGGCTCTTCAGCCTGAAGTCTGAATTTAATTGCAGAAAATCTTCCCATTGTTAGTTTTCAAAATCTTAATTGGCCTTGCTGAGGCCAAACAATGTGCCAAACCAGGAATTTCAGAGAGAAGGTTTCATCATACTCGCTTTGGAGTGTCACGAGTGGTCTGCGGTGCCCATCTCCGCTTACCCTGCGCCATGGGCCACGCCGCTACTTTAGCAGTAATTGCTGCACTGGTGGCGAGTCAATGGCAGCACCGCGCGAATGAGGAAATTAAGCACCAACAGTAATTAGACTTGAATCAAGTTACGCGTTCTGAGTTAACAACATTGTTTCAGAAAATAGTTACGCAGCCAACCGGCAACAAAAAAATAGCTAAGAGCGAGGAACAGTGATGAATCGCCCGTTACTGTTCTTCGCCTACACACGATATTTATTGCCGCAGTGGGAGCTTGTGCAGATACTGCGGCTCATTCGCAACAGTAAGCGAGACCACTCGACGCTTAACCGATACGAGCGACAACAGAGCTACGAGACGCATGTCAGACATTTTTTACAAATGTACCTTTTACGTGTTTCGGGTTTTGCGTGGCCGTGATTAGCAAGCAACGCATTAGCTTATTTCAGTCTTTTGGACCGGTAGAAATGCTGCCTGGTGATTCGCAATACTAGTTCGCAGCAACATGCTTGCAGTTTGATATAAAATGATTACTTGACGTAAGGATACTTTTGTGAATTTCGAGTCCCAGTAAAAAAAGCAAAAGAAGCGATTTGATATGCACGGCAACTTGGAAACACAAAAACACCAATTCCTCGGATCAAACACGTTTAACTAATTGTCGAAAAATGGGGGAAAGTGAAATTAAGGCATCGGCACGCTGCAAAAAAAACGCGGTATTGCAAATTCGGCTGCGACCAGAGGTAACATTATGGCAAGACTACCCGGGGTTTAGCCAAGCTCAGACCACTCGCATCACGAGTCGTGCGCGGCATGCGGCCTCGGCCAAGCCGCGTGAATTCTGTCATGACAACAACCGTTCAGTGCGCGGCAATTTTCTCTCCTGGGCAGAGCGCCCGGTCGTGAATCCTGTCCAGCAACACGCAGTGCATCAAAAGCAAAGATGAAACTGCTGGCAAATGTGACCGCAGTTCACAAGCCACCGATTGTTTCAGAAAACTACGTCAGACAGGCTCGGTATTCGGCGCCAAGCATTCGCACAAGATGTTCCCTCGTTTCTTCACTGCAATCAGTTGGTTCAACTGAATGTAGCGTCACCGGACACTGAAAAAGGAGTAACACTAACCACGGTTGAAAATTTCATTTCTTTTTTACTACGAAAAAAACACAAGTTATTTAGAGGCCCAATGGTAATTCGGATACGATAAAGAATACGCTTTTGAAACGCAGTGTTTTTGTTTTGTACTGTAATCTTGCTTGAAGTCTGCGAAGCCCATCGGCACGTGCCTTTCATATACATTTCATTATACATCTCAACCATATACATCTCATCTCAATTTGCATGCGTTTCAGATAAATTTCATCTCGATTTGCTTATATCAGAAGACATATAACCACAGAGAAAAAGCGAGACCAAATGTTGCTAGGCAACGTAAAGGACGATGATTTGCACACAATGAGTTTGGATTTGCACACAATGAGTTTTGCGCGAAGGCAGAAGTAAACCTTCAAATGGTGAGGGAAATTTTGAAAGAAAATCGCTTGGAAATGCCCAGAAAGTGAACAACGTGTAGTCAGTGAAGAGCATGCGAGATATGAAAAAGATATATATTTACACTGGCGGTGTCATCCCAACGCAGAGATGAACTTAACAATAGTTTTTTTACTGTGAATATTCGTTATAACCGCAAGTCAACCACCACAACCGACCAAAATACGGCCGCCGTCAACAGAAGACGCGGCGAAAAATGCGTCGCAGGCCAACAACTGACAGTGTATTTGTTATGTCACAAACGTATCACCTCACGGTGCTACAACCAAACGTCTGATGCTTTGATGTGAAAGACCTTAAGGAAATTGATCATCAACCACCATCCGCCTGCAGTTTAAATGCATGACAAAGGCATTGTTGGCAGTGTTCCTCTAAGCCAGGAGTGGCCAACCTTTTGCATACCATGCGCCAATTTTTCCAAGCGCCAATTTTTCCATGGAGATGCGCCATACCGTCGGATATTTCATGTAACAATGTTACTTCACGTCATCAGTGATTTACCAGGTAAAATAATCAAATGCAAATGGAATATCTGGTAAAGTAGCAAATAAACTTCAAATTTACTTACTTTTTAATGAGACTTCAAACATTTCACAGGTTTTTCAATGTTTTGAGTTAAATTTATTATTCAAAGCAGCAGAAAATTCTTCAATTTTGAATCAGTCAGGCGCGTGCTCGTTTTACTTTTAATCAATTTCTTGGACGAAAATAATTATTTGCATGTGTTCGTCGTTTCAAAACGGCACACATATAACTTTGAGCAAATTTTCTTAGTTCTGGGAAATTTTCACAAGGTAAGGATCGCCAGAAATTAATCACGTCATAAGCACCAGGGACTGAAGAAAGCGCATCAAATTTCGTTTTCAATATTAAATTTGTTTTGAAATCAAGAAGTTCCATTTGTATGTTATTTGGTTATTTGGCATTTTCATTATCTGTTGCTCACTAAGTGAGAATGGCTTTACAAATGCGAAAATGCAATGTCCTTCTTTAGCAAAATCACAAAAGCGATTTTCAAGTGAGTCTCGCAATAACTTCATCTTTATAGTGCATTTTCTCAAATCGCCAATATCAGCAGCACATTCAATATGCTCCTTTAAAAACGGAGACCAGATGATTTTTTTAACTTTATCTTGAATGTTTGTTTCAAGATGATAACAAACATCTCATAAGGGATTTGTACGAAAAAAAATCGATAGAAACATTGGGAAGGCTTACTACCTTACTTTATTAGGATTGCAGGTATACAATGCGCCACTTAAAATCATCCAATACGCCAAAGGTTGGCGCATGAGCCATAGGTTGGCGACCTCTGGTCTAAGTAAACTTTACACTGGGCAGATGTTATTTTGACGCGCATGCAACTGAGCAATCATGTAGACGCGCAACCAGTTAAGCGTTTCCCATATTACCAAGGCTATGCGATACATATACGATATTGTATTCAGAATGTTGCAAGTACGCGAGAATGAGATTTCACTGCGCAAATGGTCTGGTGGTACTGCGCATGCGCACCTCAGAGGGAACGTTGCTGAGCACCGCGAAACATGCACTGCTTTTCAAGAATCACGCCCAACACAAAAAAACAAAGAATCGGGAGTTTTCAATGCATCACAAAGGCAGTTTCACCAACCCGAGTGTGTGGCCTTCACATCAGGCGACTTAAACAAATCACGGATGACCTTGAATGAAGCAACGTCGGCGTTAAAGGTTGGTTCGGCGCGCAAGTCCGCTTGCCGTCACGGAAATACCGGACCTGTGTGAAGGAAGCGCGAAACAGAACGCGTCCGTCGTTGAACGACCTTACCTGACTGAGCGCCAGGCTTTGAATAGTGTCAACAACAACAACAACAACAGCAGCAGAAGTAGAAGGATCGATAGTCCGTGTCGCTGCTGATAGCGGGCATCGATCGTTACGCATTAAACAAACCAGCGGCTGACTACATAGCGCAGATGTAAAGGCGAAGCATGCGCGCGGCAATGCGAGCCGAAATATTCGGGCCTGAAAGTGACTGAAGCCTCCGCCCGCCCCGCGACCTCGCAGATAGCAGTCGAGGTCAATGATCAATTAAAGCGGGTAAGCAGCACTTAGACGGTCACGTGACACTGGATGTAGAGCAAGCCGTCAACAAGGTCGTAAAGAAAATGCGATTACAGCGCGCTAAATGATATTTAATCCCGCCTGACGGACGATGTTTTACGCCGGGTCGCCGGCATGGGAACAAAGGGAAGCGTGAAAATCAAAGGGACAGCGCCGTAACGGACCAGACAGCATCGATCCGCGCGCTAAAGAACGGCAGCAAGGAAAAAAACAACACGTCCCTCCTGTAACCTCGGCCGTTACATGCTTCGTTCACTGGCCGTGACGTTTGATGCATAAATCACGTCACGACCGACTGTCACTGGACATGCGCCCAAGCAAACAGCCAAACAATTACCAATTGCTTTCAGACGCAGTGCTACTGTGAACGAGCGGCCGAGCGGCGGGCACGACCAGCATTGCGCTCTCGTTTCGTGAAGCTGGCTGCATGGGTCAAGGCGCGACAGACATTCGAGCAAATTGTCAAACAAGATATTGTCTACGTGCATTTGCGCAGGACTGTATCAGGAAGAGGGCACGGAAGACTGCCGCTCATCTTCTGCCCGTAGAACCAAAAGCGACTGAAGGTTTTACGAATTTTACCAGATGCGAGAGCAGTTCCTTGTCACCGCGGATTACAAAACACACATTTAGAAGCGATATTAGTTTAGAAGCGATTTTTGACCGTTGTTGGCAAACTGCCATGAAATGAAGTTCAAAATCAATTAAATCCAACACCGCTTACAGTTGCATATCTGGCAATGATTGACAAAGTCACCCCTCAGCAAACAACAGTGCTGTGAAGCACACTCCACTAACCGAAATGAAGATTTTTATGCTGAAGTCCGAATGTCGTCTCAAGCCATACTACATCCGGGTTCAAAATGCAAGGAATGGTCAGAACACGGTCATCGAACGTACTTTTCCGAAACTTGCTTCAATTTTGGATGTTTCACATTTACAGGATAAAATTAACACAGTTAATAAAAGGGGGGATGGGCATGGCGGTCATGACGCGCTGTTCCAACCAACGTATAAGTGCGCAAACCTTCAAAATTAACCTCATATTTGATAACACCCGAAAATCTCGCCGCCCTCACCAAGAAAAGACACCAAAACATTACAGCAGGTCACATGTGTACTTTAAAAATGCAAAGAGCGTGGAAAGTAAAGCAGTTTAAACGTCGAAGAAATGGAACCCGCCCAACTCTTCTCCCGCCGTATACTATCTCAAAGGAGATCCTGAATTCGTTGAAAAAACGAAGCTTTGTTTACGTGTTTCGTTTGAAATACTGCCAGCAACAAGGCCTAGTTCGATATTTACGAGTTCATCATCGCCTAGCTCGATAACAACGAGCTGGTTGCCAAGGTGCACCAAGAACCAAGTTTTTTCGGAAAACTTTTCGTTTGAAATTGGGGTGCGGCACTGGGCAGGGGCCGACATATCTCATTATTTTGGCCACGACGCGCTGCATGCTTCTTCATGTCGAAGACACAAACATCATATTCCGTAAAAGCAGCTGCTGGAAATGTTGCACGTGAACAGGAATCACGATAGGAAAGAGCAAGGTGGCAAAAGAGTCGCGGCGAATCAGCAGCGGGCACGTGACTCAATCCATCCGTGACTCAACCCATCCGTGATTGAAGAAAGCTTGATGCGCAAACCTGATTTGCATCCAACTGCAGCAGCTCAATCCCATCTTAGTAGACACGAAGAGAAATCATGACATCGATTCTGCGGCATAATATCTCGGGCGTTTAATTTCATTGTCGCAGCGCAAGCAATCGCCGAAGCGCGCAGGGTCAATTTATCAGCCCGCTACTCCTCCCCCTTGCACAGACAGCTTCACGGACGAGGCTGCTGGAAATCTGTTGCGCGGGTCTAGGATGACGCAAACGTAATGACATAAACGTGATGCAACGCATTTTCAGTGACTGCAAGCGGACGCAACGCGATGAATCATGGCCCAGCATGTGATCCAAAGCCACTGTCTGTGTTACAGAGCGACGCTTTCGCCAAGCCGCGAAGTAACCTGACACCAGGGAGAACCACAATGCCGGCAACCTCTGAAAACGGAACTAGTCAGCGCCAAGCGATCCGACGCGTTCTCGCGCTTCAGGCAAACAGGTCCGGCGCGCTAACAATCCGTTCGGGTCGCGTCCGGAATAATTCAGCAAAAATCACAAACGATCGGCTCGGCATGTTGACAGCCTGACCCCGGGCATGGCCTTGTGGAACGGGTTCAACAAGAAGACAGTGTGAATGAAAGGGCTTCGCAATACATCGGCTTTTGATGTGAATCCAGTATAGGAAACATCCCTCGAGCGCGTGCACAATGACAGTTGGGTCTATTTCAGTTGCCGTCATCTGGCTGGTGTGCGGCGATTGCTCGCGAAACGCTCGCGAAAAATTAACCACCGTGCGACTGCGGGGAATAAAACAGCCTCTTTACGTTCTGAAACTGAGGTGAGCCTGGATCGTGCCACGATATCAGAAATCCGGTTCAGAAAAGCAATCAAACAATCACGCAAGGTTATAACGACCATCAACCTTCTAGGAAACTCTGAAGAACGCGAACCGTAACTTCAACAGCAACGTACGTCAAACGTAAGGCCCAGGCAATTTTGAATATACATTTCCAGACTTTTTCAAGACCTTTTCCAGACTCCTTTCGGACTTTTTCCAGACTTAAATTCTCGGAATGACCTACCCAGGTTGAATACAGCCTCTATGATATTTAAAACGATACAAGTAAAATCACACCAATCTTTAATAAATATTGTGAAAGCGTATGTAAAAAGGTCAAGTCTGGAAAATTATTTTCTTTTTCCATACCAACAGACCAAAAGAACTATTTCTTTCCAGACTGGAAAATTACCTAATTTTTTTCCATACTTTTTCACACTTTTCCAGACCGTAGGAACCATGTCTGATAATAATTGCGAACAACCGAGAAGCAGTCTAACAAGCGCTGCCCTCAGGTGTCCGGTCGTCAAGCACCGGGTCAGTTTCAAGCGGCCGATACATCAGTCTGCCAGACAAGTTGTCCGAACGCTTGCTCCGAGGCCGAGCAGCGATTACAGCTCCTGTTCTGATATGTGGCCGATCGATCAGGATAAGAAGTAACACTGCGCTTATGCGGTTAACGAGCCGTAGGAGCTGTTCAAGCAAGCCGGTGCTTCGCTGCTCTGGCACCGGCACCGCTGACGAATTCCTAGTGAAATTACACAATCCTACACAGTGCAACGTCCTGCGGAGCCCGCACTCCTCATACAACTCTACCATCACTCTCTTCCACCAACGACGACCGGTTTCTGATACACGGAGTGTATGTCAGTGCACAAAAACACATATGTACCGGCCAAACAAATGTACCAGACCATACTGGAAGAGTGGCCATTCACGTCCTAAAGTCACAATTCTTAATCACTTTCACTCATACCAGCTCGCGTGCCACAGATTTCACCAAAGGCGTGTCTTGCATTCGGGCTACATAAGCTTGGGACGGCATGATGTTTTGCATTGCGAAACCTTGACCTGCGGAATCGACCCAATGCTTCGAGGCGTTTCCCTGAAGTTACTTCTCCAAACGTTTAAAGTTTCCGCGCAAAACAAAACAAACTTTTCTCCAGTACGTTGAGTGCAACGTAGATGTCCAAGATTTCAGCACCGTACAGATTGAAGTCCAAGTATCAGTGCTCCAAACCCTCGGGTTGTTTTTCGGTCAAATTGACCGAGTTTTTTTTAAATAACCAAAAAAGTAAGTCTATTCGGTCAAAATACCTTTTTCCGTTAAAAAAACATCCGAAACCGGAAAAATGACCGACAGTTTTAAGCTATTCCAGGCAAATGACCGAAATGTCTCAGCGAACAAAACAAACCAGCCTTGTACTGCTACTCAACAAGCCATTCTACGTCACTGTGGAAAACAAATGCAGCAGCAGCAGAATCACGCGATCCGGTTGAAAACCGAAAGTGACAAATTGTCGTTTAAGCGCGCTGCTCCCGACTGAGCCCGCTCAACCAAACTAAGCACAGGTTTTGCAAGCTCATCCTAACATTGACTGGCAACCCAGTGCAACGGTCATTACCGTCGGCCATGCCGCGACGTTTCCGGTTCCCGGGAGTCTGTGGTCGCGCCGGGGAGAAGACGTCGCGTCGAAGTCCCGGATGTCGGTCCGTGGGATCGCCTGTTTGTTCCGGTGCAGCAACGCCTGCAAAATTACGTGTTCTAGAAGAAAAACCACATTGCAGTTTAGGTTCTATTTGAATAAGAGCTGATGATGCCTCGCTAACAGGCGAAATACACACTGTGTCACGATCTTAGTGTCTGATTCTTGGCTGTGAAAGGATACCTTTCGATAGACAGTGTTCCACTTTAAACCAAATACAAAAAAACATGCACATATACAAATGTCGACGAAAAAATGCCCTAAGTAAGTTACAAACACATTACGCAGCATCTTTATCAATCACACAGTTGCGCAAAAGGACGTAGCGTGGGCACTGATCCTTTACTGCGCTCAATGCCTGCCAATCTCGGAGCTAGTAACCTTGTTGCTCATTTGCAACAACAACGCCCACAAAGCGTACTGCAACGTCACAATCCTCATGTAGCCTCCAGTTGTGTCTGTACGGCGACGAGTGGTGAGTTGGAACGCGTGTTAGAAGAGGCCGTCATTGTGACGATTACAAAGCGGTCAATGGCTGTGAGTGTGAAAAACAAATTGTCTGGCATGAAGGCTTGAAGTCGACGTGAAGTTCAACAAGTCGAATTTAACAGAAACGCACAACTATTTCGCTGAGGCAGAGTAGGTGTAAGGTCCTACATACAGTAGTTCCACAAGACCGATTGTTTGGAGGTTTAAAGGCAACGATCACACGGTTACAAACCGCATAACGCAATGCCATCTGTGCTGAAACGGCTGATAGAAAAGGACACCTTGGAGGTCATCAACCGAAGTTACCTGAATTTTACTAATGTGGAACGTTTTCTATGATGCATGGTGACAACAGGAAAGAGAAGGTACAGGATTGAGTGACATTCAAAAGTTCTTGGTTGCAACAGTTCAACGCTTTGTAAATTACGAACAGAACCTTATTTTCGACCTTTTGACCCGACAGACATAGGCAATAAATACTTCATGAAAAGGATGTCATAGGTGTATGACATGAATTCTACGCTGATGCTGCCATTATATTGTTACTTGCAACAAAATGATTCCTGCGTGAGGGTTACCCCGGCAGATACATTTTCGGCGATTTGTAGAGGGGATTTTGGCGGGAAGCACTCACCAGCCTCACAATGCTTTGGTAGGTTCTATGCTGACGCAAACGCATTTTTAATGAAAAGATTTCCACCCACGACGGAGCAGCATTCACTGACAGAGCCCTGCTGCCGAGCTTCAGGGTATAGCCACGCGACGTTCCCCAACTCGTTTCCACATCGCCGACGAGACGAGCAAGCTGAAGTCACTTGCTGGCCACAACAGGACGAACGGCGCACAAACAATTCGATTAAGTCAGCAACTTCCTTCTCAACAAAGCACGTTGCAGTGTTTAAGCGTAACAAAAATGTATCACGTGATACGAGCGAAATGCTAACTGGATGGCAAAACAATAGGTGCAATTATATTTTTAAAACCTTGCACTATGCCGCGTTTAAACAGAGCGCAGTTCAGTTCCCTTCAAATCTCCAAAATCCACAACGAGGTAAGGTACTGAAGGTTACGCAAAATTGTACCTATTTACTCCATACAATATTACGAGATACCGTTCGTATCTTTACGAGATATCGAGATACCGTTCGTAAAACCCCTCTACGCTCTCCACGCGTTTATTCCATCCAAGTGTGCAACCAGCATGCGCACAGCAAGTGCTGGAAGCACACATCTCGTTTGCGCCGCTCTGGCCGCAAGCAACACATGCGTAAGCTATTCATGTTGTCATACAGCGGAGAAGCGAAAATAAAGGTCGGCAGGAAGCCGCGGCGAAATTCGACGCGGGCTTTTCTGTTGGATATTGCGAACCGATCAGCGGATGAAGTGCAGTCGCCCAAACAAGAATCGCTTGCTGCATAGCGGCGCACTCGACAACGTGCGTAATTTGCGGCGCTTCCGCCTCAGCTTGGACGATACCGGGCATGTGATCGCAAACAGGTGAACGCGCTGGCACGGCCCGTACATGTTTACGATCTGGCTGCAAGTCGACTGGCGCGACCAGCGAAAGGCACGTCGACAGATATTTCGAAATTGAGCAGCGCGCGGTTCTGCGGGAGAGACTTTGGGTTCAGGCGCAGGGAGGCACTGAGAGACCGCCGCAAATCCACGGAATATTTACGTTCAAAAACACCCATACGGCCGTACCGGTAATTACATATAAGGAATCGTGTCGTGCTCCAATATCACGGCCACCTTGAAGCGCTGTACGGTGCGTTGCCCCTTGCTTCCACTTGTCCCCACAACCGAGGACGAAACGTAACAGACCGTCAGGATTTTCCTACTTTGCCCTAAGCGAAAAGCTGCAATTCACCTGACGTCTTCTGGCAGTCAATAAAATGCAGCGCTTTTCTTGAAAACTCAAAAGCAGGAAGCAAAACATTAGGTTCCGAGTATATTACGGAAATTAACTTTCAACAAATTTTGGCAAAACTGGTGTGCCCACTGTTAGCCATTGTCACAAAAATGTTAAGTGTTAAAAATAAGGTTTGAAAGTGAGCGCTGCTACCGCCAGCAAGTAGAAAACGTTAACATCTCTTTTCTTACAAACGGGTCTCATTTATGCCTTTATCATTTTTAGGATTTAGGCAGTCATCATTTAGGCCCAGCTACAGCAGGACCCCGTCGGACAGCCCCGGCCCCTATACCGTTTCCGGAAAGATACGACCACTGATCCTCATCATATCACCATGGTAAAAACAACAGCAATCAAATACAATAAATGCGTCCATTAACAGGAGTTCCGCCTGTGGCAATGATGAGCCGGTAAGCCCTGGGATGGAGCGGATTGCGACAAATACAGGCCAAGGTCGTTTTCGTGCGTTGTCGTTTCTGAGAAAACCTGATGATGCTGTAAAGATACGACAGCACGGTGCCCTGCGGGTATTTGAACGGCGTACAGGCAGCAGCAGCAGGAGCTGCGTTCCTGCAGAGGCTGACAGTCGAAACTTTGAGCTCAAAACGATATAACAATAGATCAGCTCGCGGGATTTAAGACTACAGAAACTTTACTAATCAAAATCTTTCAAGAATATTATTACAACTATTGTTGGTGCCGCTGCTAAGAAACGATAGATTTCTTGCTTGGTGCTTTTGGTGTCAATTGAGCCAACGTACAGTACGTTCTGGGGATGGGTAAACAGCTCTCTAGTTAGAGCTTACACAAAAGCTATCGGGAGCCTGAGAGGACCAATACCAGTATGACACGCGCTCAACCATAAATAACCTGTCGAGGTATTAGAACATACGTATATAGCACCTGGAGTAGTAAAACATAAGCATGACGGATGGTGACCTTTGATTCACGCATAGCTACGCTAGAGCGTCTGACTCTTGTTGCGGTAAAGCAAAGGGCTCCTTCAGAGTGATTCGTTGTGGTCAAGAATTGACGGCGTTTCAGAAAACAATTCGCAGCTAACTGAGAAGAACGCACCTTGGCAGGAACAGCGCACGCTCCAAAATACCGAGTTTCAGTTCAAAACAGGTCACCGCAGCGAAAATACTGATGATGACAACAACGTACACTTAAAACTCAGCCACTTTTCTCAAAAGCTTTGTTTGTCGAAAGAATTAAATGATAACTGCATTTTGAGATATAAGGCGTGCAGAGAACATAGGCGTAGCCAGGGGGGCTTGGGGGTCATGGTCTCCCCCAAATTTTTAGCATATCTAGTCATTTTGTTCTTTGAGAAGCGGTATCCTAAACAAAATATTGTTGCTCGCCTAATATCATAAATCGTGGCCCCTCCCAAATGTTTTGGTCCCTGGAAATTTTCGGCTGACTACGCCACTGCCACAGAACGAAGTCACTTGCAACAAAACCGACGCTTCGATTTGCCAACCGCCGACAACCACCAAAGATCAAAATGGATAGCAGAGAAATGTTAATCAACAAAAAGTGTGCAAAAACTCTGGAAAAGCGCAGTCAGGGAAATTTCGCCTTGCTGTTTTGCTGCCGGGATTCGACGTGTACAGCATATGATTAACAACAACGAAAAAACTAGGCGGAAATGTATGCGTGGATTTATACGGCTTGCCAAAAACGGCCTTCTCCTCCGTCATTATGCGCAGAACGACGCTTCGTGCAGGTCCCAAATGACCCACTCAAAACTGTTAAGGAAAACAAACAGCCCGCATGCAACACAATCGCAGTTCCGCGAAAACGAGCCCGATTCCGTTCGCTTCACAGTCATGCACGTCCGAACAGCGGCATTAAAGTGTCAAGACACCGGAACCATCGCTCAACCCGGGCCCGGTCACCTGTGCGAAAAGAAGGCCAGCGGTGCTCGCGACCAACCTATTTCCATCCTATTTTTGGAAAGACTCGGTTTCAAGGCAGAAAAAAAAGATCATGTTGAACCGACGAACAAAACATTAGTGAAATGTGACTCCCCAACCTTTCTCACACAAATATGAAAAACAAACGCACAGACATTATTATCTTTCCCATCAACGCTCTTCACGAAAATCTAAGATAGTTTGCGCTTAGCAAAGAATAAATGAACTTCAAATAACGCCTTTCAGGCCTTCTAGGACATTTTTCTGAAGCTCACCAAAGACGGCGTAGTTTCGTTCGAGTGTAGCCATCAGGAAGCGTTCGAAACGCCTCGCAACATGATGCAACTGCGACGGAATTCAGGAAATTTCAATTGCAACTGAGACACGGGAAAAATTATCAACACGTGAAAAAAATTCACCATTAACTTTGCTGAGAAGGATGGGTTCAGCTCATCTGTTTTGTACAGGCTGAATTCGTATCAACATTTGTGCGAAGCCGAAACTCATTATTGTTTCCGAAGCAACAGACTGACGTCACAACGAACAGGCCCCGCAGTGACGAACAGAAACAGACGAAATCAGATTCCCATAGTTTCGTTCCTGAAGCCTTGAGAGGCAGGAGTGACGAGTCAAACCTCTGCAGTACTTTTCACTGACAACAGGCACAACTAAAAATCCATTAATAGAAAAAAAAACACTCTTGCCGAGGGACTCCATAACGTTTGGCGTAGTGCACGACGCAACGTGCTTCCGAAACAATTCACGAAAATTCAAATTTTTTAGACACCATCAGGAGCGTACGCAGAAAATTTTCATGTGGGGGGTTTCATTCAGTGGCATATGGTGGTCATTTGTATTTGGTGTGCGCTGTTTGTGACGTCACAATTTGACGTCAAATGCATGTTTCCAAACTGAAGTTTTGGCGAAGTTTGTTGACATAATACGCATATCCTTCTACACGCACCCCCCTTATTTTATGTGTCATTGCACTGAATAGAAAGTATTAGCGCTCCAAGCCAGGATATTGGAGGAAACTAAACTCAATGCTGCGACACAGGAGTTCATAACTGCAAAAATATCAGGCTGCGCGTTAAAACAGAGTAATAGACACTCATCACTGCGTCAGAGCAACTGACAACTGCAAAACGAGGCTATGCCAGCGTCTTGTCGAATACGAGCAATCGAGCATAGAAAGTGTGCGGCTGGATTGTCTGGCGAACACCCTAGTTTTAAAGATCGAATCTTGCTGGACTACACAAGAATTGAGAATGCGCATGATCATGAAGTGCGCAAGAAAACTTTCAATTTTTGTTATGTATAGAAGTCCAGCAAACTTGTAGTTTTCCTTTTTCCCTGCTGAGACATTATCAGTGCCTGAATGCTTCTATGTAAAAACTGCTGTTTTTGAGCTCGTGCAACAGTTCTATCGTGCTACAGAAATTGGTAATGTAGCCAATGCGCTCGGCGCTTGCGCTGATTAGCCTTAGCAGACAAAATAAAGGCAATCGTTTCGGATAAAATAACTATCGCGGAACACAATCTTAAACAATGAGTAGCGGACGAAAGGTGCAACAAGTGGTGAAATGGTTTCTGGATGCAGACGACCAACCAGATTCCCGCCAAAACCTAATTATTACTTTTTGGCCCATTTGCAATGCTCCTTGAAATTTGCATGCAAATTCATTCCGTGTTATTTGCATCAAGTAGACAAATCAACAAGCAAAAAGTATGCGAAAACAATTAATCTCCTTGCGCAGGTAATAAAGTTTTTGTAAAATGTCAAGCTCAAAAGGGGGTCAAGGTTTAACGCCAAACCAACCAAATCCCCTTGGACACCGTCATCATTGACACAGCAGCTCCACCACCGCCATTGTTCCACAAAACTCCATAACAGCTCTGACATACCTCCGATATGTTGTTCAAGGCAGATCCGTTTGTTTGAAGAGCTCACCACGCCAGTCGTGCCGCCGCCCGATGAAGCAGACGACCACTTCGCACGCGAAACGGCCACAGCGGGGTTGGATAGGGAGTTCCCCTGTCCGTCAACCAGAGAAAGAGGGTTGAGCGCCGCACTGATCGCACGTGCGGCAGCGCTGATGAAGAACCCTTGCAAGTCTGCGAAGCCACAAACGGACGTTTTTTCTGGGGGTGAAGCAACATTTTTTTAATGTTTAAGCGCTGCTCTCTTGTTCACGGCCCGCAGAGGCCAAAAGCAAGCGTCTCGATTACTTGAAAATAGGGTTTTCACAATATTAACGGCATGGCAGGGATAGAAACTTTTAAGTGGGGCTGCAGGAAAAAAGATTTAAGCCACTGCGTTGTTGTGTTCAGCCTTCAGAGTGACAGAGCTCCGTGCATGGGCGTCCGAAAGGGGTGCGGGGATCATTTCAAATTTGGCATTTTCCTATAAATTTTTTAGCAAAAATGGGTCGTTTTCTTTGTTTCAAGTGGGTAAAACGAAATTNCACCACTTTCGGCCCTTCCTGGAAATTNTTTTTTGGCTCCATTGGAAAATTCCATTATTGCCACCCTTCTAGAAAAAATCAAACGCCCATGGCTCCATTAGCAACCAAATCAATCAATGGCAAAAACCGCTTATAGCCTTGCTAATGATCGCTCAATGTTCGTTACGACAAAAAATCCAATCCGTCTACATAACTGCTGTGGCCACGGCAGTCGTGTTCTGTAGTGGTCTATTGACCTCGGTGACGTAGCGTAACAATGGATCCCGCTTTCAAACACATCGGATGTTGGTGCCCAGTTCGATTCGACGTTTTTTGCAGCAGAAAGCAAAATCTAATGACACGAGTCTCCGACTGATTATTGTATAGAAACTGAGGGTGGCACAGGGAGCTGGCTTCAGGACGAATTGGCACAAGGATTAATACTTGAGCCACACCTTGAGCAGCGCTGCGCTACTTTGGCACAGCTGCCAAGGGAAACTTTTGACGTCATTTGAAGTGTGTTCTAGGATTCCAATGCTGAACCCAACGTATATGCCACAATCAGCGCAAAAGCCTAACTGCTCGAACTACTGTGGTTAAAGTTGACTGAGCGTTTCAATTCAGCGACAAACACAGTGGTATACACAGATAACTTGAAAGAAACAGATAAATTCAGCTTTGTGGCGAACATCATGTTCGCAAAATTCTCAACAAATAACAAGCAACTCTTGACAACATTAAACTATGAAGATCTGGAACAGCCGTAGCGGCATGGAAGGCCAGTAGACGCGGCCAGCGTGTTTCAAGTTGCCGGCGAAGACTTGGCGGGGCTGCTAAAGATCGACGTGACGCTCAAATGCACTTTCAACGATTGTACATTCGCGCAATAAAGAAACAGTCTTGCTACACCCGGAAACGGCGCCAGATCAACTATTTTCGTCCAGCATTAGCGACCACACCAGCGAACGTATCAACTCTGAACCCGATGGCACACGATCATTACCTCAACAAAGATACGTCAGTTGCAGGCAGAGATGCAGTCACAATATTTAACGGAAGCCTACAATGGAAATAACCTCAACTTGCACAGTTCAAGAAAAATGTGTGGCTTTTTGAAGCACGGACCAAGACTATTAGAAAACCTATTTATTCTAAAATATTTTTAAGGAAAACATAGCATATCTCAGGACGCAGGCGAAAGTTGGGCTGGCAATGCAGCTCCACGCTAGCTGGTTGTCTCTGACCAAAACACCTATGTTGTATTTTTGTAGTCAATCTCAGGACGGCTTACACCAACAACAACACCAATCACGTCAAAAAAGCAGTTCAGTTAAGGAGTGACGCGACACGCATAAGCATGACCGACTATGACGGGGTTTTTCAAGGAGGGGCACATCGTCTCACGCACCGGGGTAATTTTCATGGGGCTGTCTTTACCGTGTGCCACTGTTCTGGACGCTGCATAGATCCAAAGCGGTAGAACACATATGTATTTTGCAATGGTTTTGTTTATTCTAACGATTTCGCTCTTGTCATCTGTTTATTTATCAGATGCTGTCATCTGAAAGCCGGGGCCGGCAAGCACCGGTCCGCAAGGCATTTGTTACCGCTCTGCAGAGAAAGAATAATTTATTGCCTCAAATAAATTTCTTTGTAAAGCGTAATTTTCTGTTGTGATGGCAATCAAGACAATATCATGAATCAGACTGGAGGCACGAAATACACTGTTGGTATCACTGTCACCCCCAGATGGGGCCAGCTCGTGTAGAAAAGCAAGCTCGTGGCTCCCACTGATTCAGCATTATGGAGAGTTGCATCAAATTTACATGCAACTAAAATTCGTTATTTCATTTTGATGTGTTATCTGCCACACCTTGAAGGCAGGTCTGTGGTAATAAAACACATATCTCAGACCGGTCCGTAGTGCAAAGCATGTCACCGACTTCTGATCCAAATCATTAAAAAAGAGGGCATTTTGGCGAAAGTAGCTTCATTGTTGCTACCTTCGCTGCAGGCTTACTCAAGAGCTTGTGAGATGCGAGACACCAAGAAACCCAGATGAGGCGGTTTAGGAAAAAGGCCAAAAACTTACCATTCAACAAGTTTGGTTAAGTGACGGGACATACAAGAACGAGTACTCTGTCAAGCGAGAGTAAAAACAGTGATACTTACACAAGTAGCTTGAACCTCATGTTTTGACTCCTGTTGCCTTCTTATGTAAAAAATCATGGGGAAAAGAGGATATACAACTCACAGAGTGTCCGTTCGTTGCGAAAGAGCCAGGGTGAACAGCCTACTGGTCCAAATTTGCAACAAAAGTGTGAAATGTCTCCTAACGCACCTACCTACCTTCTGACTTGACACCATTCTGTCATATCCTAAGGCTTAGGAGAAATTGAGCATGTCCCTTGGTTGCTCACGACGTTTCAATTTGAAACAATCAATCACTGAAGAAGCGAAATCTGAGGCAATTTCTGAATCTCGTCATCAGAAATTGCTGCGTTTTGCTCAGAACGGAGGATAATTTACTTTTACAGCAAAAAACACGGATACCACATGCATTTTTACGTGAAGTCACAAAGGCAAAGCACTCACCAGTGGGATTACCAACTCCGAACGCTGATGGTATTCCAGACATACCGTATGCTGGCGACATGAATGGATAGTTGTGGCCGTTAGCGGAAGAGACAGAACTCGGCAACTGATCAGTACTGGTGCTTGTCGCGGCTGCTTCCGAGGCAGCAGTTGATGTATGGTAGAAAGGGTACGTTGGCAACATCTTCGAATCAGATTTGTAGGCGTTGAGCAGGTTCTGACCCAACTGCATCTGAGCTGCTCCACTTAAAACTGGATGAAACTGAAATAAAAGGGAGCCAATCATCATGCTGGAACACTGAGTTGAGTCCATTGACGCAAACACCAGCCAAATACTTTTATTCAAGTTAAGGCCAAGACGCCGGGACACGAAAAGAACTTGCTGACCATGTTGTCTCGTCAAGCACCTCTAGACAGTTGGTTACTGTTCTTCTCAGTGTTTGAAGTTGATTTCCGAATTGTAGTTGAATTCAGAGTTGCATCGATGTTACAGTACAACGCAGATGAGTTTCATACAGAGTCGAAATGCGCTGGGCGTTTGACGCAATTACGTGCCGGGGCGTATCTACTGTAGTAGTGTTGAGAAAAAGGAACACGACAAAAAAACTTTGGAGACGGATTGATAAATCTCACGCATCCAGAAGTTACAATTATAACGTTTTAACACATAAGCAAAACCATCATGCTTACTAATTAATTATACATAAGAGACGATGGTGTCGCGCAGAGGGATTTTGCAGCAGTATTACGCGACAAGCAACGACCAACAGCACGCCTTCCACAACTGACCCAAGGCGCAGTTGAGTCAAATCCACGGAAACCGATCATCGTATCACTGTTTATTTGCTGACAATAAGCAGATCTTTCCCGCGGATTTAATATTACATGTAACAAACCTGCTATTTCCGACGGATTTTAGTGGCAAATGTAAAAAAACTGTTAATATATTCTTGGGTGCGGCACAAAAGCACAACACGTACCATATTCTCAAATAATCCTTGAAATATTATAATGCTTTTCGCATATCGCATATTGACGCATTTACATTACAGATGGTGTGTCATTTCTGGTGTCCACTTTACCCTGCTTCAGATAACACAGCTTGACAAAACTTATCCCTCTTGTTTTCAAACATCTTGGTATAGGAAAAAGTCAAGAAGGAACACGGTATGTACACAAAAAGGCAGTATTTTCTGCAGCTCAAAACGCTGCTAAAAGCACGCGCCAGTAAAACAGATTTTTTCCCCGCGCTTATCTTTTGTGGATTCATACGTTGACGTGGCATGCTCCACACGTAAAATGCACCTCATCGATTACTGATGGCAAAGGTTAACGACTTCATGAACAGTACGAGTACATAATACCACTAAATTGCCGCGCGAAAAGAGGCATGAAAATATCATGTTTGCACCACTTCTATAGCATAAACGTAAATGACACGCTCTGAAATGGACATTTTCGTGTGTAATCTCTTTTACCCAGCAAAGCACGCATGCCGAGCAACAAGGCCTTCCAACTGTGAATGAAAATTACTGCGCTCCGCAATATTGAAGAAGGCCTACACAAAACGACACTGCCCTGGACGCGGCAACTCGCGCAAAATCGTGAAGCAACGCATTGCATTCCAGCAGCGAAGAAGTGAATTAATCGCCGGCGTCTCTGTTCGTGAACACAATGCCATGAGACCGGGTGTCGCGGGAGAACAGCGTTACGACCACCACAACCACGAAACACAGATGTTGCCGAAAATGGTTTTACCGGAGAATGGGCGGGAGGAAAAAACGCGGGATGGGGTGACGACGATTGTTCTGGACCTCGGGTAGGCGAAATATTCCCCACAAGTCTGGTGCTTTTTCCGTGGGTGGGCGAATCGCGGCGCGGGATGTGCGATGAGTAATCACTGGGAAAGAAATGTCAGTGAGTGCTGGGCTACGACAAGTCAGCCGTGTTTTCCAAAAATCTTTTCGCAGAAAAAAATCAAGATTTGATTAACGCAGTTCAAACTAGTTTTTCTACAGCGAGAGCATGCCGCGCACGTGCCGACAATGACCCCTGCGATCTTCTTAAAGGTTCCAAATAAATCAGTCTACTGCGTTCTGCTTCTACTAACTAGCTCGATTTCGAAGTGTCAAGATGACATGTCTCTAGTTACGTGGAGGTATCCTCCTGAAGCGGCAAGGTTAAATTTACCAGTAAAGCTTTTTGCGCGTAATTCAATTAACACTTCTTTAACTTAGTCATCGTCACATCTTTAACTCTTGCTCAAATAAAGCGACGAAATTTCTGACTGGCGCGAACAGTTCAACTCAACTGAAGATAGCTTCCAATGCGAACGAAGGCTCACGGACTGAACGTTTTGCACAAAATACAACACCGCACACGACCCAAAACACCAGTGTTGCGTCACTAAATTCTATAGGCTGTCATTTTAATGTTACCTGTTGCTCACAGACGATCGAGGGAGATTTGACATTTCCATGGTAACAATTGAAGTAGCTGGCTGTTTAATTCGTGTCAGCAGCGTGCTGACAGTCAAACATGAAGAATCGCATTCAAATAATTAATCGAATCGGGAAAGAAGTTTTTTTCGCCACCATTAACAAGCCTAGCTTTCTGTATGTACATGAAAGAAACAAAATGGATCGGTTTAGAATAGGCAGCAAAAACCTTATAAGGTAAAAGTAACAAACGTATCCCGTACTCAGCAGTCAGCACCTCAACGACATTGTGGAATTATGGTCCAGCCAGCAAATCTTTTCGAATCTAATTTGAATCTTACAGCAGATATAAAAACAAAACAAATCAACGATAAAACAAATAAATAAATCAATGAACCAGCAACGCAAGTACTTCTCCCCTATTTTGACATTACTCCTTTCAAAAGAATGAAAACGAACATAGGTGGGTTGAAAGTGATTTTCGATTTTCTGACTTACAGATTTCTTAATATTTTACTTGCTGATGCGTCGACCTGACAAGGTGACCAGTTTGGAACGGTGCCCAAAAACTTAATCTTGCACATGTCTACAGTACCACACTACGACTTATCTTTTAACTAAAGTTAGCACTCCACTGAATATCCAACAAGCCGCGACTTCGCACTTACGCTCGTCTCCTGCACAGAGGAAGACTTTCTTAGCTGGTAAAGAAACGCTGTTGCCAACAACGCCATAAACGATCGAGGTACCAGTGACCACTGGAATGCCTGCAATGAGCGACAGTCAAACTGCAGTACTCAGTGTGTTGTAAGCCGGAGAGCTCGTCATGAATCAAACGAGGGAGGGCCTTCTTTACACGGGTCAACAAAGCTTGCTCAAAGAGGCTAGACTTAAGGTGAAGCGTCAGATTGACTAAAATATCATTGGGTTTAACATGGATAAATGCTGTTTCTGGGCTTCTTTCTCAAAAGCTACGCATTGAAGTTTCGCTGTCGCACATTATGCATTGGCGCATATGAATAAGCGATCTGAAACGTGGATGTGTGCCAGATCTGTATAATTTTCAGTTAGCCACTGCCTTATAATTTGCACAGATAACAGAAGGTTGACAGGTCAGTATTCCGTCCCAACAAAAAAAGTGCTTATGATAGTCGGGGACACGCGACTGACTTCTTGGTTGGTTGCGAGTAACCTTTCCAGGGCTGCGCATTTACTACATTTAATAAAGTCTTCTGTTCCCATGATAACAAGCAATTCTGCTCCAATCAACCTTCACAATTTTTGGCAGGCGAGAATTTGTCAAATGGAAACCTGGTTAAGAAGCACACACATTTCCCCACTACATTTCATAGTATTCTTTGCACATCAACTTTGTAGCAAGTGCTCAAGCATTTACAACAAGTTTTAGAGCCAATGTACAGTGTTTGCAGCAGGCAACATTTTGTCGAAAACTACATTTGGCTGTATGCAGAAAAAACTGAAACTTATGCACTGCATCTCACATGCACTACAAGTAGGTTGAATTGAGTAATCTTCACAACTATTCGTTTATTGCATTGTTTTCCCAACACGGATTTGCCAGAGGTAGAATAAAAAACCTGAAGAACTTGGTACACCTCCCTTAGCATTGAAAGATGGAACACTACCACAGCTTAATTTAAATAAAAAAATCAAAGTCTTTAAAACTGAGTTCATTAAGTAGGCATACAAATGTACCTGCAAAAAAGTTTGCTTAGTTTGTCAGAATACTTCCTATATTCATGTAGTTTCACCCAAACTTGAAGCAGCTGAATAATGAGTATCATCGGTGACTGCAATCTCTGGGCTAGCTTAGTAAATACAACCAGTGGTAAAATTTTCACTTTGTCATGTCCGTTTTGAAAATAAAAAGAAACAGTTTCAACAATAAATTTGGCAATATTATCAACAAAATCCAATCCATCCAAAAATTAAGGTGAGTTCTAATAAACTGTTGTACCACACTAAAATTTTGACAAGGCACAGTACAATAAGAAATTTTTCACCGTGCATGCAAATTGCAATGAAAGTGACAATGCATCTAACTTACCAAGGTCCGTAGCAAACTTACACAGTATACCATGGTAGATCTTAACCAAATACCATTGCCTTGATATAAAAACGCCATATTTTGATGAATAACCATGTACCATTTAGAAATTGATTTTAAGTGGGAACGGTTTCACAATTTTTGTACCAGTACACATTTTAAGATAATCTGTTTCCAAGTTTTTTGCTTAGGCATAATTGGACATAAAACAGTGCATGATGACCCAAACAGCCCTACTTAGACCTACTTAGCCTGTATATACCAAACAGCATAGTATCATGCTTGTGCCATTTCTAACAACCACAACAAGCAAAAATAACAGCAACCAATACTTCAGTCTGGTTAAGACAAGGAAGAACTTGCAGCTTTCTCAATTGCTATATTGCACCCCACAGGTTGAGCAACCTCTGAGTTAGATAAAAAAGCCTGTGGTGGTGCAATGTCTAAAATATCTGGCAACATGTGAACTTTCAACCAAGTAACAAGGGGAGTAGTGCCAAACGTATACCGCGACTCCTTGTGGTAGAACAAAAGTCCATCTACATTCTTGGGATCTTCATTCTGCAGTGCTTCTATAATAAGATTTTGTGTGCAAGGAAAAGTATTCAAACCAACAAACTTTAAAGTGTTATTCTTAGCAATGGTAGAGAGACTTGGTGTTTCAGCAAGCTTGTTTTTCAACCAAAAAAATCTAAATTCTGTGTCACTGTCATAAAATGGGTGATTATTCCAGCACATTACATCCAACACATAAAAAGTTGCTTCAGATTCACTAAAAATGCAGTCCAGAATTGTATAACCACTGTGGTCGTTGCTGCTCCCACCAGGTAATGCTGAGGGAAAAGTAGTAATAAGGTAACCACTCTTTGAATAGCAACATGTTCTACCACGTGAGGCAACAACCAAGTTTCTTTTGCCGATAGGGCATGCAAGCATAAGCCAGTTCTCTGCAAAATCACCTGGAACTTCCACAAGCCATTCAGACAACATAAGCTGGTCTTTGTATCTCTTAGGAGGTCTTACTTTTGTTTCTATTTCCATTTCTTCACTTTCTGTGCCACCATCACACTTCTCCAAATTATGATCACCATCACTTTCCCATTTACCCAAAGCCAAGCACCGTGCATGTTTCTGAAAATTAAACCTTCGTTTCTTTTGGTGAGACAAGTACCTTTCTCGTCTTGTATTCTGATCACCTGCTTTAAGCGAGCGCTGCTTGTATTGGTCAAAACGTGGATGGCTTGTGTAGATATTATTTGCAGTGGCAGAAACTTGAAAAGCTGATGACAAAGTGTCTGTCAATTCATCCATTTTGGTGCCAGAAGAATAAAATTTTACCAGAGTGTTGCATGTGCATGCATTAAACTCAATTTGAATTGTTTTTTACTCAAAATGAACTAGAAATGACCAGCTATGTTTTTGAGTTTGTAGCTAACCATTCTGTAACAAAAGAAAACAGTTCAAAACTATTTGGGCATTTCACCAAGGTATTAAACGCTATCTGCCAACCTTCAAAAACCTGTGCAATTCTCACTTAAACACAGTGCTAAAAATAACTTTTTACTGCCCTTGTAAGTTCAAGTTAACATGATGCACTTTTGTTGTATCAGCTTGAGCAGCACCCACATACTTTTAGTTGCTGATTTGCCTTTGGTGCTAGCTAAGATGGTGCACACTCAAAACATAATCTCAATGATAACTCATCTGATGATGGTCAAAATAGGAGAAAGGTCCCACAACATTCAGGTTAAGCTCAAGCACTTAGATCAATATAATATTATAACCACTACAAAAATAAATGAAAAGAATACATTGCAGAGAAGATTTTGTTACAACTGACACTATAGCCAACACACTAACAAATTAAAATAAAACTGCATCAAACCTTTACAAAATCTGTTGTAAAATACATAATAATACCAGGGGAATCTCCCTTAAAAAAGGTAATAATCTGAGTTTGATACGATGTAAATGAATATGTTGTATGTGAAGCACAGAAGAACAAAGCTCCTATACCAATACTTTATGAAAGGATCTATGTAAAACTTTACCAAACTTGAACAAATACTGTAATGCTGCTCATAGAAGATTTTGGCATCTGAACATGAAACAGTCTTGACATGACTTTCCAGTGAAGTTTGCTGAAACTTTATAATTTTCTTCAACTATATAACTTCTCTTTCACATGAACTTAAGAAAAATCCATAATATGAAAAAGTTCATAGTTTTTGCCAAAGCACAAACGTTTTATGATGATTTTCTAGAAAAAAAATTTGTACGCCAAAAAACAAAGCATTCAGTTGATCATAAAATGGTAAATTTACCTAACTATCACATACAAAACACTTTTCTAACAGTCCAAAACACCCTTGTAAACATTTAAAGGCATCACCACAACATTGAGGTTAGTTTCAACAAAATTTGTACAGTGTCTGTCAAAATATTGCTTTAAACATGAAATAAGTTTTGTCTTCAAGCAAAAATCCGATTTTTTTACTACATGCTTGGTGTGAAACAGAGCTTTAGAGCCTTGATTTCTGAACTCGTCACCAATTTGATTAACACCTTGACGTCTGGCTGGTTTTGGCGATTTTTGCAAAAAAAAAACAGCAGTTTTCGGTTGCCTTACCAATGCCCTAGCTCCTCTGCCGATTGCGCTAGAGAGCTGTTCAACGGCTCAAACGGATCGGCCAGTCTA
>JGI24158J21664_10000370_pt1 | contig 39207 bp, 31 predicted proteins | sample Ectturendosymbi3_FD_21664 | JGI IMG/M metagenome (IMG submission 21664) | reverse complement strand
ATATTAGCTTCAATAGGCTAATCTGTTCCACGGTAGTGGTTTTAGCATCAAACAAGTACAGAAAAGGTTGCACAAGACTTAATACAAACCACGCAACATCTTTTTCGCTCGAATCCCTTGTTGTCGGATTCCCAACCTACCTCTGCAGGTTGGATTCGCTGAATCGCATATTGTTGAAAGCACGCTCATTCAACCAGCTCGGTATGACGCTCACGGTCGTGCTTGAGTGATTTGTGGGATTCCCAATCCAACGCGAACAAGATAAAAGTGCAGTGTAAAGAGGGTAATTGTTCACTTCACGTTTCAGATGGTTTAATCGTAGACAGTTGCAAACGTTAACTCTTTCGGCACTTGTGCGGAGCCATCTATAGGTGCAGGGACCCATTTTGAAAAAATATCTTAAACAGGTTTAAAACCGGCTATGGTTGAGAAGCGCTGGCTTGCAGTCTTCATCGTGACCTGTGCACTTGGTCTAGCTTTTGGGTTGGGCTTCCAGTTACACGTGCATAGTTTTATTCCTTGCCTTTGTTCGTTACCAACAGAACCATCGCCAGAAGGTCTTCAGTTGGGGGCCTTTACGTTTGTGCAGGGGGGATTGACATTCTAAAATTTGACAAAAAATCCACTGATTTAAAGTGTTTCATATTTCAATTTTGGGGGACTTGGAGCTTTGTTTGGGGTGGCTAGGCCCACCAAAGCACCCCGTGGCGACAGGGCCTGGTTAACAACAGACGTTTATTTTGAAAATTATATTACCAAACCATGCCAGGTGGAAAATAGGCTTTTTGGATGCTCAGCAGTGATTACAACCTCTTACGTTCGATGGTAATTGCGTTGAACAACTTTATTCAGTGCAGCCATTGCCAACTTGTACAACGATTTCGATTAACGCCCTTTTTAATAAAAGCCTTAACCAGTTGTAACCACAATCATATCTAAAAATATCTTTTACCCTTGCCTTAGGTTTTCAAACTAAGGTTCTTGCCTCAAATTCATCAAAATGAAAGCAACACCTTTTGTAAGCTTTTCTTGTTGAAATGAATTTTTCTACGACTGCAAATGTTAAGTATACCGTTGAACAAGGGAGACTTTACGAAACTCACGGTGCCTATCGGCTGGCTCTGATTCACTCTACTTGCAGTTCAAACCGACAATCTGAGCTCAAAGTTACTCACGAAAACACACCAACTGCACTGCCCCGCTTCAAGAACGTCATTTTCCGACACCATTACGTCATGCAGATAAGCAGCAGTTGTATTGAAACTGAGCAAAGTTATCTTTGCAGAGTTCTTCATTTCAACCACCAAAATTTAATGCTGATAAGCCTACCTAATGACCAGGCTACAGGCAGCTTATGGCACTTACTGAAAATATCCCACCGAACATTAAACAATAGCATGAGATGTGCCAAGAAACGTTTTTGTATGATTTTGGCGACGGCAATTATCGGCATGTCAACTCCTGAAATATGCTTCTTGCGGGGGCAGCTGATGCGAACAATCTTACCCAACAAGCGCTACAGCGATTCACTCAGTGTCGGTGAATAATCGGACACACAACCTTCCAGCTGAGAGGCAAAAACTCTACCACTGAGCTATCGTCTTCGTCGCTAATGCTTAGGTGTCAGGTGATGTTATGATGTACCGTTGGGGCGTTGGTGAGAAACCAACGATATGAGAATAATGATTATGCTACGCCTTGACTATTTACCGTGATTTCATGCGAAACGTTTTCATCGATTTTGAGAGGAGTCAATGGCGTAGCCAGCCCAAAATTTTGTTTGGGGCCAAAAAAATTTGGGTGGTCAAAATTTTTGAAATTTGGGTGGTCAAAATTCTACGTGAATTACACAAATTTGTTTGGGATACCGCCTCTCAAAGCACAAAATGATTTAAAATGGTAAAAATTTTGGGGGAGTGGACCCTAAGCCCTCCTGGCTACGGCTATGAGAGGAGGAGCAATATATACCGCAAACAACCGAAGCCCTAACGTTTGCTAGTCTGGGATCAAATACCATCTCTTTCCTTTGTTCAAAGGACTTTTGATTGAGATGGTGGATATATAGCTTTGACTGGCGAGGAAGGAGTAGGGACTGGTGCACAATTTCCCCTAAGCAAGTGGGTTAAAAAAGCTCCAATTTCAAGACAAACACTGAGGCACTTCAGCACATTGGATTTGACCCAGGTCTTGAGTAAACATTTCATCAATTTACTCACTCCACAGCCACATGTCGTGTTTAGGCCTTCTACCAGTTTAGGCCTTCTAAACAACAAAATTGAAAAGAGTTAGAACTTTTAAAAATTTATTTAAAAATAATAACGAAAAGCTAGAACTTTTGTGAAGGTTCTTTGCTCTACGGTGAGAGGATAAGAACTTCTCTAGATACAGCAGTAATCTTTAAAGTGGGTTCGCTTCCTTGCTGTATCACGGCCCATTATCACAGAACGAGTCTGCTTAATAGACCGATTTGTCTCTGATACTTTTCTTACTCATTGTAATAATTTCACTCATTCATTTGATTTAATTCAATGACTTTTATTTTTTTGTAAGTAAAGACAATGCAATAATAAATGGACAATAACACTCACCAAGTACAGTGTTTCAACTTTGTATTTCTTCTCGAACAAGAACTCTCATGCAACTTCCTTAAAATAAATTAAATCTACTTTAGATTTGCTTATGATTTAACTTTTATTATGTCGTCTAGTATTCAGTATAACGTCACACTTCGACTTCCAGCACTATACTCTGATCGTTCCGAGAGCTGCTGGAAGTTTTTTAACGGAAATTTATCATTAGTCAAAGCTCGTGACATTTTCCCCTGCTGGGACGCCTAATTCTATAGTCCATCAAGGCAGAGTTCCTCGGTTAATCCGAAGCCTGCTAGGACTTTTGTAAAACTCTTGATCGAAGGGAGTAAGGGACGAACACATGTAATCATCAACGACTTAACCTCAGTTTGGAATGCCACGTCGAGGCAGAGTGTTTTACTTCTGAATCCAAACTTTAAGAGTTTGAGCTCCCGAAGGAGTTGGAACAGGTCGCAGCCGCAGTTAGTCCAACCCGAGTTTTAGGTGCGAAAACAAGCCCTTTTATAGTAGCATTTTCAGACACTCCCCATTCGTTTGAGTGTCCTGATTGGTTGCTAATTAATCTCATTAAATCATTGCTTTGTTATTGGTTGAGGCGGAACCGCCCCTAATTGCCTCATTATCTATCTTTATCGATGCCCATTACGCCTTAAGTCACGAACTTCGTGACTAACTTCAGGCTCGTTCGTTTGCGTTGTGACTAGTTGAAGTTGCTTTGAATCTTGTTCGACTGGATGCGAGGTTAATGCACGTTTTTCACGTCTGACTCTTGTCCAAAAAATGTTTATTTTTAGGCTTAGCTTCTGTACAGCAGTTGCTTGTCTCAGGCCTAGCCTGCTGTACAATAGTTACTTGTTTCAGGCAAAATCTTGCCTGTATCACTTTTAAACTCCTTTCCAAAATTAATTTTTGATCAGCAAAGTGCCGCCCGGGGCCTGCGTCCCCCCTTGCTACGCCACTGCAACTACGCTTTGCTACATTACAATGTTAGGTGTAAGGTCATCCGAAACTCCTAGCATTTCTTCAGGTGGTTGCAAAAGTTCTCGTCTTCGTACATTTAAAGCGTTGTTTTGTCCGATATCCCTTGTGCAATTAGGTAGAAAGTTGTTGTCAAGTTCTAGAACAACATCGTGATCACTAATTTCTGACGCAGAAGTTTGAAGTCTCACGTTCGACCAGGGGCGGATCCAGCCGGTAATGTTAGGGGGAGCGATTTCATTGATTTTTCATAGTCAAGTCTCATAACGGCCTCTGCGCTGCTCTAACAGGGATGAAGTATACTTCACAAAACTGCTGTGACAAAACAGTGGACGACAAAGGGGCCTTATATCGTTAATGCTGTTTTCCGAATTGTAACAAATCATGGTGAAAAAAGCTACTTTCGTTGGCTTTAGGGGGACGATCGCCCCCCCCCTTCCATGCGGCCCTGCGTTCGACTTGTTTCGGAGAGTTGGAAGTAGCAAAAATGGTGATGCCGACAGAAGATCATTAGTCTTGCAATGCTTTAGTGTGCACTTTCAAAAGGACCTAACAGTTGAGATTCCAAGAATGTTTTGAGTTCACTTCTCTTCCTTTGCAAGTTCCACTCACTGTTGGGTGAGGAGACACAAATTATTGATATCTACGGTGCAAGAACAAAGCTTTCGTTCGCATACGACATTCATTTATGGATATTTCGTGAAGTTCCACCACTCTATCACCACATTTCGACGTTACCTCATGACTGACAGCTGAAAATACTTCTAGTGAAGTATTGATTCCCGACATGCGAGCATCCATAGGCTACGTCCGTGTTGCAATAATATCAGTTTTCGGCCGAAACCTCGTCTTGTTATCGTTTGAATTGAAACATTCCCCTCAGTTTAACTTTTCCGGTACATGACAGGTTTGTGCAATAGCGCAATCACACCGAATCTTTATGTTTATTTCGGCCCTTTTCTGAATTGAGCGTTGTTCCGGCTGTTTTCTCATTATTGCATCGTATTATTAAACGGTTTGCGAAGCAGCAGCACTCAGATAGTGAAGCCGAATCTGCAAACGAGTGCTTACGTGCCGATGAGCAATTATATTATTATTCAAAAGAAAAATACAAAAGCTATTAACTTTTAGGTCAGTATATTTTGCGTTTTCGACCGTGTTGTTGCAAAATATCTCATCGTCTCAAGTTCGCTTGCCGCAACAAGATGCAAAATATAAATAAGGCCTGTATTTGAAAAACAACAGCACAGTAATGTTTTAGTGTTCACGAAACATACATTTTTCGTCAGAAATATTGAAGACTGAATTAGAAAGAATGCAGTATGGAAATAGTAGATCAGTAAAAAGAACAATAAGATCCATGCCGCGCTTCTTTTACTGATCTTAAGTTACTGTAATGCAAATAATGAAGCAAATTGCGGATAATGAACTGCACAGACTCGAAATAAATTTTTTTTCAAGCATCCATCACCTTTGAACAGTTTGGAGCAGAAGAAAAACGTCAGCGATAGACTTCTACGAAAGACGATGACAAATACCAACGCCATTGCTTTAAACAGCTTGCAAGGTGGAAGCAGAAAAAGTTGTCTGCAAGTCGCGTTTGAAAATGAAATCACGACAAAACCAAACACAAAAATGAACAAATCGATGGAATCAGTAGCAAAAAATAAAAAACGTCGTTTAACGAGAAGACCAAATACCAAAATCCTTTGTTAAGACTGGACAGCAAGTTTGTGCGGTCTGAGTATTCCATCTCTCGAAGGTGCCTTGGTCGAACAGAGCTTCACCCCCGGAGCCCTCCCTCCACTCGGCATTGCGTCTCGGCGATTGTCATAGTCATGCGCTGTCAGCACGAGTGAGATGAAAAAATAAACGCGGTTAAGGAGTGTAATTTCTGTTTCGTTCACTTAATGTTTTTTTGTTTTGTTAACTAATGGGAGCAAGAGGTCGCTGACTGAAACGCAGCTTACTGGAAATTGAAAAATCTTGTGGCTTCTACAACTTTTTGCGGCATTCAGCAAACAGCTCTTGCGTCATGTTTGTGAACGTAGGATATCTGAAATTGAACCTCGAGTCTCCTGTACATACATCAGTGTGCATACATGGTGTGAGACTGCGCTGAACAATTTCTTTCAATGGTTAATGTTCACGTCAATTCCATTGATGTACCTGATGACCATCTCGATGATAACCAGGCCCGTAGCCACGTGTCAAGGTTTGAGGGGGCAAGATGCATTTTTAGGGGGGAAAGAATATTGTTTTTATCATATTTTCAATAAAAACTTTTCTGGACACAACAAAAATTTGGAGGACATTGCCCCCGAATTGTCCCCCATGACTACGGGCCTGATGCGAACAATACCATTAATTTGTTTGTCTCTGTCAACGTTGCCTGCGAAGGAAGTGATAGAAGTGTGGTTTGCGTCAGCAATGCCTTCTATCAGGTGAAGTGATCATTACAAAATTATGTTCTATTTTGCACGAAAATACTTACGGTGCGCAATTACTTTACAGATAGTCATGTCATGTGATTTTCTCAACTGAATAAGCTTGACTTGTATATGCGAGCTTCAATTTGTCTGCCGTGCGGCTTAGCACTAAACGAAAAGTTGAAAGGATATTTGCTGAGATAGGAAGATGCAAGATGTCACTCTCGGTGATGATCTCCAGCTGATGGTTGATCGTTCCCACGCCTGAATCACCCTCCACTCCAACAGCGATGGCGTATATCTCAATGTCCATCGGCTTCTCCATGCCCGCCGCTACCTAATCACGGCGAGAAACAAAAGCATCTCAGCATAGCTAAGTCCGACTGAAAACCCTGAATCTGGAATTAAAATGGTGATGTGATGATTTTATTTTTACAGCCAACAGCGTAGCCTTGACCATGAAGCACTAATCTACGTGAACGCATCTTTGCGGTATATTTAAAAGGAGAAAACACTTGCCATGACTAACTGCTGGCACTTTACCATTATATAATGCAGTGTTTTGTGTATTAAGCCGGATGCACACGGCATGCGTCCTGTGCGTTTTTTGGGCGCATGCCTCTGATTTCGTGACGTCACGTCCTTTTCTGATGCGTCTGGTATGGTCTGCGTTCGAGTAAAAGTGAGCTAGAGCAGTGAGTCTGATGCGTCAGTATAGAAACAGGAATCAGACGTCACGAAATCTGACGCATGCGCTCAAAAAACGCACAGGACGCATGCCGTGTGCATACAGCTTAACACATTGCAGTACAGAATGCGGGTTTTACGTTTACTTTCACCAGTGAAGCTTTCAAACACTGCTTTGCTTGAAAACGTCGCAACTTGCAACTACAAGTAACGTCTGGAAGCAGAGAACGGTACCGGTCCAGGAGCGAAGTGGACGCGTATTCCGGTCCCAGGAGGAGGTTGCTTGATTTTGAAGCGACACAAATCGACACCGATGTTCTTTAATTTGACCGGAAATGAGTAGGTTTCACCTTCGCGCAATACGCCGAACACCACCTGGAAACAGTCGAAGAAACAACTGACGAACTTTTAACAGTGTGCAACTATTGCATACTACTCTTGGCTCTTTTTTACTCGGTCCAAAATAAATTCTTCATTAAAATCAAATATTTTGTGCCTTGTAGATATACAGTCTCTTCATGTATTCGCCACCAATCATTCTACGTGTTGCAGCAAAACGAGGGCAGCATTGCAATCCAGTTTGGTCCGCAACAATAAAAGCTTTTTCATCACAACTTCATCATCACAACAATTCGTCACAACTTTCTGGTAGTAGTGGGACCAAAAACTATGTTGCAGGTTGGAGTTACGACAGCAGTGTGGCTGGAAATCTGTCTGAAGTTTGGAATGTTTTGGGCGACGAAACATGCGTTTCATAAAACTCACTTAATTTTCTTGACCAATTGCTCTCACCTACATAAAAATACCAGATGAATTTTCCTACTTCGTTTCCGTGTTTTGTTCTGGCGCAAAACGAGCACAAAATCGAGGATCAATGCGACAACGAGAAGGACGAACGCGCTGGTGTTTGTGCAGCAAGTTGACTGCTTAACAGCTGGAATGATTAACCAATGAAAAATGCAAATATTGATTTACTTCCGGCGGCAGAAGTTGAAATCCGCGCTCAGCAACTTTGTCGTAACCAAGAAAAGCGGCACCAGCGACCGATGAAGTGCGGACTTTTCGACGAACTGGTTCTTCCACGTCAATGTACTGTCCAAGACAAAAAGAAATTTTGTGATTGAAAATGAAACTAATAACTCCACCAGATTTTGTTATTTTCCTCTATGATATGGTGATTCTAAGCAACTTACCGCTGCAAACCATTTGAATTAAAGATCTAAAGATTTAATTGAAATGAAATTGCAAGCAGCTACGCCAAACAGTATCGTGTGGAAACTTTGACCAACAACGCACCTTACTGTTTGGTATCGCCCCTGGTTTGTCGCTCATAATCGACAGTGGCAAACGCACTCTGTCCTTTCTGGGCAGGCCGGCTGCGTCATACATCAAACTTCGAGTCAGTATCAAGTCTGAGGAGGACGTCTCTAAAGGCAGCGTGCTGCTGTGTTGACTGGGATCGCTCAAGTCTGAATCGTTGTGATCAGTTCTTTGCGGAGCTGAAAGTTGATCTGCATGCGACGATCGACGGTTTTTAAGTAACAGAAATAGCAGCGCGGCGAAAAAACAGGGATAAATTACGACGATTTCGCTGCATCAGAGTTTCACCGGCGCTGGGTCAGTTTATGCGCGTACAACACAATGTGCGAGAGGCCTCTTATAACCAAATTCCGAGCGCTGTACAGCTTAAGCACACACACTCAAAAGGAGGAAGAAGTGGCTGAACAATCACGTCCTCCCGATAGAGTACGTGCTTATAAAATACTTTGTATCAGTAGTACCTTGAATGCTTCTCAGTGCAACTAAAAGCTTTGCTTTCATCACTTTGCAGGAAATGTAGCTTCACACAATACGAATAACGCCATTCTTCAGAACTACCATGGCCTCATAGTTTATACGCGCGATTCTGAGACGTTCAGTTGTTCGATTTTTTCGAAATAAAGATAGTGTTCAATGTGTGGATAGGGCAAAGCCAGAATGTGCAGGGCAGCTTCCAACAACCTGTCCGACAGTGCGCAGCGCTCCCCTGGCTATCACGTGTTTTTTTTCAAAGGGACAATTACGTACAGCGCAATTACGATCGATTGAAGGGGTTAACTTAACGTCTCGGAGTTGGTCAGCAGGCACAGCATCGCTGAAGGCAAACAGCAAGAGCCAGGAACGCGAGTTTTCAGATAACATGAGTTACAGCTCACCATCGCGCTTCTGCGCTGACGTGGGGTTCTCCGGAATGGGCGATGGCTGGTACTGCTGCATGACGTTGCCGGAAGCGATGTCATAGCTTTTTCCGTGTGACGACGATGCGTTGGAAAAAGCAGAAGCGTGGCTCGGTGTCGGGTTGCCTGCGACAAAGTGTGTTTATGTTCAGTGTTGGGTATTTTCAGGAAACCACTAAAACAAACGTTCGAAACAATGATTACGAAAACTACAATCGCGCAAGCCCGTGCGCGCACAGCTGTCGCAAAATTCAAGGTAGAGAAAAGCGTAAACTTTCATGACATCTGAACTCAATGGTGCATCTGAGAGCAGTCACTGCAAATGGTCAACCCTTAATTACAAGCCACTAATCGGATCAACTCCTGCCAACACAAGATCTTGGTCAGAACATACTTGGTCTCATGTTTCTCTGCTGCGCTGCTGTAAACGGAGTTGGGTTATCGGGACGGATTTTCGTGGGAGTTCCTTCCCCCGTGGCATGGGCGGGCGTGGGATTAGCGGGTCGCACTTTCGACGGCGTTTCCGAAACAAGTCCGGCGCCCGAGCTTCGCTGGTTTTGTGTCGCAGCTTCCCGAGCTTGCTGGGATGATAGAACTGAAACAAACCCCGGAACGAAAGTCATGAAAGTGGCAAGTTACAAAAAGCGTCTCAATGTGAAGGGAAAGTACTCAGAGCCAAGAGCTTATGAGTGTCCGTCAACTTTGTTGCAACGGCGGTAAATATGCGAATGAAATCAGTCCTCATATGTCAGCAAAAGCTTGCCTGCATGTGCCTTGCATTTAGTATAACAAAACATTTATCGAAACGAGTAAAATTTGGAACTCTTACAAGGTCATTTTAGAATCAACAAAGTGAAAGCCATAGATTCGCGTGATGGATTTATAAAACAATTTCAATAAATTTGTTTCTTTTGGGTAGTCATTTCTAGTTCATCGGCTTCTGATGGAAAGTCTACAGGCAAGTACGAAGGAGAATGCCGACACAATGATTTTAAATGCGAACAAGCTTTACGCGATTTTCAAACGCAAAAAAATAGCGACTACAGAACATTTTCGGAGCGTTGAAAATGACACAAGCAAATCTGGGAGGCAAATAAACAAAACAAACGAAATCCGCAATCTTTCGACGATCACGTTTACAGGCGCACAGTGGTTGAAGCAACTGACTTCAAACAAAAAATGAAACACACATTGAGCAGGTGACGTGTCTCGCGCCGAGCTTGCATCCTCAACGCCAGCGCCTCTCTCGCGCGCAGCCATGCGAGCTTCTGCGCCGTGTCTTCTTGGATCAGTCGTTTGTTGCGTGGCTGCAGACCTGAGGTCGTTGGCTTGCGATAGAAGCCAGGCTCTCCCAATATCGCTGTCGAAATAAGCTGGAACTTCTTTGTTTTTCAGGGCGATGCGTCCGATTTTCTCCTCATTTAGATCCCGCCTGAAACGCCAAGAACACGAATGCAGCAGTGACCGAAATCATGAAAACTACCTATGACTTTCGATTGGAAACCAGAAGCGCTTACTCCAAGGCAAACGGCAACCTAAGAAATTTGAGGACATGATGTCAGTGCAACGCAAATATCGTACTGTCATTCAATAAGTCGATGGATGTCAAGAAGTTAGAAATGCCGCTTGCGACATGAGACTGAGATTTGCATGTTTGACAATGAACTGTAACGCCACGATAAAGTACATTTGCATAAAGCAATTCTAAAGTTACAAAAAAATGCATGTCAAAAGCAAACAGGATAACCTTTACGCATGTGAAACAGCATTGCGATACACGTGGTTTAAACCTGTATTTAAAACCGCTGAAGAAAAATTGTGCGAGTGTAGGTTCGCCGGAAAAGGTACGAAATGCCCAACTCACTTGATGCGTTCCCAGTCAGCGTCAGTGAGCTTAGGTCTGGGAGGAGGCACAACCGGCGGAGGAGGAGGAGCGACTGCGGCTTCATAACTGTTCTTCACATTGGCAGACATCTGCTCAGCAGAGGCGTTGGTCAGCGTGGCGACGCGAATCGATGTGAAGTTTGTGGTACCTTCGTGGCTCACGTCAGCAACCGGCACCGATTGGAGTGCAGCGTCAGGTGATCGAGGAGTTGTCTGAAAGAAGATTGTTGTGCGCTACCCAAACATAAAATCAAGGAACTACGCTTAGTGGAGAACAGCAGGCAACTGTTCAGCATCAATTTTCATACTTGGCACTTAACATGAAGGTGAGATACGGGCAAACATATGAGCGAATCCGTTTTCTTTATGACCCTTTTCGACAGAGTCACGGGAGACAAGTGTTTGGGAGTTAAAGAAAACTTTTCGAATTTTTTGCCATGCTTATCCTAAAAAAAGAAGTACATTAAAACGTTATTTTCAAACAACTACAACAATTCTTTCTTTGAAAATTCAAAGATTCGATCGTATTTGCGCCACAAGTTGAATTCCCCACTTCACAAACTTTCCCTCATTTTTTGTACACAAACATTTGCATCATAACCTCACGAATTATTAGACCTAGCACATGAGGGTCGCCAGCTCCACCACTTTCTCCAGCCAGAAGGGGACTTAAAGTTTTATTAAAAACCTGGTCAACGTCTTGCCCGCGTAAAATGGCTGTTCCAAAATCGCGCAATGTGGCCCTTTTCGGAATTACTGATGAAAAGGTGTCATTTCAGCGGCGACGTTTAAAAATGGGACATTTGCGCACTTGGAGACAATTGAGAAGCGCCCATACTTTCGATATTATTTGTCGGCATTCAACTATCACTAACGTCAGTCATGAACTCAGCTTTTTACAGTCACCGCCCCTCACCTCATCGTCGAACTCGAGCACAAGACTCAGCAGGTCGCTCGCTCTCATCTGTTCTTCTTCAGTTCGCGGCTCGCGAACTTGCAACGAGGCCTGTTCGACTTCGCGATCGTACATTGATTTGCTGAACTCCATGAACTTCTTTTTCAAATGCTCTCTCGCTTCTGCGGTAAACACAATGTTAAATTAAACCCACAGNAAAAATCAAAGGGCGCAACTTCATCACCGTTGGAAAGAACACAAACTGACATCTCACCGTTGGACAGGGGTTTGTATTGAAGCAGCTGCCGCAGTTCGAGGGCAGATGGGCATGTGGGGGCAACAGGAGGTGCGTATGGGGCAGGAGCGGACCCAACCGCTAGTCCTTTTCCGACAGTAGTAGCGAAAGGTGGGCCAGGTTTCTTTACTTCCCTGCATATACAGTATTTATTGAGCTGAAAGCGGATTTTGGAACAAAAATGGAAACCCAGCACAAATATTGTTGAAAAACGGAAAACAAGTTACGTTGAAATGTTTTTGCGTTATCCGCACGAAATGCGTGACTAAATTTCGAATGCGGGATCCTTAGTTGCTTTTAAAAAGTCAATCCTGTGGCTGTCATTAAACGCTGTTGATCATCAAAGATTGACATTATTTTCTTGATTATTATTTCGTCGACACGTAAAGAGGCAATTACCAATAAAATGCGCCAATAAAATCAAGTGTAGATCTGCAGCCACAGACTAAGCTTTAATGCCGTTAACGATCTGTCGACAGAACACAGTTGCGACAAAATGAGCAACTTATAGTTTATACTTCAATGAAAAAGACGAAATGTTATTCTGTGGTTCAGTGAAATATTTGATGGCGATAGACAAGACGCGGAAACCTTAAAAATGCGTTCGTTTCGCGGAAGTGTAATTTAGAACATCAGTGTTGTCGTATTGCGTTACTCGAACTTCGAAAATGTAACCAGTCAGCAATAATTAAGTCGCAACAAGGCAACAGCAGGGTCTTTTCAAACACCGTTGCGTCGTTATTGTAAGAACCTACCTGGGAGGAAAGTGGGTGAGGTCTCTCGTCCTGATGTTTCGTGGGATGATGTTGTCTTCCTCTTTGTGCATCAGCCACGCGTCGCCACTGTTGCCGAAGTGAGGCCGCATCACAGTAATGCCTGCCAAGCAACCCACACTGCTTATAAGTGGGAGCAGCAAACACAGCTGCTGTAACCATCAACGCCCATCGTTGAGCCCCCATTGATAAAAGATGTAATGCAGTTAGCAAACGTTTGTAACTTTGCGAAAAAAAACGCTGTTTTTCGTTCCGTTTAAGCGCATGTGTTTACTTTTTCATTTACATTAACTTTGTTTTTTCAGACAAGTGTTTCAGCAAGAAAAACCTTTAAACTGTAACACAAAACGTTTTTATTTACGTTTCACAAGGGTTTTCTGGTCTGTGCTATAAACCCACAGTATGCTGTTCCACAGTCAGCATCCTGTAGCGTCACAAGCATGCTCATCATCTCATATACCTGTAGTCTACCGAAGGATAATTCGTGCATCCACGGTTAGGGCGCAACGAACCAAAATTTTGAAGATTCACAGAAGCTAAAGGAAGTATTTAAAAGAACCAGCAAACCAATAATGCTAAAACTTTTTACTTTTTCACCGGTAACGCGTGCATTATGCTTTTTTACGTCATAATAAAAGATGATTGGCGGTCATGGTTCGATTGAAGCAACATCTCTCGAGGATCAAGATGAGAACAGGTCTTACTGGAAGTGAAAAGCTGATAGGAAGCAAGAGGGTGATGTTCTGCAAGTGCTTTGAAAGCAATGGAAACTTCCCTTCAATCGATAATATGTTCTAAGAAACAGGCCCTAAAGTTGTAAGTTGCGTCCTATACGACAAAGAACATTGCACAACAGCAAAACATTACAGTAGCGAATGGAAATACTGCAGTGTATTTGCGTACCAACTGCATTATTATCATCAGGTAGGATTTCTTTTATTACGGCAGAGGTAGGGTCAAGATGGGCGTCTCCAATGTATTCCTGGACATCTTTTAAACGAAGTAACTCGCTACCGCTTCCATCGCTGCGGACTACGAATAACCTGCGGTGCAAATAATGTTTTGAAATGCCTAAAGAGTTGTTGCAAAGTGAACTGGTCGTAATGGCAATCGAACGCATGAAAATGCGTTTTTTTGGCAGTGGAATTATCTGAACCTATAGAGTACTTTCTCGACGGCGGCGATGCTTTGTTCATTGTTTTCATGAAGAACTAATTACGTTCGACATGTCAAGTATTCCGAAATACATGAGTAGGGCCATTTTTTATGAACTAAAAAACTTGATATATGACTTTGTTTTTCCGAAAATATGGCTTTATATGACCAAACAAACATGACTGAGCTAGAACGTATACAACTACTCTACAAAGAAGCATTACCAGCGAAAATAGGCAAAAGAGATGGTAACCCAATGGTGTGCTGAAGTCCCATTGAAACAAACAGCTCAAAACACGAGCAAAATATATATTCTGAAGCAAATCGAAAATATGTATGGACATTGATTTATTCTTTGGGGGAGCAAGAACATGCATTTTTGGCAGTGCATCACATTTCATCCAAATTACTTGGTTTACCTACGTCTTTGCCAGCATTGAAGTTCAATTTGCACGATACAGCTTAGACTAAGCGATATAGTAGTTTCACCTGATATTTTGAGATTGTTTTAATGATTTCCGTATTTGAATTAGGTTGAAAATATGCAATATGTGACGTTATGAACTAACATGGAAAATATGACTTTTTATGACTTTATAACTTTTGTTATAGACTTCGTAGGGTGCGATTTTTGTTTCAATATTCATTTCATAGCTTCTTGAAGAACAGAAAAAAATATGACTGTTATGACTTTAAATGGTCCTACACATGAGTTAAGTTCATTCATGATCAGTTTCGCTTACCTGGGTGGATGATGATGCATCGGATCGGTTTTGCTCGGCTTTTGCTGCACAGCATTGCCATTGTCCTCACCTTGCTGCTGAACTACGTTGCTTGGGTTTATAACGCTCACTTCACCTGTTTTCTTTACCTGAAAGTAAACACTTGCAGGATCATCCGATACGCGCATTGTGTAAAACTCTCGCTGAATCTTCATCAAACAAAACCGCAGCGAGTGTTAAGAGGGCACCAATCTGTGGGAAAAGTTGACCTACGAAACCGTTTTTGTCAGGATCACGATCCACCGGCTGAATAACCCTGTTTGAGATGATTGACAACTAATAGAAAAGAATGCAAAAGGACATTTGCTGTTTATTATCTTTTTTAGTATCACTGTCACTTTCCTGTTAGCGCGCGTGAGAACATTATCGCTGAAGTCACCTCATCACAGAAAGGATAACAACGAGAACTGAACGTTTTCTCACCTGGAATACGTTTCCTTCTTGGTCGACAGCCTCACAGCATATTTCCGTGTCGTGGCGCATCACATACGAACCCAACGACATGGTTTCCATCGCCGGCATAGGGATCCCCCCTTGAACTGTCCCCGTCTCGGCACCGAATTCGGAGGCAGACAAAGCGGAAAGTATTGCTTCGTTGTCAGGGCGAGGAATGTATATCACGGATCCATCAGTCGATATGTCCAGTCGACCGCCGTTCCAGTGCGACACCTACACGACCAACATAAGCAATGTTCGCGTGCGTCTCATTGTGCATGAAGGACACGCAGAGACGCACAAACGATAGTGTTGTGCAACGTCAAGCAATCTTGTTGATACTGAGCAACATAGCAATGAATGACAAGGTCCTCTAACTATATTCGCATGCCACTGAAGCTGGATCGAGAAAAGTACAAATTTTCTATAAAATTCGTCTTTATAATAAGAAAATCTTTGTACAACATCGTTGAGGTCTTGCAATTGCTGCGGAAACAAAATACAACGATTCACGTTTTGATCGCAACAACAAGTTCACCAGTCACTGGAAAAAAAATGATAAACTTTGACTAAAAACATTTTTGGTCCATCCTATCGTAAACTTAGGCGTCGGTAGCTTTTCATCTTAACACTCTTAAAGACTGGTTGATAGACCCAAGACACGTGTGCGCAACACGCTCAAATAAACAAACAAACAGGAGCAACCAACCACGTACCTGGTACGAGCTGTCGATGTTGGTCAGGAGACTGGTGCCACTTCCGAAGCTGGTCACGCATGAGTCGTCAGCATGACAGAACGTGAGAGTGGCGAAACCAGGACATTCGACCCGTACAAACCAAACCGGTTCAGTAGAAGCTGCCGAAAACCGATCGGGAACATGTTTAAAAAAGCAGGCCAGCTTTACCGTGATTGTGATACGAAACGTATGTTTGATTAAACACTTCAGTGAAGCGAATCCATCAAAGGAGGTCCACACAGAATTCTGTTTCTAACGATTCGTTTCCAGACACACGCGTTACTCGCTCGCAGCGTTTTGTAACTAAATAAGTTTTAAGGTGGATTACTCTTATCCTTCAAATATTCAGCGAAGAAAACGGCAAAATTACTTGGGAAAATCGAAGCGACGAGAGAGGAAAGCGATGAGGGGGGAAGCCTATTAACCCCAAAAAACATAACAACGGCTTAACGCCTTTCGAAATACAACAGACCACGATCTTTCTTTTAAGAATGAGTCATAGTATGAGTTTGGATTGTATAATTACAATTATGCGGATCCTAGCCTGTCTGTATCTTGAAATAATTGCACCTGGCTGCTCTTCCTCTTCTTCGCCAATTCCTTTCTCCGCAGTTCGACAGTACTTCGTGATCCGTGTCCCATCCACGTGATCACAGACAGATCCGCCATTGTTGGGACGATTCACTTTCACCACTTTGTCTTGCCGCGAAATCATCACCTAAGATATATGGCACCTAACCACATTGCGAAGGAATGATCGGAACGAAGAACATGTTTAAGATTCAGCAAAGGCGGAAATATGCATTTGCACTGTAGAGCAGTAGTAGTAACAGCACTACGTGGTTTCTACAGGCCATCAGTCTTTAGTTAGGTCTTTCCAACGATTCTAGAATGTACTAGGTTAGCACTCTTACCGTTGCTTACTCTGACTATATATGCACAAAGATTAATTTCTCGAGTAAGTTTTTGCAGTGATTACACTTCCTTTGATGCTGTTTTAAATTATTGACATCATCACTTCAATAAGACACGTGATAGTTTACTTTTTGTTAAAATTTTATATTGCCAAACGGAGCCTAAAGAATGGCTGTAGACATTTTTCAGCAATAACACGCAGGTCCCTTGAAGAAGCATATTATCGCATTCATGAAAATATCTCGCAAAGTGTAAAGCTTAAACCTATTTGGTTTCTGCAAAAGAGCCAGAGAGTGAGGCATCACAAATTTGGACGATATTGATAACTCTTGGCGTTCGAAGGCGCGACAGTTAAGCAAAGAAAGCGCAGCAGCCCGGGAACAGCTTTAGTGTGAGCTTAGTCTCAAACAGACTTTTAAAGCGCGTACATGGGGGCAAGATTCAGTGCATCAAGTTGGTGCAATTCGTAAACTACAAATCGAAATTCATTTCGTTCCAAGCAAATCTTACTTCACCCGTAACAGGATCTGTAGCGACGTAGCTAAGCAACGGTTCCAGGCTGGTCACAGTACCGTTTGGTTTGGTTAAAGTCACTTCGCCGGAGATGTAGGTTGTGAACCAGGAGGCTGCGCGCTCTTGATCGAGCTCTGATCTGCACAGACAAGTTTCGTCACGAATCTAGGTGCGTTCGGTTAACAGGCAAGGAGTCATGTGGACAACATGAACACAGGTCTTTCGTTAAAAAAAACGGAATAAACAGTTTCACGCATGCGCAGAAAAGATCTGACGCTGAGATGATGAAACCAACCAGAAAGAAGCCATCAGATAAACGGCTCAAAAAATCACTGAAGTGCACATGTGGCAGGTCAACTACGTTGGGTGAGAAAAAAAATAAAAACAATTGAGTATTTGAAAAACCAGAATTGCTCTAAAGCCTGGTATGATGGAAACATTTCAGATAAAATATTTTGCTGTATTTTATTATCGCAGGACTTTGCTTTCAGCATCACAGCACTGCACAAAATACAGACAGAAAATATCAGGACAAACTACTTTGAAGTGGCGTTGCAGACAAAGATGAATTCAACGAAGTTTGAGTCATTTCAACTTTAAAATCAATAATGAAGCTACTTTATTTCAAATCATGGCGTCAGCAATGTTTTTACCTACTGTGCTATATAACGTAACGTGGTGAATTAAGAAATAAAAATCGCCATCACAAAATACCAGTTAATATCGCTTTTCAAAAATTGGTTGCAAATCTCCAATTTTGTAAAGAGCATAAGTTATTCGGCTTAATTTTCAAAATTTTCAAAAAGACGTGAATAAACTACAATTTTTAGGAATAAAAATACAACATGCCTGGCCTAACATTTTCGACAATATCTGAAATCCATCGAAAAATCCTGGATGAAGATCTCTACTTTGGTGCTTCGACTATTTGCTCGTTACTTTTCCGAAAACAAGCTTGCGTATTCTGAAATCAAGGTTGGGGCAAAGACTTGCTTTGCAATCGGCTGGCTACACTTTTGCATACAAACTGAATCAGCGAAGGTATTGCTAATCATTGGAGCAACACACAAAGCAGTTTTTGCAACTGAAACGCTTTCAAATAACTGCATGGATATTGCTATTATTTACCACAAGCGGATAAGCTATGCATAGCAACTGACACGGCTCACCAAACCAAACGAAAGTCCTTTTAAAACAAAGCTTGAAACGTGTGACGTGAACGCAGAAAAAACTTTCGGAGGCCCGTATAGCGTTTCAACCACAATAACGACAAGTAACACTAGAAAATTTAAGACAGGCGGATAAGGACGTGATGACAACGATGTAATAGACTGCAAAATTTGAAACCAAGGAATGTCAGACAAGAAATCAGTTTTGCTGCGAAATTCTTAATGCTTCAGCACTGTATATTATATGACTGTCGCTGGTAGAGCTTAATGTAGTGCTCAACAAATATATTGTTTGAAAGAATGACATCTAGAGATGGTTAGATTGCTTGGCTTGAGAAAGACTTCGCAACTTCAAATACCGACTTAATCTGAAAATTATCCAAAACTCACTGGCTTATCGTTGCAGTGCGAAGGAAACAAACTATTTTATGAAAAAAAAACATAATAATCAAATCTGTGGCAACATTTGCAGCCCAGTCGCGTAAAATAGGTTTCACGACCCACTGAACGTCCCTGCGTAAAGAATATATCTCTTGAGAGGACAAATATAAAAAATACACTAGCTGGAATATCACCTGGTTCCAGTGTCCATCTCAAGCCCAGTTCCTTGTCCCGCAATAGTGCCAGCAATAGATGGTTCCGTAACAGCTGTTTCTGTGGTGGTTTTGCCACTTGATTTCCTTCCTTTGGAACCTACAAAAACCGAAGTGAATTGCGCAATCAAAGCAGAACAGTTTCTGTCTTTTGCGAACTTAAATATTGTTAACGCGATCAGGTAAACATAAAATCAAACCGAAAAATTTCCCAACTTTAAACTTCACATATTTTTTCAGAGATTAAGCGAAACTAAAACTATCTACAAATTTCTTGACTTCGTCGCAACAGAAAATATGGCAAATTACTTTTTCTAATGTACGGAATTAGCAAACATTGTAACTAGCCTTTCATGCAGCTCACATCACCTTGGCTTAAACAGATCGCTTTAATGGCTTTTGCTGATAAATTCATAGAACACGAATTCAAGGCTTACCTTTCTTACTGCCAGCGGACGCAGCTGCTCTTTGTTCTTCTATCGCGGCCGGCGCTTGACTACCGGAGGAATGGGGACTGTGGGGAGTGTTGGGAACTTTGGGGTCTACCACGATGGGTCCCGAGCCAGGATTGTAGCAAACAGTACCGTCAGCGTAGAGAATCTGCGTCGGTAAACAAGTTCCACAACCTCTGTTTATGTGAGCACTCTTTGCTGCGCAGCAACAAACAAAAAATGCTGAACAGCGCTTAGTTGCTACATGTCCAATTGAACATTTGGAAAAAACGAACAAATCATCGGTGACAAACGACGCGAAAGCGCAAAAGCTTGATCAGAGACACGTTGTTTCACCTTTAATCTATGCAGCTTATATGAACTCAGTGATTCCAAAGTCAAATGCATGTAAAACATTCCGTGGTGGACTTCAACAACTTGTGGAATGCGTTCGAAGACATTTTTCAAAAATAAAAAAGGCAGACATACAAGAAAACGTGTATTGTCTTAAAATGTAAAATCAAACAACAATAATCAGTCAAGCCATTAAAGCAGCGATAGCGAAGATCAACAGTCAGTGGAGAAAAATTGTTCACATCAGGACAACTTGTCGATGCGTGGTTTCAACCACTGGCAAACTGCCTTTTCGCCAACAAGGGAATAGGTACCTTGGTACTGCCATCTAGCATGACTTTAATCACAGTGCCATCAGCCTGAGTCGTCCTCGAAAATTCTTCCATGGCGGGCTTGGACCTTGACAGTTCGCTGTCTTGTTTTCCCGAGGTTTTGTAAGGGTAATTCTGGCGAACCATCAACTTGTATGAGTCCTCTGCAGCGTCGTGGTTGGTCACTAAACAGTAAAAATTTGTACGTTCAGGCATTTTTTTACGTGAAAACAGTATGCCACGTATGGAGATTTTCTAACGAGATTAAGAGTGTCGAGAAAAATACAAAGACCGAATTTCGGTGAAGATAAATGAAAAGAAACATCGATCAGTGCAACGAATGGCAAAAGTGCATATAAATATGTACCAGCTATCCTTGCTATCGATATGTTAACTGCACAGTGTCAGAAAAACCTTAGATATCAAATAACTGATTGGGTCAAAAATTTATCGAAATGGGCGATGTTTGAAGGTGCTAACAAAATAAATATGACCAGATCGTCAAAATACAAAGCGATTCCAATGATTTCCAAGCAAACCAATCGTTTACTTGCAAGCTTTTTTATTAAAAACAAAAAATAACCGAAAATTTTATTTTGAAATAAAAACTGTTTCCAAAGAAAGGTAGGCAAAATTTTCCTGTGCTGGGGTTTGCTAAACGTGATTTAACGACGTCAGCCCGAGAGAACGCTCCACACTACTACATTGTTTCGTTGACCGAAACAAGTTTAGCTCATTAGTCAACTTGTGAAGTGCATTGATTTTTGGAGTACTAGACTTTGGGAAATGCTTGAAGGGTTGAAAGCAAGCAAGGTTGGATGTACTTCTAACACTTAAACAAGGGCAAGCACGCGTGGCTACGCTTGTGACCAGCAAGCGAGTGGCGGTTGTGAAACTAAGAGTGGGCGTGACACCAAATGCGATTGGCGCAACTTAATGTGAACAGTCCTTCCCGTCGTCTTTCAAGGCGCCTCATCAATTTACAGTATTACGCCGAGGAACAAGGCAACATGAGAACTATGTACTATGTAGATGGTTAAAAAAATATGATAGTCAGACATGCACTGCTGATATTCGTCTTTAAACTTCTTGTGCTGGACGTCACTCTGAAAAGTATAGTCATTGGAGGAGTGCCTGTTCCCTACAACGAATATATGAACGGAAGGAACAAGTTTCATGAAACAAGAGTTTATGCAGAGGAAGTAGCAACAGTGCACACCGGCCGCTCAGCAAGAGCCGTGCGATCAACGAGGAAAGGTATGTCTCAAATGGGGATCCGATCAGTTATTATGGGTTTTTAAGGTAATTTCTGGAATGGGGAACAGTCAACCCAGGGCAGGATTTCTATTGCTGCCCGCCCATAGGCTATAGAAATATTTCCGCCCCTTTTTCACCCGAGAGGAAAACTTTGTCTTGACCGTGTGAGTGCCGAAGGCACAATCACGCAGTATTTTTCGGTATAAAACAGAGAAAAACAGTCAGGCAGGTAACCGTAGAAGGGGTGCTGCTTTGCAACTAAAAAAAAAAATTTCGAAAAACATTTTGCCGCCCCTGGAAATTCTGACGCCTCAAGCAATACCTACCTTGAGGCCTCTGTGGGAAATCCGGGCCTGAGTCAACCCAATCATTCACTAACCAAAATCAAAAGTTTGTGGAAGGTATCAAAAGTTCCAAACGTTAACAAAAGTGACCAAACTGAAACATACTAAAATTTGCTTGTGGCAAGGACTGTTCGCCAAGAGTTTGCACAACGTAACAGGCTTGTTACAGCACGGGTGGTGAAAGAAGCGATCAACTGTTGTCATTAAGAAAATTCAGCGGTTATTTTTTACTAACAAATTTTTATGCTTAGGAGTTAAGCTGATGCACAAGCGTAAGTGTCGTAGGTTTGCATTCAGGTGTCTCAGGATGTTCTTCACATAGTCATGAACTTTGAGAAATGATGCAATGACACGAAGTTCAGCAAAAAGGAGACGTTTCTCCAGCACCATTTATTGGCAGTTGGGCGCTAAATCTTTCATGCTTTGCTCACTACATTTTTTCCTACACATGATAAAATTCCTTTTTGCAGTAACTAACAATTAAGCTTTGACAGTATTACACACGAAGTCTTATAAATCTGCTCTTTTTAACTCAGATCTATTCGTTAACAAAGTGTAGGAGAAAATTTTTATGCAGACATTCGGCATTTACTACACAATGGAAGTTTCCTAAACGATTTCTGTAGTATCTTGTATATTTTGTGCAAAGACCAACAATCGACTTCAACTCAGAGGCATATGGTTTTGCGAATGTTTTGTGTAAGAGAAATCGACTCAACCAGATCAACATTATCAAGTCAACAGGTTATAAAGTTTTTAATTCAATTGACATTCAAGTAATAATGACTCTTGAAGAGAAACTTGGATTCATGAATAAATCTTTGAAAAACCTTTATCAGTCGCATGTTTCTTTCAGACAAAGGGTGTTTGATAAAAACAAATTGAGCGAGCCCAGCAGGGTAAAATCCAAAATATTTTATGAAAAAAGTTTCGTAAGTCGCACAATGTTAATAACCTAATACAGGGTGGTCCAAGACTGCGATCATGAATGGCCACATTACGGCTTGAGGCAAAATTTACGGGCCGCAAAGAGAGGAACTCCATTGCAATTAAAAGACTCGCTTACTGTTCTAACAGGCTTAATTTTTGTTGCAAGCCTAACGCAATTTTTTATTCTAGGGCAATTTTTAAGTTTTCTGTTTGTTTGTTTGCGACTCGAAATTGAGATTTTCTGCTAGAAAAGGATACACAACACACCAACAAAATAACAAAAACATTTTTGTTTCTTGGTTTTGGTTATAAAGTCAATGTCCGCTTTAATTTCCGTAGTCAGAAGACGCAAGCAGGCATCCAGGTTTCATCAGCCGTTCTATTTCGTGTGTCGCTTTTCAATCGCTTCATAATTGAGAAAGGACTTTCGCAAATTACGAACAGTGAGCACATCTTCAGTATAAAATCTCTTAAGCGGGAGAAATTGCCCAGTTGCACCCCTGGTTACCCTTCAATTATTTTAAAATTGCTTCCCTAGTATTTTCGTGGTATTTCTCGTATGCTTTCTCGTGTTTGGTGCTGTCATGCCTCTTTAAATAAAAACTCTCTCGGAACGGATATCACTTTCAACCTCACAAGACACTGTGGTTTGCCCATGTTATCGGCGAAGTAAAATCTTTCCTCTCAGTTAGAATTGAACTTTCTGTATTCCCCTGACATTTCTTTTTTGACATTCACTTTTGTTAAATTGCTAAACTTGACTAAATATTACTTCATTACTTCCACAATGCACATCTTCTAAGCTAATTTGAAAATTAATTACAGGGTCTATGCTTGTAAAAAAGATAAAAAATAAACGCATGATTTGGGGTCACAGAGTACTGAAGCGTTAGCCTAGCCTACAGGTTAGCTATTGTAAGTTGTAACGTCATATAAATTATAAAAGATATTGATGCCCCTTAATAGTTACATATTGGCCTGCACTTGAATGATGTGTGACTTGCAAGGGCTGTGTGGCTTATACAATATAGTTATGACTTTGTGTAATATACGGCATGCAGAAAGCGTTCGCGGGCCGCACAAAAACTTTCCGCGGGCCGTATGCGGCCCGCATGCCAATGTTTGGACCACGCTGACCTAATAGTTGTTCAAATGCCTAGAAATGTCCACAAGTTTTGCAGTCATGACAGTAAATTGTGGTAGTGAAACCTAAACGGTTTTTAGTAAAACCTTGTTTTTTCAAAATCCCTAAGTAAAAACATCCATCATGATCCTTTTTGCAACTTACAAAGCATTTCATCCGCATGCAGCTGTAACTAAAGTTTGTATACGGTTTAAACGAAAGTTGGTTTTCGAAACCTAAAGTTTGTATTCAGTTGCATTCAAACAACCTTGCAAGCTACAGAACGAATGTTCCCATTGAACGACTTATCTGAGATACCTAACGTCTGCTGCCTGAGAAACGGAAGAAAAACTCACCTGTTTAAAAATAAACTAACAATGTGCACTACATTACTGCAGTTTTGTTTTTGTAAGTAACGCTTAAAGTACACCGAAATCGACTTCCGTACTTAAACTTTAGCGGCAAAAACTGAAATTGAAGTTGGCGACGATTTAAAATAATACAGTAGTGTTGTAGATGACTGAAATAACTTAACAGCACAGCATTCTTTCTGGAACTGACTTTTTTACTGTCAATATGATATATGCAGTTATACCTGAATATTGCACTTGCAGTTTCACAATACACAATTAACTCGGAAACTCCATCAAAAATAACATTTGCTTTGAATGTTTTTCATGCAGCAGGATTTTACCGGTGGTATATGTATAGAGAGGGAGTTTTAGTCACTTTTATAATGGCGCAGTGACACGCATTTGCGTAATTTGCAGGCACTGAAGAAAAGGACAGCTTTCCTCTAGAACGGCCCTCCTTTCTCGACGAACTGCCCATCAAGCATCCAAAGCTGAACGACCTGCTGGAAAGTGGAGCAGTCAGCAAACTCATTTATCGACGCAAATACTACCGCCGGAACCAAACCGATGTGAAAGCCTCAGAAACAAACACCGCTTTGCCAGTGGCCAACCGGAATGCACTGAACGAGTCTTCCACAAATAGTACATTTTCCGCAAGGACTGATGCGGACACCAAGCCGGTTGAACCTACCGCAGAAAGTGTGACAGCAACTGATCAGAACTACTCTACGGACAATCCGCGAGCAGATGGCTCGGGGGACATTCACACAACGGTAGAAAAGGAAGCGAACAGTCTGGAAATGCCAGAAACTACCGAAAGACAGCCTTTTTTCACGAGACCTCATTATTCGTATGAGGACCAAACGGACGAGAGCTCCCATTCCGATGTGGATACAGACAAGGAGGAAGACCCGATCACTCAGCGGGAGTTTGTTGGAGCAATAGTGGCCGCTGTGCAGAGTGGTGTTGTGGTCACGCTGCTCCTAAGCGTCGGGTTGCTCGGTCTGCTGTGCTCGAAAGGAGTAATTTCTGCAGGTCCCGCTCTGGGGCAACGAACTGTGCCAATCAATCCCGAGCTGCTCGTTGCCGCTGCTGCTTTGCAGAAAAAACAGGCTTGGAAGCCTCCAGGTAACGGTGGGAATCGTCAAAAAGACAACACTGATAGCGCGCAAAAGCAACAAAACCGCAGTAAAGCCGAACGACGTCGACCAAACGCTGGTCGCAGCAAAGCGAATGGTAACTATGCAACGTCTTGCGTTGACGACAAAACGCGCAAGAGCAAACCTTGGAGGAAGAAAAGGAAAGTGTTGCAAAACTTCCACTCGCCATGGACGCCGCAGCAAAAAAGAAAGCAGTTTTTGCCGGAAAATACCCCCGGCTGCGTCCCAGGGGCTGGCAGGCGCAAATCGAAAAAAATTCAGTTATTCGACTTTCTCTCGCATACCGCGAAATGGAGGGCTCGACGACGACAAGCACAGCGAAAGAAAATGTACTCCACAAAAGTGATGCCTCTTTGAATTCTACGTATGAATCAGTCGCATGCCACGCACGGAACGTTATGCATACCATTGTAACTAAACTGTCTGCGATCCATTTTCTCGAATATTCGCGCCCTGTGTCACGTTCCGATGTACCGAATTTTCAAAGCTTTAAAATAAAAATGTCAGCCCGCACTTAAATTGGTGGCAATATAGTTTCTTGAAAAAATAAATAGACGCTTTACGAAAAAAGCAAACGCTGAGTACAGTATTTCAGAAATGCAATTTGAAGAATAACGTCTCATCTTGAACAGACGAAAAAATTTTTAAAAGTAATATATTCCTTGATATGTGAGTAAAACCAACAGACAGAGAAGTTTGGGGGCGGACTTTAATATAGAATTAAATCTTTACCGAAACCGCAGGATAATAAATATACACGTTTTGCACTCGGTTTTCCTGCTTGGAAAATTCTTACGAGCAAGCATTGCGAAGTTATTGTAAATCGAATTCTTAGATTTTAACCAAGCACGATTTCGGATGGTTGTCAGTTGTCAACACCGTGGCTTGACAGCCTTGGTTAAAACATATCAAGATATTTTTAACAATTCTACAGCGCCTACAAAATAAGAATTTGAAATGACTAGACGGCCTGTTGCACAAAACCGTCAAAGGCGCGGAAAAGCTGATTTTTGTCAAAACTTGTTTTGTGCAAAGCAATTGTTTGACAGAGAAATTGTCCGTTTATAATATGGTTGCGCCACCCTATCCTTGCGTCAGCGTGACGTCAACTTATTGAGTTGTCTGTTCAGCTGCCCTTGGTTTACCCGTTTACCATATTAACTCCAAGCGTTCAAAGAAGGCGCAGGATTAAAGTTTTGTTCACAAGGAAGATTCGAAAGAGATGGTGGCTGAAACCTCAAGTCTGGTCTGCGTTGATGCAGACGCAACAACTACATAAAAAACGTGTCAAGCATGTGAAAAAATTNAAAAAAAAACACACGAAAGAAAGTTTCCTTTCGTTTTTCTAGCAAAAGAAACAACTGGAAGTCAAAAANCAATAAAGTGACGATTAAAAACCTGTACAAGTGCGTTCAGACCCGGCGTTGTACTTGCGTACTTATCGAACCACAAATACAAGTCAAGCTTTTCCATTAGACAGGTTCGCACTGAATTATGGTAATCCACTTTCGTTGTTGCAACAAGGCCGACTTAGATTGACCCTTGACACTCACTCCTCGCACCTGGAGAGCGCTCATATACTTCCAGGTACATGGAAGATCGCGCGTTAAGCAAAACAACAGATGTTCCGCGACGCACGAAACGCCATGGAAGTTTGAACAAGACATTTGCCGCCGGTCGCCTCTGAAAACATTGACCGTTAACTTTATAACGACGCGATATGCCGTTAGAAAACATCGCAATACAGCATTTTGCTGCTTTTTTAAAGCAAAGACCATCAATACGAATGACACTGCCAACAACCAAGTTGCGAGGGGCTCACGGAGTTGTCTGAGTTCTATCTGTGCCACTTTTAGTGAAATCGGCGGAAGTTTCAAAGAAATTTAGACGAAACGCTTTTCAGACGTATACGAAAATTATATACCAATAGCGTGATGGTGTGACTGAACTCAACTTTCTTGGCAATATTACCACCTGTAATATGAGATTTTCCGCAGATATGAAGAAATCAAAATGATGTGAAGGTTGATACCAGCTTCATTTATTTTCAAGTAACGATGAAAAATCTGTTCAAAAACCTTCTTAGCCACCGAAAAACATCTTTTTAAACTACGACAGACGACCATTCGACCGCATCAATGTCAACCGGCAAAATAGTACCGGAGAACTGATCAGTGTTCTCCGAAATAATTTAAAGACTTTCGTCTGAAGACACATTGTTGCGGCAGTCATTTTATGCCAATCCAAGACTGTCAACGACAATAGCCCATTTTTGACCCATGTTAACAAGCACCCATTCAACTAAAATTCTAAATGCATTTTGCCAAAACGAAAAATCACAGAATCTGTGTAACTGGCGAATAGCGAAAGTTATCTACCGCAGGTTGCCGATCGTAGTTATCTCGGAACAACANAACAAGCCATGGACGAGCTTACGGCGTTACGCCCGGTCAACCTGTTNTCAACCACACAACAAAGAACGCCCCCGCGCTTAGCAATGAGTGTTTACACAGACAGCTGGTTAAACCGAAGGTTAAGCAAAAAAAAAGACTTTCTAACGNGCGATATTGCTGTTTCAAGGCCTGTTTCGAAGCAGAACGAAGTCAAGCTAGCGGCGTGAGTCACAAGTACCAGTACGAGCTGATCTTACAAGATTGGGGAGTACTCCACGATTTTGTCATTCTAACCAAGGCTACGAGAGGTGTTTGAACGGACGTGTATCGTTGCACTGGCAGTTATAGCAGCGAAATGCTGTCTTCTGCTTCGTTGGCCATGGGAACCATCGGAACGTTAACATTAGTGTTTTTGCAGTTTGTCACTCATACGAAAGGTGACTGTTCGTTTTACTGCGAAGCGCTCAACTGTCCGTGTGACTGTTTCCGCGACGAGGTGAGGTTGAAGTGTAGTGTGAGTTTCTTAAAACTTTGTAGTTTCTTTTAACTAGTGTGGATTAACCCGGTGGAAGCACTGGGCTTTATGAAACCCATATAAGTTTATTGTTTNTCTTAGCAACGTATCTGGTGGTCATGAAATTACACTATGGAAGTTCTGCAGAGGCATGATTTTTGNAGCGACAAAAAAGCCAAACCGCTTTACTGGAAAATTAGCCCAATTCAACGAATGTTAAGGTCTGATACGAAAGTTTCAGAAAATTACAGGCGTTGAAGTTTGAAATTGGGCAAAGTTTGGTGTATCCAGGTTGAGATGGTATAGGTGCATTAGCGTTCAAAGAACTAATCATGTGCAAAAGTACATCCTCATAAAACCAAAAACCAAACGGTTGCTTATACTTGGAATGTCTATGTTATTGTCTGATGATGAGAGATTGCTACGCATTCTGTAGATGCCAGTGCATGGCGTAAGCATCTGCGCATGAAGCAATGCAGGGATCCAAAACCACTTTAACTTTGTTAAAAAATAAAAATAATCACGCAATATCCCGGTCTGAAGAAAGTTTGGAAGGGCAGTGTTTTTTTCGCCAGAAGCTATTGTCGGTCGCTGGTGCAACTTCTCCTACACACACATTCGTGACCTCAGGTCAAAGACAAAGCGCTTTGTGCCTGAGATCTGAGAAGCAACAAGCAGTTAAACGAGCGAAAGCTCAGCAAGATGGATTTAGAAAATCAATAAAAAAACAAATAGCTTTGCATAGCTTTTCTATGTGGGTATTCCGGCCGTCATTTAATCCAGGATGATAAAAACAAACACAACGTTTCTTCCTCGGCAGGTCGTCAATCGCATCAAAAACACCTTATTGTAGAGAGGGTGGCCCACTGAAACGACAGGGGGGCTTTCGGCGCAGCAATGGCGAAACGCACGCATAACAGTGAAGGTAAAACGCTGCACAGGGTCCGTGACGTTAGTGTGTGACGTATTGTAACTTCACAAGTAACCGGTATTTTGTCTGACAGATTCGATGCTTCAACAAAAGCGTCCACAGCATCGGAAAATTTCCTGAACGGACCCGCTTCAAGTACCTAGATTTTGGCAACAACAACATTGAAGAACTAAAGCAAGATTTGTTTCGTGGATCCAACTTGTAAGTTCAGTTTGCTTTACAAACGCAGCATAGTTGGCGTATGTACGCGAAGACCGAACTTCGTTTGTGTCATTCACCCAAGCATGCCCACAGTGTTCGCCTTTTCCTTCGAGTTATCATATTCGGTAATCAGTATTGAACAAGGACTGGCAGTGATTGAATTATCGATCTGGTACGAAACAAACAACGGCTAAATTTTAGGAACAAGATCTGTGCAACCAATGGCAGCGAGTTTCAGATGCAATGAATGTCGATCAACGAAATACGACCAGATTCGACTATTCCATTATCATGGCAGGTATTTGGGAAGAAAAAACAGCGAAAAATTAAGACGGATTACAGATGAAAGCAAAATTTTGTCTGTTCTGGTATTGATTAAAGTGTGTTCACTGCGAATGCATTGATGAACAGATTTCAATAAGTTTATAGCGGTATGCTCTTAACCAAGTCAGCTTTTTTTGAAAAATGCAATGTGCACTGCTGTAAAACAAAACTACACGCGCGCACGGAAAATACAACAGCAACTGTTTGCAGGAAAAGGATGAAGGTCCTGCAGCTGGCGTCAAACAGAATACATTCGATTGAAGACAAGACATTTGCTGCTCTGCATCACCTGGCTTCTCTGCATTTAAGTTCGAATAACATCAGACACCTTAATCGTGACACTTTCTACGGCCTGTCAGCGCTCAAGAGACTGTATCTTGACGGAAACCAGGTCGGCATTTGGAATATTTTTTGAACGAAATCGAATTCTGATCGAAAGTCAGTTGTTTTTTAAAAGAAAAACCCAAGTTTTACGAAGTGCCGCTACATCACAATTTCCGATCAGCACTGTTATCAATGGTACTGTAAAATAATGTCCACGAACAGCACGTTTGACCAAAACGCAAGAAAGAGGCATTAAAATACAAAGAAAGTTAGAAACAGATGTTTTTTAGGAGTATTTGTGTACGTAAGTGATTTTTCTTGTTTACCATAAATACAGTTTATCAATTTTATTCGAAGATATCAGATGTTTGTAATAGTTGGATTAAACTTAATGACTCTTTTGCATCAGATTCATGTTATACACCGTCAAGACTTTAAGCACATCAGTCAAACCCTTCATCTGCTCTATCTTCAAAGCAACAAGATAACCAGCATTGCGCCCTCGGCTTTTGAAAACATGCATGAGTTGCGAACACTTGACCTGAGCGGCAATCAAATATCGACGATGGATGGGAGGTTTCTGGAGAAAACGCTTAAACTAAATCATCTTTTTTGGTCGTTGAATCCGTGGAATTGCGACGATGTGACTGTTTGTTTCACAACAGGGATTTTGGAGCGGCGAACAGGCTTTGATGGTGAGTGGCTTGAGACGAAAATATTAGATTTGGTTTTATCGATATATGACCAAAATGGCCACGGCGCACATTTATCAGATGAAAACCCGAAATTTCTAGAAGTACACAACCATCGCTATAAAAATGGAGGATTGCGAAAACAAATTTTCATAACCTATAGTGAATGAAAGCGCAACAGCTTGAATTTCTCAAGTTTCACGCTCGAAGAGTTTAGCGTCGTTAAATTGCAGCTCTTAGCAGCTGCGCATATGACGCAACGTATACCGAAGCGGACTTTTAACGATGCATGTGAAGTCTGGATGCAACAGCGACTCCCGGTTTTTAAGTTTTCACCACTGCCGCAGCCAACGCCTGTCAGTAAAAAGTGTTTGTCGTTTTAAACGAGTTGTTATAAACAAGTTTTTCTGCAAAAACACTGGCGTTATAAACAAGTGTTTCTTCGTATCAAAGTTAACAAGAATTCAAAGCTCCAGGTTTGCTGCAAGATTTGAAGGGATCAGTCGACTTGGCTTTGCTTTCATGATTTTGCGATGAATCGGACTTGCACATTTCTGCGTTCAAGTAATTTATCTCCAGAAAGGCGTCGCTGTAGAATCTGTCAGCAAATTGTTTTGCTAATAGATTCAAAACACGGGTTTTGGTTTTGCCTTTGGATTCTATTTGAATATGATTTCAAAAGATTTTTATTTCAATAAGATTTCAAGATTGAGGATGAGTAGAGTCACGTGAAATCGATTTCCTGTCAAAGATTTTGCTGATAGATTCGACTGCTCCGCCTTTGTAGAGACAAACTACTTGAATGAATCAAAGTCGTGACAAACTTCAAGTATGTTTGTCGGTGTGCTGTGAGTGCAAAGTGGCAGATAATCTGTGAATTACACAAGCGTTTGGTAAGTGTGGGGACAAAGCAGGTATTTATGGAACGAATGACATCTACAAATTCATGTTGCAGGTGGAATAGTCTTGCATGATGCTATGATCTGTCAAACCCCGGCCGAACACCGAGACAAGATGGCATCGAAGCTGCTGGACATGCACGAATGCGAAAACGTCACGTGGCAAGAGCCAATCGCCAATCAACACGGACATAAAGGCAACGACGCAAACAGGACAACAAAAGGCGCTTTCCTGTTGGGCGCTTGTTGCTGCGTCTGGCTGGTTATTGAAGCGGCGTTAATTACGGGAGAGACTTGGTCTTTTAATTTTCTACACTGAGCGACACGACCGCACTGGTCGCGAGAAGATTTTATTTTAAGGCGCGTTGAGGGCAAAAAGGTCACAGCGAAGGGGTTTCACGTGACGAGGCCGCACTGCTGAGACAAACGCGACTCGGACGGAAATGACAAACGCTGTGTGAAGTGATCGAGCGGCGAGTCAGTGACTGAGGCGCATCACGATTGTGAAGTCCGCGCGATCCGGATGAGTTTGCAATCTAAACTTTTTTTTTGTTTCACTGTTTTTTTTTACATTCGCGTTTTGTTAAAATTGCAGCGCACAGATAAAAACAAAATAAATCGTACAAATCAATCGGCTACAACGAACACAACTCCGTTTGAATTGCACAGAAAGTTGACGCAGGAAATTAATTAGTCTCTACCAAGGTGATGCAATCAAATAAATCAGCAAATTTTTTAATAATAGGCAATCGATTTCACGTAACTCTACGCATCCTCAGTTCTGAAATCTCATTCAAATAAAAAATATACTGATTGACTTGACTGCGTGACTATGGTGAAGACTAATAATTACTTGAACACAGATATGTGCAAGTTATAAAATCGTAGCAAAGTCACGAAAGCTGAACCCAATCGGCTGATTTCTTGAAAGCTTACAGCAAACCTGGAGCTTGTAATTGCAGGAAATCAACTTGAAAGATCTGAATCGTCAAACAAGCAAACCACACAAACCTGCACTTTGCAAACAAAAAGCAATCGAGGTTCTTTTCCTAAGTTGGGTTCGATTCTTGGAGAAAAAGTGGTTTGAAACCAGGAGAACACAAACCCAGCTTACTGAACATGTCAAACTGTCACATTACTCCCACAAAACGAAAAAAATCGTGTCATTTCATTTGTTCCATGTCTGTGCCAAAAACGAGAGTTTTAGTCTTTTGTACCAACACCGAACTTTTCCAACATTTTCATCTTTTTTCACTAAATTCAGCATATTTTCCGCGTTAACTTGGTAAATTGCAATCGTCTGTCTAGTTAGATTTTTGACCACTGCAAGGCGGTCATATAAAAGTTGACTGATGAGAAATGACATCGATTAATAATTCGCAAACCACTGAGAGCAAAGCAAAGTAAGAAAAGAAATATTGCAAACAAGCAAAAAATTTACTTTTGAAAATCGGCCGAAATGCAAACAACGTGCAATCTGTTTTGGTAATGCCCACTTGCTCGAAAATTTGGTAAACATAGTGACCTGTCAAGTCATGCCGAATGGTGTTGATATTATTTAACAAATGATTTCAACACTGATTGCAGCTTCACAAACACGGTTTTAAAACATGGTAGCGAGCTGTACGGGTGTCAAGCAAAACCACGCAAAAACGCCCTAGTAGATTGTCCAAGCCGTACATCCAAGCATTAATCATTCACCTCCTGTCGTGGGATCCAGCTGATAACGTACTGACAATCCGTCTGGACACGACACATAGAGTGGCTGGAAGGTGGGCATCCTTTGTCTCCTGCGCTCCTGTTCGGCCGCTTCTTCTGCTTCCTGCAACTTTCTCTCCAACTCTTCCTGAAACAGAGTTTCGCGCATCATTACGAAATGGCGAGAGTTGTGCAAGGAAAGGTAGCGAGTGCGGAAAGTGAACGAAACAGCAGTCAGAAGGTTTTTACAATCAATTTTACGTCGTGCAACGCAATCTTTGCAAACTCTCTTGCTTTGAATTCCCGTATTTGTCCACGAAACATGCCACGCTCGATCGACACAGAACCAACCAGTTTGGCGAAAACCTTCGCTCACTGCGACAAACGTACGCTTGTGTTAAAAAAATGTTCATTCATTCAACATCTTATAAAATTCCTCTACTGAACAAGTCAGAGCACTCCATATCAAAAACAGTGAATAAGTTTTCGAACTCACCTGTAATTTCTGTTCCTCCAGCTTCTGGGCTTCCGCTTCTTTTTCTGCGTCTGCGGCTTTTTTCTTCCCAGCCTTGGGACTCTTTGATCTCGGTGATTTCGATTTAGGGGATTTCTTTCCTTTCTTGGGCGTTTCCATCCCAGGAGGAATAGGAGTGGGAGTACGGGCGGACGGGATTTCGCCGAGTATGCGTAGCATTTTTCTTTTCGCAATATCTGTGGATTGGATTTACCGCGAATAAGAACCAACGTTACGTCACATGGATTGACAAAACACCGGCAAAGCCAATGATTTTAGAGACGCTGTGCACACTTGCAAACAAAAAGGGCTCTTCACCAACGACTTTCTTCTTAAACAGCGCAGGTAAATCAACAATGCAGGGTGATTTTGTTAACAGCATGGCACTGCACAGAACAAGGCAGCGAAATTTCAACCACCTGTTTGAAACTTTCTGAAATCAGTAAATTAATGAACAGCTTTGGCCAAGCTTTGGAGCAAACTAAATCGCAACTAACAGGCTCTCAAACTATTACTTCATTCTCAAAAAGCATAACCTAAAACAAAAGATACTGCCAAAGGGACACGTCACAACTCCAAGAGATTTTCAAAATACCGCAACCAAAGATGAAAGACAATGACTTCGAATGAACGCGACTTAAAAAACGAACTTACTGGCTGCCTCGCATATTCCTTCAGGGCCGTAGCTGCTGAGGGACAACGTCATCCCGTCGCATAACGTGCCTGACCATGAACCGAACAACGCTTCTCCGGCAATCTGTTCTTCCTTCCTGCCTGTTGTTGGAGGTTCAGCGCTGGGCGCTTGAGAGCGGATTTCTGCGAAAAAGGCTTTGCAGCAATTCATTGAATATCGGATATTCTCTCACAGTTCTTGTCACAAAAAGTGGTCCATTTGCAAGCTAATATCAAATTTGTTTTCATCAAAAACCATTTATATTGATTATTATCAAAGTTTTCTAACTGGGAAACACGCAAATGACCAAAACGTTCTGTAAGCACAAACTCACACAAAATGTTCTGCATTGCAAAAAAAACGTACAAATAATCGAACACGAGATCCGATCATATACAATGTTGTTAAAATACTTTGCACCTTTTTAAATTCTTTCACACCGTGTTTCATGTTAAAATAATACCCCAAGACAAGCGAGCCTTACGTAAAAAAGATTCATCGGATATTTTTCTTAGGTTAAAGCTTCGTATTGATGCTCCTGACGCAAAATCAAAGTTTACAGCGGGACGTAAACTACAACTCAGACAACAACATGTTTCAGTGCGAAAGCTGACAGAGCAGAATGAGGTTTTAAGTCGCCTTGCGAAACACGAACTGTAGACGTGTCGATAAAGAAACGCAATGAAAACTGCTTTGAACACATTATGCGGCATCGAAACATACCGTCTGGATTTTGGGGGGTATCGCTGTCGGATTTTTCGACCGGTTCTTCATGTTTGGGCGGGTTAACAGTTTTAATCAGTTCGTTCATTTCAGCCTCAGCGGCAAGATCTTTCGGATCAACAATATGCAGAACGAACAAGTGTCCGTCTTTTAACACGGTCGTCTTGACCGAAACTTCACCTGCGTAAATCCATAGTCAGTTATAAACACCGCAGTGGCGTCATCTTTCATTACGTGCGTGGAGGTGAAAAAACAAGACATTTCAGTGATGGCGAGGACGCACGCAAAGCTGTTGAGTGCTTTGTCGAATAGTCGAACCACAAGACCCATCGAACACTCCACGACATTTTTGTCTCAGATTTAAAGTGTGAGGAATGGCATCATGTATGCAGTAAAACATAGTATGCTCCCCAGTTCTCCACAAGGCTTTCAATCAATTTGGCAAAGCATTAGGTTTTAGCTAACCTTGTAATATGAAATCCAAAATAAAGCAGCACTGCGAAGATATCTTTTGAAACATTCGTTCTGAAACCTTTAGCCTTGTTGCGGTTTCAAAGTCTAAAAATGCGGAGTTCGTAAGTCTTTTCCCAAGCCTGAAGTTGGGCAACGCCAAAAACGGCATTAGATAACTTCGTATCATATAATTTTATCTCACAAAGTGATGTACGTTGTGACACTTGACCTTTCTTTTAGCAACCAAAACCTAATAGCATTTCTGTTTTTGTTTCTCGTAAAACTTTTGGCGCGGTATATAGGATGCTTAGCAAGGGACCGGATACTTGGGTTGGGCTTTGCAGAGGAATTACCACGTGATGCGCGGCAAACTTCGTTACAAAAACAAGAAGATTCAATCGATTGCCGGAACTTCAGAAAATTTATCTGATTTAACACCGTGGCTGACAAGTGTGTAGAGTTGTACCGGTGCATAGAAAGTTGATAGCATTGCAAAAGTTCTGCAAGCACCTTGCTCGAAATGTATTCGCTCGCACTTGACCGTCCCACCATCGCACGGATACAGGTACGACGATCGACCATGAACATGGACCAAGTTGTTGCCCACATCATATCTGAAAAAAGTTTGCACTCTATTTCTTCTCTTTTTCGTTAAAAATCAGAAAGGTTTTCGGTGCGCTTGCAACAGGTTACGAAGTTTGTTGAAGCGGGAAGTTAATGGGGCAAAAATTTTTCAGAGCATTTAGAATTAGATGTTAAACAATATTTTATATCAGCGATAAAACTTCCTATTTGTAATTTTTTCCTTTCCTGTAGCTTTTGAAGTTTTTCTTCAAATCTGTTTTTGTCCGCTCGATTTAACGATTACGTACAAGCGACATTCACTGCGAAGCAGCCACATGACCCGCGGCTTGGGCGCCCACACACCACTCATGACACTCTAAAGGACGTACAAAGCGAATATAGTGAAACCTTGCTTTCGCACATCGCAATAGTGTGCATCAAGAGCACATGTGTCAATTCAAGGCCAACAGGATAAATATGTTCTGCCACATCATTCTACAGCATGTTGCCCGTAAGAACTTAAAAAGTCTATAGATGTAAGTCTGAGTTGCTTTACCGTGTCCACTGACCATTAACTGCATCTCCTACTGCTGAAAATTATATGCACATATGACGTCATGATATGCGAACCGATGTGTACATAAGTTGCCTGTCTCGTCGCTTATTTCTTACCTCGGCGCGATCACGCCATGAACACGAGGAATGTCTGAAAAACGTCTTCTTGCAGCTAGTTAAGAAAGCTTGAAGAACCAGGCAGAACGTACCACACACCAAAGTTAACACCCGCAATAAATTTCGATTATGTTCCGCCCCTTGCAAAGCTGTGCGCATCCATTTGTTCTTGTAAATTGCTCCATCAGTCACACACGTTCTTAGCAGCTCGCCATTTGGTTGTGCTGTAGTTAAGACTTAATACCCGTTTATACTGTCTCAACAGTTGCAACTGACCCTTTGAGGGCAACCATACGATACTGGTGTGGCCCTCAGTAACAATGAATTTGAAACCTCTGTTCTAAAGGCATCGTACCTCTATGATGAGAATTTGATGTAAGTGTCTCAGGAATTAAGACCAAAGTTTTTACAAAAAAATCGACGGAATGAAAATATGGTGAAATGTTGCATCTAAAATGCGGAGTTTCTGCAATACAGTTATATACTCTGTAAGATCTTACTGTCTGATTCTTTGCTGGGAAAGGATTCCTTTCGATAGACAATGTTGCATCTAAACGTGTTTTTTTATTTAACTAAAACAAATGTGGTTCCTCTGCAAAAACTCGTGTCAAGCACAAGTTTCGTTAAAGAGCTGCAGTAATTATTTGCACTCACCCAGAGAATGACATAACAGGTCGAGGACTAGGCTCCGGTTCCTCTTCCTTTGAATCTCTGTCGCCACTTCTCGAACGTGACCGAGACCCAACCTTGGACTTGCGACCCGATTTAGGTCTTTTGGTCGAACCTTTACGACAGCAAGAAAATTTAACATATGTCAGGTTTTCCTTACACAAATCGTATAATCCCGTTTGCAGGAACATACATTTACGTAAGAAATTACAAATTTCATAGTTCCAATTAGATTTTATCGTAAAACGAAAAACAAGTTCGCCTTGTTAAGAACATACCACCATTTAAAATTGGGCTACATCCCAATCTCACAAAGATTTGCGATGCCAACTTCTACTTATATCCTACTCACTGGGTCTTTTGTTATCGGGGGATGCCCTGCTTGATCCAGATTTGCTTCTTCTCGACTTCTCTTCTGTCTTGCCTCGGGAAGATTGTTTTGACTCTTTCTCCCTTTTCACCCTCTCCTCTTCTTCCTTTAATTTTGCTTGGATCTCCTTCTCAGCCTTGATTGATCCTGGATGGATGAAGGGGTTGCTGAACTGCTGGTGAGGGTCGTCTTCCACCTTGCTCGAAGACCTCGACGGACTGTTACGACGACCTGCAGTTTTGCGGATCGANTAACGTAACCACTTGTTTGTTTAGTTAGCATGAATGGAACTCTACGCTGAAGAATTTGCTTAACCACAGAAAAAGCCAAACCGCAGAAATCAAGCAGAATATATGTTTTGTTTCGATGCGCTAATCTCGGGTTGGTCGGGGCTGTTAAAAGTAGCCAATGCAGCCCAAACGAGCCAGGCATGATAACACTCACTTCCTTTCTTTGGACTCTTGGACCTCGGACGCTTGGTTCCGGGCTGAGGAGTTGCCCCTTCGGCCAGGGACGCTCTGCGCGATTCGTCGGCTTTTTGCCGTTCAATCTCTTTGGCCACGAGCTCTGCCTGGTATTTGGTTTCCTCCTCCTTGGTCCAATCAGTGATCGAACCGGCGACGTAGTCGAGATAGTTTCTGTCAATACATTTTTTGTACGGTCAAACCTTCCTTACAAAGGACCGCGCAAGCAATTTCGACCGCAACTCGCCAACCGATTGCGCTGGGCAGTGATCCTTAAAGTTTTAACGCCTCTATACGTTAAGACAAATTTTCATCAATCTGGATAACCCTTTTCAACAAAGTTTACTAGAAAAGTCAAAGTGAAAATCTGGATGGAAGCAAGTACAGATTCTTAGAATGGGGACTTGAGTCCGGATTTGGACGTTACTTCCTAACACTGTTGAATACCCCCAACATTTGATCTTAATACCCCTAGGGGTATTGTGGCACCACTTTAAGAACCCCTGCACTAGAGAGTTAATGAAGATATCATAAGATCCGGATTTTTATGTACTTTCTGACAAAGAAAAAACAGGTACCTTCACATTTGAAGTTTTTTAGAAAAAGGCAAGTTTGTGATATTTTGCCTGTTTAAGTGACTTTTGACGGTTATCTAAGATTTGGTATTGTTGCGATCGGAAATCCCGAGCGGCATGTGGGCAAAGCTTCGCACTGTGGCAGCGAGCAACAATAGAGTTCACATGCCATGATCACTCTATTATTGCTTGTTCGCGCCACATATATGTATGGTGTTGTTCTTCAGGCANATCCCGTTCGTGG
>JGI24158J21664_10000369_pt1 | contig 39248 bp, 28 predicted proteins | sample Ectturendosymbi3_FD_21664 | JGI IMG/M metagenome (IMG submission 21664) | reverse complement strand
CCCAAGTAAGCCTTGTTGGTTGAGCTCTACCTGTAACACTATCTAAATAGCGAGTTGTCTTAGGACACTAGCCACGTTTGATTGGGTTTTAGGAAACCTGTAGAAAATGTGGTTGAATTCTGAAGACTATTATCCAAGCTTCCTCCATGACAGATGCCCTTTTGCCAGGCTAGATGCGTCACTGAGTACATGCTGTATGAATTAAATAGGTGATGTGTGGTTCAACTTGTTCCAGAGCAGCTATGTCCAACCCTAATGGCTTACTGAGCCAAAAAGTATGTCACTATCTTGACCAGGGCCGCACATTTAATGACATATTATTGAGTGCCGCACGTTGCATGGTTTACTGTGATCTTAGCAAACGAGTATAATGAAAATTCTTGAATCCTAAATGCAATGGTAACAGATGTGATGAAGTGGCACTGAAGACCACTTGTCTCAAAAATGTCAAATTCAAGATTATCAAAATAAGGACAGGTTGTCAGTATGTAGGATACTTTTACTACAGCAAAAACTAAACTGGGTCGCACAAAACCCTTGACTGGGCCACATGCGGCTTATGGGCCGTGGATGGGACATAGCTGTTCTAGAGCCTAAACTTTGAATGAAGTAGCGCTGATATCAGGAAATACACTGTAGGTGTAATGATGAATTATCTTTTCCAAAATTTGGTGTTGGCAACAGCAATTGGTGGCAGGCATAAGCCTGAAGTCTGTTTCTTGCTGGTGAGGTTGGGGTGAACACTTTTGCCCAAGGAGCGGCAATTCACTCAGTGGCTGTGAATCATAGTGCTAATCTTGCAATTGTGAGGCAGACACTCTACCACTGAGCTATTGCCACCCATGATTTATCTGCATTTAGCCTGCAGCAAAAGTAAGTAGGTGATCAACATTGTTTGATTGAAACTTTGCTTTGAGAAACATTGTTCGTTTGATAATTGTTGTCTTAATTCATAGCAAGTTGAAAGAAACCACCCAACTGCATTTTGTTTTAGATCAATTGATTCACGATTTTCTACTGTCAAAAATGGTTGCAACTTCATTACCTCAGGCCAACTCATAGTGATAATTTGTTCTTGACACATTGCTGTAAATCAGTAGTTCTCAAACTTGTCTGCATGCTGACCCCCAATTAAATTATACAATTTTCTGTAGACCCCATGGTCCATTCCAACATTTACTAATACAAGGAAAGTATGTGTCAAATAAATTTGAGTACTTCTTACTTAATGCATGATAAAATAATACACAATACGAAAATATGCTTAGAACTTCGGGGCCAGTCAGTGACCCCCATGCGACCCCATGATTATGTATCAACTCTTGGATGGTCCAATTGATCCCTGGGGGTTGATATCGACCACTTTGAGGTTCTCAATGTATATAAAAATGTTCCAAGGGTCACACACAGTTTGGGTAGTGAGTGTACAGTACATGCTACAAACTCTATATAAAGTGTTTCAACATTCAAAAAAATGATTGGTTGACAGTGTAAAAGATCCTTTGTGAAATACAAATTAGCACAGCTTTGTACAAGAAATGTTTTATTAAACAACTTAGCTATAATAAAGTTCTGAAGTAGGTTGCATTTGCCCTTCAAAATGTATTGGACTAAAATTTTATTAATATATTTGTATTTTTGTTATTAGCTGCCAACTAAAAAGATTCATGTTTAATGTTTTCTGTATGACAACATGTTAGGACAGAAATGGCACACCAGTCACAAGAGCCATATTTGCATCAAGTTCAAATTGCAGGTTAGTCTTTTCTGAATTAACATAGCATGATAAGTTTGAATGGATGCACGTTAATTATGATGTTTTGTTTTTTGAAAACTATGAAGACAAACCAACAATTTTGCAAGACTCAGTCAATTAACTTTATTCTTGCATGATAGAATTAATATTTCAGTATATAAGTCAACATGGTGCTATTTTAAAATGGATTTGTGCGCAGAAGGCTTTGTTGGTGGAGCAGACTTGCATCTTATTAATGTAATCAAACATTTGATGTCTAAAATTGTTTCAATGATGGATGTTAACGTTACATAAAATTTGACTTCTGGTATGAAAACTGAAAGCCTCGGATTTTTACTAAGAATTTTTTTTTCATTAAATTTTTGCGAAGCAAAACATTTTAGTTTGATTTATTGGGCTTGTTGTTGCTAAAGTGGTAATCGCCATCAAAGATAATATTACTTGCCAAGACTTCAACACTGCTGATACTGTGTTAGTGTTGGTTATATTGACACGAATAAAAGTTGTGAGTTGAAAGTTATTCAACATTCCCAAGAACTGTTAGTTACAACTTCTTGTATCAGTTAAATATCATATTATATGTGATGATAGATTTATGCACTTTTGCAAATAGTTAAAAAGAAAATTGACATTTATTGTTCATCCTCAGTTTCAAAATGTTTTTTAAGTTACTTGCAAAAATGGGTTTGTACAAAAACAATACAACTGAAGAGGTATCATCAGTGGTTCAAGGGTGCTGCTAAAAGCTGTTTTTGTTATGGTGATTTTATTATATATATCATTGATTGAAGTGTGCAGTGTACTTGTTTTGGTGTTTGTAATGTGATACATTTGTATAAGTTAAAAGGTTTGCTGCATTGTTTTTTACATATGGAAAAAACTGGTGTTTTAAAATAATTTAATGTGTTATGGCTTTTCAGTTTTGCGAGGTATTCTGAAACCACCTCAGAATAATTGGATATTCACTCCAAAACCTCCTGACACATACGTATGTGTTAGCGTTGACTCGCAACCACCAAGAAAAACACAGCTCGCAAACAAGTCACTGCATCCAATATGGGATGATACATTTACTTTGTAAGTCTGTGTGTCATGCTTCATTATGAGGTGTGTTTTGTGCATGGTTAGAAAAATGGTAGAGTGGTGGAAATGTCTGAGGCTATCCGTTGCTTCCCATTTTTGTGGACAACTTGTCATTTTTGATGTAAGCAGATACAGCCGTTTTTGTTTTCGGGGGGTCATAAAAAAGCAGCATCTGAGCTGTATAATTTTTCAGTGTTAACACTTGTAGTGTTTCAGTATATGTCGCAGTTTTAACAAACATCTCTGAAGAAGGTAATGTATCTCACTTGTAGATAATGCCTTGTGTTGCCATGTGTTATAGCAGCACACTGAATTTTACTTGTACTGTTACAAACATACTAACCTAATCCATTGCTGTTTCCCACCAGTGTTCAGTTATGGAAATTAATCATAGATTATTGGCTCAGTAAACAAAAATTGTGGCTCGTTAAACAAAAGAAAAATGAAAATATAAAAAAACTCAAGGTTTTATTGAAAACTAGGCTACAATTTTGAGTCTTTCAAACCTTTGATTGGGTTTCTAGTGTTTTTAGTTTAGAAGTTACGGTCTAAAAATAAGAAAAAATTGATCATTAATGGGGGGTTAATCATTTATTTTGATTCAAAATATTCCCTCCAGCAGTTGGGGCCCAGGGCCAGGTAGCCTGAGCCAAAATGGTCTAAAACCTACCCCACTTATGGCGTCACGTCAAAAAAACTGAAACCCAAAACTTTTTTCAATGCAATCTGGAAGACTTTCCCTGTCTCGAGGCTTTGAACAGCTCTCTAACTCAATCACCTAGCGAGTTATGGGCCTGCAAAGTGGCGGGAAATGTGGGCTTTGGAAGTACGAATATTTCATACTACGAATATTTTGTACACTGGTGCTGAAGGTGTTATGGTAAATCAGAAAGTGCAACACTGACAAAGAGAAAACAAGCCTTATGTCAGTCAGTACTGCATTAGTTTGTACTACAAGAGCTAGATGAGAAATATATTGAGATTTGGATGCTCTTAGATGCCACGTCACAAAAAACATTTATGAAATTAATTTGTTAGATGAATGTGACATGCTAATTTTCCATTTTTTGCAGGTTGGTGACAGACCACAGCATTGTCGAATTTAAAGTATGGAACTATTTCTCTATGAAAACAGACTCAGTGTTTGGATCAGCCAAATGTAACATTAAAGAGCTGCTACAAAAGCACCATGGAAAGCGTATGTTTCTCTATTTTGTTCTTGTAGATGTTACTAAAAAACTGCAGTTTTGTGATGAGCTCAGGGCATCAAAACTCATTGTTATGGCTTTAGAAAATTAAATTTAAAAAGTGATTTTGAATTTATATTATCCTCTTTAGTTGAAATGTTGAGTTTAACCAGCAATGGTTAGATTTTCATAGATGTGTTTTTTCAAACTAATATCTTCCACATTATAATGCTTAGAGATAAAAAAAAAAAAATTAACAAGCCAATACCCCCATTTGATAGTTAAGAAAATTGACAAGTTTCCATATGTCAATTAGGTGTTGAGTAAAAAAATACAATGTTTGGCAGATTAACATTTTGAAGAATTTGTTTCAAGCTTACTTCATTATATATATCTATTTGAATCAAATCTTTAAAGAAGTGCAGTACCAATTGCATTGGAACTGCTGGTAATTTTGAAAAAGCTTCAAAAGTTGATGTATTTTTTTCTTATTTTGTTTTTAAACATTTCAAAATTTGTTAGGGTAATTGAATTCAATAAATGGGTAGCAGAAAAAAGATATTCTTTGGAACAAAGTGATGGAGGATATAGCAGAAAAAAACAATGCTGAAGAACTTAGCCCAGATTAAACATGGTCAGATGAAAATGTCTATATCAGCAAAACAAGGTCTTGGGGAATTCAAAATTATCTTTTGACTGATTAGAGATATATACTAGTTTTCACAGACTCAGTGGAAGTATTAGCTGATCACTCAGAAAATGATCTGTGGATTCTATCCAAAATACAACCAATGTGTTCTTTGCTACGCTGAATGTTTTGTGCTGTAAATTTCATCATGATGGATGTTTCTATTAGTTACATATTTAGTTTTTTGGAATGGGGGTACTGATGAGAGTTAAGTGTTGGAAATTTCACAAAAGAGAAAGGGAACCAGTTGGATTTACTTGTGCTGCTATAGTTAGGTCTATATTTTTTATCTGCCAAAACCTCATGAAGTTCACTTTTAGTTGGAACACCTCTGCTAGGTTTTGATTTTTGTGTGCCAAGCTGTGAAATCAATTCATAATTGGACATCATTTTCTGTGTTTGGGTTAACATCTGAGTTTTCATCCTGAAAATGCTCCACAGTTGTTTTTTACCAGATACTTTCCTCAACACCACTGATCAAATGCAAATTTCATAAATTCCTAAAGAGATGTTTAGAACTGTTTTGTATCACAGTGAAAAATGTTTGTTTTCTTAATAGCAGCAGTCAAAAGATAAAAATAACAGCCCAAGCGAAAAGGTCAAAGACAATGTAAATGCTTAGGGAAACACTGCTACCATTGATATAGTGAAATATGAACTACAATGAGCTTTGCAAGATTTTATCGCCAGTAGAGTGATTGGCACTGTAAAAAGGAACTTTCTTGCAAGTAATATGAAAATATCTGATGGCAGTGAGTACTGTAGGGGTGTGTTATCAGCCATGTGATTCAGTATGATCAATTTTTTGTTCCTGAGCAAAATACATATCTACCGAACAAGCTCATGAAAATAATTGGCTACAAACAGAGGTGTTTGCTGTCTTTATGATTGTTGTCAATGATGCACTTGTTCAGGTTCAGTTTCATTTTACTCAGTTTGTACTCTCTTTGTATTGCTGTGAATGGTCAATAGGACCCTTGTCTGCTTGTGTGGACTAGGGGCAGCATGGTTATTGGCACAGTGGATACTGCTTTGGTGGCAAGTCAGTGGCCTATTTATATGTGAACTGATACCTTGAACCTACCCATTAGCACTGAGCATGAGGCTGGCAAGACTGCAAGGACCATTTATCCAGCCTACCAGTTTCAGTAGGATATGGTCAAGCCCAGCGCCAGATTTAGGGGGGGCCCCAATTGGCCAGGGCACCCCACCACATTCATGTGTTTAGCCATAAGTGTGACATGTGCATGCCACTAAGTCATTTTTAGCATGGAAAGTTTGTTTGTAGATGGTATTCATTGTCGGTCAGCCTGACAACAGTATTTCACTTGAATACTATTTGATATTGTGATGAAATAACCATTACACTTTTTGGTTTTCTGAAAGTAGATCAGGTATCTGAATCTAGTGAATGCAAGGCAGAGGTAGAACGCATTAGTTCAAGTCTCTACTAATTTCTGGTAGATTTTACGTCTGCCTTACTCAGTTTTGTACAGGTCGCATATGAACAGCATTGCTAGTATGGCTACCATATGCCCTCTTTTTGAAGTACATGTCTACTTTTTTCAAGAGAAATGAAATATTCTCCAAGGACATTCAAAAATGTCAAAATGTCTTCCTTTTTGCATTTCTTGTTTTACATAGCTATAATCAGTGGCGTAACTAGAGGTTTGAGCCTGGCTGGAAAATTTAGCTAAGAGTGGCCCACTAGCTGACACTCAAGAAAAAAAAACTTGAGAACTGATGGCGAATTCGGTTGTGGATGGCTGTACTAAACCCTAAATTATTGGAAAATAATCCAAAAAACGCAAAAAAACAACAACTTAAAACTGAAATATAAGTGAAGTGGGGTCCGGTTTTCACATTTAGTTTGCCAGGGGGGAAATTCGACCCTCTGCCCCCGTCAGTTACATCACTGGTGGCTATGATATATTGTATCTGCATACAGTGAGCTGTCCCTACTAAATTTTTTGACTGTATTCCTCACTTTGCAAACAAATGAATGGAAAACTAATGAAACATGTGTGTGGTATCTGTTTGATATAAACGTTTTTACTGATTGATCTGAAGTAAACTGTTTGACTAATAGCAAAACTTGTTTGAGTTCGTGGAAAAAGAGCTGCTAAGAGCATCGACCAAATGCAATTTATTGTAAAATGATGGAACATGAAGGATGGGCAAAGTATTTTGCAACTTGCAATACCATTGAATGCTTCAGCGAAGTAACAAAGATTGCATAGTGTTACTTCAGCGTTATGACTCTTTACGCTAATGTGGAACGATTTTTTTCTTGATTCAGCCACAAACCTAAAAGATAGAGAAATCTTTCTGGTTAAACCAGTTTTTAGTCTAACGCTGGTGTGCAATTTAAAACATCTTTCATGCAAGCAGTTTCATAACAATGTTAAAAGGCGATTCTACATTTTAAAGAAATTTAAGGAAATTGCAAAATACTCATGGCTAAAACAGGAAAAGTAAAGATGAGTTTTGTTTTGTGTGTTTTGATTGAAAAATCGTCTACACTGCACGTCTTACTTCAATGCTTAAAATTTATCAATAGAACTATTTGGTGTTTGACTTCTTAATATTAGATAATACACTGAAGTAAGTGACAGTTGTAAATTGTTCTCCTTTTTTGCCATGAAAATGGGGCAGCCCTATTAAGCTTATTAATGAATGAACATGGACAGAAGAAAGGCGGATCGTCACCTTACAAGTGTAGAGCTTATCCAAGTGGTTCTAAAAAACGTAAAAAAGCAAAAGAGGCGAACATGAAAGAGGAAGAAGTTGCAGCCAAGTCAAGAACCATTCAAGTTGCTACTTCACAGTGGCAGTGCAGTCCAGCGGAGACATTTCTGCCGAACCTGCAAGAGGACAGAAGATCGAAGAAGATGTTGATATAGACTTAGATCTACGTAACGATAAGAATAGCCCAGTTTAACCAGCGGTGCAGTAGCAGAAGAACGTCAAGGAGTATCATCGAAAAACACGATAGATGAGATGGCTGACGCAATCACTGGAGGCAACGATATATGTCTCTGGTCATCCAATATGCCGGAAAAAATGCAGGAATTTTGTTGAAAAATTAAACAGGTTCTCTTTGACATGGTGATGAAAAGTTATTTTTAAGCCATGGTATTCCACAACACAGAAAAGACAAAACTCGTCACGGAACTGCACCACAAGTCTTTATTCCAGAACCACAACGACGAATTAGTTGACTGAAGCTGGCTCTCCTTCACAAGCTCGTATTTATTGTTTCACTTGTAGACTGATGTGGGAGGATACGACTAAATGTGCGCATTTCTTTATTAGAAAAGGAATCTTCGACCGGAAGCACGCTCTTGAGCGCATGAGAAGCCACGAGCAATCAATGAAACATACAAATGCCACGATTACGTTTAATCGCAGATGTAATTTATCACTATGAATAATCTATGGTATACGGAGCTAGATAGTCTGCTCAATCAATGCGAACAATATCGGAAATCGCTTCTGCCTGCAACGTTTGTTTTCTGTCGTAAAAGTTATTGTTGAGCCAAGACTGGCGTTTAGAGATGATGAAAACGTTGGATCGCCCTGAAACGTTTTCCAAAAAAATTTTCAAAACTTTTTCCAAACAACATTTCAAAAAAAAGTAGATGCGATGCTTCTGGTGACAGGTTGTGCAACAGTCTCACAAATCTCTAATCATTGTCAAATATAATGTTGCAACAAAGTTTTGTTACAATTGAGTCAACAAATGTGACATCACAAGATTACGTCATAAGCATCAATGATCCGTGGAAATAGTAGTGACTTCATCGATCATCCCCTACCTAAAGATTCTGTATCCGCACATGGAGCCTCCCACCACGCATGGGCCCCAGGCCCCCACCATCTAAATCCGGCGCTGGTCAAGCCCCTGTATGACTTAGCCAGTTCATCCATTGCAGCTGTATTCCCTTCGCTGAAAACTCGAAAAGATCAATCAAGCAATTCAAATTAAGAAATATTTCCATTGAAGAATCTACGGGCATTAGGTTGCCTAAAATATGTTGTGGCTATCTCTGTCAAATGCCTAAAATCAATATGACAAGTATCAGTGCTGAATTGTCTGTTGGAAAAGAAGTAAATTTGGTGTTGTGATTTGATGCTACGTGTCATGTTTATTTTAAATAAAAAGCAGTCTTTGTGAAATTTGCTTTTGTGCACCAGCACTGCTACTGTTTAATTTTTTGTGTGTTGTATTGGTATGATCTTGTAAGTATCTTGTGGATTTTCTGAAGAAACTAAAATTGGTGTGTCCGTCTTCGTTGCCCTCAGATATGTCACAGGAATTGCTGTTCACATTAAGATTTTCGTTCACAGTCATCAGCATGCAGTAGTTCTATATGCGACAGTTGTCTCACAGGGAAATTGTCCTGGGAGACAATACATGGCACCCGGCATCTAACTACTGATATTGCAGTATATTTTTGTATTGTTCACGAAATGTGGAATGTAAACTTCTAATGACTACTTACAAAATACGGTGCTTTCTTTGTGGCAAATTCACTAAATTCTAGATGTATGTTTTTTTCAGTTGAAAAGGTGGACTTGAGTTTATCCTTGAAAAATGAAGCGAAGGTGGTGCAAATTGTTGGTGAAATTCATGTCCAACTTGATGGACTTAATATACATTCATTGCAAGTTGTGGAAAATGGTGTTTCAGGTAGGTTATGTTGTTGTCAAGTGACTGGTATACCTAGAATTGAAAAAAGTGCTACATATAATCCATTGCAATAAAAGCACCTGTGTAGTGTTTCATTAGACTGAGTGTCTTGCAATTTTGGTGGTGTGCTGCAGGCATAATGTGCTTATGATGGTGCACTGCAGTTGTTGGAGGCATTTTTCTAAGACCCAACAGTGCAATAGAACACCATCGAAGTTCCAAAGGTTCTAATTTCATCTAACCATGATGAACAGTTGCTGCTACGCATAAAATGCACAAGTTTAAACCTGTTTCGTTAGTATGCAGGTGTATGATGGTTTTACCATAGAACGTTGCAAGAGATGTTGGCACCAGTTAAATCGTTTCTTTTTTCAGTTAAATAATACAATGTTTATATAGTGGCTCTGCTCATGCTGGTGTTGGCACAGCTAGCTGGTTTTCCTAATCTATATTTTATGATGAAAAGTGTTAGAGTGCATTGATGCTACTTCAGTATTTTACAGCTTCAAACAGACATACAGTAGAAGTATTGAAATGTGTCAGATAGTTTCTTTGAAAAACGATTGCTGTTTGCCATTAGTTTGTTCACGGCAGAAAATAATATGTTCAAATTTTAAATTCCAAAGATTTCTCCAAAAGATAACCCACCGTGCAGAGAATATCCTTGCTTGTCTGTGTTTGTTGCGATGATATGTAACATGTGCTCATTGCTGAGCTTTATTGATCTTTTGTAAGGTGGCTTCTGGGTAGTGCGAGTTTTTTTTAAATTAGGTAATCAACCTTTATTAGGGTTTTTCCTAACTGGTTGGTATAGCGATCAGCTGCTGTGAAACTGGAGATCGTTATCACCAATTGGCCGCAGGACTGTTAAAACAGCCTTAATTTGTTTTCGATTTTCCTGTCTGATGAATAGTATGTATGTATTTGTTTCAAACCTATGTAAACAAATCTGCGCCGGTTTGTTGTTTGTATGCTTTGGTGTGTTTTAGCTATCAACTCAAAGAATATTCAGATTCTGTGCTTCATTGTTTCACACAAGTATGAACTCGCTGAAAAAAAATGTTCTATCAGATAAATAGACTCAGTGTTGATCTGCTAGATCATATTGAGGATGCCTTTACCGGCATTTTTACTTTATTGACTGCGTTGAAATTAATATTGTTACGACAGGTGTCAGCGTAGCCATTACGACCTTCATGTTATTTTCTTGTGCAGGGCCATCCGCAGCTCCTCCTATTCCTCCCCGTGCACCACCTCCTGTTCCTCCTCGCGCAAGTAAGTCGCCTACACTGTGAATAGGGCAACGGAGCATCAGTATTAACAGCAGTACACAGGGTTCCTACGGAGTCAAGTGTGGAAGAAAGTTTGATCATTTTCCAGCTTGAAAAGTCTAGAGAAATATTTTTATTCTGTTAGTATGAAAAAAGGAAATAATTTTACCGACTTCATCTTTGATGTGCATGCTGATATAATATTTTATTCCGATATTTTTGATAAAATTGATAATTTTGCTTTTGTCGTGTTAACTAATAGAGTGCCTGTATGTGACCTGGGTATGCCATTCGGAAAAATTAAGTCTAGAAAAAGTCTGGAAATCTGTGTTTAAAATTGTGATAGGAACCCTGAGTATTGCGCGTATTGCTGATATCTCCTCAGGTATGTTCGGCAGGTTTTGTCTAAAACAGACCGTGCCTCCCACTGCGAAAATCTTTTATTGAAGTTAATTGCGTTGTGCACCTTTTCTATCAGTCGGAATATGCTCTTTGCTATATGTATTATTAAGGGGGGCTCGACATAGTGCCCAGTGCTTTGAAAAGCCCCCAAATCTTGTCAATCTTTTTTCCGCTTTGTTTTGCTCCTTTTCCCCCAAATTTTGGTTTTCTCTGACAGGAAAGTTTTGCTTGTCTGGCGGAAAATTGGCAAGAAAGAAAAAAATGCTTATTTCATTACATCGGCGTCTGCCACCCTAACGCACGCAGTTATGCTTACGCATTCTGCCATCGGTCTGTTTTGAGTAGTCGCGGCGTGATTCCGTCAATGTGGTTTTGTTGCCAAGTGTTTGGTGTTCAGATAGTTATCCAGTTCTTAGGGAAAGCAATTACTTGGAGAACTGCGTACTTTGGCCGGGTTTTTACTTGCTGCAGCTCGTAAAAAATTCGCTTTGTTTATTTTAATCTTGAGTTGTTTGCTTTCTCCGCTCATGCTTTGGCCTTTCAACGTTTCAACTGCAAGCATTGATTGCAGATTTCAGGACTGAGGATGCGTAGTGTTACGTAAAATCGATTTCCTATTTTTAAAATTTTGCTGATTGATCAGACTTCGTCACTCTTGTATGGAGATAAGTTAGTTGAAAACAGATGTGCAAGTGTGAACCATCGCATAATCTTGAAAACAGAGCCCAGCAGGCTGATTGCTCGAAAGTTTGCAGCAAACGTAGAACTTTTAACAGTCGTTTATCTGGAGAGCGAATCCCCGTCTAGCTCAGCTTTCCTGAAATGTTTGCAATGTGCTACCTTAAGCGGTGCGAGAGAGGTTACATCCTAATCCCATCGAACCACCGGAAATATATGGTGATTTCGACTTGTTGATAGAGCAGCAAAACAGAAATTTACGCGACCATTTACTTAAACTGAAGCAGATTGCATAAGCAATCACAGAAGCGTGGCAAGCTTGAGGTGCGCCGTGTACAGATAAAGTTTACATTAACAGATTAATATTTATCAGGGTTACCACGCGATATTGAAAGTATTGAATTGTGAAATCGGTTTTCAAGACCTTGAAAAAGTATTGAATTTGGCCAAAGTGTACATAACTATTGAAAAAGTATGGAAATTCCATATTCAGCCGTTTACTTATTCAAATTTTGTTCTTTACCGCTGACGACAGTTTTGCAGATGTTCTTTGCATTGTGTTCCATGAGGGAAAAATGAACAGAAGTGATGGTATTGAAGTTCTTTGATTTAGTATTGAGAGTATATTGAAAAAGTATGGAAAATAATTTTTTAAAATATGTGGAAACCTTGATTTATGAAGTCACCACGATACATAGTAAACACTGTGCAAAGGATTAAGATTTACCAACAACACATAATTGGAGTAGGTCTGTACACAACGCGGAATGGATCAATGCCCACCAACACGTTAAACAAATAGAATGGTGCGCAGTGCTTGGAGAAAAGTAATGATGTAGACCTTGTTTGTCAAAACAACTGAAAATCCCCAAAACTTTAGACCTCAGGGACCCAACTGATGAGAAACCAACGAGCACGTGGACTTGGTGCTCAGAAAATTAAGGAACTTGAAACCTTTGTTGGACGCATACCATACCAAACCAAGAACAAAGAGCCATAAGCAAATTGGGCAAACTTACAGAAGAGAGGAAAACTGTGATTTGCCGGGTGGATAAAGACGGGAAAATGTTTGCTTAATGACCAAGATTTTAACGCTGTAATGATCAAAGAATTGCAGCAATTTGGAAAAATGGATATGCGGTAAATAGATGCGGTGCTTTCTTTAAACTGAGAAAAGATTGTAAAGACCTTGTTGCTGAACTCCATACTATGGGTGCAGTGAGTGATTAACTGTTGCTACACACAACTGGAATGAAATGGAAGGACAACTCCTGCCACAAGGTCACGGGTGCATCAGGAAAATTTCTTCAATGATATGCACAGGCTTACGCGTAGACGCTTTTCAAGGCACGCAAGCTAACCCGGAGGAATTCATTGAACGTTGACAGCAAAGACATACCGGTACGCTTGTGACAATTTCCTGAGAGCATCATCATCACCTCACGCATTACTGCATACTTAGCGGTTATGCTGAAACCAGTTAGCACAAACTTTTGCAAAAACAGCCCATACGAGTTTTGTCGAGATAGCCGTCAATACATTGGATACCTGCTCAATTGAAAATACCGCCTACCCAAAACTTAAACTGGAAAGCAATAAACAGTGATTTACATTGTGGCGGCAAATGCGAAAGCACTTTATCCAAGCTTGTGCAGAGACACTGTAACAAAAGGTCTTGACTCTTGACAACTTCAACAACAAAGCCCGTAAAATCATTTTGCCTTAACAATGTTGTCCCCAATATGGAGATCAATTATATGCCAAAAAATGGATTTATAACCGGTGATAGTCACTCTGTCTCATTGGCAAACATTGCTGTACATTACATCCTACGCCCCGATCGTTGGTGTACTGCGTGAGGCAGAACTTTTCCGCAGATTTAACGATGACATAGTTTCGATAGTTTAGTCAGAATTGTTAAATCAACGCATTCGACAAGCACTAAATTCAGCATCTGCCGACAGTGGCTTGAAACTACCGTTGTGCCGAGCCTGCGCAGCCGAACAAACGGGCGAGGTGGAATTCCTCGACGTTAATCATTGCATAACTACTGAAGATGATTTTGGGCTTGTCACTGAAGGCTTTTGTGAAACCAGCAGCGGAGAGAAGACAATTTCGTAACGGTAAATCACAGCACCCAAAGGGCGACATTAAAGTCAATCTTGTTTTGGAGAAACAATAATATTGAAGAGACTCAACCAAAGAAAAGAAGAGTACCTCACCAGCCTAAACCTACTTTAAGGAAAAGAGATCCGCTCAAAGTTTCCTTCGGGCATGACAAGCGACATGATAGCAATGACATCAAATTCTGAAGAAAGACTGCGCCGCCCAAAATGTGACAAAAAAACATGACCCACGTGGGGTTTGGGCTACGTTATTCCCCCATCTGCTAACTCTAGCAGAAAAAGAAGCTTAAATACAGCATGGTGTTCATGGCATATACAAGCATTTTGCCGTAAGTAACACAAAAACAAACCGAAGTTGCGTCAGGGCTTTGCAAACACTGTGCATTTGTGGTTGCTATGGAGAACACAACAAATCCGTGGTTCGAACTGTTTCACAAATAATGACAAAAAATCAAACTTTCCCATCGCACCAAAACCTGACATGTGCAAACTGTGGTATTTATGTGACGACTTGTGGGATATGCCATGAACACCATGGTGGCCAAACAGTAAACAAATTTTCCACCAGATGGTCAGTGCACCGAGGTACTTAGAACAAACCAGATAAGAGGGATGACATACCGCGGCACTATTCAGTGCACGATGCCGTCATAAATAAACCGCCTATCGATGAAGCTTACACTGCTACTTTTGCAGAACAACCCAATTTTAACTCTCTGGATATCTGCGAAAATGACGGCTTAACAGACTTTATGCACAGTTTAATATTCAAAGAGCATGATCCTCATGTGAAGTAATTCTTGTACCCCCTTGCGTTTTTCATTGATTATTCCCATTCAGCTTTGTCCACTTGTTTTGACCTTTGTTACCACCCATGTAGGTGAGTTACCGATGTTGGTACCTCCCTTCACAACGCTTAACATTTTATTTTGAAGGCGCTCCCAAGAGTACGCCTGCCAACCTTTCGCCCGCAATTCTGCTTGTATGTACATTCTACTAGTGCTCTGTTTTAAGTCACCGCGGCGTCATTCCATCAATGTGGGTTTGCTGCTCGGTTATCAGCGTCAGATAGTTATCCAATTTTAGTGAAAGTAATTGCTAGAGAACGACGTATTTTTTCCAGCTCTTAAGCTGCTGCAGTTTCTGCTTTGATATATTTATTTTAGTCTTGAGTTTGTTTGCGGTCTCTGCCCTTGATTTAGCCTTTCAACGTTTCAACCGTAAGCATTGCTTGCAGGTTTCAGGACTAACTGAGGGTGCGTAGTGTTAACGGAAAATCGATTTCCTATTAAAAATTTGCTGATTGATTAGACTTCACCACCCCTTGTGGAGACTAGTTACATTGGCGAGTGTGTTTATTTCCATGTTGGTATTGACTTTACGCACAACTGATAACTGTCGTGAACTTGTTTAACTGCGATACTTGTGATGTCAACGTCACAGTTCCATTTATAATCTCTAGGCCCTATCCCCTCAGCGTTGTTCGAGCACGTGTTTTTTAAGCGGTTTGTTGCTAGCTTCATTCGTCACGAATTTGATATTTTTGATGGCTGTTAGTCTGGTATAGATTTGGTGTCTGTGAAATACCTTATGTTTAATAGCAATCCAAAAAATCCATGGTGACTTGCGGAAATTTGTAATTGCACTGCAAAAAGCTTCTTTTAACAGCCGCACTTCTATTTGCTTATGTAAGCCACGAACATGTGTGGGGTTTCCAGCATCTTTCAAATCATCCTTGTACTGGTTTCTTGCCGAAGTGCCACCTTGTTGGTTGGTTACTTTCCTAAAAAAGATTTGAAATGTTCAAAATAAACCAGGAGATATGTTGTAGTGTGCATGACTTCAATTTGCTCGTGGTCTGGCTGAGATGTTATTTTGCAAATATGTGCTTTGAAAATGTCAGTGAGTTCATCGCACCTATGTTAGTCTGTGCATTATTCCTTGTGTTGAAGATTCAACATCTGATAATGATATGCAAGGCCCGACCAAGTTTTTAAAGTCATGCAGAACTCTTGCAAATCAAATGGGGAATTTTTCGTGGTCCCAAGCACCGGCAAGACGGATTTTTTGTTCGGATCGTTCAGATAATCCATACCGACAACTCTTCGAATTTTGCAGAGCACTACTTACAATAGTTGTCAAACTGCTTTGGCATCTGGATAAACCTCTCCTGCTTGTGATTTTGCTTGATGTCGCTCAACGAGGGCAGAAATGACCTCGTACTGTTTTGTTTTTGGTATTTACCTGTACATAGCACTCCCTTAATGTGTTTCTGCCACGTAATCAATATAGCAAATGATTAACTAAAGTGGGTTAAATTCAGTAGCAATAAACGAAACTTGTTATAGCTAAATATCATTTTGGCAGATCTCTGCACTGGTCCTGCATTTCTTACAATAATCGGCCTTAAGATATCTTGAGAAATGAAAGACTTTCCTTTGCATTCGTCAGACAAAAACATTTTGACCATTTCATTATCACTGAACGTCTTTTTATTACCGTTTGTCTCAAATGTGTTGTCTGAGTCTCTTGTAAATGCCATTTTAACCTAATTTTGTTTTCGTGCATCAATTCGTTAGTAACTATTGGGCTGGTAGACATGCCAACCGAATGATTTTCATCAGTACTTCACTAACTGAGTTTATGTTACCGTTATTTCCAACTTTGCAAATGATAATTCGTGATTGNTTTTTTACGCATTCTGGCGTAATGCTTATTCTCTTTTTATCAGATGATGTTCCAGGACCTTCGAGGCCAGCCAGACCACCAAGACCTGCTCCGGCAATTCCCGTTTCGAACGGGTAAATCGTGATTACTTTTTGCTGACTTGCGCCATTTTTATCATAACTTGAAGTTGTGCGATTTTGTTCCCTGCGTTGTTAATTGTACCCACAATGTTTTATTCCAGGGAAACAAATCGCGCTCCATCGCCGCCGAACCAAGTCGCAGGAGATGCGGCCACGCCTACCCCTTCAACCCCTGCGTCATCAGGTAAAGTGGAAGTGTGTAGTTACGCCGGTGTTTCCTGCAGTTACAAAATGCCTGACTTTTTCCCTGTGTGGAAATGCTAGATTTGGTTTCAGCAGAGTTTAAATATTACTAGTTTCTTTTTTCTATTGTAAATAGCGTGGATGCCGTAGCGTGGATGTGATGCGTCAGGTTTTCTTCGAACAAGTACCGGCAAAATCTTACTTATAGACATTAGTGAAAAATGCGGAGAACTCACTGCTAAAGTAGAAGAAATAGCTTGGTCTGCTTTGCTGAGAAGCGCCAATTGCGCTATCGGTACAACTAATTAAATCAAGGTGAAACACTGTCCTGGCGAATCGAGCGCAGGAAACTTATATCTGTGTATCGCGCACCCTTCGTAGTGGAATACTTACTGCTGATACACTCCCAAACACAAGTAATTGAACCGACATCAATGCTCGAAACGTAGAATTTAAACATTCAAGCGGTCAGGCGCTCGTTTAGGGCGTGAAGAACGCCTAAGGTGTGGCGTTTGCATTTTACGCTGCGGTAAGCTTATAATAATGCACCTTTGGACTTGATGATTAGTCGGAACACTTGCCCATGGAACCCTCAAGTCACGTTTTGACTGCCACTACCGTTGGTAATGTCATTTCGCCCAAACGTGACCAATTCCTGTTGGGGCCAAGTGGTGGGAGGACACAGGAGGTCAACGGCCGTGAGGGTGTTTAACAACAGCGTGTGGTTGAGATATGCTCTGACTAGATAAACTTCATCTTCGTGGAGGTTGTGCTTGTTATGAATGAGTCATTTTAAAAACACTGTGTCAGATTCTTCAGTGAACTGTGTCACAACAACACGCCCAACGACTACCGCATTGGGAATTCAAAGAAACACTCGCGAGGTGTTTCATTCATTGCAGTGCACAGCGAAGACATCGGAGAATGCAAAGCGTGGGAACAACCGACTACCACTGAGAAGTACCCATCCCGTTTATTTCAAATAATGCCGTTATAACGGTCGCACTGTGAATTCCCGTGCGTATTATACACAGAAGCAAACGTTGTCGAAATGCCTCTCTCAAAGAATCGCTTAATTTCTCGCGACACAAAGCATTTAGCGTTGTCACTGCACAACAGCGGGAATCTCTAACATAAATAACGATTAACATGAAATAACAGTTCGTGGACTGGTACTGTCAGCACAGGGATAAAGAAAAAGGAAGGGCGAATACCCATCAACAGCCGTGAAAAAATAACGATTTTGCGATGTCAACGGTTGAGAGCCTTTAAAATCGATTCTCAACCGTTCAAACAGTTGAGTGTGGACTTCGCTAAACGCGCTTGTGGGGGTTCACAAAAAACAAGGCTTAATTTCGTAGCAAACTCGACAATTTTCACTCATCGTTTTGAATTCGCTTCACACGTAAGGTAAGTGGCATATAGCGACGAGAATTGCGTACAACGTACTTCAGCTCGTACCCGTACAGTAAGCACGACGCGATAAGGCATTCGATGCGCCCTGACGCTAAACAATGTCATGCAAGTACTCAGCCAGCTCAATTCTTCACCGCTTGATGTTATCGTTTTTAAGTTTGCCATACCTCCTTGTACAGTCGAACATTAAGACGACCGAATTTTGTTACGTAATCACGGTGAACTGCCGCCCCAGAAGGAAGCGCGACAACTTTCTGATTCCTTCATCCATGGCGCTTGCTTTTCAACACTAGAATAGAGCGTTTCACTCGAATTAATAGTACGTGAGAAACACGCAACTGGTCGACCGCCTTGATGCATTTTTCCATACTTTACAATATCGGAAGCGTCCGCCTTTTTCGTAAAAGGCTGTGCTTCGTCGATGACTTTTAATGAAACTGCAGCCAGAATTTTTCGTATTTCCTCGAAGCACGAAGTTGATTGTACGGTGAAAGCGAAACACTTCTTGTCATAAAGCGGTATTCGACGTGCATCGCATGCAAAAAAGCGATCACTCTACGCAGCCCGTTGCTGGTTTTAGAAATTGACGTTTCTAGCAAGTTTCACTCTGTCAGGACCAGGGATCAAATTCTTTTCACTAATTCGATATCCGAGCGAGTAAATGCTCTCAACAGCATACGTGCATTTTTTTGTTTGTTAAAAGTTACACCGGGAGGCAACTAGTAGGAAGCGTTCAAGATTCTCGCCATGTTCCTTATCGCTTTTTTCCACACAGAATAATTTTATCTAGGTGAGCAAACGTACCTCAGCATTAGTTGCTTACAATGATGTCGTCCACGACACTTAGGTACAGCGTTTCTTGAACTAAAATCTGCAAAGGTATACGATCCTCAAAAGAAATTTTAATTTGATGATAAAGCACTTTTTGAGGTCCAGAGGGCTAAAATAACTATTCCAAGCGATTTTTAACCATCTTTTGTATGTTGGGTAAGGAGTGTCCATCCGTAAGTGTGAACTTCGTGATTGCTTCGCTATAAATTTAATCGATGCACATTCTCCTTCGATAGTTCTCCTCTGACGTCACCAAAACTTGAGCTGTCCAGGGCGATGTGCTGGGTTAAATGACGCCGTCACGATAATCATTTGGATTTTACAGTCTGGACTAAATTACCACTGGTTTACAATCCGCTGTGAAATGCTCAAAAGGTCTTGGAGTAAAGTTTGTCTTAAGACACATTTCAAAGCACCAAGAGATAGCGGACACCTAATGTCTCCGAAGCAAATTTTCACAACCTCACGTGGCTTAAGAAAATCTTGTCCCAGAATCGCGTCAGTGAGCAAATTTTCAAGTGCAACTATTTTCACATTGCGATAGCTTTTGAGGTAAAAATGTGTGTGGTGTACACACGTTTGATCCCTTGCTGTACCGGACATTTTCTGTTTTTACTGGTAATGCCTCAGAAAACGGTTCCTCTGCCTTTCAGCAAAGGCGAGATCCCGCAAAATTCGTTGCTTTTGGTTTCGTCGATAAAACATTCTGTCTGCGAAAACACGATGAGGTTGTTGACACATTTCCCTCTACTTTCACTTTGTTTATGGTGGCGATCGAAAATTGAAACGAAATCTCGTGCTCGTGCGCGTCAGACAAGTGCTTGTTTCTCGTTTCTCAATCTAATATCTCTGCAATTACTGTTAAGAACATGTAAGCGACAAATCACATGGGGCGGCGATTAGCTCAGTGGTAGAGTGTCCGCCTCCCAATTGGAAGGTTGGGTGCTCGATCCACTGAGTGAATTGCCGTAGCACTCCTTCGGCAAGAGCGTTCACCGCAACCGCCCCGACTAAAAGCATTAGTCAGGCTTCGGCCTACCGCCAATTGTCGTTAAATAAATTCGTCGCATTTTATGTGATCAATTAAAAAATCCTATGAAATGTGCAGCAAGTTGGAGAGTATTGAAAAGTCACAATTAAGGACGTGGTCGCAAACGTTCATCTTTCTCTGCAGGTCCTGCGGTCCCCGCTGCAAACCCGACATCGACACCCGCTGCACTTCCAAGGGTTAATCAGAGGGTCGATCCTGTTGTTTCTGCGCCTGTGACCCACCAACACCCTCTGCCGAACGGGTACGCTTTGTTTTATTCCAAAACGATTTTCACTGCTCTGTGACTGATCAGGGAGCCTGCTGTGGATTTCATTTCGCTGCCTGGATAGGTCGAGATATTTTAAGAGCGGCTTATGTTCTGGACATCCACAGGAAACCACTTGCAGTCGTGTTGAATTTTTTCTTGGCAAGCAATTTGACGTGCGTTTTGTACAGGCATCTCAGAAAAAGATTGTGTTGCAGGTGGCACCCGAACTGAGCGACAGATTTTTTCAAAAACTGTCAGGCCCGGATTGGATAAGACAAGGAAACTTTGAAATTGCACGGTTCGGACGCAAACTGTGCATTTGCCTTCATGTGAAAATCGCAAAATTCAAAATTTACCGCAAAAGCTTTTGGTAGTTGATTTTCTTTAAGTTTTGATGGGTGGTCGTTTCCGGAATTGTTTACTCACATATTTCGATCGGTTGCAGCGTTCTGCATCAGAAACCGAAAAAAATTTCAATTGAAACGGCTGTTAACTGTTCGTTTAGGTGCGCCACTTCTGAAATCCACTGAACCTGTAGTTGTTACAGCGAAGTTTCCCAGCTTCCGCTTTCTGCTCACCACCTGCTGACCCTTTAATTCCACAAGCGCCTATATCAAGGACAGGTTACGGTCCCGCTCTGTTTCTCGCCGTGCTCCCCGGTATGAAACAGAAACGTGTTCAAAGCATGCGCAGCGTCCGGTGTAGTACTTTGAGAGCTCTCAGTTATTTCAACAATTCGCATGCAGGTTTAAAAGACGCGAAACTTGCGCGGAAAAGGGGGCGACGCAAGCAGTTCGTTATTACAGATAGCAAATTTGTACTGAGAACATGAGCTGGTGGACACCTGCACTGTTTCCTGCCTGTCGTAGTGCGAGGCTGCGCCTAGATTTTTCAACTTTGTCGTGCGACCGTATATAGGGATGTTGACCTATGCGTACGTCCGCAAGACTGTTGCAACGCATCGCTATGTGATGCGGTGTGTATGTCAGAGGAACACTGATGCACGGCAAGTGGTGCATGCAAAGCAGTGTTACTGCGGTCGCGAACTTGCCATTTCCTGCATGGGAAGGCAGTGCCGCGAAAACTGCCAGGTGCGACCGAGTGTCGAGTGCCAGCGCTTCGGTTCATGATCTTTCGAGGGGCGCCCGACGAGACAACCTGTTTTGCAGGTTTTTTTCGGTGTCCCAGCGCCTTAATTTTATTTTTGCATGAAATTGTTTTATGCTTGTGCCAATAAACTCTGTCTCTCTCTTTCTCTTTCTCTCTCTCTCTCTCTCTCTCTCGGTTGTGCAAGAGCGACCAGTGCTCCCCTGTTGATTTACGAAAAGCGCTAGCATGCGACAGCTCTAGACAGCGAGCCAAACGACGATAAGAATTTCATGCTGAAGTGAATTTATCAGCGTATGGAAAACTGGCTATTGCGTGTGAGATTCCCCACGAAATGAAACTGGAAACTCAAATGAAAAAATACCGTATTTACTCGATTGTATCCCGCCCTTGAATGTAAGCCGCACAAAATGTTGTTAAAAAAATTATGCAAGTCGACCTTGAACATAGGTTACCTAAGCATCTGAGATACTTTCGCGTACTAGCACGTTTCGCGTTTATTCGTAACCCTGGTAATGATTCTTCACCATAACAACTGCCTTCTGTGACGGATGTGCACGTGATGCTTAAGAGAATAAAATGTGAAAAGAGAGTTTGGTCGAAAAAACGTAGCCAAGGAAAGACTGAGCGTCATCCATACCTTTCGATAATGCAAAGGAATAAAAAATATAAGCCGCACGAAATGATGAAAAAAAAATTTATAAGCCGCGGCTTACAATCGAATAAATACGGCAATCGATATTCGCTTTTGAACTTTACACAGTTTTTTAGCTGCGCCCAATGACTTCTTTATAAAATTAACGATGATCAGCGCTTTTTGTGATCAACTAACGTCTGCCCGACCACCAGTGCATTCTGTGAGCAGTTCCTGGAAAAACGGGGATTATTGAACGATCGGTTAAATGTGTCCATTGAACGTCGCAATGTTAAGTCATTTAAAAACGAAAAATGTATGCATTACGCCATCAGCTGATGTCATTCACGCGAAGCGGGCAACGCATCGTTGCTTCTCGCTACAAGCCAGCTGCAGCATCTTGCTGCACAGATCATAATTCGCTGTGGTTTTTGCAAGCGTTCATGTGTTTCGTGTGCGATTGATATTTCGTGTGCGATTGATGTTTTGCCGCGCTTCGTCGCAGATGGGAGGAACGGACGGATCGAATGGGTAGAATTTACTACGTCGACCACAACACGAAGACAACGACTTGGGAGCGCCCCGAGCCGATGCCTCCTGGGTGAGAAACACTCGACAAGCAGAATATCTTTTGGTGCTTGCAATTTTTACTCCACAGTCCTGTACAGGTGACGCTTCGTTTGGACGTTCAAAGATGTTGCTCCAAGCATCGCCCCACCACTCTGCTTGGATTCGACCCGACATTGACCCTGTGAAATCTCGCGACGCTAAATCGCTGTGTAATTGTTGCAATGAATTGTCTTGCCGAAGGCAAACGATGAAATGGCTTGCAGTGATAGCTTGTCCAATATGATCAAAACCGTTGCTCGCAGTGCAGCATCGGCTCAGACTGGACGCCTTTCTGCCATCTCAACTGACTAATGTGGGCTCAGTTCATACAAAGTTGCGGGCGCCACTTTTTGTAAGCTGGGATTTTGAGCTGCTATTTTAAGCTTCACGACACAGAGATAGCAGCCATGATTAGCTCGCCAGTTATCCAACCGTGAGGAGCAAGCAAGCATTCAACCCCATGTCCGGCAATCTTTGTCTGTTGGACCTCATAGATTGCTTTCTGCGTATGCAAAGCTCTTACACGAAAATATTTTTCAAATAATCGATTTCTTCAAACCCGCAGTCTTCGCAGCGCTTGTTCCAGCAAACCAGTAGTGAGTCGTTCCCCTAAACACCTTTGTGCAATCGGAGGTGTTGGTCCGACCAAGGCGTCTGTTGTATGTGAAGCTCGCCAGCAGCGAAGCTATGCGAACATCGCATAGCGGAGTAGTCGTTTCGCGGAAACGCCTTGTTAGCTGGAACTGGCGTTGAAAGATTTACTGAGCGAAGAGCATAAGCGTGTGCATCCAGTGGCCCCCGTACCGTTGGTGTCCTTGTCTTTCGATCGCGAAGCTTCGAAGCGACCGTAGTTAATTTGCATCGGTACGTGACGTCGAACGTTCGCGTGGCACGTCGCCACGTCACTTTCCTTACGCCGCGTCCTTAACGATAGAACAGGGGTCGGGAACCTTTTTGGCTAAGGGAACCATGAAATCTACATACTTTTAATTGTGTTTCCATGAGAGCCATATAATATTTTTCAACACTTAATGCAACTAACTTACTTCACTAACGTGTGCACTTTTAAGCAAAACCGACAATTTTAAACAATGGTAAATGTCTGAATTTTCTCTTTAAAAACATGCTTCTTACTGTAAATGCGACTTCTGGCACTGCATGGTGTTGCTGATGGCTTTGTAGGAAAATTACAGAAAAAGTTTCATCCGTAACAATCGTGTTAAGAAAATATCAAGAGAGCCAGATGCCGTCATCAAAGGAGCCACATCTGGCTCGCGAGCCATAGGTTCCCGACTCCTGCGATAGAAGTTGATGTCGGACGACGGACTTTTCCATTCACGCGCTTAATCCGACCTGGCAAAAATCGGATGTTTCTCTTGCGCACGATCTGCCAGGCGAGAAACAACGGAAATCCTCGTCGGCGGCGAAATGGTGGCAACAACGCGTTGAGAAGGCAAGGACGGATCCAGGGGCGGGCAGTTGGGCCAATGCCCCCCCCCCTAAAACCATGAAAGTAGCTTCATACAGTTATACACCAAGGTTTTGTACAATTCGGAAAACAGCATTCGCGATATGAGCCCATTTTGCCGTCCATTGTTTTCTCACAGCAGTGTTGTATTTCATCTCTCTTACAGTCGTGAACCCTTAGTGAGACTTGACTACCAAGTATTACTGAAACCCCTCCCCCTAACCTTACTGGCCGGCCCGTGTGTGAAGTGCGTGCGTGGTAGCGCCACCGTGCTTTTTCGATATCGCAAACGCGTTATTGATGCGCGAGCGCAATTTTCAGCGAGGCGCTTTTTGCTTCAGGTGGGAGAGACGTGTGGACAACCGCAGCCGCCCTTACTACGTCGATCACAACACACGAACCACCACCTGGCAACGACCCACGCAGCAGCGCGTGCAGAACTACGCCGACTGGAGAAACCAACGCGATAACATTCAGAACCAGCGGCAGGTGCGTGTGCGAAGGCATTTGCCAGTGTACTGGATATGCGTGCGTTTCAGACTATCAAGGTTGTCATGACAACGTGGGGGGGTACTTGCTGACAGTGACCGAATCTTACCGCTCAAGCAGCACTACGCTTTCGTTGGAGTCCTTTCAGCGATCACCTTGACGTGTCAGGTACATTTTAGCCTGGCACAGTTATAAGGCTAAAAGCGTTTCCTACGCAGTGCGACAAGATACGATCAAAGTAGTCTTGTGTTTTGACAACTGCCCTGTTCCAATTGCAACGTTTCTCCTCATTTTTTGCATCATCGGATGTGAGCATTGCAGAATTTGACCAGGGACGACAATCATTCGGTCGAACTTCTACGAAATGAACCGTGGGGGTTCTTTTCTGATTTGATTTGTATTACGGGGAAAGTTGCGCGGCGTGAATCGCGGGTTTCTCAGCAATAATTCATTTTTACCTTTTTTGTGGTCGATCAGTGTTTCAAGTCAGTTCCTCGCTGCATCTGTGTTTTGCTACAATTTGCTAATTGCATGATAATTTTTCAACACATTTTTGGAGATGTGTGTGGTATTCACTTAAACCGAAATCGTCGTTGGTGACTCGGGGACTTGGGCAAGAGCAGCTTTAGGCCACCACTTGTTGCTACACTGCAGATTTTGCGAGAAACATCAGCCCGCACAGTCTGTTCTATGTTACCGGCCCTTGCACGACCGTTGATGTTGTAGTCGACGCCCAATTTGGTGAAAAGCGTGCTGCTGATCATATTTGCACTGCGCTGTAAACGGTACATACGAGTATCCGTCAACGCCCTCTAGGCGAGTGCATATCGTGGGCACACCTCCACTGTGTGCGCGAATAATAATTTTAGCTGCATTTCAGCGGTATTTGTGGTGGATTTACTCGAGGCAAGTTGACTGCCCAGAAGCTTCGCCACAAGAGCATGCATGTCGTCATGATACACTGCTATGCAAGCAAATTTGTTCTCGACAAGTTACAGGGGGATACCAATATCTTGCCCCCTTAGTGCGGTGTTGTTAATACCGGGTGGCGTTATGCCCAGCAACAGCTCTTTAAATGAAATGTGTCGTTTTTTTTCAACTAAAGTTTTGTCCGTTCAACCGGCAGTCACGCTTGGCTGGTCAGCTATCGCGCATTTGCCGATTCCAGCCGCATCATATTTTGCGTCAGTCCAACACACAGTCATGCCCGTAACTGTAAGCAGTCGAAGGAACACATCACTAAAATGCAGAGGCGAAACACGAGCATACGTCTGGTTCTGTTCATAACGCATTGGTGGAAATTGTAAAGGCGTTTAACGGTCAACAGAGCAATTCACGCTATTATCTACGTTTTCATCGAGCTTCTCTACGTTTTCATCGAGCTTTGTAAGAGGTTTGCATACGCCAGGTTTCTTAATCCCGAAGGTGAATCCTACTACTTCGCCCCAACGACCAATGTTGAGCAGGCCCCTCAACCCCACCCCGCATACCAAGGCTGCGTCACTGTCCAATCTTGGTGCAGAGCTGTGGCTTGTGCCGGCCAAAGACTTACTTGATTGACTAGCATTTCAACTTCAGCAGTGTTCCGACCTCCATCGATGTGCGTCATTTAAAAATCTGACGAGCGCACACGGTTGCAAAACATCCAACGAGGAAGCGACATGCGGTATCCCGTGGAGTACCCGTTTTGCATACAACAAACCTCATCAATTGTGAAAGTGCAACGCGGTCCGCTTGCGCGGTGATGCGTTTCAAACACACCAAGTCTGTTTCTGACGTGCTGTGAAGGCACAGATTTGGGAATAGGGGCGGGGGGTAAAAGCTTCGCTAGCAAGACACTCGGCCTTGCAGGGAGCTTGGATCTGAATACGAGTTTGGTTTCTGCATTGTTTAGAGCGAGCCGTAAGTGGCGCCGGTGTGTCATCGTCGTATCGGATAAAATCAAAATACGCCCTGCGTTTTGCACACCATCCGTGCAAGTAACAGTTCATACAAAACTTATTTTCAGGCTTTCAACCAGCGCTTCATGGTTGGGCATACTGCTGCGGAAAACTCTACCAGTAATACAAACTTTCAACAACCGAACGACGGTCTTGGTCCACTGCCGAAAGGATGGGGTTTGTTTGTTTTTTTCTTGGTGATTGTGAAAAAAAGCCAAAGATTAAAATCGTTTATGCGAGTGGTTACTTTACAAGTAAGCGTTGCTGCAAGTGTTGAAACGCTTCCTATCTTTAAATCGCGCAGAGAGACGTGTGGAAGCGAACGGCCGCGTGTACTTCGTGAACCACAATACGAGAACTACGCAATGGGAAGACCCGCGCACGCAGGGGTGAGTCTTCGACCTGGCGTTCAAGCCTTCGATTTATTGTCAGCTTGAAAACCACGGTTTGTCACTCATGCAGATCAGTTTTTTTTCAGTCAGTGACCAATTTTTTTATAACCGAAATAAAGATTCAGTCGATTTCGGTCAAAAAATCTCCATAAACGAAAGGTGACAGGTTTTTAAGCTATTTCGGACAATGACCGAAATGCCCCAGCGACAAAATCACAGATGCAGATACATGCGTTTGTGTCTGCATATTGTTGTTTAATGACTTCATTTCGTGTGTGTGTTCGTTTCGCCATGCAACACGTGTTACGTTGAAAAGAAACGGGACGAGGGGTTCGGCCAGTGGTGGAGTTGAAAACAGGTTTTCTAATTGTGAACACTGCTCGCGCGATTTTCAATTCAGTTGACATTAATATCAGTAAGATTTTCTTAAAGCTTTGGTTGACAATTCAATTGCGTTGCAGTTAATTACTGCTGTTCGTCCATTTTCCACAAAGCAACATTGTTGATCGTTGTGCCGTGACGGGTTCTGTTTGAATCACTGCATTATTACGTCACTGTCACGCAACACACAACACCCAAAATGATTTCAGGGGTTTCGCAGCGCAGACGTTAGTGTTCTGATTTCTGCTTCGTTACAGATATCGTAAAAACCGTCGTGATAACCGTCCACCGCAATTCCTTTGCCGAAGAGTAAATAATTGCATTCAAGGCCGCCTAGAGAGAAGGGAGGCGTGTAGGAGGCTCTCACCAGAAGGCCTTTGATTCATTCCACAATCGCAAGTGACTTATTCCGTGTTGTTGCCGTGGCATTCTAGTATATAGTCACAGTGCGTCAATCGCAGTAGGTTCACGAAGGTGTGAACCCTGTTCTGTCGCGCAGTTAAATGTGTTTTCTTTACACCGGTTATGACGTTGTTGTCCAATACCTTTCATCACAGAATGGTCAACGAGCAGCCGATGCCACACGGGTGGGAAATGCGCTTCACCGATGAGGGCGTGCGCTACTTCGTCGACCACAACACCAAGTCAACCACTTTCCAAGACCCGCGATCGGGCGCAAAATCGTCCGGGTGGGCTTGTGTTGAGTTCTCTCGTGCTTTTGCTTCCCGAGTTAACTTTTGATGGTTTTCGTCGCCATAACCGTTTGATCACGTATTAGAGGCCGTCAAGGTAGAAGCCTTGCATTGTCGCGTCTTGTGAGCTGCTCCGTTCCTGTTTTTGATATTCGTTACTTCGTGGCAGACACGGAGTTCCCGCTGCGTATGAACGAAGCTTCAAGTGGAAGTTGGGACAGTTCCGGTACTTGTGTCAGGTAAGGTTTGCGCCTGTGCTCACGACACGACAGGGCAGGCCTGTTGCTCAGCAGCAGTACTTCTTGGCGGAAGAGCCCTGAGCAGTGCATGGCTGTGCAGCAAAGGTCCACGATAAGAAATAGTTCGTTGATGCATTCGACCTGTAAAAATGAGCAACAACCAGACGAATAACCCAGTGGTGTATTCCAAAGGTTGGCCACATGCCACACCAGCACCCTTGAAACAATAGAAACGTTGGTAGGCCTATATGATAGAAATTTACTTCCAATGACTGATATCTGACGTCTCGGCATCGACATGCGGAAATTTGGATTTTTTCTCCTTCAGTAAAGCAAAATTTTGATTGAAAAACAGGAAAAGCAATTGAAGACGTGTGCGCACGTAACAATGCCGACGTGCGTATGTGCTTTGCGCAAAGAGTCGGCGCGGGTGACGTAACACTGGGTGATTCCCCGCGCGCTTTGTTTTCGTCGCAGTCGAACAGTCTGCCGAGTCACGTGAAGATAAACGTCGGGCGCTCGAGCATCTTCGAGGACTCGTACCAGCAGATCATGCATTTGCAAGCGTACGACCTGCGCAGGAGACTTTACATCACCTTTCGCGGGGAGGAAGGTCTGGATTACGGTGGCGTCGCCAGGTAACTGTCGCTGATGTAATAACAGGCCCGCAACCAGGGTGTAGCAGCCGGGCAATTGTCTCCCCCCTGCAATCAGTTTGCTCCCCCCCAAAAAAATATAAGTTGGTTGCGGCCCTGTGTAATAAACTAACGTTCGTGTCGAGTCGCTTTTAATTGCGGCACGCAGGCAAAGAATTAGTAATTACTAAATCAAACATGGTTCATGTCTTTTTGTTGTTTTTTTACAAAAGCGTATAATACAACTCTGGTCTTACAGAAATACAAGTTTGTCAAGTTGCATACAAGGAGTCGCGTAGCAACCATATGAGCAATGTCAGCAGTTGTTACCAGTCAGGTTGACGTTTTAAGTTAAGCCATCCAATTTGAGTTGAGGCGCCAAGATGACAGAAACGCAGTTGATGACCAGCTTGCCATCGCGATGTGTTGACCCTGCGCTCAAGAGGGCTTTGCAAAATAACATGAAGTCTGTAGAGTCTTTGAACGAAAGAAGCCAACGCGTTAGTGCACTTCGTCGATAGCTCCAGCGACTCATCTCAACTGGTAAATTCCAAGTATCGACGCTATTGACCGGATTATTGCGTAATTGAGTGGGCGGGTCTGTCTCCTTGCATTGTCACGTCACAACGACTTCGATGCAAAGCGCGTTCGTGCCCTGGAAAAGTTTCCAAATTTAGAACCGTGCACAGATAAATTGTGACGTGCAATGTTCGCTATCCAGCTCGCGGCTGTATATTGTTGTTGCACGCTGGAAACGTGTGGCCGAAAGTCTACTCTCCTCTGCTACTGGCGCTCACGTTCGTTTACCTCATCGCACGTCGTTGTCGTGCTGCGGTGATTCCCCTGATTTTGTCACGCACCATTTAAAGCGAACCAAGGCCGTGCGTGAACTTGGGATGAGCGGGAAACGTTGCGAATACCGTGTCCTTTGTGTGTGACTATAGCCCCTAATAGGCATGTACGAACCGCAACGCCTCTCGGGCCTTTCAAAGCGACACACTTCATTTATTTTCTCTATTGAAGTGTCCTGCGTTGGCATAACAGTATTATTCAAGCGGGTGTGCACTAATTTCTGTATTCATCACGCTATAGTATTGCGAGATGGTATGCCAAGGGTGCAGCTGAAACTACTAGAACAGCCTGGCCAACTTACTGAACTTACGAGTTTTCGGCCAAAACTTCAGTGTTTCTCAACGTGGGGCCAGGCAATATATTGGTAGAACCCTTCCAATATGTTGCCTGGCCCCACGTTTGGTAGAATCAATAAATATATAATTTTGATAAGTCATCGAGTCATTTTCAACTGGGGGGCCCTTGTTTTTTGTTATTCATTTATGTTTAGAGCACATGTATGGAATAATGGTGGGCAGTACGATCTTGAAAAAATAGAAGTGAAACGAAAAAGGATGAGAAACCCTTTGTTCCTAGAGCTGTTGAAATATGTGAGGTTCTTGAAATTGTTGAGGTGTGCGAAGTTACTGAAAAATCTTCGAAAGGGGTGTTGCAGAAAGAGTGGTTGAAAAAAACTGCATGAATTGCTTTTATATAAAAGTGCTATTCACCCCAAATCGAACAAACTGTTACGTGAAGAACATTTCCTCGTCAGTTTCTCCTTGTTAACATACACGCCTCCCGACAGGCCCGCAACCAGAGGGTGGGCAATCGGGCTATTGCCCCCCGAAATTTTTAAAAACGTATGCATTTGGTAGGTACATCAACAAGTTACATCATTTCACCACCACACCCACACCCCCCCCCGAAAATATCAGTTGGTTGCGGCCCAGCCTCCAGACATGCATTCGTGATGCACATTGCCACGATTGTTCTCAGGCTCTCAGCTAAATGACGCTTGTTCCGGGCACAGCCTATTGTGCATACTTGGCTGATTGATTGCGAGACAGTGCCCGCGGCGTCACGAAAGCTGTGAATTTCGCAGCAAGTTTCACGGCCTCATTACTTTCGTGTCTGCATCGACAGAAAACTGCACACAGGTCAGTCATCGGGAATACGGCAAATAACGGNNTAGTCGCACCGCTTGAATCCTGGCCACACTTCCCGTGTTCGATTAATGATTGCGATATGAACGAGTTGTTGTGGCTTTGCACCTTATGCTGCAGATAGCTGTTCCGAGCTGGGCTGGGGGTGCTGTATTTCTAGCTTTGCACACGTATAACCCTCCATTCAATTTCGTATGGTTATAAACGGTTCTTTACACGACTGTATCTCAAGTGCTTCGACTTTACCCATTGTTGTTCATGCAATAGAAGGAATACACCGCAGCTCTCGGCGCCGCCTGTTTGCATAAATTGGTTTAACGAACGTTGTTTCCGTTGGAATTCGGACAGTGTGCGCAAACTGCAGTCAGCGAGGACGGGCAGTGCCGGCTGTTGATGTGGAAATGCCACGATTGCGCAATCACTGCCAAATATTGTTGTAACTTGCAGTAATGCGTTTTCTTCGTCAAAGATACTGTCAAGCTTTCTTCCCGTTGGTGTCGAATCAAGGAGAAAGCAATAGCATAGAAATTTTTCGAATGGTGACGGTTCTCCAGGCGGAAACGCATCGCGAACTGTGCTTTCCCGAAATTTTTGCTGTGTTGTGCAAGTAAACTTAGCAGTGCCCTCTGAAAATATTGATTTGCTCCAAGCTAACCAACCCACTCGTACATTTATAGACCTCGAAATGCCGCTGCCCCCCTGAGACATCGTAATTCAAATCACACACACTGTGCAAAAAATCGTTAATAGTTGTCGGTGCAGTTGTTTGTTTGCCGTTGCTTTACCAAAAAGGCGATTTTTACCAGAGAAAGGAGAATATTGTTCCTCTAATCTGTGCAGTACACGTATGGTCGTTGGAAATTCCTGGTATTTAACCTGAAAGTGATTGCAACTTGAGTCCAGATGTAATGCGCTAGATGCATTTGATTGCAAGATCTACTGTACCTTGTAATCGTTCTTCAAAGTGTGCTTTGACACTCTGACGCGCCAGACGTTTTGTTGCTGATGCTTCTTATCACTTTCCTGTTCGACGCATCATCGACTGCCTTGATTTTCAGAGAGTGGTTCTTCCTGGTGTCGCACGAGGTGCTGAATCCTATGTATTGCCTCTTTGAATACGCCGGGCCTTCCAACTACACCCTGCAAATCAACCCAGCGTCGACCATCAATCCCGACCATAATCACTATTTCCGTTTTGTGGGCAGGTTCATCGCAATGGTAAGTACTGCCAGTTACTTCGTGGCTTTCTCTGATAAGTTGCAATTGTAGTTTTCAACTACGCTGTGTGCGTTCAGGCCAACAACCATGCCATTGCGTGTAGTGCAAGTCTGCAGAATGTAGTTCAATTGCTTTGAAGATTGTTTTTTACCAGCTTGTCGCTTCATAAGAGCCTGCCGCTAGCATTGTTAGGTCGCCTTTTTTGTTTTGACAAGTGCAGCCGAAAGCTTAGCTCGCCACACACAGGAGCGCAGTTTTGTTTTGCGGCTCCCGTCTCCCAAGTATTCGCACTCGCCGAAAGCGGCAATGTTTGAACATTCATTCGCACTCGCCGAAAGCGGCAAGCTCTCATTCAAATAGATTCTATTTGAATAAGAATCTATTTGAATAAGAGCTGATGATGCCTACATCGTAGGCGAAATAAATACTCTATAAGATCTTAAAGTGTCTGATTCTTTGCTGAGAAAGGATTTCTTTCCATAGACATTGTTTGAACATTCTGTCGATGTCGCAGCCCCTCATGCCCCGTTCTGGTACTGAACACACAACTGGGCGTAGCACGTGTTCTTTCGGGGTTCGTGCCACGTACGCCACAGCTAAAGAGAAGCTTCTTGCTGATAATGAATGAAAAAAAAAACAAACAAACAAAAAGCTTCACAATCGGCATTGACTGAACATGAGCATGTATCGGATGTTTGCACCTGTCGTTATCAAGAAATTAACGAATACAAAATGCTGAACAAAACAAGAAACCCAAGTTTGGTAAATAGGTTTGTTAAAAAAAATCACACAATTCCTTATTGTGATAAACTCGTTGCATCGCTTCACACAGCTTGGGATCTTGCGAGAGATCGGTCGTTGTGGCTTTTCTTGATTTTAACCCGGCACGGAAAGTTATAGCTTTAGCCTCTGACTTTCACGTCTTGTTTTCATAATGTATAAAACATTTTTTTTCGTTTCTTTATGCAATTAATGCTATTCAACTTAAAAAACCTGCTAATAGAAATTATGTCGTAACAATATGAAGACAGCAAAACCATTCAGACAACGCAGTGAGGCACAGTTGTAAAAAACATTTCCGCATCAACTCCCTCCCTGTGCGTGTTAAATCTGTCCAGAAGTATTTTTGCCTTGGCCGAGAAAAACTCTAAACCAGTGGTTTTCAACCTGGGGGGTTGTGAGCCATTTTTGGAGGGGTCGCGAGTAGATGTTCCACTTACACAGCTGTATTATATTTACTTTATTCGAGTTTTATCTGGGGTTTGTTCGATTATAGTGGGTTGCTAACAGGGTTGCGGAGTCCGAGGTAAAATGTCCGACTCCGACTTTTCCAAAATTTTCGACACCCGCTCTTTAACATAACGTGAGTGAAATTTGGCTTTCAACAAATTTCCAGCAACGAGCAATCAATGGAAATCGTGGTAAACAGCAAGAATTCTTTGTTTCAATAAAAGTTTCAAAATAAATTGTAGCATTTCATCAGGCACAAGTTAGGATTCTTAACTTAGACAGGTTCAGTGTAAAAAATGATTTAGTTTGACTTTCGGAGTCGATAAAAAAACAACCCCGCAACCCTGATTGCAATATAATGGGTCGCCGCACAAAAAAGGTTGCAAACCACTGGTCCACTGCTCTAAATAATTTATACGGGTTTGAGAGTACTTTTCTTGAGCCTACATTAAATCGATTAATCGTCGGACTGGCTCGTAACCACCGTGCTTGCTCTTTACTCAGGCTCTATATCACGCCAAGTTCATCGATACCGGCTTCTCTCTTCCCTTCTATAAGCGCATGCTCAATCGCAAGCTCACGATCAAAGACATCGAGTCCGTTGACGAAGAGTTTTACAACTCGCTTGTCTGGATACGGTAAATGTCGTCTGCAGTTAGTGGGTTAAGAACTGCCGTTGCAACGAAGCATCGCGCCAAAGCGAATGGTTGGTGGTTCAGGTTTTGGCGGCAAAGGCTGCGTGCGTATACTGGGACTGGATGCGCTTTTGATTCAGACCATTGAGGAATTGCAGTTAATTTACCGTCTCAGGAAAATCGCTTTCCGAGCAAGGAGTTCTCTTTGACGCCATAATCATTGCTATTCTTGCAAAGTATGCTATATTACTTTTAACGTGAATTGTTTTACGACTTGACCCCGGCTATTAAACTCATCGTAGACAGTGTCCTGAATTTCATGAGACGGTCCTTACTCCATTTAAAAGCAGCTTTTTGTTTTTACCAACGCTAACTGTCTTAATGCTTCCACCTGTTTCGGGAGAAGGTCTGCGAACAAGTTGAGCAGGCCTGCACAACTCAGAAAGCTCGAAGCGTCTAATTATTATCAACATAAATTTTCCGAGGGCCGCAAAAGTCTTTTATTTCCGTGTAGAGATTTCTGTTGTAGTATGGAAGAAATTCTGGAACGACAATTGCTTATCGAGGTCGAGCTTTTGCAACATTTTCTACAATTGGTAAAGCTCTCGCGGGTCACAAGAAAAGCTTTCGCGGACCGTGTTGTGCAGGCCTGAAGTGGAGGTTTGCTCGAACTGCCAGTGAAAGGCATTGAATGCAAAAAGTTTTTCTGAGCGGCGTTAGGGTAGAATTTGAACATAGCTAATGGACATATGTAGTAGCGTTTTGTAGATGATGGCACGTCAAAAGGTTCGTAGAAACTCGGAAACTCGGTGTTTGCCTCGGCAAAGTTCGGATTTTCTATCACGTCACTGCAAACTGTGTAATCACGCCAAACGAATTCCTTATGGTTCTTTCTTTGCATTCCACGTGCATTACAGCGATAACAACATTGAGGAATGCGGCCTGGAGTTGGACTTCACGATGGATTTCGAAGTGCTGGGGAAGATCGATACGATCGAGTTGAAGAAAGGAGGTGCAGAGATACAAGTTACAGAAGAAAACAAAGAGGAATACATAAAGTGAGTTCTTCATCAATTGGGAGTGTAGTGCTCGATTCTGCTTTTCTCGAAAAAAAGCATTGTAGAGGAACTGCTCAACTCTAAGTCAGGTCAGGAGGAACAGCCTTTTATCACAAATTACTTCGGCCTCGTGTCTCGATTCCTAAGAAACGACAAATTTGTGTTATTGATGAAATTTTCTCGTCTTTTAATCGAAGTGTCGGGAGCATCGACTTATCATCCTGAGTGACCTGTAATAACCTCGGTGAGGTGAAGGAATGACCTCCACTGCTAGGGTTAAATCTCATTTCATGGTTCAACCTGCGTTTGGACCCTACCCCGGTAATAGAACGTTGGTTTGCAGTCTGGTGTTGATCTTTTCTGCTGCGCATGAACATAGACGTAGCCAGGGGGACATGCCCCCCAAAAAAAGTTTAGCATTTCTGGTCATTTTTCGCTTTAGGAACCGGCGTCCCAAATAAAAATACTGCTGCTTGCCTAAAATCAAACAATTGTCTCCCCAAAAATTTTGCTTGCGCCACCGCGCATGACTGTAAACAGCAGGTAAGAGATTCGTGACGGAAGTAGAACGGCGTGCATAAAATGTTCTGGGAAAATTATTTTCTTTTCGAGAAAAGGTTAAATCAGTCACTTTTCCCACGATTTGATATGTGGAAAATTCAAAACTCAAAGGCATTGCATGGCGTTGATATATGTTATGGTTTCTACTGTAAGTGAGCCCTCGTCTATCTCTAGAGTGCTTTTGCGTAAATACTCGTTGAAGTTAAACGACCTGACGTATGGTGATAGCTCAACATAAATGTACGTTCAGATGCAATGAAAACAATAATCCATATCCGAAGTTTTATCCGCTGCATTTTGAAGTTGCAATGGGTGTTCCAGATTTCGTTTCGACCACGTTGCAAGGCGACACTGCAAGATTTTCGTCCTTTCCTGTGCTACTTCCGATGCAAAATGCGATATAGAACCTTTATAGTTTTTTCATTTTTCAAGCAATCAGTGGATGTTTTTCATTTTGACCGTACACTTCGCCGTCTGTATCTGATACGACACCACAATGCATGGTTTCAATGAAAAGCGCCTTGTTCCTTCGATCGGCACGGGCACAAAAACGCAGTTTTGTGACGGAACAATAGCAACGCACGCGTGAACTGTATTCTTCAGATTAATGATCGAATGGCGTTTTTCCCGTGGCGTCGAGAAGCAGACGAAGGCGTTTCTCGACGGCTTCAACGAAGTTGTGCCTCTGCAATGGCTCCAGTACTTCGACGAGCGCGAACTGGAGGTATACTGCTGTGTGTGTGTGTGGAAGCATCAATAAGTAAACGATCACGGGTTTGACATTTCAAAGACTTTTCCTTCACTCACACTCTCCCACCCACCGCGTACTGCCCAGCTGTTGTTCGTCATATATGATTAAAGCGCGCTCTGCTCGTGACCATGTTTCCTTTTCGTACGTCGTCTTTCTTGCCCTTTGCCTGTGCTGTACGGGAGCATTTATTTGCTCGCTGTTTTTGAGCGTTCCCGTACCGCGACGCCTTTTTCACGCACCGCCTCATTAACAAGCATGTTGGCTCACATCCAGTCGCGCTTCTCCACGCTTCAGTGAGTTTAATGGGGTCATTCGCGAGCGATTGTTCGCTGCGCGAGGCAGGCTTGTGAAGACGCTGCTTTATTTTCGTTCGCGGCTTATTGCTATGGTAATCCATAAATACCACTTGTCTGGTGTGGGTGCGTCTGCGATCCGAACGATTTTTTTCGCGCCAGCATTTGCATAAAGTGCTTTTGGGGGATTGGGTTAATTATTTCTGTAACATGTCGCAAGCGAATCGTACGTTTGTCTGACACGAAAATATTCCTCAATTCCATTAACGGCCGAATTACTGTCCTTATTTTCACCTTGGTATTGTACGCTCTGTGCTGTTGTTCTGAAACTGGGTATTTTGACGTTTTTGATGTGATTCACGCCAAAACTTCGTCAAGGCTGAATGCGGTCAAGCTTTCCCTGAATAACATCAGGAGATGATGTCTTTTTAACATGATATTGGCACACCACGGGTTACGGGGAAGAAATGAAAAACGGAATCCACTTGATCGATCCCAACGGCGTTGTAGCTGAATCTCTAGTCGAGTCAGGTTTAACGTGGAGGTCTATTAAATCTACCTCCTATGACATTTTAGCATCATAGCCCAGTGTTTTTCAACCAGGGTTCCGCGAGTAGCTGCCAGGTGCCTGGTGCGAAAATCGTTTATTATGCAAAGTATAACAGACGCTTCGATTATTGCATAACAGACGCTTCGATTATTGCATAACAGACGCTTCGATTATTGCATAACAGACGCTTGGATCATTGCATAGGGTTCCATGAGCAACGCAACATTTGCGGGAGGTTCCGCTGCAGCAAAAAGGTTGAAAAACGCTGCCTTTGCCATTAGACGGGATTTCGGCGATTCCCGTCCCATTGTCAATACGATACATAAATCGTCTGGTGCTTTGTGCGCGGTTCATCCCTTACTACGGCTCGGGCTGTAAAGCGATCCTCGCGGTTCAACAAAACCTTCGCTAGAGTGACAACGCGCGTTCCGGCAGCGCGCAGTCTTTGCGATGTCGGTTGTGTAATATAATTTACAATGCGAGCGAGACGCCGGTGTTGTCGCGAGGCTGCCAACATCCGCTTCGTTTCAGCTGATGCTGTGCGGAATGCAAGAGTTCGACGTCGACGACTGGATGCGCAACACCATTTACAGAAACTACACGAAGAACAGCAAGCAGGTAAACCGCTGTGAACTGAGGTGTTACGTTTACGCCAGCAGCTCTTTTTTTAACAACTACACTGCGTCGCAAGATCAATGGCTTCCAAGAAAAATATTTTCTAAAGTTCCAAAGCGGGTTGGTTACATGTGAAGGGTGGTTGCTTACAGCCAGTAATCAAAAATTCTAGCCGTTTCTTTTTTCTGTTAAAACCAGTTCTGTGGATGCAGGCTGCCAATAAGTTCCTTTTGGTTTTCGTAAGACCGGTATAATGCACTTATTCGCTGAACGAATTTTTCATGTTCCATGTATTGTCAAACAAGTTCCTTGTTTTCACCAAAGCGATTCTGTAGAAGGTTTTGTTGGAACTTATTTTCAAAACCTAGTTCAGTGACTCGAATATTCTATTTGTATGCGTAGATACGTGAAATCGATCACTTAATGAAAAGATTTGCTGGTCGATTCGATTGCGTCACTTTTGTGGAGACTAATTCATTGAACACTAGAAACTACAAGTTTCTAACCAATCGTACCCTACTTTAAGTCACTATCAGCTCTACACAGTTGAAGCGTAAAACCCTTAGATCTTTCGTAAAAAAACAGTGCTCTAGTAAGCTGTTGTTAAGGTTGGCAGTCTTGGTCATATAGCATTACTTCGAGTCTTTCTCACCGTGTGACGGTGACCTATTTCCCGACTTAATGCAGAAACACATCGCATCTTTTCCACCAGGTTTCACGAAATGTCAGTCAAATGCCATGTGTGCTGTTTTCCGCCCCTGCATACGTGGTTCTGTTTCTTCTAGCTAGTCAAGTCTTTTCTGCGCATGAGTTTGCGCTGCTACTGTGTGCAGCTGCCGAAATGTGGTTCGCGTTTGATTTTGTCAGGTTGTGTGGTTCTGGCAATACATTCGCGAAATCGACAATGAAAAGAGAGCCAGGCTGCTTCAGTTCGTTTCTGGAACGTGCAGGATACCAGTCGGCGGCTTCGCCGAACTTTTGGGTAAGTTTTTGGTTTTCGGGCACATTTTTTCCTTATGCGAGTTTAACTCTCGGATCTCATTCCAGCATTGTGGTCCGAACATCTAACAGTCGTAGTTGCTTTTGCTCCGAGAACTGAAGGAACGCGTGTGTGCGCTGTCGTATCATTTCAAGGCAAAACCACCTGCAAACTGCTTTACGGTTAGGATTCAAGCGCGATGCTACTAAAACGAATTTTAATTTTTTTTTGAAATCTTTAGCTGTTCGCAAAGTTATCTGTGAAAACAAAAGAATTCCTTGCCCTCTCGCTTCATACGAAATGTCGGCCAGACGTTCTGCGCAACCCTGCTCTGGACATTGATTTGTCCTTATCCA
>JGI24158J21664_10000368_pt1 | contig 39291 bp, 19 predicted proteins | sample Ectturendosymbi3_FD_21664 | JGI IMG/M metagenome (IMG submission 21664) | reverse complement strand
AGCAGCAGCAGCAAGAGAAACGGTTTTCAGAGAGGTCTGGTGTGTAAACCGTCAAGCAAAACAGTAATGTGATCAGATTCGTGGTGAACCGTCACGTAATCAGAAATATTTCGGTGGACCGTAAACTAAAAATGTTCCCATTATGTGGTGAATCCTGGGCATTAGATGCACGTTTCACTTCGCAGCTCCAGCTAGACTTGGTTCTCCAATTTCTATATTTATGAAGCAATATTAGATAAATTATCCTCAAAATATTTTGCATTGTTACGGTTGAGCGTTAGAATAAAGACAATGCTTGTTTCCACCACCTTTCAAGAACAACAGATGAAATGCGACACCCCATTTGACGTAAACAACCATTTCAGCAAAGGCCTACTGCATTTATTCGAAATTCAGCAAAGCGTAAGAACAAGTGGCACGACATTTTGCTTTCGACTGAAATCAAATTCCAATTGAAAACCTATGTTTTGGTAATAAAATCACGATGTATGAAATAAGAAAGTAATTTTCCAGAGTGAATGTTGAAGCTGTTTAAAACAGAAGTCGGGAGTGTTCAGTTATGTCAAGTTCGTAGTATGCCAGTAAGAAGATAAAGTGCAAAATCACACGGAAAGCACTTGCTCGAATAGTGATTACTCGAACTCGAGAAAGAGCAACCGATATTAACGAAACCACAGGACAAACTGGGAGGTGGAATAAAATAAGAAGCAATGAAAAACTATAACAGCGCAAAAATTACAGCTTTCATATATGTGAAACTTCAAACACGTCGCTTACGACACGCGTGCATGTGGTGGGCTGCTATTCCGCGGGGTCTGTACAAAGGGATGATCGATGGATTGATCACTCCATATCAATTCATGAAAACAGGAAATTGTCTGGCCGGCATAAAAATGAACTGCTAAAACCTAAACAGGGTGCTGTGAAACTTTCTACCTCGTGATGTACCGGTAATAGTTTGCAGACGGACTTGGCAGCTGGTTTCTCCAGCCCTGTTGGACAGTTACAAGCAGACGTAAGAAGTTTTCAAACAGACAGTGTCCAGTGGTCGCACTGACGCGACAACGTGGATTTTTGTTGTTGTGTGTAAGTTTCCCACAAACAATACCGAATGACTGGACGGCGAAAACTGACCGACCGTTTTGAGCGACAGGTTAGATTCATATAACATACTGAGGACAGTTTTATTGATACTACACTGAACATGAACAAAAACGATACCTCGAAGCTGAAGCCTGTGATACTACCGGGTCACGTCACTGGCAAATCGCTTAAGCAAACAAACCATAAACTGCATATCAACCTAAAAAAACCTTGCAGGTCGAGCATGAGTCATGGGTATTTCCCACAAAGCAGAAAAAAAGGTGAACGTAAGCCCTGTACGCAGTCTTTTTGGGAACAATATTGGAGCTATCAAACTGCTCTTGAATGGCTTTTGCTTAAGTATAATGATGTGGTTTTACTGTAAAGCATACATTCAAGCTTAATGCGTAGATCGCAAGTAATCCTGTCACGTTCGCCAATATGGTGCTATTGTTATCACCACCGCGTCAACTCTGCACATCAAAGACTGTGCCGCCTCGAAATAGGCCAATCCCACCTGGGTTATTTGTTGGAAGCTCAAGAAGATCGTTTACGACTGTCACTACAGGATACGTCACATATCAACACAAAACGTGATCAGCAAAGTGACCAAAGCTAAGCATGACGCCGCAAAAGGTGCAAGTTAAGGCAGACCTTTACAAGCAAAGCGTTAGCCGCAGAAGTTCTTGACAGTATTTGAGCGACATTACTTTTTTGAAAATTAACAGCACTTCAAATTATTCTCACGTAAATGAGCTCTTTGACCATCATTTGTCTGTTCACAGCACTAGTGAATGCTGGCGATGAGTCGCCAACACGACATTGTCTTGCAAGGAATACTGCGAGTTGGAATAACCTTTTGCGGTGGCCTAAGGCGAAGCGAACCGAAAGTAAAATCAGAACACAGAAACTGAACTAGCAACGGAGGTTAGTGCACAGAATCTGAAAAAACAAATATGCTGATCAGACCGTTGCAGTTACCATAAATGCAGCTAAAAATTTGCCCAAGAACTGTTTAGTGGACAAGGAATGACTTTTAGCATGTAGTTGTGCGCTTGTCTGAAACTATATCGGGCGCATAGCAATCTGCACTTCACCTCGCGCGATCCATGAACCGAAAGGCACTGTAATTCGAACAAACGTAACTATCTGTTTCATGCATGCACGTACGGCAATAGCAGTACTATATGTGGTGGGATATCGAGATGTAAAAACACATGTACCCTCCACATTATTGGATTTAATTGCTCCTTTACTAATATGTAGTAAACTTGCATCTGATGCCCCCGACTGGATAATGCTACCGCCGACCCTGTCTCTACATCTTCTTCCGAGTCTCTCATACCTCTTGCTGTCTCCATGGGTTAAGTGTGGTACTGCACGATGGTCTGCACTGTTGCAATGGCAGTTGCTCAGCCGTACACACGTAAGCAACTGCAGAACAATCTTAGTAAACGAAGAGCAGTGGAACTGACACTAACATTTGTCAAGGCGATCATCTTGGCTAGGAGCATTCAGTAATTGCATAAAGAGGAACTTTTGTTTTATAAACCTCGCTCACGAAGCGCAGTTCCAAAAAATATGGACAACTTGTTCAGTTGATAGATTTCCATATGCAGGAGCAATGAACAAACTTGCTGCCATAACAACAACAGAAAAATATCCTACTACAAAGATTTAGAAAATCCGCTTGAAATATCATAGCACAAACGCCACTACGTTAAATACGTTTGATTCGTTGCTCCACTGCGAATGTTTGTTTGCGTGCGAATTGCAAACAAAAAAGACATTTAACATGTTTCCAACAAAGCAATATACTCAATGAGTTTTCTGCGTTGTTTCTAATACGACTTTCAAGTTTTACAACAAATTCAGTGGTCGAGAAAACTTCACACAACCAAGCAGCGAATTTGTAAAGATACCGCTTTTGGAACTAACTCATTGTAACGTAAAGAAAAAGCTTTATTCAGGTTTGTTCCTGGTCCTTATTCCTATGACTTCAGCTATAAAATAAAATTGGAAATGAAAAACTGAAAACATAACGTCAAGTCGTTAAAATCTGGCCAAGGCATGACAACTGCTGCTAGATCTACCAAACCAGCAATCAGAACCAAACCAATAGGAAGTGCGATCTCTTTTCTTCGCAATGTGTTTTAAAAGAGAATAATCCGAACAAAAGCAAAAGCAGTGTGGGAATTGGGATGGTTCTACTGCGTGTCAAAACAACAGTTCTTTCAACCTTCGCAATGATGAAGTGATGCCTGCAAGCACCAAACGCAAATATTGTCTTAGCAAATAAGGTAACCCAACCATTAGTCGCGGAACACCCGGACAGAGGAACACTTGATCAAATGGAGAATCTTAAATCGGAGGAAACGCATTTATAGCCACCCTGCAAAGATGGCCGGAACCGCCCTCACTACAACCCACATTCAAAATAAGCAGCACCAGCGTAGTGTATATATGCTCATAAAGTCGTGTACAAAATAAGCGGGAAGACAAAATTTATGCACAAAAATCTTTAGTTATCAACTGGTTCACACGGTAGGGTTTTATTTACAACGCACTTCACGAACCTTCATCCTTGATTATCGTTTTAGAAGTGCGCACTGTTGTTTCTGCAACTTTCAAAGCTGATTGCAACATCTCTGTTTTCGACACTGAGGGGGTACAGACCAAACGAAACCCGTTATGGCAAGCAAACCCTCGTCCTTTACAAAGTGAGGTTTGCCAGAAACGTTCCCAGTTAAAATATAAGACAAACTAGGACCACATAAGGAAAACCTCGTAAGAAAATAACGTACCGGGCGTGTGGCTACGCAATTAAATGAGACGTTGTTTGGGTTGTTCATCAATGTTAGCAACTGAAATATACAGCTACATAGTAATGCTATTCATTGGTGCAATTCTCCAAATCAAGTGGCGCTTCTGGAGACCTCCGACTCTCACATCACACTTTTGATACGCGTGAGGAGTAGGTTATGGCCACAAAAACTTGTTTACTGACTTCCGCCGCAAATATTTTTATCAGTTTCAAATAAGGTCCTGGAAAACTCGCATGTTCGCATTTTTCTAATTTGCGCAATAAACCGGCAAAGAAGTTTTCAGCGTTGATAAAATGCAGACCTTTTTCACAATTGAAAGTAACATGAATTGAAAATCTAACGTTGTAAAAAAATTTTTTATTGCGGTCTTTTCCGGCTTTTCAGACGATGACACTTTTCAGCAGTGCCATGCAGTAAAACTCAGTTGTTTTCTGTAACACGCGAAGCACAGTACCTTTTGGTCGTATAAAAACCGTTAAAGCTTTTTCCACAAAATTATGTTGTGCAGAGTTCCTAAAAGTAGATTTCAGAAAAACATTGACATCTCAGGCCAGTGTTTCTCAATTTGTGGGCCATAGTGTAGTTTTCAAGTAGGCCATAGAGCTAGAAGAAAAATATGGCAAAATACAGTTATCTAGACATCTAATCACACACAACATGGAAACACATTGTGTTCAGCAGCGAGTTTCTCACTGTATTGTATATTGGAATAAATCGTTACCTCAGAATAATGTGTTCGTGTGTATAAAAGAGTAACCTATGCTAACAAGGTAGTGAGCCGCACAATTTTTACCAAATGCTATTTGGGCCACGTAACGATGAAAAGTTGAGAACCACTGTCTTAGGCAAATGGGACCCAATGGTGAAAATATTTATGCCCAATTTAGGTGTACAATTACGTTAGTATGAAAATGCAGAACACAATTTCCTTGCGTTTTAAGATTTATTGTAGCTGCTGTTAAACGACAGCCGCGTAAACCTTTCAAATTTACCAAAGTACGAAGTCAGGGCTTTCTTGTTGATCAGACAATACAAGAAAACAACACAAATTTTTGCTACACAGGTAAGACCAACGGATGCTTGAACGCACGACCTGAAACTGAACCTTTATTGATTTTTGCAGTCTGTTCAACAACTACCACTGGTTCTCTTCAAGTCAGTGGTTCGTAACTTTATCGGAGGTACTGAAACTGCTAGTTAGGAGGTACTGAAACTGCTCGTTCAACAACTACCACTGGTTCTCTTTAAGTCAGTGGTTCGTAACTTTATCGGAGGTACTGAAACTGCTAGTTCCATCCGTGCGTTCGCTGAACTTTCTTCAAAACGTGGAAGTATATTTTATCAAACGCACATAATGAATCAATGAATCATGGCTCGAACCCATACCGAACCCTAAAACTTATTCACCCAACCTTGAAACTTACTCACCGAACCCATGGGGTTCAATTAAACCCAAGTTAAGCACTGATGCTCTAAGTGAATACGGGATAAGACAGTTCAACCTTCCAGCACATCTTTCGATCACAGATTGACGCACATATATTATGAGCAGTGATAGCAATGTTAAGCATTGCACTGTCACTAACAACTAACTAGACACTACCACCGCGAGACCTCAGAAATGGCGCAAAGAAACGCCAGCGCCAAGGTCCGGCGATTGCTGTTTTGGTCTCAGTCGCCAAGCTGCTGCTGGATTGGTGGTAACAAACACAGCAGTCTCTGCTGAGCCAACTAACCTCAATCAAATACACTTGTGAAGTGGTACGCCTGGCTAAAGCTTTGTACTATCGCAAATCACGTTTCAACAATAACGACGTACTTCACAACAAGTGTTACGAACAACTCGAAGACTCCACGACAGTTTATTGCCTGATTTCATTGCGTGGGGTTTCGGCTGTTTGAATCTCTATTGTACGTGGCGTTTATAGCAGTGACGTAACAAGTGCAGGTAAATATTTAACCGATTCCGTACGTCCGCGATTCACAACGCTACGGTACTGAACGACTGTCAAATATCAACAAGATAAAGCAGCAGATTACAAAACATGCTACCTTTAAAATGGAACGATGACAATATCGGTGTTCTACATATTTTAGTATGTCGATAATTCATAATAAGACTGAGACTATTAAGTGAGACCGTAAATTCACCATGGGACTTAAACTTAAGTTTCGTTACGTTCAATCAACCAGCAATCAAGCCACAGCTATACCAGCACTTCAAAACTAAAAGAAATCTGCAAGGCGGACGAACGAATGTCCTACTGGCGGAAAATTACCATCTGCTGTGGAAAAAGCGGTTGACAACGAGAATGCTCAAACTACCGACAAATGCGATCTGGCTTTTAACAAATTGTGGGTTACTGAAAGCAATTAGCGTTTTCACGTTGATGACGAGTGCGCATTCAGATGCGGTGTGCAGCCAAGCAAAAGACGGTATGACACGGTACAGAAGAACGGAGCACATCAAGAAGACAGCCAGCCACAACGACGAAACCCGTAAGAGCGTCCGTACAACGGAATTTAGCAGATTAAAATTGCTTAAATAAATACAGTTTTTAAACCTACTCACAAAAAATCAAATGTTACAGTATTTCGGCGCTTATCTTCGTGACTGCCCACTCGACGAAAGGCAAACAAAAGATCTAATTACAACATAGAGAAGCTATAGGTTATTGATAACGTGCAGCACGCTGTAATTTATTTACAACAATGAACCTCGAAATCGCATGCCACTTCTACCCTTTTCTGTAAGTTAGCTTCGCTCACAATACAAATGTTTGACAAGAGAGAAAAAACTCAGATAGACGTTCAAAAAATATTAGGGCAGAGCAGCAACTGCAACTGGAAGTTAATCGCGATGGCAAAGTCAACCTTTCGGTATGCCATCACGAGCGAGCGCGCCTTTGAGTTGCACCACTGAAAGATAAGTCATTAATAAATCATTATCAAGACGTTTCGGACTTGATGGTGAGCTATATCTTTCCGTTTTAACAAATACTTTCTACATTCGATGAACACGAATCGCGCAAATTTTCAAAGCTTAAAATTTTAAGCTTTTATTATCAACTGATATTTCAAAGCCATTAAAATTTACAGCCATTATCAACTGACATTTTAAAAACCTCTATCAGTCGATATTCAGTGATTTCTCCCGGTGAAACTCAACCTAGACCAGTGGTGCTCAAACCGTGACCCGCAAGGCCCTCTGGAGGGGCCAGCGAAGCAATTTTCATTGGAAAGAAAACTTAACACTTTAATCATTTAAGATAATTTTTTAGAGAATTTTTATTGAGATATTAGTTCTTGTGGCCTGCGAAGGGTGTCTGAAAGACAAATGTGGCCCACGAGCCAAAAAGTTTGAGCACCACTGACCGAGACGTAGAGAAAAGTTCACACATTAGGCCTGGTTTCCAAATAATAGACACCAAGTTTGCAGCAGAACATCCCGCAATAAGTCTTTCCAATTCGTGGCACCGGACACTCAAACAAATGGTGCAGGTTGATAAGACGATGCATAATCTTGAATTAAGATTGATTTTTGAAACAAAAAGTTAAAAGTTGCGTCAGTCAAAACGTAACTGCTATTTTGCGTTCGAGTGAAAAACTATTTCCATTGGCTCTTGTTCGTACTACGCTAATTTCTGCACTAAGTCTAGCATAGAGCTACATACAGAATTTGGATTTTGCATTCTTGAATGTACGTTGCTATTAGCAAGACCATCTATCTTGCAATAATGATTTCAATGTGGTAGCGGAGTGGCTGATAGTTCGAGCAGGCACGAATGAGAAGACAGCCAGAGAATTTTTGAGAAGGCAAACGTGCAATTAATGCCTTCGTTTTACAATACGTTATAGGGCAACCAATTTTTTGACCTAAAAGCTTAAAGTTTTGACTTTATAATTTAAAATTTTGACTTTATTTTTGACCTATACATTTTCTGCATCTGCAATTACAAAATAATTCAGGGTTAGGTGTTGAGGTTAACCCAGAAGCATATTCATGCACTCAATGCTTTGAAATAAAAAAAAATCGGTTGTTGGGATGATATGGCCAGAAGTACATTAAAAACTATAGTAGAGTCAAACGTGAGAACATCATAAAGTTAAAACACTACATGCATAATGGATTGAGCATTTACCAAACCAAGTGCTGTAAGACCACCTTTCTTGCCTTATCACGTCTATCCTACATAATATTCAATCGTCCAGTAGTGTGCAAAACAACATTGTTACGTCACAAATCGTAACAAACTCATTATTACTACAGAATTACATNCAAACGTGCAAAAGAATATCAAAATCTGTGGTTGTAGTTTCAATAAAATATCGATAAAGAGAAAAATCCGTGTTGCAACAAAAGTTTGAACCAATTATTAATTTTGACCTAACAATAAATTTTGACTTTTTTTGACCTAATAACTTGGGATTCCCTCATGGTATGAGCGTGAAATTTGCTTTGTGGACGTTTCATAAGCTTTAAAAAAGGCAGAAAAATTTTGACTTCACTGACTTTTAGGTTGCCCTAGTTATAACATGGAGAAAACATTTTCTTCAGCAAGCTGCAAAGCAACTAACTTGAAGATAGGTATTCTATTACATTTTTGATTGTCTGTTAAACGCCAGTTATTTCATTTTATTAAATATATAGCTTGCAAAGGCACGATTTGAAGAGGAGCAATTTTGGTCACTTTCTACGATTTGCAAACCTTTTGATTTGACAACATGGATGATAAGTAGGTCACCAGGTCGACTCAGAACAAGCATCTTATCCGAGTGATAGTTGCCTCCGTCTATTGCCGGCGGCAGCCGGTTGCAGCAAACAGCATATTTGGAAAAGCGCTTGCAAACTGCAAACTAAAGGAAGTCGAAACAGCAGCACCGCCGGTGCAGGATTGAACCGATATATCCTTGCTGATATTTGATTGTTGTCAAAGCACCTGATAATTATCATCAGTAAACACTACATAAACAAACTAAACATAAAACCCGGCCATCCTGCATGTAACGCAGTGGTAACCGACTACTTCGGTCCTAGCACTCTGCGAAATTTGAGAGTAATTTGATACTCACGTTATCTGCACTTGACTAATGGTAAGCCGGATCTTAAATACAGTGACGTTTCGCATGGATTTCTGTGGCAAATTCTGAACCTCGTTGTTATGATCTCGGCCCCTATTTTCGGGTGCGAGCATACACAACTGGAACCACCAATATACCAAGCTACACGCTGCCAAGCAACAGAACTGAATTGGGCAGCCGTATACATATATGGTTTCAGGCTCAGGGAAGGTCAGCCTTTCAGCTTCACAAATTTTTAGTACTGTCGTTGTAACTAGCCACAGATCGTGTATTTTTCTTTACTTGTTTCCAAGTGCCAACATTTCGCCTGTAAGATTTATCTTACATTTACCGGACTGATGGTGCATTTAAAAACGCGAAACTAGTTTCCCCGTCAAAAAAGTGTGACTGATTTACTTGCCGCCATCTTTGTGGCCTTTAACTATGAAAAATAGATACGCTTGCTAGTTTTGATCGTCACAGAAGAATGAAAGCAGGCAGATCCCTCAGAAGCTTGCCGCAAGGCTAAAGTTTGTTTGTTGTCGTATACATATAGTTTAAGAGCCTTCTCCGGGTTAGTACGATGGGTGGAAGATAACTGCTGATCATGATCAAGGGTCATAGTGGAAATGACAAAACATCTATGGCATATAGGCGTAACTTGTGCTTGCAGAAGAGTTTTGGCCACAGCTTAGGATAGTGGAACACGACAGAGAAAAGTTAATAACGTGGTCAAGGAAAGTGAAGACAGTAGACTCACATTGTAAGGAAAACGTAACAAAGTTAAAGAGTAACCTGAAGGCACCTGATCTGTCATAACAGCCACGATTTGGGTTTCCACGATGTCTGGATGATCACAGAAATTTAAGATGATAAGTGCGTTATATCACGGAACGCAATACGGGTTGATCACAAACAGAGGAAGCGGCCAAGCAGTTCCAATTAAACTTACCCTTAAGACATGCAACAGAAATCAAAGGTAGTGCCAACCGTTAACTGAATTTGGACGCATGTTGCAGGATCAACTTACGCGAGCTCTTTGCGCTGTAATCTTTGAAACTGACAACACGGAAAAAGTAGGTGGTTACCTTTTCTGTTCCGTGGCATAGAAATTATTCCTAGATTTACCTTTGCAAAGATTCATAAGCCACAATACGCCGTAGCGGTAAAATGTTGGCGTAAGAATAGATCGGCAAAGAGTTCAGGTCTGTTTTTTTTCGGTCATAGACCGAAACGTTTTTGAAATGACCGAAAAAAAATTAAGTCATTTCGGTCAGAACGTTTGGAAATACAGGCTAAAAAACAGTGTTTTGGTGAGTTTTAATGCAACTGTGAGATAAACGACCGAAATGTTTCAGCGAAAACAAAACAGGTTCAGGTTGAGGACGCACGCGAGTTTTGGAATTGTCCAGGGTGAGAGAATATTTCTGCGGGAGTTGTGCAACATCTGACATGTGATGTCTGTCAGGAACATTGCACTGCGATCTGGTGGTGGTACTTCAAAAAATAAAAGATGAGCCCGTGTTAGTCTGTTAACGAGCGGATATTAGATGCGAAAACTTGAAGAGCAAGTGGCACAAGACAGCATGGAGTTGCAGAAAACGCATGCTCCTCTGCGCACACGATGACTAATATCCAGATCCACATAGAAATCTGCGGGGGAGGGGGTAAAGTTTTATATGCAGGTGCAGGACGGACTTCTGCATATGCAGAGGTAAAGCTCTACTTGAACGGTTAGTCAATACAAATGTGATCTGGTTAAGGCTGATTTTTATTAAAACAGAAAAACGATATCCATGTTTTATTATGATTTGGATGATGGCAAGTGGCGACAGGTCAAAACCTGAAGTTCCCTTCTTGGTGGTGTGGTTGAGGTTAAAGCTCTTGGCTCATGCAGCGTTGAAGCGATTCACTCAGCGACCATGGATGGAACAACCAGCAATAAGACTGAAAGGCGGACACGCTACTACTGAACTGTTGCCATCCCATCCACATTTGATGCAGGTTACATACAATTTTAATTCGTATTACTTATTGTTCACATGACTATGGTCGATCCCGCGTCGCAGTCATCCATCAGCACAACCTGCACAATCCTACAATGACAAGCAATCGCCAAACACTGTGCTACGTCGGCCAGAAACTAAATATCCCCTTTCTTTTGCAGCATGCTGTATAAATGACCAAACTTAGATAGATGTCACACTCTCATAACTAGCTATTACCTAATCTTCACTTGAAAATTTCAAGAACATATTTGGGCCTTGCAAATACCACTGCATGAACAACTGACTTGCTCGGCTTTTAAATTCAACCTTGCTTGAAATGCTGGCGTAACAATGACCAAGCAAACTTGTCACTAGGCATTAACAGCGAGAGAGCGACATTCATGCATATCAATCCTAAAAATTCGTATTATTATAAGCTCAAAACGTCCTTTTAACCCGCGCACTTCAGCTGTTGGCTATGCAAGCATATTCACGCTGCTTTTGCGTTTTGCAGCAACTCGTCGACGATGGAAATAAATAAATAATGTCACAGACGGTCAACGTTCGTCAAAGGCAAGCCGCTTGCGAATAGTCAAATCTGCATAGCAGATAACTCAAAGCAGTCTTCCAGCGCTCTAACGCCACACATTTGCCAGAAGCGATAGTGCGCCCATCTCCAAACAAATTTTTTAACGGATCACACAGACACGAACTATCTCTGGTTGGCTCAAAAATCAGGAACTAGCTTGATCTAGTTGCAACGAACAGATGTCGATAACGACATCTTCAATGCAATGTTAATCAGTTGCAAATGACCAGAAAAATCTTACTCATGACGATCGAGGAAATTATACTGCCTGGCATTAATAACAGCAATTTCGCAAGCAATTTATTTATCTTAACGCAGAATGCGACCGAAAGAAATGTTATCAAACAGGTAAACGAAAAATGAGGAAGCAAGCCAACACCCAATGCATCGCAGCTCAAGTTCACGCGAAATCGCTTTTCTCATCAGTTGAACAACGCACGAGTCACGAGCTATCAAGAAATTTAACATACACGAAAAATTCCGATTTCATACAGAGACGCCCTCTAGAACGTCTGCATTGAAAATCTTCGCAGTTAAGCTGCGCACAAAAAAGTAATCACGCAGTGGAAAGACACGCCGAGCCCTGGTCACATAGACATAGACTGATAGGCGGTCGTCTTCACGTCCAACCGATTGCTCTGCCTGCGAGTGCTTACGCCTCACCACAGAGCTATCCGCTCGTCTCGATGAGCAACACGCTTATGTGCAAGCAGGCAACTGTGACATAGAATTTGTTTCGGGTCATTGTTCACATCATTGCTGCGAACGATTCTAAACAGCGCGGGTTACGAGACTGCGAGACGTCAAATCAGCTGCGTTGAAGCACAATTAACGCCTTGCGTAGTTCTAAACAGATCGAATCTGGAAACGTTAAGGTCACTTTACCTAGAACATAATTTGCAGTTTTGTCATCCTGTTGCTACGCATCTGTCAAAAGCTCGTGATAGTGGTATGGCCAACCAAACCATATTAGACATAATTAAGCACACTAACTTTCCCCATTAAGCTCGATCGTGTTACGTGACTGACACCTGCAACCCAAAACTGCGTACTAGAATAAACTCGCAACCCAAAACTGCGGACTAGAATAAACTCGGGTAAAAAGCATCGCAAACTGTCCGAGCAGTTAAGCGATTTCACACTGTGCACTTGTGAATAATTAATATGGGGCAAACAGATTGCTAGCGGCGAGAAAACATCGATTTCATCGCCTATTAACATAGCTAATAAGTACTCTTCTGCGTGATTGTTCCTCAAACAGTACGACACTCATTCGTGCCCTCAAGTTCTAATTCCTGGCGCAAAAGTCGACCGCGTGGACAAGTAATTCTTTTGTCAACATGCCGTGCCTATGTTGTGGCAGGAAGGTGCCGTTCTGACCAACAATTAGAAAAAGCAGCGTTCTAATAAATTCAATGACACAATAACATCCTCACTACCATACGCAATTGTTCACCTTTCTGAAAGCACATCTCAGTAAGTTGGATGGTAGTCTGATGAAAACATTTTACGAAAGATGTTGAAGCACTGTAATGATTTTCGGCGCCTTAGCTGAAACAAATTTGCTTCAAGCACGAAATTACCTTTTGTTCTGTTCAACAGCTTTGGTTTGTTCCAGGGTTCCCACAAATTTAAAAATCATTTTACATACTTTTTCAATACCTTTTCAATACTAAATTTGAAAAATCAATACGATTACTTCTCTTCATTATTTGAAATTCTTAATCATGAAATTGAATTTTGCACGTTGCATAACACTGCATAAATAATGAAGTGCTTTGCCTTCAGTAAAAGATACTTCAGAATTTTCATACTTTTTAAACACCTAATGCATATTTTGGCTGATTTCAATACTTTTTCAAGGTCTTGAAAATCGATTTTGAATTCCATGCTTTTTCAATACTTTCAACACCGCGTGGGAACCCTGCTGTTCGTTAATTGTCGCGGCTCTCGCTGACTTTAAAAGAAAGACCGGATGCTCCAATTAGCGTGTGCTTGCACTCCAGGCGGGAGACCGACTGAGAGTGCAAAATTTGCTGCCAAACTTCGGTTAAATGTTTGATTTGCCGAATCACGCAAAATTGTGAACTCAATTGCCACAACTGAAACTTATACACTGGTACGAACGCACAAAAATACAATTCCTGAAACACCACAAACATGTCAAGCAAGATAGTGTTTTGAAGGATAGCTACAAGACCATTATGCACATTTTCCATGAAAAAGCTGTAATGGAGAATAAATTTGGAATAGCTCCTTTGAAATAACGCGTGCTTGGCCCGACAACTCTGTCTGAACAGGAGCGCCACGAACGCTGTGAAGCGTATTACGGGTATGTATAAAAGCAATCATACATTTGCCTGCAGCGAACACACAAAATCTATTGACGAATGGAAATCGCTGATGAAGTACGACGTGCAAACCTCGTTATCAAGAACCCTTTTATGTTCTATTACGCAAATTGCCTGAAAACAACCGCATCACGTATTTTTTATCAAACTACTGTACTTTGCACTGCACTTGGCGTATTAATGCAGTATATGAAGCAAAGCTTTAAGCCAGGGGTGGGCAAATAGCGGCCGGAGGGCCAAATGTGGTCAGCCACAGCGTTTTCAGTAGCCCGCAGAAGCATTCAGGAAAATTTTCAAATCTGAAATTTCCTCCAACTTCCCATACTAAATATTAATGCTGACTGCTGAGGCTATAAATCGAGACTTGCTTCTGCTCGCATAAGAAGGTACGGCCCTCCGCTAAACGCGACCTTCTCAAATTGGCCCCCAAGCAAAAATAATTGCCCACCCCTGCTTTAACCCAACTGCAAATAGCAAAAAGAATATTTACACAAAACGAAAACAGTTGAATGGCGCGGAGTGGCGGAAAGTCGTAGGATTTGAACAAATATGAACACAGAATGCAACAAAGTGGTGAAACACTTAGATGTCGCCAAAGAGCAACAGCTGAAAAAGCCAAAAGGAAACGGAAGATGTCGGCAATGGGCACGAGCAATGTTTGTCTGAAATTTAAGCAATTCCTGAGTCAACTGAAAGGATTTAGAGGAGGCATAGAGTTTTTCTTAAAATGCTTTTACTTTAACCAGTGATTGGAGTTATCGATATCAGTTTTAGCTACTCTCGGTCTCGTTCGGGACTTCCTGATTCAAAAAAGGGCGAAGGCATTAAAAAAAATTGACCAGAATTGGTCCTGACCCTGATGTCGATGACTGTTTGGTCCCAACTCAACACCTATCGTCAGTCAAATTCAACGCTACAACGAAAAGATCTGATACGTAATGACTTTATCGTTTCCACACATGGTCAGCTGACCTGATGACCACCGGATCCTTTCGTTGGCCATGTAAAATAACAGGAACTGTCTGACTGTCTACAACCTCCAAGTCAGTGTTGTAAAAAATTAAAACACGTGTCTTGAACGAAGCCCGCTACGAGGTTTTCTTCAGAGATATGGATTTCTTTTCCAAATCGCCTTTACCAATGCACGAACTCAGAAGGGTGCACAAGAAATGAACCCGCTTACTGAAAAAACATCTCCTTACGTGATCAACATGCAGTCAGAGCCGTGAACGAATAACACTAAGAAACAGGGCTCAATTCAGGTCTATTGTCTGCAAATTTTCACGAAAAAACACAAACTTTCTGGTGCGATTTCAAAATACAAAACGAAAAGCATTGTTTCTAATTCACATAAAGCATGCATAGGGAATAAGCAAGTATGCATCGATGTAGTAAGTTTTCATTCACCAGATTTTGGGTCGCTGGTAGGAGTAAGCATTAATTCTCACGAGCTATTACAAATACAGGTAGTAACCAACGTTGTCACAAAATTATTCATAAGTAACAAATATTATAAAATCGGACTGCTATTTCCGTTCGAATCGTCAAAAAGACACTATAGTGTAGACAAACAGAGCACACGCTTAAAAACTTTTGGAAAAACGAGATACAGATGTCACAGCATTTGGACAAGTTTTTCCTTATTTGTCTACAACTGCGTAAAACATTCACAGCATGATATTTGGATCTCAGCAAGCTGAGATGGTTGAAGTGGCCAGAGGTGTGACCCAATGCGCATCGTATTTCAAAGATATTAAAAATTCATGAGTTTGAATGCGTAGTTACGTGAATATGACATTATCAATTAAATGAAATCGGCAACAAAAAGAACAGATTGAACAAGAATTTTGTTGAACAAGAAAAGAAAGAACAAGAATTCTGTTGCTGTCTCGAATGTGTATTCAAATAGGCACAAATGTGGCCACGATGTAAGCTAGGATATGGAAACCAGTGATACTGTGTATTTAATGAGCAACATATGCAATGTCTCTTTTCAAACGAAATTGTTTTCAAACGAAATCTCTTTTCAAACGAAATTGTTCTCGTCAGCATTGGTGTCAAAATTATAACGGTGTTTGAACAAGAAAAAATGCAAGATTACAAGTTCCTGAAAGTATTGCAGTGTTTGTTTCGTGAGTAGTGTAAAAACAGTTTCAACTCCTTTTCACGATATCGTATAATGATCGATAGTGCCGTTTGGTCGAGGTCACCAACGAATGGGGGATCTTTCGTTACGACTATCACAGTTAAATTTTAAGTTTTGATTCAAATGGAATACACATGAAAAACAAAACAAAGTGATCAGAACCTGTTCGTATTCAATATCACACTCTTGACGGTCATGGTCTTTTCAGCATGGCAGTGCAGCGGAAGATTTCATTACTTTCAGCTTCGAGACATACTTCTACTACGGGAAACAAGGGCACGCTCACTTATTCGGGCAAAGTGAACTCGACTAATCACGCCTCTAAAAGATGGAGAAATGTTATGGAGAACGATTCCACCTCTGCTGTTTCGGTGGCAAATGATTCTCACGCAATCCCACAGTTAACGTTCAAGTCCACGCTTAAATTGCTTTCGGGTAACGTTAATGGAGCGTGCAGTTCGCATCCCATTAAGTTTGACAAAGGTGTGTAAGCTTCTCAATACGGTTTATACAGCGAGAAAGTTCATCGCTGATACTTTACACTTTGTTGCCAGAGTTACGGCATAGCATTTTCGAAATCCCCCAAAACACAAGGTTCCTTGCTCCCTAACCGTAACATTTGTCATCGTAAAGACACTAGTTCGCAAGTACAATAACACAATGCCACTGAGTGTAGCTTTCAGTAAAGATGTTACTTCTATCCATTAAAATCCAAGGCACTTTGAGTCTCTCACCGTAGCACTCGTAACAGAGTTCCCAATGCATTTGCACCAGTGCATGAGTACGATCACTGTCTCAACAGCATTACAGATGAAGTAAAAGCTGCAGTCGCAAATGCTAAAAAAGATACAGTGAAGTGAAAAATAGGTGCAGTTTGTCTTGCTGTATACCGTACAGAACACGATGTATGCAATGGCTTCTTTGTCTGCGGTAACCTCTATCAGCACGCGTTCGGTGGTTGGCAACTAGGAAGTTGCAAAAAAGCATAAGGGAATCGTTTGAACTGGATTAGTGCTTGTGAGCTTTAACCGATTGGCGTCAGTCCAGAAAGTGCTATTCGTGCCTATTCTGCAGTATTTTGCAAAAACAACACGTACGAATTCAAGCTCGCCAGCGTTATTCATTTGATGGCATTCGTTATAAAACGTTAAGATCTGCACAACCATTCTTCGTGTGGCAACAGTCAGGTTGCTAAAAATAAATACCAAAACGGATTTAAATCATAACGCCCGATTTTACAAGAATTTAAGCAACGTTACCTTGACTTCAAATGTCAGTTTTTGTGAAGAACCTGTTCACTTTCGTTAGATGAAAGGTTGATTTCGCTAAAAAATTTTCATGTGGACACATTTTACTTGCATTTATACAGAAATAAGTAAGGTGCCAGCGGATCAGTGCGAGGCAGGTCGGGTTGCGATCAAGCATTAGCGTACACATCGAGTGTTGGAGAAAAATGTTGGAGAAGCCCATTTTCAGTTTGCGCTGTGGCCGTTTAACAGATTTTTTTCACAGAACCCAAATCAGTCGTGAAAAACCGCATGATTTGGATTCAATGTGTACGACCGCGTTGTGGTTTAAAACACGTTGGGGCTCCCAGAGACGAGACAACCAATCGTCCCAACATTTGTCCCCATCATAAGCAATGCAGACGTATGGTACAGCTGGCCAAAATCATTACGTGAACGTAGCCACGAGTTCGCTTTCCCGATACTGTGAACTCGCTCATAACAACAACCGCGCGATCATATAAAGTATGTTTCGATTACTTTCAATTGCCTGGCAGCAATTCGCATGGCATTACGATTATTGTGCGAGCGTGTCTATCATTGAAATGAATGAATCAGGCACCAAGCGGTGTTTTGCGAATTGTAACGGCCGAAATGACACTTGATGAGAGTGATGTGTAAATTCCGCTTAGTCATAGCCTTGTTTCCTGCACCAACACACTTTTGAACTACTGCGTAACGCTTTCAAGACCTGAACACAAAACTTCCCGAGGTTGCTGGAGCCGTCGCATCAAGTGTACTCAAAGGTGCAAGGCAGCGGTGTCAGAATCAGCAAATACAAGCCACGAGTACACTTGTAGGAATTTCTTGCGCGTTTGGTGGGAACAACACCGTGGAATCGGTGAGCGAGATTACAGAATATCAAAAGTTTAACGGATCGTCCAAGCAAACTCAACGTACTTGCTTTCTGAACTAAACGTCACCGTCGAAATTGCGGTCAACGGTAAGCTACAGCTGAGCGACGCCATCACACAGTCAAGAAATTCAGCAGAAGACGACGAGACTTTGTCGCCCGCGAATAGACTGTGAAGTCCCTTTTCGTGGCAAACCATGAAGTACAGCAGACCCGCAGTTAAAAAATGTAATGGTGGAAAGCTGACTGCTATTTCTTGACAGCAGAACACACCTGTCATTCTTTTCTTGCTATTACAGTTACGACATATGCTACTTTCAAAGCAACTCCTGATTCTTGCTTTCACCACCAGACACCTGCCTCGACTGAAGAACAATATGATCTGATGAAACAGCAAACCTCAAATAAAACACGGTGTGCAGAAAACGCGAAATGTATACGTGTATCGAGCTTATTGCACAAGCAATAGAAGCGTGGAGCACGAGCCTCCCCAACGAAGCAATTTTATCTCGCATTAAACAGCACATAACCCCAAAAGATGCTGAAGACCGGCAAGCCTTCGACAATATTAGTATACGCGACACACACGACTGGTCTGTGTGACAAACAAAACTTGATGGCAAAATCACTTACATTCGCACTTTTTCTTAAAAAAGGTGGTGTCCTGAAAACATCAGCAAGTTTTTGTTGCCGACACTCGGGGAGTCGCAGATATATTGTTCCAGTAAGCGAATATTTGCTTGACGTCAGCAACCACCGCCGTCACCGAAGTCGTAATTTGAAAAATTGAACGAACCTCAGACATTGATGATTAAGCCACGGAAACACGAAGCTTGTCAATGTTCACGACTTTTACAGTGGCAGACGATCGTGGCATTGAAATAGCGTCACAGTATCGTCCCATCAATAGCCAATCTAAGAATGATCCCAAACAAAAAAACAACTTCTCACACCATTTTGCGACAAAGATGACAGTGACATACAGTACATGAAGCAATGCTTTCGATGTGTTGTGCAACTAGTCTTTGTCCTATTTTAAATAAAATGAAAAAGAAACATACAAAAAATTATTCTACGGAGACTAAACGTTACGCAGTCGATAAATTCTATTTGTCCTTGAAAAACACTTTCAGAATAACATACTTAATGAACAGCTAGCAAGTCGGAAGCACAGAGAGCCTGTTGTTTTAACGATATAAGAATGGGATTTCTGACATTGAGTTCAGGACGCGAATATTTTCCATGATACTCATCTTGGAATCGCAAAATATTACAAACGCAGTCGTGCGAGACACTAACCGTAACCCTAAGCTTAAGTCAGCTTCCTGTAGTGTCTCAAGATTAATGTTTTCAGGACTACCTGTCGGGCACAATGGCACGACTGTTAATACCTCGTGGATGCAATTTCGACGCCACGAAGTCAGGCAGTGACATCGTGTACTTAGTTAACCTGTCACACTATTGATTCATTTAGAGTTACAGTAACTGACGCTCTGCAAATTAACGTTAAAAAATATTGCTGTTACTCCCGTCATTAAGATGTAAGTAAGCAGTGACTGCAAAGAAAGCGGAAATAAAGTCACGCCTACAACAGAAGTGAAGGTATGCAGGAAAGATTTCACGGATAGACTGTTCCAAGCAAAGTGAAAAAAACGACTATTGTGTTCACGTTATCGCTTTATCGAAAGTCAAGGGCAAACAGGGGTCACTGAGTCGGCGTCAACCAAATTTGGTTTTTCAATCGTCTGTTCCAGACAAATTGGTTAAGAAGCACAGTTAAGTAAGTTGGTCTTAGCCAGAGAGGAAGAGATCTTATACGTATTTGTAATGAACACACAGTGAGGTTGGTCAGGTTGTCTGATCAGCGATTATATTTGTACAGGAAACAAGAAGAGTACACTGTCGTTGTTGGCGACGAAAGCGTGACAATTCGTCAACTTGTTTCCTTGAATGCAGTAACAGTGAAAAAAACAGAGCAGGCCGTTGAACACAAGCTGGTGAAGTTGAAGAGGCGTTCAATGATAGGAAAACGATTCGCAAAAAATATTTTGCTAAATGTTTTTGCAAGTTGTGAACATGTTTAGAGGCAACGTTTTGGAATCCACGCAAAACGCTTTTGTGTCCGTGGTTTTGGCTGAAATATAGGCGCAGCGAACACTATGTCGCGTCGTGACAGTTGAGATTACCGCTGTTAACCCCATGCAGTCAACGTGACCGCTAAGCCCTTGAAGTCGACGATCAAATCTCAAGTTTTTCGACTTAAAACCAGACACTATAGCGATGGGATCGATCCAATCCACAGATATACAGAACACGTGAGACATGGTGACCGACCATTACCAACAATTTAATCACTTGCATCTTCAAACAGAAAACGCACATTTAGTTTTCTTAAAATTCAGAGAGAAATAATTTCAGATTGCCACAATTTAATCACTTGCATCTTCAAACAGAAAACGCACATTTAGTTTTCTTAAAATTCAGAGAGAAATAATTTCAGATTGCCACAAACCGCGCAAGAGTGAGGGTACACTTCCTTTACGCTTCGGTCATGAACTGCAATCGAATCGAAATATATCAAACAGAAAATTTGCCAACACGTTCAAACGCATTAGACTTTTCGTTTCAAGGTTTTGTTGTTACTTACGGAATCAACATCACGAAAGCATATCGAGGAGCACTTCAACTTTCAAAATGTCCTAACAGTGTGAGGGAAGTCATGAAGAAACACTTCATCACGTTTCATGAAACCATATTTTACGGCAGCATTTTGGATGGAACGCCGCGGATTATAAAAAGTTGTGATGCGTTCGCGCGACAACGGTGGCTTTAATGTCACAACTCGTCGCAATATATTCCCACATAAGCGACTTTATTATAATGTTAAAATAATTTTTCGCCAGAGCCTTTTTAAACTTACTGATTTCTACCCATTATTCTTCTGAACTTTTCACTACAAAACTAAAACGTTTCACCTTATCCAAGAAAACGTACTGGTAGACGGTAGTAATAATATTTTAGGGCCATAGCGAGAAGAGATTTGTTTTATGTAACTGTTATAGCTATTTTTCGTACTTTCTTTTACCAATCCTAGTATCCGGCATAAAGCATGTCTGTGAAATTGTTGCTGAGCAACGACTGTTTCAAGCGGTCTTGCGCAATAGAAAACAATTTCAGTGTATGTATTCTAACCTCAATCGGGTAAAATGTTACTCGATAACCTCAATCGGGTAAAATCTTACTCGATAACCTCAATCGGGTAAAATCTTACTCGATAACCTCAATCGGGTAAAATGTTGTCGATAACAGAATTTCTAGACATACTTTTGAAAAATATGTTGCAAAACGAGGGTTGTGCTAGAACCACATAAATACTTGTCCAGCATTCAACTAATACGTGCTTGCATTAATGTGGAGGCGCAAAAGGTATTGAAGCACATTGTCACTTTGCGCACAGACACCAAAACAAGTACCGCCAAAAATATTTAAGACATTATTCACGGAAACAACGAATATATTCTGAGAGCGATATACTTTCTTAACATCACGCTATTACATCTATGTCCGACAGGATATTTTTCATTATCAAGGTTCTCATATTTTTGTAGCACGTTGTTACTCTTACCGCCATTCGCATAGGGCACATGAGGTGGCAAAACGAAAGTTGAAGTTAACATAAAGAATAAGGAAAACTTTGAAATTTAGGTGAATTTTTTCTAGTCAAGCAGATATGAAAAATACAACATGCAGTAAAATTTGCAGAACGGTGCTTTTTTCGTACTTAAGATCTTAGCCATGCTTACAAATCACTTATCGCAAATGCTTTTGTAAAAATGTGCAGATTAAATTGTTCCCATGCTTCATTGTGCTTCCGCTGTTTATCCCACGTTCGTTGACCAGGGTTGACTGATTTAAATCATTTGATTTAATTTAAATCAGTGATTTAAATTTTGATTTAAACCAACTAACAAAAATAAAAATTCATACGCAGTTTTGAAGCCTTGTGTGATTTCTATGACACACTTAATTAGCATTCTAATAGTTTTTCACTTATATCAGTATAGAAGGCAGAGAGTTATTATGACAATACAAGTTAAAAGCAATTAAAGTTTTATCAATCATAGCTTCTGTGATGTCATACATTCTTTGTCAACTAACTGCAGAAATGGCATGTGGAGTGAAATCGCTAACTCTTGCAGACTCAGAAGTCAGAACTGTTAGAATGCCACAAGTTAGAACGTGTCCAGTGGCACAAAACTAGTTTTTTTCGGTCGTTTTTCAGTCATAGGTCAAATTTTTAAAATAACCGAAAAAAATTAAGTCAATTCAGTCAAAATATATAAAAATATAGACTAGTGAATACTGTTATCAAGTTTTAATACTACTATGGGACAAATGACTGAAATGTCTCAGTGACCAAAATGTCTCAGCGAAAAAAATAACTGAAATGTTTCAGTGAAAAAAATCCCAGGCATAAAGTAAAAGTTGCATCTAAATCCCATGCTGTTGGCATACATTAAGTTTTAGAACATATTTTGGATTCATCAGAACAGATATATTATACTGTTTCGTACATGTAAGTCATACTTTTGCAGAAGCTGTGCTTGCGAAAGCTGCACTACAAATTACAATAATTGATTTTAACAATCGACTTAGCACCAAAAAAGCTGGCAAGCTTGCATTTATAACTAAAAGCTTTGTAGCATGGCAACATGCCATTAAGTGTCCATGAATTTGGTAAACTGATGGTCTGAGTATTGTCATTTCAATAAATATTTCGTTTTGTATAGTGGTACTGGTGTTAGGAACTGATTTGCCTTAAGGGATATTGCATAAGCGCAACGAAAATTTGAATGAAAGTTCAGCTTTTTTTAGTCGCTGTACTTGAAGAAACCACGCACAACAAAGTTATATTGAAACAAATTATGTAAAATTAAGAAGTACAAGTGTTAGGTGGCCACCCCCTACATATTCAATCAAAAAATCATAAAAGTTAAAAAAATATGATTTAAATTTTTAAAAATCCGATTTCAATAAAAAAACGAGTTTTTTGATTTTTTCAAAAAATCATGATGTTCCTCAACCCTGTCCTTGACACAACATAAACACCAACAACACCCAGCTTTACGGTGGTCCACATATAGGCCGACTATGAGCGAAAACAATCGGACCAAATGACTGATTAAGGGAGAATGAGAAAATTTTCCAAACAACCTCTAACTAATCGATAACTTACGACTTGAGAAAATGATCAAGTGTGGCGCATGCATTGACAACTTAACGCATGTTTACCGCAACTCGAAGGTTACCAAGGTCATCTGCACGTGTTTCGTACTCGCGCAATACACGAAACGTGAAGCTGCCGCGCAAACCAATAAGTAAATCAATATTTTGATTAAGCTTAATGAACACGGCTGCACGCGACCCGCAGGGTCATTTGACAAACGCCCTTCTAAATAACATTTGCATCAGTCATGAGAGACCATGGAAATTTTAAAACCTTTTTAGGAATCGAGTATTCCTGATACGTAATTTGGAATTCATGTTTAGCTCAGATCGTCAGTTTTTCGATTTTTCTATTCAATTTTGCCACTTCATTAACATGTCGATAGAAACGTCGATAGACGTGAACAGTTGCATTTAAAGCAGAAAAAACTTACAACAGTTCTTTCACATTAAGGTTTCTGTATGTAACATTCTGATAGTTTTCTTTTTTCCTTTAACTTCTTTATGGTCTCAGTTATTCTAAAGCATATCACTTCGACGATATTTTCGTGTGGACGTATCGCTTCAAAAAAGTACCCAGTTTATATAAATGAACGTCATTCTACAACAAAACAGCTAATAAGAAGAAAATTTCTTCTTCAGAACGGCACATTTGAGTGCAGAAAACTGAAGCAGGATGACTCACTAAATCAAAAAATGTTTGGGGCGATCGGTGAAGCCCGAGGAAACCGTTTCCACGTTGGTTAAAAACGATTTGGAAATAGGTGATGAAACAAATGAAGGTAATAAAACTTCTGCAAATAGCTGGCTAGAATATTGTGGGTTCCACAGCTTCTCAAAGCACAAGTTACTTACTTTTGAGGTGTGCAACCCGAAATTACAGCGTTCTGCGCAGCAAAGTGCTCGGTGAACCACGCACAAAGAGGCAGCCGTGTATTTACTATAGGTCAGCAACCTACGGCAGAAGCTGTTCGTATTCTGACTAGTTATTCTCGTCGTATGAAAATAAAAACAATCCGTGCACGCTTGAGTTGTTTCGGCAAATAATGCGCCATATACGGATAAGACGTCCAAGACGTGGTGACGCCGCACTTGGAACTGATGACTAATCGCTTGCTTGAAGCCGCTGTCGACGCTGCTCGGCTCATTCTTCGCCACACGAAAAAATGACGAAATTGACGCTTTACAACACCTTTGCTTGCCAGACGACAAGTACTGCAGTAGTTATTGCCGTGTCGTACTATAGTGCTGTATATGTTACTCATCCCGAACTTTCTGAAATGTCACCACTCCACTGGGTTGAAGACCAGGGGCGCAGCCAGAATTTTTGTAAAGGGGAGGCTGAAGTCAAATAACCTGAATGACATCAGGCAATATCCAATTATTATTATTATTATTGGAACCGCCAAACCATTGCACCTATTCACTGTGTAAATAAATGACTATCTTTACGATGGAACGGAAGTTCCTTACATAAGGATTACTATCGTTTTTTTATAGTGCATGAACACCAGATTTTGCAACTGAGCGAGTTATTAGGAGGGGAATGATTCAACGTCGTGAGCCCCGTCTGCGCCACTTCAAAACTTACAAAAGCTTACTTTCACAAAAGTCCAAAAAAACACTGCGTTGGGAAGAGAACGCACGAAATTTTGTTCAAGGCAAGAAGTACCACAATTTTTTTGTTCATAGCATGCGCGTGCTCAACATTAACGGGAACCCGTTATGAATACACACAAAGATATGAATGCTTCCCACAATGTTGACTTTATTAACCTTTAAATTAAAATGATCAGACGCATTTTCGAAATTAATCCAATTGCGAGCTTGAACATCCATTAAGAATACACTTGACGTTGCTTCAAAATAGCAGAGGCACACGTGGTGAATATGACAAAATATATGTTAAAGCGAAAGTTGGAAAGAGCGAATTGACGGGGTCAAAACACTACATTCGATGTTTCCGGTAAAAGAAAACAAAACAGATGCTTTTTGCAACCCAGTTATCAGAAATCAAAATTTTACTCTCGTGGACGTTTGCAAGGTGGAACTCACAATCCATACCATTTTATAAGAGAATGACAATTTAACTTAAGTTTGACTAAAAATCAGCGTGATCTAAATTTTGCTACAGGTACTTGCCTCGTCAGTCAATGAGGTTGCGCAAAGGTGCAGTAGTCACCTTGAACACAAACCGGTAATCCGGCCGGTATCACGTCATAATTCAATTTACCTCATTCTAAACTCGGTTGCGGAAAACATGACACACTAGGTGACAAGCACCTTTTGTCAAACGACTATGTAATCCTTGGCGACATGAACGGAAGAAGGCAGCAGCACAGCCGCTCAGCTATTGACAGTCAGGAAATAAACGTAGCACAAAGGATTCCGTACAGACGCGAAAGTGTTTATAAACAACTTTCTGATTGAGCGCTGAAACCGAGACACCGCCATCGCGAAGGCTTACGAAAGCAGGTGAACGTGATTTTCCGCCTTTTGCCTGGAACAGGTCTACGCGGTGTAACGAAATAGGTGGAGACGGACACAGCTCAGTGCTTCCAGTAACACACAGAAACTTGCCCAGGCCATGAAAACAAGCATGCTGTTCAAGGCGATGAATCCATTTGCCAAACGACTAAAAGCTACACTTTGATTCAAAACTCCCTGTCTGAGCCACACAGTACAACACTTTCACATTACGGAAACACAAACTGTACTACAGTAAGTATGATGCACATACCAGCACCAGTTGCCACCTCAACAATTAGTTAATACGATCGTAATTGTTTTGCAGCTTTTTCTTACGGTGACTCAAATTATGCGCAATGATAGTACTTTAAATACAATGAAATCAAAACTGTAGCCAAAAATGTTTGGAGAAGTGACAATTTTTCACCGTAATTGACGTGTCTGAAAAAAAAGATACGTGATGTCAGCAAATCCCAGCAACCTTGTTACTCGTCAAACGGTATTTGGAAACATCGCATATGATAAACTTAAAAAATTATATAAGACAAAGGAACTCCTGGTGGGTAAGCTTTCCTTGCTGTGCAAAAAGTGTTGTAGCCGATTTGGGGCTTGTAACTGTAGAATAGATAACAGACCGCAACGGCGCTGACATTAAAGCACACATGTATATCATGTCCCTCCAGAACTAATCACAAGGTGACAGTTGTGGCTTTTAATTACTTGCGTTTGCAATGGTTGGACAAACCCACAACACCCAAAAAAGCTGGAGACTGGAAAACGAACAGCTCTTCCTGTCACAGCAAAATCCCGCAAAGGTATTACTCAGCCAATGGCATCATCACGGCGTTACCAGTACATTCCAATTGTCAGAAAAATTGTATCCAAGAAATGTGCTTAGCAATACATTGTTAGTTAGCGTCGTTCAGAGAACAAAGATTTGTTCGCCGTGCACAACATCCACTCGTACACACTTAAGCTCCAGTTAGTTGACAGATTTTCTGAGCCGGTTATATTTTTCAATATTTACAATCAAAAGAGGTCTGCTTTAAGGCAGTGTGTAAACGATCAAAACCTCAAATAGAATTTCTATGTAGGATGTATACGTGTGTAAAGCGTTTTAGAGACTGAAAACGCAGCTCCGCGTTTTTGATTAACTCACCAACAATCGGTACGACAACATTTGCAAACCCTGAACCATCAGTAGAATAGGGACCAGTAGGTGAATAAACAATGAGTTACACAAAAACGATTAAAGCCGGTTTGCAGTCTTTCCGGTCAGAAGCTGAAACTCGAACCAGAAAACCGGGATGTCCAACGACCACAACACAAGCTCCATCGGCATTTTTACGAAGAGCAAATGTTAACTAGACTGACTCCAACTGTAATACGAGAAAATACATGACATAAAAACTGGACCACCAAAACAGTCTCGCTTCCACGAAAACAAGACCATAAACCAAAGAAAAACTTGCCACAACTGCTCCTAAACGAGACGTCAAGTATAAGCCAATCGAAGCAATGCAATCGAGACCAGCCACGAGACAACAGGAAAAAACTGCAAGCGAAGCGTTTGATCGCACGTGATGAGCACTTTGAAAACGATCGCGTCCAAGTCCTCCACAACACCTATATTTGGACATGCAACAAAATCACTGCTACTGCGCGGAACGTAGTAGTCCGAAATTGAACGGACAACTGCGGGCAGTGCAGTAAATTGAACGGACAACTGCGGGCAGTGCAGTTTAACAAGAGACACTGGTATCTACGCGAAAGCAGCATGGAATGTGAGCAGTAAGTCAATGACATTTTAACAAAAGTACGATGCACACATTGGAACTAGGGACGTTCACGTCACGGTAATTGTAGAATTAATGAATTTTAGCAACAAGCTAAAAATCGAGGAAATCGTTGCAGTAACAATTACTTCCTCAATGGTGTTGTCTTGAAAACATAACAACCACATGTGGTATACTGGTAACACGCTCTAACAAACCATTCATAGCAACAGGCACGCCACACGCAGAAGAGACACTGCGACTAAGTTCACGGACAGCAGAATTCATTCAATAGCTTTTTCTGCTTTTCATTAAAAAACACACTACCAGGATTAACCAACAACTGCGCTACTTCATAAGTGTTGAAATTAGATATACGTGATTCTTCACTTCACAAAAAGTTCATTTTTCGTAAATACGTTTAGTATCAACGAACGGTTTCAAACAGAACCTCAACCAATCACATCGCACATCAGGACATAACAAATCGAGTAAACACGGCCACAGTTACGTGGAAAAAATTGCGAGCAGCAACAGCACCTACCACACCTGAACTTTTGTCGCATTTTCTAACATTTGATTCAAGTTAACGCAAGTTTGACTTGACTGATGCGTCAATTACGGACAGTTGCAGTTATATGAAAGGTCAACTGGCGGTTAATAGTAACCTAAAATTGGCCACAACATCAGATTGAAGAGACCAAACATTTCTACAGCAGCCGTTCCTAATTATGTTTATCCACCGCATTTCAGTACAGTGAAATGTTTTCAGTTTATCAAGACGGTTTCAAGCCTGTTTCCAATTGCATACTACTCATCTAGATCCTACACAAGACTAGGCCGGTAAAATTATGAACCCGAAGGTGCCACAATTACATAATTACGCCCGTGCTTTTTATTCCTTCAGAATTCTAATACCATTTTCTTCGGCGCGGTTCTACGCAAAGCTCCCACGCAAAATTGAAGAATTCTTAAGTGTCACTTCCCAATCCTAAGGCAACAGCTGCTACTGCAGTCATTTGCAAACAAGCTTAGCATTGCAGCTTGTCACAGAGCAAGCTATAAGTTGTTTCCTAGCTGGATACATAGGTATTAAATAGTCTTGCAGTATACGATCGATTTTTAAAATAAGCAAAAGCAATAGTTCTTTTTCAATAAACCGTCCACACTGGCAATAGACTATTACAAAGATGTCTTACAACATTGAAGAACTTATTTATTTTATATGTTTCTGTTCAACTGCCGATAGAATTCAATGTGAATGTCACAAGTGCATTAAAAATGTGAAACTGAGTAAATCAACGTAAAAAACAGGAAGCACTCTCTTTATCTCATACAAAGTTTTCACTTACGAATCTGAACTTCCTTCGGATTTAGTTGCAAAACAACTTCATGAAGTTTCTGTATTCTGCTGCTGGCTTGCGTGCACCTCCTGCAAACAGCACTTTCACTTAAAATCCATTTCAAGTTAAGAATTGTCTTGTTGCCCAGGTAGTTAGATGAGTACACTCTCACTTGTATGCTAGCGAAATGAAGTGTGACACCTGCTAGTGCTGGGTTGCGAAGTATTTGCTATTGCTTATTTAATGCATAAACATAGACCTAACGTTGAAGTGCTGCTCACAACCACACTTTTCACCACAAAGCAGGCATAAAAAAACGGTGCAAAATACAAAAAAAACATGACTGTGAACCATAGGGTTTACAACCTTACATTTTCATCTGTATGACATGCATTAAACAAGCAGGTGAATTACTCAAATTTTTTGCACGAATTCTCAAGCTGGGACTTGCACACTTACACGCAAAATGACAAAATACGTCTGGGGTTCTCAACTGAGGGGAATTCTCCACCAGGGAGGAATTTTGTACTTGCAAGGGGTGAATTTTGTATTTAGGATTTTGTTTAAAATGCATTTAAATTAGAGGCCAAAGAGCTTATCAATTGTGAAGAGTTTAGTTTCTCTTCTTAGGGTACTGATGTAAAAGTGTTCTTTAAAAACTAAATTTCTAAGGGAGGGATTTTATCTGTGAATAACGGTCAAAGGGGTGCATGGAATAAAAAAGGTTGAGAACCACTGATATAGGTTTTTGTTAGCATGAAAAACTTTTGCACAAGCAGAGCTCAAAAACGTTTGAAAACCCTATAGACCTTTCGAAAACAATGCAAACCTTATGTGACAGGCTTCACTCTGAAAAAAGAAGCTTGCAACAAACATAATATTACACAAGGACAGTGGCACACAACTTTGATTGTCACTGCTTGATTACTTCTGTAAAATTACTGTAATGTAAGTTCAAAAAATCCCAAGTATATCACATTTATGAGTTGATTTCTTCAACCTTTAAACAACATGGCACACAAGATAGATACAATACAAAAAGGCTCAGTGATTTTTAATTTTATTTTCATTTTTTGCTAAAGCAAGAGGTTGTGTTTTAAATGGTAGGGTTCTTTTGATATCATATTGCTAACTGCTACAAAGCACCTAGAGTTTTCTTGGATGTGGAGGCAACAACCTGGCCATGTGGAGGCGACAACCTGGCCAGGTACACTTAAGCTGGTTTTACACTCTCTCTGCAACACCCAGATCTTTGTTGGTTTGAGCAGTGCACTACAAACCAATTGTGTACAACAGTAATCCTCTATTGCAGTGGTTCTCAACCTTTTTCTGATCACGTACCACTTGGGGGGTCTGGTACTGTTACTGTGTAGCACCTTCTTCAGGGCAAATTCATTCAACCAAATATCATTCGATCAAAAGTTTAGAAAACTAGACTTGACACAAAAGTGACATACGAAATAGCGATGAGAAATATAATTTGTGAAGTAAGACATGAGGTAGGCCTGCTCATGTACCACCCTCTGCAGCCACTAAATGGTATGCACACCACAGTTTACTCCATTGCAACTGCATGGATAGTTGTAAACTTTGATGCTTGTTTCAATCTTCTTATATGCAACCTCATCCTATTGTCCAGAATCAACTCAAATGTGGTTATACAATACAAAACCAAATGGCCAATTGCTGGTGCACATTTAACATGCATCAATGAGTATAATGATCTAATAACTTATACAAATAAACTTAAACTGTTATATAGTAAATGTTTACAAGTTTTCTTTTCAGTTGTGAGGATTCATGGAAGTCTGTGACACTACTGGAAAAAGGTTTGAGAAACACTGCTCAACAGTAAAAAAATTAAAGTATTTTCAAACATTACTCCAAAGTGCTAATCATTCACAAGCAAGCACAACAAAGCCATGATGCAAACAAGTGAGGTTTAGATATCATTGCTAGCATTAAAAATAAACAAATTCATAATTATAACTTAGCCAACATACAGCAAAATTAAAATCATAACAAACAACATATCACTCTCTTACAGCAGGAGTACAACAAACCACTGCTATGGAAATTACACATAACAAAGAAAACTCACCTGAAAACTGAAAGAGCACCTTCCTCAATTTCAAGAAATATATCTTGTGCATGATACGTTAGAGAAGACAGTTGTTTCAAGACTTTTACAAGAGAGTTGTTGACCACCTAAAAAAACTGAATTTGTAATGATCATAATATTGCCCTATCTGCTGGGCCATATTTATTATATTTTTCAAGCAAAATCTATACTTCAACAATAGCCCAGCATTCAGGCAAAAAATTCTGACAAGCACTGCCCACACCTTAAGTGCAGTGCATCCTAATTTGCACAATAACCTACTTCTCACAAAATCTGAAACCACTTACATTGACATAAAATTTTCAGAATTTTTCAGGGAAGCAAGATAACTTTTTGTGGATGGGGTTTCAGCTGTAAGTTCCTTAGATTTTGGTAATTTTTTTCTCTACCTGAGATTTTCTTTGGATTGGCATTTGTTATTGCAGTGGTTTTTTTGGGTTGACAACTCACAAAGCAATCATTGTGTAAGCTAGCATATAAAAAAGTTTGTGCAAATGTGAACAATAAATATAATAAATTATCTTGAAAATTTGCCATCAACTGTATTTTTTATGAATTCTAGAGACAGCATCTCATACAAGTAAAAAACTACAATGCTGTAGCTTTTTATCCACGAATTCAGTAAGAGAATTATGCCTCAACTTACTGCAATTTTCAAAGCTGCATATTGCACAGCACATAAAGATAACTAACATGAAAATCTTTTTTCAAATTTTTAACATACATTCCATACATACAATAAATGCATAGAATTTATTACATCATGTTTATGAATATACACTTTCAACACGTTCGGAGTCAGTGTACGATATACTCGCACTTTGCACCACCATAACTTGCTAGTCAATTGAGCTAAAGAGCTGTTCAAACCTTCTAAAGATGCAGAAGTCTTCTGGCTTTGATTTTTAAAAAATGGAAGGTTTTAGATTTTGGCGTTTTGTGGGTGACATCATAATAGGGTTAGGACAGGTTTGGACAATTTTTAAGTTTCCAATTTTAAGTCCACAACGAGAATCAAGTCCAGAATCAGCAATATCTAACATTGTCAACTGTTGGATATCATTTCACAGGTAAGGTACAGCTAATTGTAAACCTTCTCTCCTGTTATCACAAGATACAAAAGTACAATGATATTTTGACGAACAAATTATAACTGGTATATGATGAAATCTCTAATCAATATTTCATTCGATGGTACATACAATGAGAAATTAACACTGATTTGATTTCACTGAAATCTTATTCATTGAAAATGATTTCACTGATATCTTACAACAAACCGTACTAACATCATCATGGCAGTCAAACGGATCTTCTTCTGGATTGTCGCGCTTTCGAATCTTTGGTGGTTCAATCACCCGTTTCACAAAAGGCATGTTGCAGTTACCAAATACTGATCTTTAAAATCCCATTAATACAAATACAATCCAGCTTGTATTGAGTGACAAAGCAAATCAACATGCATGATATGAACCCCCATCAACAATTTGTCTGATATGTCACCATTCTTGCAAAGAAAGTGCTATCAATACTGCAACATCACAGTCAACAAGTAATGAACAATAAAATAAACAACAAAAATCCTTTGTAAAAAAAGAATTAATACACAGACACTAAAATACAAAGTGATGCAATAAGCAATAAATAGAACGAGCACTTCTCAGGCTAAAGTTTTAATGGACTGATCCCTGTTAGATGGATGACAAACAAGTTTTTACCCAATTATGTTGCTGCTGCTGTTCAGCAATGCATAAAATGAAGTACAACAGAAAACAATTGCCTGCTATGGAACTTCTTCATTTAACACAATTATGCACCTTCAGCTCTGACCAGTACCATCCTCATATCACAAATCTGATTGCAGTTACTATTATTAACTAACCACACTTATGCTGATGCACTTAGCAGCAGCAGAAAAAAGATAAGCATTACCTCAATGGTGCTGATAAATGGAGTTATTCATCGTAACTGTAATCCACTTATTATGCATATTGCACATACCCCTTTGATCATATTCCCTTCTCCCACAGCTCCCTTTATTCCTTACGTCTCTTCACCCTATTGTACATACTCCCATTCCTTTCCACATCTAAGTTGTGTTTGCTTGCTAGGTTTTGCTTGTTTTTTTGTTTGTGTGTTTGCAATTACGTGCTTTGATTTTCTTGTTGTTGCTAGTGTTCTTTGCTTTGCAGAAGCAGTGTGTCATATCCCATGGGCCACTTCTGGTGAACAATGAAGTTCAAAAGCTACATCTCAGCATATCTGATTCCAAGAGTTCTGAACATCATCTACATGCTAAAAAAATCCTGCAAATTGTTGTATAGCTTGCTAAATGTGAAAGGGTTATGACAACCCAGGCAGAGTTTCATTTTAGCTGGGTTTATACTTTATCCGTCATGCCCAGATCCTTGCAGATCTGAGCACCTGACCCACAGAGAGACAGGTTGCGACCAGCACTCTCTGGACAACTGTGTTGATTATTTAGCAGCTCTTTCCCACCCATATGCAACACCAACTGGACAGTAACAAAGCTTATTCAACTACTGAGGAGCAATGACTCAATAACCTTCCAGTTCCTTCAATGCCCTGGCGTTGTTGCACTAATTTCTTTTTCTTGCTGGAATACTAATTACCGCCAAATAAAATCAACTAAACTCAAGTGAAACACAAATTTTTTTTATACAAAATGCCCTTCTTAAAATATTTTCATAAAAGTAAAAGTTACTTTAAATAAGGCGTTTCAAAGTTGAAAAAATTAACAATTTTTACAAACATTTACTTGGTAATAATTGCAAGTAATAATTGTTGTCATTACAAATTACAAGTTTTTTAGGTTTTCATTATTGTACTGAAAATTGTTTTCATACTGTTATAATGTGAAGAATCACTTTACATATTGCACAAGAACTGCGATTAGCATTTTTGTAATATGTCACTATGTTCATCAATACAATGCAGGAAGTATCTAAAACATTCTTTTGCAATAGGAATAAAAAATATGAAAAAAAAGTATATATTCCTGTTAGTATGCAACACCACAACACTCAGCTCAATACTAGCCAGGCATAAAGATTCTTGTGCATGTGGGATGAGGGCACAACGCTGTACTTGCAGGGAATCTCAGTGTGCTGTACAGCAGAATTCATGCTGCCATCATTGCATTTGCAGTTAAAGGAATGTATACTGAGACACTAACAAAGTAGATAACTGAAAGATTATTTAGTGATGAAGACTACATCACAGCATATTTACTTTCATGAAGTCAAAAATGTCCAATCAGTGCTACCTGTAGATTAACACCTTCGGCACCAGGCTGTTTTTAACTTCAAGACCTGCATGAGCCACTTAAAAACCATCACTTTTCAGCACCATAACTTGCTTGCCGGTTGTGCTAAAGAGCTATTCAAACACTTAAAATAAACAGCAAGTCTTCAAGATTGCACTAAAAAATTGGAAAGTTTTGGATTTCATGTTTTTTGTGGGTGACATAAGTGGGGTAGGACCATTTTGGCTCAGGTTACCTGACCCTGGGCCCCAACCACTAGATGGAATTTTATACTTTTAAGTTTGTATTGGAAACTAGGCTAGAACTTGAGTCTTCTGAGCCTTTCATTGGCTTTCTAGTGTTTCTGGTTCAAAAGTTATGGTCTACAAACAACAAAATAATTAATTAATCCCCAAGGGAATTAAGTAATTATAAATTTTTTTGTTACTTGGGTAACTAACCAATAACCATGGTTCTGGTATACTGAAGGACAGCCTTACTTTAAGTGCCATTTACATCAACCAAAAGAATGATTGTTGGCCATTTTTACTGTTTACATGACAAACCATTTGTATGACTGCTCCACCATCCCAGATTATATATCAATTTTATGACATGAAACTTGACTATTTTGCAATTTTCTTGAATTAGGTCAAAGAAGTGCTGCTCTGTTAAAATTGACAACACATCAGAAAACCACTAAACCACAAAATTCACAGTGTATAACATCAAACAGCAGCTGCATCTGATATCTGCAGCTATTTCAATGCATGGAAATAGACAATGCAAAAGATTAACACGCAAGCAAACAAGCAAAAATACGTCAGCATTGCAAGTGACTAAAAGTGGCACACTGTGCAAAATGAAAAGTCACCAATCAAAATGTAGTCTTTTTCACAAAAGGATCTAAAACAGGATATCTGTATATATAGCAATATCATAAATACAGGGTTTATTGGCAGCAGGGGCCCAGTGGTGCCAGATGTCATAAGCAGCTGATGAACTCTTTAGTTTGTATGTGGCTGAACACCTCATTTTTCTTTTTATCTTCCAATGATAGAAGACTGGCATTATACCTGATACCACTTGAAAGTTTGTGTGCAAGTATAAAAATTGCATTTTAGCATTGTTGGGATCTGTCAAATTTTTATGACATCTGTGATATCAGTTATAACAGTGATATCGGCAATATCTGGATATCCATGATTTTGCTAAGAGGTGGTTGTGGTTGAAAATAGACCAAAAACATTGTTGACATTGTCGACAAAAAGTGATAATGCAAAAGCTTTTCCTTTTCAGGTACATTGACTTCCACATGACTATGCTTACAGCAGACTCAATGCAAGGCCTCTCCTACACCAATGTGACCCACAGCAATGCTTTCCCATGGTACCACTTGAAATCACGAAAGTTGCTGTAGAAATGGCATGACAGGTCTGTCAAACAGTATGATTTGGGTAACTACTACCATAAAATCCACAAAATTAATCAAACCCATTGGTTGTACAATGGATGACCAAGGGCCACAATCAAGTTTTAGAAACAAGGACCCCTGTGAAGAATTCACTAACAGTCTTCCTTAACTATCCACAAGCGGAGGCCCAAAGTTCCACCAGTACACATCTGTGGAAGCAAATGGGGACACCACAGAGTGTTATTCTGGGACACTTGAAAGCTGCACGCAAACAGGAATCTTTCCAAAAAACAGTAGTGCTAGTTGGAAATAGGAGCATCACTTTGCTCACAGGGAAAGAGCACAAACTGGTCAAGGTAGACAAACAATATTCCCTACATGTTGTTGGCATCTCTTGAGCTGGATGATGGGTGAAACCTTTTCTACTCTCATGTTCAGCCAGCCATAGTTTGCCCAGGCTGGTGTGGGGATGCTTATAAATCTTCAGCTGACAAGTTGTGTTGATGAAGGGATCCCACAGAGGAAAGGTTGTGCAAGTTGCTCCCTGTGTTTGACACAGGCATACTGAAGTGCACAGTACTTGGTATTCATAGAAAATGGTTGAACCCAATGAATCCACAATCCTTTTGGGAAACTTCGATGCACATGTTGTGAATGACAGAGGTGTGTGATTGGCAAACATGATGATGCTGACATAAGTGGTAACAGAAGACTTACTGCTACAGCTGTACTGTAACAACATACTGTACATGGCCCTTCCTTTCAATACAGAGATGTGCACACTAATATACCTGGTGCAGAGATTTGCTGGGATTGCAGTCACTCATGATTTCTGTATAACTTCAGCAGGCTTGTTTTGTTCAGCGTCAGACCTTTGTGTAAAAAGGGGTGTAGAATTATCAACAGACAACTACCTGCTGGTCTGCAACTTGCATTTGGAAAAGCTGCCAAGGCCTACACAAATGTACAGGACCAAGAAGTCCTACCAAATAAAGTAGGAAGCCATTGTAGACAAAGACAGTTTAAGAAAGACCAAGTTGCAGACAATGTACCACCCTTGTTCTAAGAGCTCCCAGAATGCACAGCTGAAGCGCCAGCTATAGCTTATCTGCTGATTTGGTATGCAAAGTGAAACAACTTGGTGTGGCGAATAATTCAAAAAAGTAAAAAGTCGTGGTTTTCAAACAAAGCTGAATCTTCTCTGCATTTGCAGTAGTGAGGCACGAAAATACACAACATTCACTGTGAAAATCCAAAATGAAAATTTTGGAAGAATTCTAGGAATAAACTGGATTCCAATTATTGGCAAGGCAACTTGCTTCACTAGTTGTCTATCTCACTTATTTAACTGTACATTCTCAACTCTTCATACATGCCTGGCTAATAGAAGTTTAATGGATTGACTTATGTTTCTTGTATCAACATTGCAGTTGCTTTGCAAGTTGCGCAATATTGTCATTTACTCACTAGCTCATTTCATCACAAGGCCACAAGCTAAACAGTACACTACAGAACTACAAACTAAACACAACACATCTTGCCAATGAAATCAACTACAAACCTTTATTGCAAAAAAATAGAAATTTCTTATTTCACAGCACATTCATTGGAAAAGAGTTCCTTAATTCTAAGCAGTTAAAAAAAGAGTTCCTTAAAAATCATGTCAATGTCATTACTACATGTGTGAAAGGTGGATGCATGGCAGCATGAATAAAATGTTACCATCTCTACAACTACACTCCAACAGTTAACTCTATTTTGTTTCGCATGTAACACATACTGGATTGCTTTTGTTGTGGTAAACTTTTACGATCTGTTTCCACCTTTGCTTGTTTCAAGCTCATTCGGGGATGCTATGTGCTCAGTATAACGTACATGCAACTATGGTACTCCATTATCGATTATGGTCCATGGGACAGGTAATTATATTTTGATAAAAGACTTTTCAAATGTAAAAATGACCACAAGCAATTGAGGGCATGCGCAGTTACAGGATCAATGTTAGAAAAACATAGATGTTAAATCATATACACAACAATCATTCACATGACACAGATGATGGCATACAAACAATGGGTGAAGAGCTGAGGCAGTACAAATGATCAGGTTAATTCACATACTACATAGGTGAGAAAAGTAATCAATATAACAGGGATATGATGTGGAGATCAATGAATGCAATAGACATAACATTTCCCAACAAAAGCAATGGCAAAAACCATTTTTATCCACACAAATCATGAAGATGTAATGCAATTAAGCACGGACAATAGTGGAGTACCATTGTTGGGTGTAGGTCCCACCAAGTACAAAGAACACCGAATGAGTCTGAAATAGGCAGAGGTAGAAACAGATTATAAAAAGGTTTAGCAATAAACAACAGCAATCCAGTAAGTGTCGGGTAAATCAAAAACAAAATAAGGTAGATTTGTTGAAGCATGGAGTAGTATTTAATTTTAGAAAAGATATTATTTCATTCATACTATCACGACTTTTATGACATACATCCACTTATTCATTGCACAACTAATATTAGTATCATGACATTGGCACCATAATTCAGCTTTACAGAATTATTGTTGGCCTAAGAATAGAATTAGACTGAAGTCAATGTCTGTGACATCCTGAATAGAGGTGAGCATTGCTCCGTTTGCCTTGACAGCCTCATATTGCAGCACAGGTGCTCCGCAGAAGTGCGAATGTCATGTGAGCTTTTTTCTATTAATGTAGGCCATGACAGATGCATATGGCTCCCTGCATTTTTCAGCTATCAGCCAGTCTTCTGTTGACCTTGGTCTTAGTGCATTCCGGTGCCATCCCTTGTAAAGACAAGGGGATTGAATGAAGACTTCTCAATGTCAATCAAGTTTTAGTCTTTGGTAATTATCCTTCTTTTCTTTTTATGTTGTTGGTAGACCTGCCGAAGGGCTTATCAGAATAAGACTGTGAGGTAGGATTTGTGATCCTCATGTCAAAAGATGTTTTCTCACAGCTTTCAGTCCTCTCGCAGAAATGTTTAAACTTGCATTGACATTCATTGACTTTTCTTTCAAATTCGTTTTCACTGATTGACAGAAGGGTGGGTTCTATCTGAACATCTCTACAGGCCTCTCTCATTAGATTATCTGTACCTCAAGGTCTTTCACTGAGCAGCACCTTGTTCCTTTAACTGTTTTGTATTGTTTGGGCAATTATTCACCGAGTTGCTCACTGCCACTCAGCCGTTTTGTAATTACTAATTGATTGGAGTTGCTTGATTTTCGGCTCTAGCAGGGGCAGGGGGGAGATCACCCCCCCGAAAACCTCCTAAAGTAACTCTTTTTCCATGATTTTGTACAAAAATGGAAAACAACATTCGCGATATAAAGCCATTTTGCCGTCCATTGTTTTGTCAAAGCAGTGTTGTGGAGTAATCTCTCTTACAGTAGTGAACCCGTAATGATGAGACTTGACTGCCAAATAATACCGAAATCACCCCCCCCCCTAAGCTTCCTG
>JGI24158J21664_10000367_pt1 | contig 39354 bp, 27 predicted proteins | sample Ectturendosymbi3_FD_21664 | JGI IMG/M metagenome (IMG submission 21664) | reverse complement strand
AAAAGGTAGCTCGCTGCTATTTTTATTCAGGAACGGCTGCAGTAACGCCGCTATTAAATTTAACAAATAGCGGGAGCGACGCTATTAAGAAAGTAGTGGTTGCCCATCTCTGTACGTTTCTACGAAGTGTAATGCAGTCTACTTCACACTTGTAATTGATCAGTGTCGTGTCACAGGCAACGGATGAATAAGTTTTAAAAAATACACAATGAAAAGCTTACTGGGCCACATGCTGCCTTGGACAAGTCATATTTTGTGTACAGGCATTCTCCAGTGGTAGCGAGACCACAGATTGGAGTTTCCTGCCTCAGTGATCTTGCAGGATATACGTTATGCGTGATGGCAACCAGCTCTGGTAATGAACGAGTGTTTAGTATCGATGATCATGTCGTGAATAGCAGAAGTGCAAATTTATGAGTTCCTCACGGAACGACACTCAGTTTTAACAGTGCTCTAACAATCGGACTTGGTTTCACATTTTACCTGTAGTAATTTTAAGGCATTCTTTTGACTTTGAATGAACCACCGAATTGCCGCTAGCGATGAAACGCATTCCATGAGTTTTTAGTAGTTTTCGGAGACAGTCACAGGTTGGGGCGGAAACAATGCTGGGCGGGTTAGAAGCCTACGCTGCGGTCAAGATTTCTCAAATTCCTGCGGGTGGGGACAATAAATTTCAACCCGCGCACAGGGGCGAACAACTCCCGGTCGTCGAAAAGTCCCATCACCTAAAAAATGCTTGTTTGTATATTGGCGGATCAGGCCTGGATCGGACGGATGATTTTCAAAAAATTTGCAGATCGCAACTTGATCGGATTCAATTTTTTCGCGTCAGGAGTGGACTGAAAAATTTAGCAGTCTGCAAATCTCTGGTATACTGTACACAGTAAGTTCGATATTTCTCACTTTCTTCAGGGTGTTTTTTCTGCGCTGAGTTGCGGTGTACCTCACAGTAAGCTTGATCCTTGCTAGCACACAAACTTGGGGTAATGGAGCTTAATATGTCCATAGTTCAGGCAATCAGCGTGTTACAAAATTTGGGTTCTTTCTTGCAGCCTGCCTTAAATCAGGCCCATAGCCAGGTTTCAGGTTTGGTGGGGCAAAAGATTTTTGTTTTTATTACATGTTTGAAACATTTTCCTGGGCACACACAATTTGGGAGGGGGCAGCCACTGCCCCGAGGCCATTGACCCGCCTTAGACGACTCCGTGCTTACAACATAAACGTTTACGGTAGTCTTACATCAGGTGTTCCCAACCTGGGGTGCATTTAAGGTTAGCAACAGGGAACGAGTTTGTTAGAAAACTTTGGGGGACAAACTTTGTGTGATAAAAATATTGTTTGCGTTTCGATTACGTCACCACGTTCACTCAATCGTAGTACTAACCTTGTGTAAAATTCGCAAAATGGAAAGTAAATTATATACAGTACTTTGGGGACCATGGCCCATGATAAAATATTGGGATTTTTCTAATTTTACTCGCCTTTTTGTCATAAGAAATTTAGGGGTACATGCTCATCTGTTGAAAGGCTGAAGGGACACATGGCCAAAGAAAGGCTGGTAGTTGAATCAACTCTGACTGGCTTTAGCCACCTCTTACCCAAAGCACAATCGTGTAAATAATAGACACCTGATGAGTGCGTCATGACGACATTTCCAGCAGGCGACAAAGAACAGGCGCAGAACGAAACTCATAAAAGAAAAGAAGAGCTCTTCGGTTTTCAACGCAAAGCGAAGGAAGTGTTTGTCAACACATCGTAACATATGAACGACCACAAACAAAAACTTAAAACTATGAACTGCCGCCAAGACGCACAGTGAGAAAACCTCGCTGTCAAGACACCAATGAGCAGATTCATCGAAGTGAACGGCGTCACTTGCACGAATTTAGGGGAAGAGTTGCGAAGACCCTGATTGGGAATCTGGACAGACACGCCAACAACACGAAATCCAAACTTCCGCAACGCGACAGTGCGTCGCGAAACACACTCGTTTGAAAACCGCGCATGTGGTTTTGCATTGCGATACTCAGTTTTGGCGCCTTCGACAAGAACAGCAGACTGTCGACTGAAAACTTGAGCGATTCAAAGTGTTCGCGATCAGCGGAGGCGGTTATTGCGAGGTCTGTTGCTTGCAACACTGAAAATAATATGCGATGCTTAACGTAAAAGCGATCGTCTTATATACAGCGAGGCGATCGAACGACTCTACCATCATTGGCAGCGCTCTGAACCGACGAAGGAACAAAAAATAAAGTCATGATGAACTGGCACAGCGATGCAGTTAGGTCGTTAAACACGCGAATAACAAAATGCTCAAGCTTGTACAACTTCACACTTGGTTTGGTGAACATCATCCAATGCTGCATAAACAAAAAGAGGATGCGAATATATAGTATTGACCTCTAAAAAACTACTCGCAATCGCGAAATGAAGGTACCTTGCGGAGATAGACGACTACAGAGCGGAAAGCTTGTCAACAATCAGTTCTACTCGAGTTTCAACGAATTTTTGCGGAGCTCGATGAAGCACACTATCAAATCGCGCATTTAGGCAATCCACCTCATGATGGAAGCTAACTACAACTTACAGGATAAGTTTTGTTGAAAAACATTTAAGATTGCTGTTAACTGAAGTCGCATTAAAATAGCAACCAAATGCGACGAGTGGCAATCGAAGCCAGGCAAACAGCATGTGCAAAAAGAAAACTTAAGGATTGGGAACACATTTATGTAATTAAAAACTATGCTTTTGTTTTATTTGACGTTCAGCGACGTGAACAAAATAAGTTTATGTCAGGTTCTATTTGAAGTCGTTGTTCATGCATTGAAAAGTCTCAAAACGTATTTTGCGAACCTGCGAAAGACTGTTATTACGTAAGTGCGAACGGATAATAGCCACGGGGTGGACCCGAAAGTCACTCGGTTGCAGCAGAGTTAGTTGACGTACATGTGGCCTTTTGAACTCCTCACGAACTGTTGGCAGCCATGCGATTGAGGCAGATGACAGCAGGTCACGAAGCTTGAATTGCACCAAAGAGAGTGACTTGGCCGAACGTGCGGAACGTTAATCAAGCTGCGACTCAAACTCTTCAACTGGAAATAACGACGTGGGTTGGACGGAGAAGGTGGCCACGCATTCCAGAACCCACCCCACCGAGACAGCTTCAGCTTTGCAACATCTGGCCATCTCTGTTTGAGACAAAACGTACACCAATCGAAATTACGTCAGCTTCGCACATAAATCCTGCGCGCCCCGATCCTTTTTCATTTGGTACATCGCGACATGGTGGAGAACATTTCCGTGTACCATGGTTTTATTCGCGTCTACCCGCCCACGCGTATTGCATCAAGTGAATTTTGGCTGAACTTGCCTTTGTCATAGCCCGTCGTGAAACGATGGCTAACGACCGAAAACAGATTCCCATAGCAACAAGCCTGTCTTCTCACAAGTTTACACTCAAATGACCAATCGACGATATTGCACACGCGTCGTTCAAAAAAACCTACACTCGTCATGTCAACATGTGCAGGAAACACTCTGGTGGTTGAGTTTGGCAAAATTAGACGACGTGATCTTAGTTCAGTGCAAAAAGTAATGTATGCTCCAGTGAACATTTGAAACAAGGCAGAAGGAACGTAACGAATTTCGCAAATGCTCGTAAGACTTCGGGCCACTTGCACCGTCAGAGTTTGTAAAGCTGCTGTTTGCTTTAGTTTGAACCTTTCAGTTTGAATTGCATGACAAGCACCACACGCGTGCGACAACAGAAGTTTGAAAAGGCGAATTCACTTTTGTATTTTTTTCGAACATAGGTCATCAAAATGAAGTACGTTGGGTGGCAGGGGCGTAACGATGGGAGGGCAAGGGGGGCACAATTCCCAGGGTGCCGAAAAGTACCAAAAATGTCACAAGTACTTTCTTCAATACAGTACATTTGCTTCCGAAAAAACTCAGGTTCGAACATAGGGGCGCCAAACTTGCTTCTTGCCCAGGGCGCCATCTAACCTCGTTACGCTCCTGTTGGGTGGTGAGGTTTTGCACTTTTTCATAAACCATCTGTCCGATTTTCAATGTTCCTTGTATTCTGAGTCACTATTTTCAGCTTCAGCCCAAGGCAGTATGGTTACTGCTCTTGCTTTTTGATTGAAAATTAGCTGCCTCAACAAAAAAAAAACATCAACCATTTGAAAACTCTGGTTGAATCTGGGCTTTTTTCGCTGAGACATTTCGGTCATTTGTCCGAAATAGCTTAAACGCTTTATGTCATCTTTCATTTTCGGACATTATTTGACGGAATCAACTTTGTCGGTCGTTTCAAAAATAATTTCGGCCAATGACCGAAAAAAAGCAGTGTTGAATCACACTTGGGCCGAGTGCCATGTACTGCAAACAAGGCTTGCAGCCCAGCCTATTCCAACACATACAGAGCTTCAAAGATTGCTCTTCCGGCACTCTGAACAAATTTAAGCACCAATTCTTTTTGAGAGCGCGTCCCAGATATATCAAGCGGGGATATGAAACAACATAAAATGGAACTAACCAGCGTAGTTTGGCAGTGAATCGGTATAAGCATCTGTGTCCAACACTATCACCCGCTTCTTCGTCGGTTCACACTCACTTAGGTCACCGAGCGTGTCAGCAACTTTCGCCCCGCACATTGCCACCAGTTCACGACATTGATCTAAAAAGGGCGATGTTTGAAAATTTACGCTGTGAAAACATCAGTGTGGTCAAGCATTATTTGGAGTGGATGGCTTTATTTGCATAACTGTATTTAAACGCGACTTCGTTAGTGTAAAATCTGTCGTAACACACACTACTTTGATTAATTTAAAGCTATTCTGCAATGCAGGGGTGGGCAAACATTTTCTACGGAGGGTCACATTAAAAACTTNATTGCTACCGGGGGTCGCTTATTATATTAAATTTGTCAGCTTCAGTTACAATTTACGTTCCAAAATATGAACTAATGATTTCACCTTGTATTGTTTTATTTCACAATGACACTAGTACACGTAAATAATTCTAATGTAATCGATAAAATTACTTAAACATAGACTCGAAATATGTACTATCTGTTTGCGTGTGGCTGCCCTGCCGCCGTAGTTTGCCCACGCCTGCTGTAATCATTGCGCTTGGGTAATCGAACGCGTCAAATTCTGTAGCCTTTTAGGAAAGTGCCAAAAAATCAACGAGAAATTTCGACGAGCGTTTCATGGTTGAAGACTTCCTTCGACTTCAAGTCAAAGATGGATGTCCATTAACGAGGAAATGCGTGAGAGCAACCAATCGTCTTCAAACTGACCCTAGACAAATTTTTAGTTATATTTCTGTAAAAACTTGTGGCGCCACCCAACATAACCACGTCTTCAAATACGTAAAAGCAACTGGTGCGTACATTTACACCAAAACAGCTGACTGCGGAATGCAGAAACCTTTTTCACCGAAACCATAAATAATAATTAAGCCACAACGACGTGACTTTGCCCATTGTCTCGCCGTTGCTTCATGATTTTTATCGCTAAATGTTTTAGATAAGCGCACAATACAACCGCGGTACCACTTGAATCTATAAAACAAATTTTCTGGCCAGAAAACCTGAATCCACAGCAGGAAAAGCTGAGTGTGCCGGAGCAAATTAAACAGGGCAAATTTGGTACGTACGCCATGCAGCTAGTTGCAAGTGCATCTTGCATAAATCTCGAAATATTTTTGCAATGTTTCCGGAAGTACGATCATGAAAAATGGCCTATTTTCAGACAAAACTAACTGCACGCTATGACGATCCCTTTTAACCAGGATATGCAGACACCAGTCCTTTTTTATTACGATCCCACGGCAAGAAGCGCTACATTTATTTCAACTTCAATGCGCCAATACATACCAGTTTCAAACCAAGCACATTTGCCTGGATCTTAATAATATAATTAAGGATGAGAGCGCTAGCTTTTGTTAACTTACCGGCTGAAAATAATGCGAAAGGAGGAATACAATGTACGGCATACTCTGCCAGCAGCTTGAAATCTTTACTGGATTCCCTGGCTCTCTTGGGAGCATACAAGTAATTAGGATCAATATCCATGTTATCGCTGATCACCTCATAGCTGAAACGACGAGGGCAATCGATGTTAGAGTTTTCTAAACCTAGAAACGCTATCAAAACCTTCATAACAACCCCAGCTACGGCAAAAAGGTCACTTTGGAGAGCAAACGTGAACTCCAGCTTTGAAGTTTATGCTTTGAAATCAAGTAGGATTTGACGTGAGTACTTTCGAGTTTCATTTTCAACAGCAAGACACAGAAGCAAACAAGTATTTGCGACACAGATGTCCTGATCAAGGGTCTCTACGATCAACCACAAGTATTGGCTTAGTTGGGCGTGCACTGACACCTACAACGATACAACATGACATTATCATTTGATAAGACTAAGACCTCGTGTATTGCACTGCACCTAATCTTTTCTCTTAATCCAGCCGAATTCGCCATGTAATTACATGAAAAAAAAACATGAATTACTTGGATTTACTTTGAGGGTGAAAGAAAGCAATGTGTACGCAACAAGCTTGACTTTCTCAAGGGGTTCCACTGTCTAACGAAAATGGGCTCTGAACATTACAAGTAAGGTTTCAAGTTGCTTTTTCCTGGTGCATGTGTTGAACGGGATAACTTATCCACGAACTGACACGTTCAAGGTTTTCGCAAACACGAACTATGATAGACTGCGGCTCAACCAGAGAATCGAATATTCAGCTCATCGAACTCTACAATAACGATCACTGGCAGCAATTTCAATCTACTTCTGGAGTTACAAAAGCGGTACGAAAGGAAACCATGTGCGCGTTTTCAAAACATTTATCAGCTTAACACAAAACATACAGTCCACGATTTGTAATCTGGGCTTTGTTGGACATAAACAGTAAACAAAGTGATGAACACGAGCTTGGGAGCAATGATTTCGTAGTGTAGGTGTACCGGACTAAATTTAATTGCTAAAACAAAATTGATTCGACATTTACACCCAAGTAGACACAAGTCATCGAGAGAGGTCTTAGCTGAGCCGCTGCGTTCAATGATGCCAACATTTGATTAACTCACGTGTTTTCGGGCACAAGGGTCTTTTCCTTCACGCATTTCTTGATCCAATTTGAGCTGAGAACCCAAATTTTGCTCGCAATGCCTTGCAAGTATCTGTAACAGCAATGAAGTAGAGATGAACAGGCCACTGCAGTTGACAAGAACAAGTTCGACGGTGCCGCAAAGTATTAACAACAACAGGTTTGCACTGCTTCGAACCCTCATGTATGAAATAGTCTTAAATCAGAATTTTATTGGCCTGGAAAATAACTGCTCGTGCCTGTAATAAGTCGAGGTGTGCTGGAGGCTTCGAAGCAGGGCAAGCAGTCGAGGTGTGCTGGAGCACTTCAACCAGTTTGAAGAGTCAGACTTAACATGCGGATATGCGCATGCAAATATCGCTGCGCATTAAGATAATAAAATCAGGCTGATCGATGTGACACTTTACACAGAAGATTTTCCGGCCCCGGTCTGAAAAACTGCGAACGCAATTAAGAAGAACAATTAGCGCCAGCAAAAGCAAACACTCACTTCATAGTTCTGTCGCATTTGAGATCGTCAGTGGGCACAATCACGTGGGTCACCTCCCCAGCAACGAAGGTTTCATAGAAGCGACCTCTATATTTATTGGCGAACTTTCGGATCAGCATGCTCGCCTTTCCCCTGATGCCACTCGCCATGATGCCAAGGGGCCTGCATGGTAAAGATTGCGTTCTTTTTTCAGGGGTTATGCAAAAGCAGTCACCTCGCTTTTCTCAACGTTGTGTCAGGGGCCTTAACACTTGGTCCACAAGAGCATTTTTTGCGGTCCGCGATGCTGTTTGAAATTTCCAAGTAATTAACATGCAAGTCATTTAGTTTATTCACCGATGTTTAAAGTGCTCGGCCAGCGAGTCAACTGATTCATTTTACTGTAAAGTAAAACAAAAGTAGAGACGGATAGAAATGATTTGCCTCTATTTTACGATACATTTCGCAGGAAATAAGATGCAAAAGCTGCTTGTTTCTAATAAGGTGCAGGTATTGCCATCGTTCAATGGTCATCTAGTTCTAATTTGGCCCTCAGGAGCAATTGGAATTTGAGATCCATGGTCTAAACCAGGGTTTCTCAAATGGGGTCGTCGGCCACCCTTGGGGGGCACTGAGCGGTTCTTTGGGATCCACGAGCAGAGGCCTTCACTAGGTAGCTTTGCCGTGATATTGCACAGCCCAAGTGTCACGATATATTAAGTTTTCGCCAATTAAACTTAAAAGGGGACCGCGGCTCAATGAAAGTTTGAGAACCACTGGTCTAAACCAACCCTGTTGGAACTTTTGAGGACCTCAAGTTCCTGTAGGACTGCTAAGTTTTCTGCAGAGCTCCGAACTCATCAACCCTACAAATACAACCGTGGTTGCTACCATAATAATATTTGCGGAGCTTTTTTACATGTCATATGCTATTGTACGTGTCCGATGACGTGCAGATAAAGACTTGGCAGACAGTTGCAGTCCGATGTTGATCTAAAGTAGCGTTTACATTACACAAAGGTATCACATCATGAACAATACAGGGATGGCCGGAGATGCAAACACAAAACCGAAAGGTAAGCAATATATTTGCTCCACACAAAGCAAACAATGCCGCAACGCAGTCCAAGCGGTGGTATCATGAGAGGGGAAGGAAAAAGTGCATACCCCTCCAGGCAAACAGCTTGAGGGACACCGACAAAGGTCTCGAAGTTGGGCGTGTTGCCACAAAGTCTATAGTCACACGAGGTACGAGACAGGCAACCGCCCAAGACAAAATACAATGCTATCAACCTGAGTGCTGCGAGCGAAATACATGGCGTAACGTATTTGATTTCTTGCCCTTAAACAAAATCCCCAACCTACTAGTGGTGCTGAGATGCTGTTGCGCAGAACCACTTTCAGTCGACAGAATATTTTGTGACAGTTTTATTTCCCCCTAATTTAGAAGGGTCAATGAAAAGGTACGAAAGTCTAAGCACACTTTCCTCAGGAAATCTGATGAAAAAGTGCAATCCGCTTACTCGCTCGCAACACCAAGCATTGCCGGCCAGGCGACTTTGCCCATGAACTGCTGCAAATGCAGCCTTGCACATGGGAAGCCTTACTTGTCAGAACAGGAGATGAAAGATGCATCGGGCAAAGACACGGTGCTCAGACTGACGTTCGGTGACGTGTGATCAGACTTCTCACCAACCGATTTTTTGACTGCAACCAAAATCAATATCGTTACGATTTCGCCGAAACAACAGCAGAACGGCTTTGAGACTCTAAATACGCCCTCAATTAATGAGGAAGATGGACAGTAAACAAGCTCGCGACGGTTTAAGGGACTGGTCATTTTTCGCTATTCAATCTTTGTAGTATATTTTTTCTTTTGACGTACAATCAAAATGAAATTTACTTCAACCGTCAGTCACATTTGCAAGCGAAGCCGGAGAAGAACGAAGCTCGCATTTCTACTCAACGAACTCAGTTTTTTTAACTCGCATTTCTACTCAACGAACTCAGTTTTTCGAGTCTTATTTTCCGCAATCAAATTTTCCTGGCTGGGCCACTAGTCTAAAAGAAGCAATAATAGGAAAAAGTACATTTTGGGTCAGAATCAAATTGATTGATCACTTTTTCTTAAAGTGTGTTTGACGAGTCTGTCAACTGCTCCGCTGTGACAAGTTAATGGTGAACTTAAGTACTCAGTCTACGAATGGAAAAAAAATGAGCTTTGCCCGCGTACTTTATGCTCACACACACATACTTTCATTGCTAGAGGATCGTACAGTTTCCGTCGCCGCAAGAACGTTTCCGATTGGTCGAGGAGACAAAGGTGTTCTGCCGGAATGGTCTGGACGTGAAGCGATGGTGGAAGCAACCGCAGTCACAGGAGCAACGTTTTCTTGTGGAGCGATGGCAGCGTCACTAGGAAGCTGAGAACAAACATTGAGGCTTCCTGGAGGTCGGTCTGGAACGTTGCTTGTGACAGAAACCATAGCTAAAAAGTTATTTAGCGAACCAAAATCATATTAAGCCTTGGGTCTGTTATCAAATCACGGCCAGAAAGACATACGGACAATTACGAAGCAATGGTGCTCGACCAGAACGTCAAAAAGTTGCGTCGAACCAGCTAACTGCCTCCCGCAACAAACTTCTTTGTAGAAGACTTGGAAATGAATGTAAAAAACAGACGTACGGGATAACACATGACACTTCAAGAATGTGCGAAGTGTTCACTAGACAGTAACCCCAAACCCAACTAACAACAAACACGGTCCCTACTCGAGTAATCGATGTTTCGCGTTGACCAGCCAGAAGCAAAATGGCCACTTTACTTTTACAAAGAATAAATTTCACAGTCGCTACAAGCACGAGGAGATACGGGGAAATAAAATGCATGAAAATCTTCCTTCATTTATCTTTACTGTTGCAAATGGTACTCATTGCTGATGCGCAATTGCAGAGCAGTACAGCTGCCTTAACCAGAGTCAATGAGCGCCCCAGCAGCGCACAAGCTAGATTTCAGTCGATTTTTACGACTGCATTTTCGACGATAGATGTTTCCAACTCATATTTCCTAGAAGCAGGATATCTGCATTAAGTACAAATGCACAGCGTNCATTCAGTCACCGGTNACAGTTGGTGTGGCAAGAATCAGACATTTATGTTTTCTTTCCTAAAAACTGCTCTTGGCAGTTTAATCACTTGGGTGTCAACAACATCCCACACATGCTGAACTGAGACGGCAAATATTGATGAAGAAAAAAGCAGAAACTAAACATATAGCTAATGAAAACATGAAGTGAAACATTTCTCTAATTTCCAACCGAACAAACTTTGACTAACCATTTCGGAGGAAAAATACGAATCAATTGGCAAAAAAATACCAAGGCCTGCCCTTAGAATGATCTCACTATTTATGACGTACATGAGAAGCACACGTGGCAAAAACTTCAGTGTTCGCGGAACACACTGGTTGGCTGACATTCGGCGACACGGTCTTCCTGCTCGTCTCCTCCCCTTCCATATCATCATCCTGAGCAATCGCCTCCTCCTCAGGTCTTTCACTTTTGGCGCAAGAGGCCACGTCATTCGCATAGTCTTTAGTGATCTCCGAAATTCTGGGGAAAGAGGAAAATTAAAATAAAAAACACTTTGAAAATACATTTGACTGAAAAATTTCCTTCGTCTCGCAGATCACATTCAGTAATGGTGGCGCACGCTAATTAATACACTTGTAAACACTTTTGACGTGATGACTTTTTGCAGATCGCGGTGGTGATTTTTGTTCGAACATAATGATAGCGAAATTAATATTCTACCACTGCCCATATTACCTGACTGCAGCAATCAAAACACGTTGTCAACCTATTTTAGTAGAAACTACAACAGAGCAACCAAGTAACTCACTTGCGCAAAAGATCATTAACCTCACTCATGTCCGCAGAGACACTCTTGGACATCGGTGGTGGGGGAGTGAGAGACGAAAGCTGCAAAGAAAACGTATTCCATCCATCAAATTCCATCAAAAAGTTGAAAAACATTTGCGATTTAACCGTTCTACGAAAATGCAGCTTGCTTAACACGGAGGCGAAAACTGTGAACGCGTCACCTGAGACTCGGTTATGGGAGGTTGGGAGTCGTCGACGCATGACGGATAATCCTGCGCAGAAAATTGCTGCGCATCTTCCACGGCACTCATCGGCTTGCTACACTGGTTGTCTCTATCGCGTTCTCCCGGACAATCTTCTTCTGCTTTTTCGCACACTTCGTCAAACACATCCATCGCGTCGTGCGTTTCGGTTTCTATGGGAACGATCTCATGCTCTGACACCGAAGTATTCGAAGGTGACAACGGGGTGTCGCGGATTTCTGCCTCATCCTGGACAAGAAAAATCCAAATGCAAGCTTCAATGATGCAACAGGCATCATTCCACGTGCAAGCCTACGGTAACATCTTGTAGCGTTCCCAGCAAAAACGCCCTTCTGCTTTGGACCGGTAGAAAATAATCTGGACTAACGAACTTTCCATGCAACTTTGACTTTTTGGGTTTGGCTGTTCCGAAAACCTTTTTCACAATTCAAGCGTTCGTGACTGCACTTACGCAGGCTGTTTTATGAACTTCCACTCGCAAAGATGGACCTCTCCGTGTTGCGCACAGAAGTCACTTCTATTTGATGATACTACCATTGTGAGCAAGAAACCAGCAAAAAGTGTCGGGTACCAAAGCAACCGGTGAAGACTTACCTCCTGAGGTGATCCAATTCCCTGTTCGTCCTGAGCAAGCTCAGCAGTTTCTTCCACAACAGGGATCTCCTGTGAAAGCGCTGGCACGTTGGTACTTTTCGCAGATACCTGGCAGATCTGCTGCTGAAACGAATCTGGCACCAGCACCTGGTCATCAGCAGTTTTTTGCAAAGGGATAACGATAGGCTCCTTAGCAACGCCAGCCTGGTTTTCGACGCCATCGATTGCTAGGCAGTCTTCCATGAAAGCTTCCTGATCACCGACGCCAGGTGTTTTAACAGCAGCAGCAAGCGGACCAGGTTGCTTGGTTACGTCGGATGTCGAGCAGCTAGGCACTGTTTCGAATCTCCGACGTTTGCTTCGCAACGGGTATATTGTCGGAAGACTGCATGTGATTTCTCCTTTGCTCTGTGTGCTAGGCGCATTGCTTGCTTGGCTTTCGCCTTGGAGGAGACGAGAAGAGTTGGCATCAACAGGTAATCCAACTTCTGTATCGTCTTCTTCGCAGTCAGATAATGGCAGCACTTTCCGCTTGCTCCGCTTCCCAGCATCTGTTTAAAAAGTAAGATAATTTAAACGCATTGTAGCGAAAAAGCGTTGTCGACTACTTTTTCAAAAATCGCACGAAAACGACATAACACACTTTGCATGGTTCCATCCGAAAGACTTTCTGAGGCTTGAAAATGAATGAAAATATTTTAACACGAGTGCAGTGCAACAGTGCGTTTCGTTCTGCCTCAGGGAATAGCAGTATAGGTTTTTGCCGAAAATGCAGGTGTTCACGGTGTGCAAATGTCATGCTTATCCAAAGTATAAGAAGCTTCCTACGCCAAATTTCGTCCGGTGTTCCCTCTTCCGATTCTGACCTCTTAGCGATGCATTTAAGTTTGTCACCAAGCGCTGTTGCCAAAGAAACCACGTCTTCCCAACCGTCATCAACAAGACCACGCTGCTTTTTATTCAAGCATGCACAGTCAAGCAGAGCTTTCAGTTCCTGGAACGACTGAAGGATTTCCTGCAAATTTTGTACAAATAAATTGATATTGGTAACGTCATAATTGTAGTAAACTAGTCCTACCACCAAAACCATTTTGCAAAAAAATATTACTTGAGTGATTTTTCACAATCGTTTACAAAAGAATTGCCCAGATATTAAACGTGATCTTCCGTTTATACCGCCTCTGCTTCCCAAAGACAGCAGTAATCCTAACTGCACGTGTTCAACGATCTTCAACCATCAATGTCCGACTTCAAACAACATTGACGAGCAGCGACGCGTCACCTCAACAGCATTCACATTTCAACAGATGAGGCCATATTTTTTGAAGAAGAAATAACGTCTTTCCAGTAATAAAGCGTTTTTTACCCACAAATGCTTCCTGCTTTAGCGCTTGCAGTCGCTGTATTTGTGAGTTTAATTCAGACACAAAACAACCGTTTCATTAAACAAATCTTCACGGTTATCCAACGCAACTAACCACAGCAGCTTAACTAGTTCATACACAACTCCAGATATATAAAGTGTATAGAAAGTGAAGTACGCGCCGAAACACATAAATATACTTCACTTGAGCTGCTAAATCAGCATCTAAGGCGGCTTACGCATCACACTAGTTTTCAAACAAAACAGTTGTTTCATATGTGCAGAACTTTGATTTAGCTCTTACATTGATGGGAGTGGCGTTGTCAAAATGGTTCGGAACTTCAACGCATTCCGGAGATGGACTAGTCTGCAAAAGACGTTTTTTCCAGTTGTAATCAGCCACATCGCATCTCGCTGACATTGAACACAACAGATGAAATTTTTTATACAGCAAACGACATATGCTTTCTATTACCTTTCCATTTTGATGACCAGCTGCACCGTTACCGTCAGCACTTGCCTTTACTTTCGTTTCGTCCAAATCGTTTGTGGTTTGTTCATCAAGACCGACTGCGTTCGCACCAATTTCTGCAAAACATAGTGCTCTTACGCTAGATCACGCATAAAAGTGAATTGCTATACCAAACGCAAAGATGTATGTGGAAAGAAAAAACGACATACACAACACACCATGCAACGCACCAGCACTGAATTTTGATGTTCCTGGCCGGGTTTAAAAACTCTTTGGTTATACAGTATTTGTGCGCTCCCTAAGCGGCGTTTAAACCTGTGACCAGCAGATATGTTTTGTAAGGTTCACTTGTGATCAGGGTTGATGTAATTGAACCCAACCGAAAAGAACCCACCCGGGTTTTCTTAAAAAAGCCCACTTAAAAAAAAACAATAAAACCCGCCAGAAAACGCACTCCTTACTTTTCCTTTGAAAAATCTATTATGAAGTTAAAGGTAAAATAAGCAACACACTTGTACAGTTGACTGTAATTATTTTTAAATCAAACAAAAGGAACAGCAACGAAATTTGAAGGACTTGGAAAAAGAGAAGAATAAATCGAGGAGTTTGAGTAAATTCTACTGGTTATCTTCAGCTCTGCAAAATCGGTATATTTTACCCAATTTTCCTGCCTTCTCTGCATCCAAACTATTTCTGATGTTGGACCATACTAAACAATATGTAGAAAAATATTCCGTAGATGCTCAACTAGCAAGGCATGCACATAAACTTGACGTGAAACTGCAGAGGTTGTGTGGGAGTGGCTTTTCTGTTTGCTGTGCGTATGCTTGCCAAGTCTTACCAGTTTGGAGTGAACTAACCAAAAAAAATTGTGAAAACAAAGATGAGGTACATTTCTTTATCCTCAAATTTGAATGCCATAATACGTATAACAAGTTCTCATTGTGTAATTCCGAAAATGGTGACATTGCATTGATGCAATAAACACAATTCAGAATGGGGTTTGTGCTTTTCTTGAAAAAAGAACAAGAACCTGTTTCTTTAAAAAAAAACAAAAACCCGTTTTCTTTTAAAAAAAAAGCGGTTTCTCTCAATCCTGCTTGCGATAAGCAACATGGAGCTAAGACAAAATGGACTAGTCCTTGCGAGATTTTAAAAGTCGCCAAGTCACTGTCTACATGTGGCACCCGATGTCAAGCGAAATTTCTGACCTATTCTTGTTTGTCAGTTATTTTGCTTGTCAGAGTAAAGGAATAAATTTGGCAATTACTTTTTTGATGTGTGTTGTGTAAATTAAAACTTTTTGGTTAGACGTCAAATACTAACAACAAGCTACAGCACGGGAATAAGTATAAACACTGAAAAAATATTGGACTTAGTCTTGGGCCTCCATTGCTTTTCTTTTTCTAACCTTAACCTAAACCCTAAGCCAACAACGCTTACCTAAACACTAAAACCTAAGTCCTAATCATTGATTTTCTCAGCGTATTTGATATGTAGAATATTACTCAGTCCTTGCGCACATGTCGTGAAGTCAGAAATTTCGCGTGACACCGGTAAACAGTCAGGGAACGCTGCAGTATTTCTTTCTCAGAAAAAGGACAAAGTAATTAGCGCTTTTGCAACAGTCGTACATGATGATACCTTCAACTGGCGTTTGAGAATGCTGCCACGAAGAACTCGGAAGTTGAACAGCTTTGGAAACAGGAGACTTCGAACCAACGCCGTCACTCGCTTTTATCTGCCGCGCAGTGAAAGATACCGTTATCTGAGTGGTCACGTGACGATAAGGCGGCATAGGGTCGCACATAAATCATGTGATGTCAGGGATGATGCAAATTACGCAGCGTTCAATGCTGAAATTAACTGTTGAGGTAACAATCAACGGAGAAATACTGAAATTTACCTCAAGTACACGACAACCATCGCAAACAGGAGCGTAAAGTTCCTTTCGCTACTGCGGTGTATGAACGCACAGTTAACACACTCTCAACAACAATAGTCCAACTCAGTTTTGTGGATCGAGCTTCTTCAAAACAGATTTTGCCGCTCACTGCTGTAAGGGTTTTAGAAAAAGAAATGGATCTTGGCATCATACGATCATGTCAAACAGTGGGAGTACAACATACCAACACGGTTTTACAACAGTAAGGTATACCGTTGTTTCTATGCGCCTGACCTTGACACATAAACATTTCATTAACTTTTGACCCAAGAGAAAAGAAAATACCTCGATAGGCACGGACACTTCTTCACAGCGATCCGGTTTTACCGACTGCGACGCTGCGAAAAGCAGTGGACTGCTCGGAATAACATCCTCGTTTGACGCATTTTCTCCTTCTGCGTCGTTTGAAGCCGTTACTTTCGATTCCGGTTCTGCTTGCGGCCTGCAATATTTTGGCAGCCTGGTGGGGTCTATTTTATCCAGCCGCACAGTGACGTGATGCAATATGCCGCACGATGTTAGTGCACTAGGAACGGCTGTTTCACTCTTCTGGGGGAGCGACGCCGATGGCCATGAAGAATGAATCGTTTCATCTTCTTCATCGCTGACAATTTGCACACCTACATGATTGTCTGCTCGGCTAAGGGCAGGTTCTCTTTCAGTAGATTGGTTTTCCACTGCAGGGCACTTATTTTTCAAACGTGCTCTTCTGCTCATTGCAGTGCCGCCGCCATCAACCTGCAACGAATCTGCGATGACCACAGGCGACTTAGGAGGAACTACTGCGACGCTTTTTGCAGTAGGTTTATCAAGCAGTGCATTCTGCTTCTTGCCATCAGATGCCCCAGCTTTGTCTGAAGACTTTCGGTCGTTGTGTCGGTCTTCGCTCCGTAAACCCCTGAGCGCACAGTCTTCCGTAGACCTCGAGGTATGTGGAACTTCTGCATCACAGCCATGAATTGCTCCGTTTCCGTTGTGGCCTTCGTCGCTTTCGCTGTTAATTGCGCGCGATTTTTTCGGTTTGTTTCGGAAAAATCGGATCTTCAGCTTCGTGCCACCCCATCCGTTGGAAGTGCACATCATGCCCGCAATATCCCCCTTATTCGGGGATCGGCTTGTGACTTTCCTGTCGCTTTTCCCACTAGGTGGGACGTCGTTGAGGGTTTTGGATGGGGAGGTCTTCTTCGTGACTTCAACTCGCGAAAGCGGGTTTTCCGCCATTCCTGTTCTCAAATTTGAAGCCGAATTCATTTCGACTGCAGTTTCGATGCAATCGTCTTTTTCTGAGTTTCCCAACTGCAAACCAGTCCTTGTCTTCGGTGCCTTACTTCGTTTTTGACGCTGGACTGAACTTTTCCGTTTCCGAACGGATTTCAATTGTTTTTTTCGAGGCAAAACTTCTTGGACTGGATTAGCAGGAGGCAAAACTTGCGTCCGCTCTTGGGAGGCGTTCGAATCGAGAATAACTTCGGTGTCGCAAGAGGAAACTGCAGCTGGCTCGCTGGTGGGCGAAGGACAGGCGTACAGAGATGGAACCGAAGAACCATCGCCCGAAATCGCTGCCTTGGCGCCGCATGTGTCGCCTTCACCGTTCCTACCCCCTTGGGCATTCTCTTCATCCAACTTATCTGCTTCATGGCCGTTGCTCCTTTCCAATTGGCTCAGCCGGTCGTGCATCTCTTCCATGGTCCGCGCACCGTCGCAGACAGCTTTGCGCTTTGAGACTTTTTCAAGGTTCACGACCCTTCCCACCAGGCTGGGAGGGCGAGCCTGAGTGTCAGAATCGCACTGCTGTGCGTCATTTGCGTCTTCTGCGATATTTTCTACAAGGTCCAGTCGATTCTTGTTCAAATTTCCAATGACCATCCTGTAGAAGATAAAATAAGAAATGAACAGGCGCGAGTAAACGCGTTGAATACGATATACGCCGTCGAAATCCAGAAATGCAAACGCACGCTTCAAGCAGGTTGCCTACTGCGAAATATCACACGTAACTTGGAATGCAATAATAAACGTCGTACAGCCAAAATGACTTGCTCTTCTTTGCGTTTCCTACTGGTACGAATACGTTCGTTCTACACTTGATGATGCTTAAATCCAAACAAGTCCGTTGGGTTTAAGAAGACCAGCGACAACATTACAAACGTATTTCAAGACATTTACCAGTAATGCCAGTAAGGCACAACTACAGCATAGAAATTAGAAACTGGAAGTACAGTATAAGCGTGAGGGAATGAAAGAGTTCGAAGCTTCCAAACTTGGGATATAGCGCATTCACGTCATGCGGCTGTTTCTTATAACAGTAAAATAAACCGCATTTTTCTTTTTCGGTTATTTTCTAACTGAAAACATTCATTTATGAGTAGTTACAGCTAGTCAGCTACAATAAATGGCTCTTGGCTTGAAAACGAGTAGTTAACTACAGGCGTTTTTCCATACGCCTTCAAAAGTAAATCTGAAAATTTCTTTAGATTTTACCTCAAACACTCACACCAGAGTAGTCCTAAGATGGCGAAACTGCAGGGTTAAAATGTTTTTCTTTAACCCATATTACGATGGCTTAATATTACACGATAACGGAACAGTTAAGATTTTAGACCCACAAAAAGAAATTCCAGCAAACCAATTATTGAATTGTTTCGCGATGATTCACGTGGCTAGCACATGATAAAAATACACAGCAGTGTTTCGAGTTGTCTCCGTTTTACAGATTGACGCCTGATTGTATCTTTAACCAAGTCAAAGCAGTGTTAACAGATAGGATTCAGCAACGCCTTCAATACAAACGAACTTTTGAGAAGCTTGAGCAAAAACTTGTGCTAATAAATAACAAACAATTTCTGGCACGATTTTCATGAGGCAAACAAAATTCTCACTCATCTATTAAAATATCGTGCAAGCATCTTTTGAAAGTTCAACGTGCCCAAGCAACACCGTCTGCGCGATATACTCTCAGCCATCGAACTTCGTCCGAAACAAGCGAATGTAAAATTCCTACCAGCAGGTTTCCATTATCTTGTTTGTATGAGGCTGGGCTGTGGATGTCGCTTGAGTCGGCTGACTGAGGTCAAGTAAGTTCAGCTCCGCAGGTGATCTTGAAACAAACGAAAGTATTGCCAGTACTCGACATTTCAAAATTAGAGATGTACGAACACTACGCGTTCATAATGTCGGGAGTGCAAAGCCGCAACGCTGCAGAACAGGCAAAACAATTCCGTCCGATTAGTTATTGATATTCCAATGTGAAACGAAGTCACAGAGACACAGTGAATTGTAATTTGCTCACGTTGCTCGTTAAACAGCTAATTATTAATTGATACCAAAAAAGTTTAGACTGGCATTTACAACAGCGCGTCCTACAGAAAGGCGAAGCAACCAAAGCGTGCACTAGTCAAACAGGCCGACTGCAGAACCGTGTTCAGGTCAGGTTTGCTGTTGCGGAGTCGCAAGGCGCCGGAGGTTTTTGGGTGGAGCCGGATTCCGGAGAACACTTGGAGTCGGAGTAGGATTTTTTTACCCGACTCCGGAAATCCAACTGAATCATTTTTTACACCGCACTCCTAAGTTAGGAATCGTAACTCGTGTCTGTTGAAATGGTACAATTTCTTATGAAACTTTTATTGGAACAGAGAATTCTTGCTGTGCACCACGAGTTCCAATGATTGCTAGTTGCTGCAAAATTCTTGACAGGCAAAGTTCATTCACGTTATGTTAAAGAGTCGGGAGTCCGAAATTGGAAAAGTTGGAGTTGGATATTTTACTTCCGACTCCGCAACCCTGGTTCAGATCCGAAAGCAAGAGTTTGGATTATTTCTTTGAAAAAACAGTCAAGCACACAAAAATAGTGGTTGAAGTGGAAAAAAATATTTCACACAAAAAAATCAGGGACCAAAGTAAAAAACATGCAAGTTTGAAAGCCCAAAAATAGCGCTAGGGTTTATTTTGTATCGTGGCATGGTTTCACTTCTGCTGCTTTAACGTCAAAAAAATTTTTTGACTTTTGATGGGACATCGCTGGCTTGACGAGGTAAATATACTGCTTTTTGCGCGTAATGCGTAACGCTTGGAACTAAAAAAGCTACATATATTTGCTTTGAAGTCATTTTGAAGTCAAAAACGACATACTTCTGTATGGAATAACTCCTCATTACGCTAGCACGTTAAGAACCTTTAGCAAAAATGCCATGAGACCAACCACCAAAAACACTACAGAACGCATGCGATTTAAAACGAATCACTAGAGATAAAGAGTGTGGCCACAACTCAGCTAAGCAACCGTACTGGTTTGCATCACTGCTGACATTGTTTCTTGATTGTATCTTTGGAGGAGATTTCGCTGATTAGAACAGTGAGCGATGCAAAGCTTGTTTTTTTAAATGATTTTTTGAAAGAAAATTAATGTCTTTTTGGAAGAGGACTAACCTAAGTAAAAAGTAAGTTTTATCATTGAAATGTGAAAAGCTTACGTTGCACTGCGTAAGGTATAACCAAAGAACAAATTCTTGGAAAACTACGAATACGGATGCAATACAAGAATCTATAAATGGACCCTTTTTGAAGTACAGCGTGCTAAGGTTTCCTAATGGTTTCCGGTGGCATTTCTTCAGCTGACGACAATTCTGTTTAGAATCACACCGAGTGGTCAAAAAAATTATAGAAAACACACGTGCACGGCCCAACAGGAATAACCTTATATGTGCTTTCCATGGTGAAATCCTTATCTCGTTTTGTGCAAGGCACATTACGAACCTACAAATGTACACTCAAGAAAAAATGCAAACCTAAAAAAACAAAACTAACATCTGGAATACAGAGAAATGGAATACTGAGCTCGGAAGGTGCGTCACGTTGACCAATAACATAAATATCAGCAGTGGCACATTTTACGTTGGAAAACTACAGTTTGAATGGAAAACACAAACGAAACGAATCAAGAGTCAAATTTGCTTTCTACTTCACGTTCAGACCAGGACTGCAGAGCAGTCGTAAAATTGCAATTGCTGCAGCGCTCTCTTTCTCATAACATGGCTCCGGCTTCTTTTTGTTTTTGCACGTTAATGCTTTCAAAACCTACCTTTGATGCTACTAGGAAGCATAAGGGTTTCTAAAAAAATCCTGCAGTGGTGTGCCGTGCATTTCACGCTTAGGTTTGCAATATTTTATCTGAATCATACTTTCTGCTAACACCATCAACTTAGCATGACCACACAGCTACAAAAGCTATTGGTACTATATACCTACTGATATAGCTTAGTTAGATCTCTACATTGTTACAAATCCGGTTTGATCATTACGGCAAGACTGTAAAATGTTCTGGTAGGTATGCGACGTTTCACTTACTNCTGCAAGTATAAGATTACGCCCGNCTATCAACGATGCCACAACGTCAGCAATGGTTAAACCGCAGAAGAATCAGACACTCGAAGGTCGGATGTCGTAACAATCGAGCCAAGTTGGGTTGCAAAGACAACTGTTTTCAGTAAAGTCTAGCTTCCATTAAATTTGTCAAAACCGTTGGTATCTATGAAAGGTCAGCTGCTGCGCAGCAACAAACCCGCACACAAGCAAGCAACCGCTATGTTAACAATGGGAAGCCAAGTGGAGCCGAGAGAACTGTTGCTTACCTTTTAGCTACGCTCGGGGAGTTTCCAACTGAACATGAGATTTCATGGTTAGCCTTAGACACCGCAGATACGAGATTATGGTTGGCAATGGAGGGTGTGTCCACATAATAACCGCACTTGAGCTTGCCCGTATCGTCAACTTGCCCAACGCAAGCAGTTGGCGCGTTTTCTAATCTCGCAGCAGGCTGGTCAGTGGACAACGATGACGAATCAGCGATTTCGAGGTGCGTGCAGTCAGAATCGAGAGAAGCAGAGGCGACAAGTTTTTGCTGAAGCTGCGAATCCTGACGGTGGACAACGGCTTCTACCACGGTGGTCACAGGCTGGACGATGCCGTCTGTACTGCTGTCCTGCGTGGTATATTTCTTCACCTGACAGACAGGCTTTGTAGCACTGGGCGAATCACCAGGAGCTCCTTGTGGCACGAGATAAAACTCCTCGCTTGAAACCATAACAACGACCTTGGCTTTTGTTGGAGAAATACCAGCGACATGAGGTTTTGTGGCAGTGTCTCCATCATCACAAACTTCCATTCGGCTGTCGCTGGCATGAACACTAGCGGCATCTTTATCATGCGGGCGAGTTTTTTCGATTTCCGTTTCTTGATGGTCAATAACGTTACGCGCTCGCACGGACCGAGCTCCTACGCGTTCATCACCGAGCTTTCGTTCACTGCTTTCCAGTTCTTGCGCCGTTGTTTTGCTCTTCCTGCTCTCCGCATCGCCGCATCCGACTCGGTTGACTTCCTCTTCGACAGGCGTGCTGAACGGAGAGACGCCTTGAGACAGACCGTCGACATCAAATGCATTGGACAGTTTACGCTTGCGCGTGTTCGGTGCCGACCGCCGCGGACACTGCTTCGTAGCTGCTTTGGGCTTCGCATTTTCGGGTTGATCGAAAGCGATATTGTTCGGTAAAAGAACGTTGGTTCCTAAGAAACAGAACAAAACCCTGTCAAGTAGCTAAAGGGAACAGACCTATTTTATGCTATAACCTATGTTTGCCACAATTAATATGGCGCTGAAGTTATTCGAAAATCAGTTTAATAACGCAAGTTCAATCAGTTTTACCAGAAGTAACCGATCTTTCTCTGCGACAGATGCTTTCATTCGAGTACTCCGCTAAAGCAAAACACCGTAATCGATTATATTTTGAAATATTATTCTCTGCTCTGCAAGCGATGAGGAAAACGATCGTTTCCAGGTCAAGTTAAGTTTAAAACTGAGAATATACGCATGTTGTTAGTGACAAAAACCCAAGAAAGAATAGAAACTTTCAGAACACTCACTGAGTTTTTCTAACTACCAACAGCAGGAAAGCCAATTCATATATCATGATATTATATGAAATGCAACCCATGTTTTGCGTCGATTTCGAGTGCCGCGTGAGTTTGAAAAGTACAGTAAGCGAGTGTTCGAAGTTGCACGATTATGTGCAGCAGCATAGCGGAATAGCGTTTCGTGATCAGTCATTCTCGTGGATGTAATTTCAACCGCATTACATTCTGACAATAGACACCATTTTTTATTTAATGAAGGAAAAATTACGCGAGCACCGAAGGAAAACAAAGGGCAACACTCCCACCTTTGTTATTTGCGCCATACTTTCGCTGGGCGGCATGTTTTCCAAACACTGTGTCTGTTGTCTTGTCATGACAAGTTTGAGGATGTATGCTTGGAATTGTTTTTTTTCTTCTCCTGACACAAAAACATTAAGCAGGGTATACTACTTGCATGCGGGTTCTCATAACAAACCGTACGTTGCAACCCATAAAGAAATTTCGCCGCCAAAAAGAAATTAGGCAATAAAAATCCCAAGCAAGATTACATAGAAAGCAATATAAAACGACACGACTTCTGCAGCCAGAAGTCTCCAGGACGCCATGCATGAGTATAACTTCAAGTGCGAGACTGCGTTCCCAGGAGGGTGGAAAGTGACTTGGTGGCGCTGAAAGTTGGATTATGACGAATGTGGATAGAATCGACAGTTAAGAAGCAACAAAGCAATTGGTCTCAAAGTAATAATTGTCAGGTAGCCAAAACATACACATACAGGACAATTTTGTCTTGAAGACTAGAGATGAGTATCAGAGTTCCTACGTTTTAAGATGCAAGCAGCACAAAAACATTGCCTCATCATTTTAACGTTCATATTCATCTTCCGCTTAGTTTCCTACGTATTGCCAAATCAAGCGCGAAAGCAACCGTCACCACTAGTTTGTTCTTGTAGCTTTAAAAACCTGATACCGATACAACTAAACCAACACGCGGGTCTGGTCCTAACCTGAACTCGATTCATTGCGCTCTACATTAATTCCAGTGATAGAATCTCGAGACTTGGTCTCGATCCTAGTGTGTGGAGACTTTGATAGCTCCATCGCTGCTTGGTAAGGTTTCCGTAATTCAACGTCTTCATTGCCGGTCGCATTTTCGCAAAAAAAACAAAGGCAGCAAAAATGCGAGAAACTAGACAAAATTGATGTTTGAAAGCTTTATGATTTTTCCTAAAAATTTTTGCTGAAGCTAACAAATTTTCAGGTTTCGAATTTCGGCCTCGGCATTTCTGGCAGTCTTCATCTCGAAGCTTTAACTTAGTCTCGGTATCGGACGTTACGGTCTCGATTACATCACTGAATAATGCCTTCGCCATCTATTCTGCGAAAAACTCTTGACGCGATGCCACCAATTAGCAAACGAGCACGCAAAAACGCTGCTAAACAAGCACCATGCGTTACAGAAGGTACGCAAAACAGCAAAAATGGTTTGGAGTGTAGCAAAGGGCTATCCACCAGATATGGGAAAATACGTGAGGAGCGGATCCGCAATGTTTGCGCGGATGCGGAGTCCTGAAAAGATCTTTTTGTGCGGAGGCGGAGTTTCAGTTTTCAATAAATAAACCAAATGTGTGTAGGTCGTATGTAGAATTCTGTAGAGTCAACTTTGATATTTTCGAATTTCGCGGAGGCAGAGAAACAAAAGTGAGATTTTGTCCACGTGTACTGCCCACACCTTTCCACGTGTACTGCCCACACCTTTCGCTTGATTTTCCTACGATGTTGTGCGTTGTAAAAAACTTCTTACATCAGTTCGTTACCTCAATGACAAGGACAATAATCTGCAGTCTACAGAAAAAACATGCAGTCTAAACTGTGGTTTTCCCTGTAACTGTATCGTCCCAAAAGAACGCGGAATATTACACTTACCTAACAATGACCTGCTGGTTTTGTATTGACACTTGAGAGATGGAAGTAAAATCTTCGGAATCACACTCGCCACTGCACTCCTGAGATGAATTAATTCATGGTTATACTGTTGTATTAATAAAATCAAGAAAATGGCAGTTTAAAATCAAAATATCGCATACGCAATATTCAATGCAGGCGTATTTTTGAGGCCAGCTAAGATATGACAAAACCACTACAGAAATTGATAGAACTAATATTTGCCTGATAGCGTTGACATGTTTTCATTATTACGACAGGCACCACAGTGAAAAGATTTAAGCAAAAAAACTTCCGCACAACATGAATTCAGTTAAGTAAAATGCACACACTTGCCTTTTCGGAACCGTCATGAGAAACAATGCTATCTTCAGGTGGAGAAGCACTTGGTTCAATTTTCTCCAACCAGCTGTTTACCTGCAACGTAAAACCAATTTAAAATATTGTTGCGTTCTACGTTAGCACTGCGAATATACAGCATTTGCCGTTTTGCCTTGCATCAGACTTAAAAATTTTCGGCAAAATTTTCCATAATAGTTTGTGGTAATACAAGCAATTTATTAAAATGTGATAGCCTTGAAAAAAACTTGCTTTTTGCAAATATTATGTAATGTACTTAAAAAATATTTAGTTAAATTTCCGGTACCAAGAATTTTTGAAAACGTGTCTCCCAAACACCATTCCAGTAATAACGAAATTGGTCATATCTTTAAAGCAGCGCAGTCAATTTTTGTTAACCGAAGTCGAAAGGCTTAAGCAGTAACCACACCTGGCAACGGCAAAAATCCGACACAAAATTCACATTTTGAAACAAAGAATTTACTTTCGCAAATAAAAAAAGTGGACTTAAAATTCACCACCACAGTGATTTCAATGGTCATCAAAACAAAAGCGCAGGTTATTAAAGTTCCAGTGTTCGCTCGACGAAGGCATATATTCGCTTATCAGGCACAACATTTGAGTTTAGGCCGATTCACACAAAGCGACATCAACAGGAGTGCTCTGCACTTAATGAACAAAGGATCGTGCGATAATGCTTTACACGTCAATGTCTTCACGGTGCAGTACGCAAGAACAATGTTCACTGCATAAACCTCACCGAACTTTCGATACAGTAATCACATGATCTACCTTGTTTTCGTAACTTGGGCTGGAATGGTTGTTCACACAATTCACTGAAAGGTTTTCAGCCTCCGCTAAACTGCTGTCTGAAGAAACAACGCACTGTTCAACAACAGACAGCTCTGAAAGAAAAATACAACCTTTACGACTTACCGTAGACGCGCCACAACACAGCAAAGTAGCCTGTTAAATAGTTCTTGTGTTGCTATGCACAAAACTTCGTGAATTGGTAACAGTGCATGTGTATCTTTTTTACGTTGTCCTTTACGAAAACATGTAACACGTTGATATATTCATTTTACTGTTTACTGAAGTTGGCTGAAGGTAAAATGCTGAATGTCGTTAGTGTTCCGCAAATTTTCGTAGCCAGAAAACTCTTTATTAGTCACGATCGCATTTTTACGTCTGCAAGTTGAATGTTTTCACAAGTAGAACTCGTGTCTTATTTTTCTTATGAAATTAAACCCGATTGAAACAACTCGATAGTCGGATCATCCTGAAAAATTCAAACGTTTGCTGAAGTAAAAGATTGATAAATTTGATCTTTCAACGAAAAAAATTAAATACAAACAAGGTATCCGGATTTCATTCTAAAATTTTTACAATGTTGCCAAACATACTTTTGCAATAAAAACAAAAAACTGTCTCCAATTGCGAAAGCATTCATTCGCTCCCTTTTGTCATGGCAACCGTCAGAAAAACTGTTAGTTTGAAATTTGGTTCAGCCTGACCGCAATGGGTACAAGCACGAAAGGTGCCAGGTAGCTAATGTGTCAACTGTCAACCGTTTGAAGTGTATGGAATGGCTTCATGCAAAACTATTTTGGAGCGGTAAGGAAATATGTTAAATATCTTAACAGGTAATGCAGCAAGAAATTAATCAACACCCGTGCTTTCAGAAAAGATTCAGTGCGAAAACTGTTAAATAAGTAACTAGGTATATGAACTCTTCATCCCAAGTTTGAAAAGCTTCCTACTGAAAAAAATGAAATCTAAGTAAACGCTATGGTTTCTAGTGATGAGCATCAGCAATTGCGTTTAAATCTATTTAGCGTTGTATCCTTGTTCTAAAAGTGATACCTGGTTTATGACAGTCAGCTGAAACCTTGTCTTTTTTGTGAACAAGCTGGTTTTCAAATTGAACACTTTCTTCTCTTATACCGGACAAGGGCAAGTCTTTGCAATTCTTTTTGTTCGCATCTTTAGAGTTATGAGACGAAAGCTGTTTTTTACTGGCATTAGCAGACCTCGGACTTCTGGTCGTATTCTGTTCACTTCCGTTTCTTTCGGAACCAGCAACAGTACTTCTTACTGACAAATCGATAGGACAGTTAGGACGACGCTTCTCTGGTGAGCACAGCTTAGGCGCAGGTATACGTTCCGTTGACTTGTCCTTGGGAAAAGTCTTTTGGTTGTCATCAGTTCTACTAAAAGTTTTACTTGGACTAACTGCATGAGAAACAGTCAGCTTGTGGTGTTCAGTGTTTTTTATCATCGATACGATTTGTTCGTCCTGAGGAGACATATTAAAGGCTTTTTCTCTTTGGGCAGATTTCCTCAAGATTTTAGTGTCACTACTTGAGGACTTGCGGGATTTTCCTGCTTCATGCGAAATTTCTTTCTGTTTTTTTATAGACTTAGTAGTATTAAACTTTTTCTTGGGCTTCTTATGAACGTTGGGCTGGTTTTGACTTACAGGAAACTCAAAAGGATCTTCAATAGCAGTCACTTCGTGTGGCAACGTTGTTGCTGAGGCACCTTCCACCAGCTTCTTATAAGTGACAGATGAAGCAGTGGAGGCCGAACGGGACTCATTACGTGCTGGGCATTTTGTTGACTTCGATGTCATGTTGTCAATAACATCCAATAAGTCTGGTGTTCCTGAACAAAACGTGGAAGATTCATCTTTTTGTCTGAAGAGAGTATTTCTGGTAATATCTGACTTGCGTGTTTTCCTGCGGTATTTCTTGTCATTAGAAACTTTGCCCTTTGTCTGCTTTGAACTTGTCTCAGATCTTTTCATTGAAGCAGACGCATTTGTGCCTTCAGAAAATCCCGAAGATAATCCCTCAGCTTCTGCACCTGCAAAAACAAAAGATAAATGTTGTACCTACTTCTCACAAATATTTTTGAAGCTGCTATAAATTATACCCAAGTCTTTCATCCAAACCATTAGTAATAAGCAAAACGCAGCAATCCAGGTTTTAAATGAAATTACGTTCAATGTTTCAAAAAACATAAGAAAATTTTTGAGGGCAAGACTGTATATCACAGGCACGTTACGAGAAATGTCTTGTCCATTCGACGGTCCGACCATCTGGTCAAAAAAGGATCGGTGACACATTTTTATAGGACCTTAGGTGACTTCATTGTTCTTCCGACATGCTGCATTTTTTTTAAATTCAGATACAATAAAAAATAAGGAACCAACGCAGATAGGCGTGCGTTGCTCTACATGTAATTTCAACGAGGTACAGATCTCTCGTAAACAATTGCGGGCTTTTGAAAAGATGGTGATTTAAGTCAATGCCATCTTTACGTAACAAAAAGCTTGCACAGTAAAATCACTGGTATCAGGGACAAACTATCCGTGCACATGGCACACGCTTTTCTTCGACACCTAGTTAACAGAATTTCAGGTTTAGCTAGCCTCCCTCGCTGTCTGAAACTGCTTGGTCATGGGATCATACTTTTCGCCCTAATGATTCTAGCAAGCCTCCTGATCATTTAATCGCACTTCACTCTCATCTTGTCCACAGTGATGAGGCGTTTGGTCGAACTCCCTAACGATCGCGATAATATTAAACCTTGCCACTTCGCAATAAAATCATCGTCGTCCTTCCACATAGCTGCAGCAGAATTCACCAAGTGAAGTTTATCTCCGCAAATGTGGGAAGAAGTGTCACTGCCAGTTGCGCATTAACCCCTCTAGTGCAGCGGTCCCCAAAGTCCGGCCGACGAAGGGTTCCAATCCGGCCCGCGAGCTTTCCTAGAGCTGTTTTGCACTTCAACAATTTCGTGTAAGTAAATAAATTGATATGAGATGTATTTACAACAAAAGTAAAATAATTTAACCAGCAAATGGAGAAAATTGATGGAAAGTACAAATATGTCTTCTACTTTTAACAAAATTGCTGGCTTAGCATGGGAAAACTATTGAAGNGAGTGTGAGATTTAAGACAAGAAAGTGCANTTCATATGGATTCTGAAGGGAAACAGCATGAGTTTTCTAACGCTCAGTGGCTTTCAAAACTTGTTTTCTTNGTGGATATAACAGAAAAATTTACTATTTGAATGTGTCACTGCAAGCAGTGTCGCGGAGTCAGTTACCCCGTTCACACTGCACTGTTTATCGGATTCGCGTTGGATTGAGAATCCCACAAATCGTGAAGCACGACCGTTAGTATCTCACCGAGTTGCTTGAGCGCGCATTTTTTTAACCATATCCGATTCAGCGAATCAAACTAGCAGAGGTATGGTGGGAATCCGATAATCAGCGATTCGAGCGGAAAAGAGGTTGGTTTGTATTAAGTCTCGGGCAACATTTTCTGTACCTGTTTGATGCTAAAACCACTACCGTGCAACAGATTAGCCTATTCAAGCTAAGCTGTAGCAAGAATGACGGGTTAATTTATTTAATAGTTTTGTCTGTAGGCTAACTACACCTAGTTAGGGAAACAATCAGGAAAATTAGATTGGTTAAGTAAACTGAAAGATTATTCGGTAGGTTACATGTCATCAGCTATTGGGCTGAAGGACTATTACCCCAATACTGATTAATATGCCTTCATTACACCTTGGTATAGTGATTCAACCTCTGTGCAAAATATGTAATATTGGAAGTGGATTGGATGACTTCAATATACACTTTGAACTTTGTATCCCAATTATGTGGCTATGATTTCCTCAGTTCATAATACAACTTATGGAGAAGCATAAAATGTGTCATAAACGTTTACGAAATAGATTACAGTTGCAATTTGGTGAATTACAGTAGCCTACCTACTGTTCATAGATTACGACTTACAAAGTGCTGTGAATCCTCATATTTGACACCCTGTTGTGTTGTACTGCAGAGAATAAACTGGATTATGATCCTGACTGCAATCAACAAAGTGGCTTTGCAATGTAAAAACAAACTCCCATTTCCTGCCCTGTAGAAGCTGTTCAAATTCTAAAGTCACTTGAAGAGTACAATTACGATGCGACGCGGTTTTCATTAGCTAATCGGCCAGCAGCTCTCTACGATTTTGTCTGCTGGCTATTATTTTTCGGACTACACTAAATAAAATAACGTCTCGGCGATTCCAATTACACCTACGAAAAACAACTTTCTGTTGTGGAATCAGCTTTCACCTTTTCGTTTTCACCGATTTCCCAGCTTTCGCAATATCATAGGCCAAGCGCACGAAGTAAATCTTCGAGTTACTTGCAGTGTAAAAACGCCCCAACATAGAGTTCGCAAGTGCGTTCACGAAGGTAAGCCAAGGGCGACGAATCGCTCACGCGTCAATCCGATAACAGTGCAGTGAAAAGTGGGTAAGTGTCGCAGGGAGTCGGGGGTTTTGGGTGGAGTCGGTTTCTAAGAACACTAGAAGTCGGATTTTTTCATCCAACTCCGAAAGTCCAATTGAATCATTTATTTCATCGCACTCCTAAGTTAGGAATCCTAACTCGTGCTTGTTGAAATGGTACTTCTTTTGAAATTTTTAACGAAACAGAGAATTCTTGCTGTGCATCACGATTTCCATTGATTGGTAATTGCTACAAAATTGTTGACAGCCAAACTTTATTTACGTAATGTTAAAAAATCGGTGTCGGGAAATTTTGGAAGCTAGGAGTCGGGGTTGGAGACGAATTCCCTTCGACTCCGCAACCCTGCCAAGGAAAGGAAAAACTCATTCAAAATCTTTTTGGTGACATTAAAGCGTTTGAAGCAAAGCTAAAATTTTGGCAAAGGCAGTTACGCCAACATGTGTTTTACCTTTTTCCGTGTTTGCAAAGTGCACTTGGAGATGGTGAAAGTGACATACTGATGCTGAATATGCTGATGAAATTGTAAAGTTGCAACGCGAATTTCATCGCCGATTTCAGGATTTTCGTAATTTGGAAAGTGGCATAAAAATGTTTTTCAAACCCTTTGAAATTGATGTTGAATCAGTGTCAATTTATGTTCAAATGGAACAATGTTTCTTAATCGTGGGGGCACGCCTCTCAGGGGGAATCAATAAATTTCCAGGGGGCATGAGCCCTTACGCGCTTGAGAACATGGAAATTTTGATGAATAAATTTACCAATGAATACATTTGCTTTTACAGCTTATTTAAACTCAGTGGTGCTTCAAACAAAGGACAATTACTTAAGGGAGGCGTGGTAGAGAAAAGGTTAACAACCACTGCAACGGAATTTATTGAATTGCAGAATGACTTGGATCTGAATACAAAATTTCTTTCAAAACCGCATCTGTAGCTTTACAAAGAGTGTCTCCGAAGAATTCAAAACGTGCTCAAAATTGATTTGGGTGCTTGGAAGTATTTATCTTTGCAAACAATTCATTTTTAAGATTACATATTGTAAATCCAAGTGTCGAAACAGAATTTCAGATGCACATCTGACATGTGCACGACACTCCTTATTGCAGCATTAAGCATGGAACCAAATACTACAACTGTTATGCAACAAAAGAATCAGTTTCATAAGTCACATTGCAAACATGCATCTGAGCAAATAAAATGAATAACAATACCGGTATACAAACGTGAGTGATGGTGCGCGTGTTTTTTTTTTATTTTTTGTCAATACACAAAGTAATCCGGCCCGCAGACACTGATAAGATCGGGAATTTGACCCAGCATCCAAAACGTTTTGGGACCGCTGCTCTAGTGCATTAAAAGCCAACTTTGGCATCAAGACACATTGGATAAGTTTCAAGCTTTCAATCAAGTTTTGTGAATTGTTGTAACTGCGAATTGGTACATATCATTTCAATTAACTTGCAAGGACTGTGCGAAATCCTGAAACTAACTACGTAAACGCAACAATGGTTGAAGTTTTCTCACAAATGTAATATTTGCTTTTAGTTGCTAATTTGCCGTCATTTTTACATTTCCGAAAATAAGTAAAACAAAGAAACGACAAAATCTTGAACATGAGGCGCACAGCTATTACCCGGATACCAGTCGGACACCAGGAGTTCGCTTTTTTATATGAACTTCGAAGATGTTTGTATTCCCCGCAGACGTCCGTTCAACACTCTAGAATCTCTTCATTTTTTAATACTATTAACCAATGAAATCACCAGGATTATCATATTCTGCCTATTGTGGTTTGGCAACTTCTATTTCATCACTGATTGTTGTATCAAGTATCAGCATGATTACCATATGGAGGCTTAATCAATTACGGTAATACATAGCAAAAATTAGATACAATGCACCTGCTAATTCTTTTTTTGATGCTTCATTCACTTTATCAAGAGCTTGAACCAGATCATGTATATTAGTAGCTCGCTTTATTTTCCTGCAACACCAAACAAACTTTGACTGATTGGTAAATACCATTAATACGGTGAATGTATGAATCAGCACTGCCTACAGTACAGGCCATACAATAATTTTCATTGGTGACCACATTGTGTTTTATAAAAATGCACAGTAAGCGTTTCTACATTTATCACTCCAAAATATCATCAATGTTGAAAGCAACAGCTGATAGTTCCAAAACGAACGGTATATATAAATGGACACAATTATAGTACTGTCTTTTCAAAATCCAAATGGCAAAACAAGTTCGTTTAGAAATTGGTGCAAGCAGTTTTCATGTTTTTTCATCTGACATTAGTTATTTGCTTACAGATTAAGCATGAAATTACATTACTTTCAAAAAATCATACAAAAACATTCCCAAATTCAAATCATTTAGAAAAGCATGACATTGATGGCTTAAGATAAAAATTTATGGGAAATCTTAATTTCCAGGTGGTCACCACCCCATGCAAAGCTACTAAAAATCTCACAAATAACAGTTTTTAACTTCTTTGTCCCTCAATGCTCTGGAGTACGATGTCTTTTGCAAGACTAGAGTAGGATTGAATAAACAGAAAAGCACTGACATATTTTAAGAATGTAATGCCCTGTGCAGTAAAAACAGTAAATAAGAACGAAAGGAACTGTTTCAATAAAGTAAAAAAATTACTTGTTTGTAGTAATAAACAAAACCGCTAGTACTGGAGAACTCATTACCGTTTTGTGTTACTTACATGGTTAAGGAAACCAGTCGCATTTAGAAACATACTCACTGAAGCATAATTTTAATTCAATCAAAATTCTGAGTCACAAAAAAAGTAAAGCGACATCAAGCCTGCGTACCAAGAACTTCTGATGCAAACTGCAGCAATTACACATAACTTTTAGCTGGCATTGAAAGCGATGCTGTCAAACGAAACCACACAATTTCCTCAGCCAAACTAACAATATACAACATACCGCTTTGATATGGAAGTCTTGCAAAGTGGACATGGAATAGTGTTTTTTTGTTTCATTGCTGACTGAATACATCTTGAGCAAAAATAGTGTCTACATCTGGAAGCACAGTGCATATATTAGATATGAATTACTCAACTTCATCCAACTTAAGACACAATCCATTGCAAGATAACAGCAAATAATTGTTTTACACCAGTTTAAATATTTCTGGACAATAGACTTTTTAACCTGAACATCTAGCAGAAAGGACAAAGTGACACCACCATTAACAAAATGGTTAGGGTGATTATTAGTCACCATGAGGCATAGGCTACTAGTCACTTCAATATCCAAAAATTATTTTTCAGTGAAAACAAATTTAAAGATTTAGATGTGCACATAATTTTCCTTAAAGAAGCATTTATATAATTCAATGAGCAGAAGTGGCAAAACTATGGACAATGGGTTTATAATTTGTGCAAATGGACACATCACAAAAAAGTCTTGCTAAATCCAAACCGCTTGGCAATGATACAGGGTGGTGCAAAAAGATGTACATTTTGTATTTTGTAATTGAAAAGAATACTGTGCAATTTTTTGTCACAGTGCTCAACACAAGCTCCCGAGTGCTGAATCACTCTGGATACTTGCACATTGAAGTTTGTAATGACACTGTCCAACATCTCATGAGAAATTCTCCTGATCTCCATTCCAATGTTACTCCTGAGCACATCAATAGTTTAGGGATTGTTAGCATAGAACCTGTCTTTTAGGTGTCCCCACAGAAAATAATCCAAAGGGGTTAGGTCTAGAGCAGTGCTCTTCAACAGGGGTTCCACAAAACATGCAGTGGGGTTCCGTGAGTTTTAAGGGTTCCATGAGCGTTCCTCGTTTTTTTATGGAAAATGATTTTTGCTTCAGCTTGTTGGAGCGTCATTAGATCACCGTGCCGCATTCAGACTCTAAGTAGGCCAGTTAGTCGTATAGGAGGTTGAGTGTAGATAGCGGAAGAAGAAATATGGATAGTTGTTGCATCACTTCTTGTTCATTGTTGTGTAATTAAGAAGAACGATGTTGTTGCATCACAGTTAGGCCTATATGATGTTGCCGATGTAAAGTTCACAGTAGATTGATTAGAAAGTAGACTCAGCCTGAGTCTAGCAGAGAGTAGACTGAGTCACAGACTAGAGCTGTTGTTCAACCGTTGTACAGTTGTTTTTTTTGCATTTGCGATGCTTAAAATGTATTTATGTATTGTGGCAGTGTGTTTGTTTTAACAAAATTTTAGGGTGCCTCGAGTAGATAATATCAGGTTTTTTTTGTGTCCTAGTGGTGAGTACACGTTAGCAGCGTTTTTCTTTCGCATTGCTATATTGCAGGGGTGCCCAAACCTGCTGTATGTATGAGCCGCATATTGTAAAACCCAAGTTACAAAGAGCTGCAGCATAAAATCTAAAAACATGAATTTTTGCAAAGCTTCTGTGACATCATAATTCTTTTTGGAACGACTTGCAAAAGTATTAGTGTACAGCACACTAGCTACCACATTACCATTTTCACAATATTTCTACACTTTGCAATTGAAATAAAAAACAAAAATATATAATTTTTCGAAAAGCTCAAAGAGCTGCATGCAAAGGTTTGAAGAGCTGCACGTGGCTCGTGAGCCGCAGTTTGGCCACCCCTGCCATATTGTATCGCAACCAACAAACTTCTTCTTTGTGGGAATAAAGTAAAAACAGTGTAAAACCCAACTTTTTACTATTTAGTCAAGCCAGGTGAAGCAAAGTAGCATATTTTCTTATGTGAAGCGAAATAATAACAGCGAAGGTGGGGTCGGTAGTGAGCGCAATGAAGTTCAAATGTAAAAGACGCACCTACACTGAAGCGGACCAAATGTAATTCATTTGCCAAAGTTAGAAAATGGGACGACACATATTTGTGATTGGGTTCTTTTTGTCGGATGACCAAATTCTGAATGTAGCAGATAAATTCCAAAAATGCAAGAACAAGCATGTTATTAAATTTATTGCTTTTTAATTTCTGTAATAACTGTTCGTTTGTTGAAGTGTCTAATAAGGAAATAATTGATTTTCTTGCAAGTAATTATTTTTTGAATTTTTTTGTGTTTTTTAAATTTTTGTTGATGGGGTTCCACGAAAAACGCGAAAGTATATCAGGGTTCCATGACAACAAAAAGGTTGAAGAGCATTGGTCTACAGAATTGTGCAGGCCATGGGTGGTCTGTATGATGGGAGATGAGCATATCTCCAAAAAAGTAGTGTTGAGGTATTCAAGTGAAGCACTGGAGTGAAGCAATTCAGTGTTACTCCATCCTGCTGATAAATCACAGTATCCATGTCCACTCATCACTTCAGCCTCAGTGCCGGGTTGAATTTTCTCTCATTAGTCCAATATATTGCTCTGTGTTCACATTTACCAGATGTCCATCAGCATCATTGAACCATTATGACCTGGTATTGCCATTACAACTGAATGCATGCCACATGGTCTTTCTCCACACTAAATGGGTGATACTGATGCTCATGAGGCTGAGGTCAAAAGTGCATATTTCATTTGTTCACATGACCACTGGCTGGAAATTTGCCTCATCACTGAAAAAAATAAAATTCAAGAAATCAGAATGGTCTTCCATTCACAGACTGATGGTTTTCCTAAAGGTATGTCTATCAACCTTATTTGCATCGGTCTGAAGTTGTAAAATCTGTATTTTATATAGAAACAGGTGAAGATCCTAGTGTATTACACCCTTAACTGAACTTCTTAAAAATCTGTATTCTAGAACAAATGTCTTGTTGATTTCCTTGGAGACTGCTCTAAAAATTGTTCCATAGTCATCAGGGTTGCGGAGTTGGAGTCGTATTCTTAGCAACACTGAGAGTTAGAGTCACCGACTCTGACTCCGGATGTCAAATGGGATCATTTTGTGCATCACACTCCCATAGTCATGATATGATTTTCTGTCCTGACTGACCACTTGTGGCCAGCCACTGTGACCTTTAAATGTTATCCTGTACACTTTATGTCTCCCTGAATTTGTCTAGGAAGCACTTCATTGTGTCTGGTTGGAGTGTTTCTCCCTGGAAAGCCCTCTGAAATAGTTGTTGAGTTTGGACAACTGATTTCGTCCCAAAATAGGCCTCTATAATCTTAATCCTCTCCTGTACAGAATATCTTGCTGCTTGATCCATTGAAGCTGGGAAATAGAACTGTGGAGCTCTAATTATGATTTACCTGGAAAATAGAAACCTAGACTAATTTGACATGAATGAGAGCGATAATAAAAAGGTTACACTTTTTTAATCACCCTGTATCATTACCTTCAGCCAATCTGTGGATTTTTACTGAAACCATCATACTAGTTAAAAAAGGATGTTAAAGCTTCCACAATTGAGTGGGTGTGGGAGGGACCAAGTTTTGCTCACACCTATGCAAAGTAAAGCAGCATAAAAATGTCATTGAAACAATGAACTACTTTAAAGTTACTCACATAGTTTCTGATGGATCCTGTAACAATTGCAAACATATAGGGCACTCCAACAGCTTCTGTAGATTTTGGTGACACTGCACTACTGTAGACATTGTGCACATTTCCAGATCCTATGCTATCTTACTCATACTTGCTGTAAATTTTTCATACGCTTGACATTAGAATGTTGATAAACAATATAAAAAAATGTGATGATATTTACACACAAATTAAGAGACAATGATGAAAATGGCAACGCATATTTAATTGATGGTGCAAGAGTTGCAGGCTACCTGTGACAACACAACATAAAACCTGAAGGTGTAGCGATTGCCTGATGTCTGCCAGGGATAACAATAAATTTACACATGTACTGTAAAATTGACTTCAATGGCATACAATGTTTTGTCACCAAAACTGGGGCAATATAGTGCAAGCGTTTGCTAACAGACTTTGGGGTGTAGGATAGGGTTGATACACATCTTGAATTTCCCGGACATGTCCAAAAATGATTTTATAAAATGCTCTAATGTCCAGTATTTGGACAGTTTGTAAATTGTGTTTAACTTGAAACAATGTGTGTGTGCTATCAAGATGTAATCTTCATACGTTACTATTTGGCTGTTTCCAGTGTCTAAAACAATTTTGCGTGAATTAGCTGTTTTGTGGTAGATTAGCAGTTGTTAGGACATACTGAAAAATGCCGTATAGTGCTAGTTTGTTGTCAAGAAATGTAGATATTGTGACTGTCAGTAATTCTGCCTCTTCAGATATGGTAACCCTAGTCTAGGACAAGTAAAAGAAAAACAACACTAAGCATAAGCCTATTGAAGCTCTAGGTTTTTTGTAAGCTTGAGGAATGAGCCGACTAGGCTATACTTTCATCTTTTTCTGATGGTTCAAACATGCACATATCTGTATTCAAGTATATAACTACTTTAAAAAATTTGCTGATTTATTTGGTTATCTCCCTTGTGGAAAGTGTTTACTAACACATTCAGTGCCAAGGCACAATATATTCATATTTGAAATCAGTTGAAAACCAATAGTTTTCAGTTGCCTTACCAGCAGCATAGCTCCTCAGCTGATTGCGCTAAAGAGCTGTTCAAACCCTTAAAAGATTTGACAAGTCTTCTAGTATGCAATGAAAAAAATTCTTTGGTTTTGGGTTTCTGTTTTTTCATGATGTCATAAGTGAGGCAGATTTTTGGCCATTTTAGCTCATGTTACCTGGCCTAGGGCCAACCCACTAGACCAAAGTATTTCGCTGAAATTTTCATTGATTACCAGGCTAGAATCTGGGTCTTTTGAGCCCTTGATCGACTTTTTAGCATTTCTGGTTTGAAAGTTATGATCTTAACCCTTTCAGTCACACGAAAGCCCCAAATCTTACAGAGCTTTGCAATCCTAAAACTCGCCAGGCGATTGAGCTAGAGAGCTATCCAAACCATCCACGGATTCAGCAAGTCTTGTAGTCAAAATCAAGAAAAAACGTTTTTCATTTTCGGTGGGGGGATTTTTGGAGGTGACGTCATAAAGAAGGCATGTTTTGGAAATTTTGGCCACCTTTCGCCGGCCCTGGGCCCCAACCCATTGACCCACTCTTTTGGCTCAAAGTTTCGTTGAAAACTAGGCCAAAAAGCATGTCTATAGAGCCCTGGATTGACTTGCTAGCATATCTGTAGCCAAAATTATGGGTCAAAAACCTAGTTTTTGGCCTAATTCAAAACTTTTCAGAAAAGGCATAATTGCCCTTTGAGGAAAAACTTTGACCAGCCATAACTCAGCAGCAGATTGAGCTAGAGAGCTGTTCAAACCCTGTAATGACTAGTGGCGTTGTGTAGTTTAGAATAATTTTTTTTTTTTAATTTGGTTAGAGGGTTTTGGGCCAATGGGATCATGACAGGGGCATGTTTTTTGGTTAATTATATGACATCATCATGTGATCCCATGCGCCAATATTTTGGCTCGCAGTTATATTCTAGGGCAGAATATGCATTTTTAGAGCCCTTGATTGAGTTTCTAGCGTTTCTGGTTCAAACGTTAGGCCAAAAAACAGCTAATTGGTAAGGGGCTTTTCTCAATATTTTTGGGGGATTTCCCAAATTAATCTTAAGTTTTTTGGACCCTAATCTTGGAACCAGGAACGCTAAAATCCTGTTCGGACCCTTCAAAGTCTGGAATAGTAACCAAAAAACAGCTAAACTAAAAAAAAATGTTATGTCATTTAAATGGCTCCTGAGGGTCTTAAAGGGAGGGTGAGCAAAAATGCTGACGTCAGCAAAAAATAACATAAACATCCTATCATTATATAAGCTTAAAAAAAA
>JGI24158J21664_10000366_pt1 | contig 39387 bp, 24 predicted proteins | sample Ectturendosymbi3_FD_21664 | JGI IMG/M metagenome (IMG submission 21664) | reverse complement strand
TATAGATGCCACGATTACATTTAGTCGCAGATGTAATTAATCACTATGAAGAATTGATACAGAGCTAGCTAGTCAGGTCAATCAATGCGAACAATATTGGAAATCTTCTCTGCCTGCAACGTTTGGTTTCTGTCGTAAATTTTATTGCTGAGAGAGGACTAGCGTTTGGAGATGATGAAAACGTTGAATCGCCCAGAAAGTTTTTCCAAAATATTTTCAAAACTTTTTAAAAGCAAATATTAAAAAAAGAAGATACGATGCTTCAAGCGACTGGTTTTGCAACAGTTGCACAAATCGCTAATCATTGTCAAATGCCATGTTGCATCATAAAGTTTTGTTACAGTTGAGTTAACAAATATGACGTCACAAGATTACGTCATAAATATTAATGATATGCGGAAATACTAATGCTTCATCGATCATCCCCTACCTAAACATTTTGTATCTGCACATGGGGCCCCCCACCACCGCTGGGTCCCAGACCCCCACCATCTAAATCTGGCGCTGAAGCAACATAATTATATTTCATTACATACCATGCTGCATGACCAGGGTTTTTAAGATCAAATAAACAGTGTTTTTTATGTGAACGCTCTTCGACTTTCCTCCACCTCTGGATTAGTTCAAGTATAAAAATACGCAGCAAAATAAACGTCATCATTTAAAAGTGTATCGCTCAGTGTCTTCCGGCACTCCGGCCACTCCATTGTTTCCGATCAACACAGATGACGTCAAACAAAGCTCTGCGTTTACATCTTTGCCAGGTTTTCAGATTTTTGGGGCAAAATACATTTTTAGGGGGAAGACTTTTCTGGGCACAACGAAATTTAGGGGGTACAAAAAATTGGGGAGAGATATTGCCTCCCGTGGCCACGGGCCTGATTTATGCACCTACTCTGAACTGGCAACATTCACGTCTTTTAAAAAAATGTAAATTATGAAATAGAAGGCGGAACAAAAGAACCACAGTAATTTCATTGAGCTACGTAAGTTTAAGTGCATGATGGCAAATCACTGCATGTATACAACAGTGAGTCAGCACTTTTACATATATACAACAGTGAGTCAGCACGTTTTGCCTTTCGAGAATGTATCAAGAAATATCTGTCACACATGAACAAGAAATAACTTGGTATAGCATTTGACAGCAAACTCAACTGGGCCTCTCGCTAAGCAAACTAAAATCTACGGTATCAGAATTACGTGATATATTGCCAAACTGAAGACCCGTACTACTACATGTATGCAATCCATCACTTCCACTTTGAGGGAATTACTGGATTCATATTGAAGACTTCCAATTTTGTCTCACTCTCTCATCAAATCGCAAAATAAAGCAAATGAGCAAATCAAATCTTAAATAACAAACACAGCAAAATGTATGTTACCAAACATTTATTCGATATAAAAAAATTTTTGCAAGCTTTTATAACATAAGCTCTTTTGTGAAAACACTCTAGCATACATCCCAGCCAATTCCAAGATTATTTCATATCACTCAATGACACGTTTTCACCCAGCTATCTGCTTGCTGTATTAAAAATATTTCTTACTCGGATACAGTTCTTTCTAAGAGCTGTCCTTATTTACCTCCATAGGACCTGAATTAGTTTCGAAGTTATACTATCAAATCCGTATCTTGTCACGCGCAGATCGCACATATGGCTAAACACACGATTATGGTGGGGGCCCTCTTTGGTGGGGGGCCCTGGGCCCGGACTTCTTGCCCCTCCAAATCCGGCGCTGGCACAGGTTATTGGTCGTATGCAAAGCAATTTGAATGTAATGAGCATCGGTCAGCAACACCGAAACACTCCAATAATTCAATTCCTATTTTCCTTGAATCTTCTTTGCTTGTATTTACTTCCTTTCAAAACGTTTGCCTATTATTTTATCTGTGATACCTCTCCGGTTATTGCACATAGGTATGCTGGATATACACTGAATACTTTCAATTTATATTTGTGGTGTTTTCGCTTATGCTTGGTTGTGGCTTGGTTCATCTATTGAACAATGCCTGTTTCGTGTTGCTAAACATAAATTGATACAACCTGAAATGTGCGGTGTAACTTCGAAATCTCTCTTGAACCGGTCATTAACAGCCACGACAACAACTGGATTGCACCTACCGCTGAAAACCAGTTTCTTCGCTGAAGCAAATCTCTCGAGCTGGGAAACGCGCAGGCGGCTCATGTTGCTATTGGTCATGTGGATTCCAACAGCGGTTTTGGAAAAGTGGGATTGGAACAATGAAGCAGAGTTGTTTGTGCACGAAATTAATGGAAACGCAACGTCGTCCTGTAAAACTGTAAAAGAAAGATAGAAAACATCGATGTACCTGCTTATTTTTGCTTTTATGCATCCATAGCAAAGTGTTTTCCCCCTTGTGTCTCCCTCCAGACGAGGGCTTTTTAAACTGGTGTCCGTGAACCTCTTAAAGGTCCAGGAATGTTGAAGGGGGCCCGTAAACCAAATCCAATCCAGAAAATCCGCCAGTTTTTATCTGCCCATTTGGGTTATTTTTCAGCTTAATCGCTCCGCAACTGTAGTCTGACATAAACAATACTTTAATCAAGTTCCATACTGGCGTTAAAACATAAAAATAGTTAAAAACCGGCCAACGTTTCGATAGTTGATGCAAGTACTGTATCTTCGTCAGGGCGCACACAAAATACTGAGAGATTCGAGCACGGACGTCATAAAATTTTAGCGCTCTAGGCGGCAACGTACTGATAAGAACTCAGAAGGCGAGGAAAGTTGATTAAAAGATAAAACGTTAAAAACATCAATACTAAAAACCGAACAGTGGATAGCAGGACAATTCTAAGTATATATATAACTATTGCAGTATCACTAGCGTACGGAGGGGTGGCCACTGTGCTATGGCCCCCCTCAGACCGTAAAAATAAAAAAATGTATGAACAGTATTCGGCAGTGGCGTAACTAAGGGGGAAAGGGCCTCAATTTAAAATAAACTGACTTTGTTTTCTGGTCACTGATATACGCACTACGCAAATTTATTCATGACTACTGTACGTTTCCTCTGCTTGATTTTCGTTTTACGATTTCATTCTTTCACTAAAAAAATTTCTTCACACGTGGCTGTTTAAGTAACTTAACACAGGTAACAATGAACACCAGAAAAAAGCTTCGGCTGGCGTGAGATTTGAGCCAGCAAAGTTCAATGAGCGTCTTCGATAAGCGATACATGTGTAAAAGTTATAACATCCAAGCACGCCTATAGGTTTATTTCATGAGCATCAGACAACAAAAGTTCAGTTTTCTGTCTTACCGGCTAATAAGTCTCGTAAAAGCATTATACTAAAACTTTCTTCCAGAATGCACAAAAATGCGTATTTTCAGGTGTAATTTTGCAAAATTTTCCCGAGGACATGCCCCCGGACCTCCTAGAATGGTCGTGCCTTCGGCACTTCCCCTAAAGTTGATTTGTGACGTCACATGATTGTGACAAAATTTTGCCCCCCCCTCGGATATTTTCTGCGTACGCCACTGTGCAGTATGAACCGGCAGATATGCAGATATAGGGGAGCAGATCCGATCTTCTTTAATTCATTATGTTTTCATCGCTATTTATGTAAAAAGATTCAATAAACCGGCCTGGGTAATAGTTTGTTTCAAAGTCCAAAACTTTTGCATTTTGCCAGTCCATTCTATGATCTAAATCGAACGTGTGTTGGGTTAGGACACTTTTGACAAAACGTTTGTTTTTCTTATTCACCCTGACGAAGATAATTGTACTAACTATCGAAACGTTGGCTATTTTTTAAAATGCTTTTATGTTTTACCGCCAGTAGATCCTGATTAAAAAACTTGTCAATTCAATGAAAGCAGTCTTCTCATTTTCCAGATTAAATCTGAACACAATTGTTCAGAAAAAAAACGCCAGACAGATCCACGTTATTAGGAAGATGCTTTAAAAACAAGGGGCAATGAATCTTTAAATGGTGAGGCTCGGTTGTTGTTTTCCCCCCTATTGAAATTTCTGACTGTGCACCTGGTCCGCAGCGACAAAACGTTTGCGAACCACTGCTCCAGACGATTTTCATCATTGCTTTTATGTCAATAGAGTTAAACCTACTTTACGCTTGCAAACTTGTGACTATGATGCACCTAAAAATCAGTGCGATGAATACAGGATGCTCCATAAAAGACACTCCCACTTTACCAAATTTTGGAACAAAACAGGAAAATAATATGCAGCATTGTTTTTGACTGTTCACCAGCGACCGTGACAGAAAATATTTTGATAAAACGTACTCAAGAATACCTGAGGTATTTGGAACTTACTGCGGTGTTGAGGAAGATAATCCTTCTCTTCTTTGTAGCAGCCACAGCCTGTCGCACAGAAGTCACTTTGAAACTGAACTGCTGTCGACAACCATTCGCTTCCATTTGTCGTTGCTGTGAAGTTTTGTCGTTCGATTGTTGGAGATTCTAATAACAATAACAGTGAACCAGAAATCTACAACAGAACCTTTGGAGCAAACTGGGTTTGCAAACTGCTGCGGGAAGCGTCGCTATCACGCCGTGCGTGGCCTCCTATCCATGCGGTTGAGCGTGACCAACGACATCAAACAGCTTTTCCATATTGATAACACTCAGGGGCGTATACTCCGGGTGTGTGGAGCACATCCTGTGAAATTGAACATGACGTGACATTTTCCAGGTCGTGCGATCAAGGTAAAATAAAAAAAAGCAATGAAGATAAACATGTACTTTCTAGCCCGAACGTGTGCGCCATATGTATGTTCCCGACTGCCCTCGTATTCGAATAGGCATTTGTGCAAACTGTTTTGCAGTTATGACCTGCGCTGTTCCAGTGCTGAGTGAATTTTGCTCCCCTGTTGTTTCTCTCTGACAAACCAGGGTGTGCGACTTTCCACTATTACAGGTGCACGCCTGCAGGGCTCGAAAACTCGTATTCGACAAGACATTCGCGCAGAGCCGCAGATTATTTCTGCAGTTGTGACCTGCACTGTTCCAGGCTGAGTTGTTTTACTCCCTTGTTGCTTCGATCATTAAGGCGACAATCGCTGAGTTGAGACTGTTTTTGCAGTTGTAAACTGCAGGGCTGCGTGTGCTTTACTCCTTGTTTTTTAACGCGCAGTCTTGTATTTTTGCAGTTATAATTGCTTAGTCGTAGCGATGAGTGTATTTTGCACCTGCATTTTAAGTTGAAGCGCTAAAAGTCAATACAGTGACATGTTAAGTTATACAACAATGAGTAAGGAGAGCGCGTGTACAGTGGCGATTCTCGAATGAAAAAACTGGGGAGGGGGCACTGCGAGGCCAAGGAAAAAAGTAGGGGGGACAACATAAATGTCTCTCCTGCATGGTGATTCTCTGTTGTAATAAAGATTGATTTGCTATGATTAACCCTATCAAACCCAACATATAGGCTTGTGAACATCGTCGGATACCGTCGCCAGAAAGTCTTCAAGTTCTTTAAAATTTTGCTGGCTGAAAGTTACCTGCTGTATATGTCAATCAAACGAACTTGAACGTGAAATTAAGCACAAAACTGGGGGGGCCAAGCAGGGGACCAGCCAAAAATCTGGGGGGGGCATGGCCCACCAAGGCCCCCCTTAGAATCGCCCCTGCGCGTGTATAATGATATGCATTGTGTCAAAAAAATTCCCCAAAACGTTGGATCTGAAACGTGAATTTGACGTCGCAGTGTGACGTCACAAACAGCACACACCCAGTAACAATGGCCACCATACGCCACTGATAACACTTGCAGCACGGAAAGAATCAACCAGAGTTCCTTTGGCAACCCATTTTAATGCTTAAAAAGTGGACTTAGATTTTGCGACTGCTTTTACTCCCCATTGCGTCTTACTGCGGTTTGTGACGAGACGAAAAATGGATTTGAGCAAATGGTGAGCACATTCTAGCTCAAGCAGAGTTTTGCTGTTTAGCCTACTATTCGATTTGTTAAACTGCAAAAAATTGAAGAATAACTTGTGCATCCGGCCGCTTCTGTCGCAAAAGCTGCTGAATTGGATAATTAAGGCGTTCATTTTCCTTTCTAACACATTTCCATTTTTTGGGAAATTTCACAAGCTACACAAATGACATATAGCATGGCGTCTTAACGTGGAAAGTGGTTAGGTTGGGGTTGTTCACGTCGTTTCAGGTGCAAATGCATGTTGCAAAGAGAAACAATAAAGCAGGAGTGTCCAAACATTTTACATGCAGGGGCAGATTTGGTCACGTGAAAGATTTGAACATGCGAACCCATGGGCCAGAATTTCCTCCCGACATTTTTCAAGGTCAGCACAATCCGGGAATTTCACTAAGGGTTTAGGGCAGAAACCCAGCACTCCTGCGCAACTGTGTTGATCATCCAGCAGACCGCAACCTCTTTAAAAATGTAACCTTAATAAATCCCCAATAATTTGGCCATCAACTCTAAACCATGATAGAAAATCATGAAAGTGTCGAGGTGTGCCCGACGAGACAACTTGTTTAGCGTTTTTTTCGGTGCCCCAGCGCTTCATCTTTGATTTACATGCAATTGTCTAATGCTTGCGCCAATAAACTCAACTCTCTCCTTTGCGCAACGGGCACAACACAATCTGAAACCAAAGGCATAGGCATGGCCGTGCGCAGAAATTTTTCCAGGGGGCAACGTCGACATTTTGCTTATCGTTTCAGGTTGCTTGCGATGCAGTGCAAATGGACGGTAACAAAACGCTTTACCCTTTCTTCACCACAAAGAAAAAGCCCCATGTTACGGTAACAGTCACAAAAATGCACTTCGTTGGCAGCAATCGCCAGGTATATTATGATAAATTACACAATGGGCTGACTTCAGATTTTCAAAGCGGGACACTTATTTTCAAAAAAGCATTGCTGTGGCCTTTAATGAAACCACAAATTATGACTGTATTTTACCTAGCAAGACTTGTCAGCGTCATTTCGAAAGAAGAGGTGCAAACGTCTGGAAACCCACTCAGAAACAGAGACGCCGGAGAGCGGGGTCATGACGGGGGCATTGCCTCTGTCCTATCAAACCCGGGCAACGGGGGCGAAGGTGCCTTTTCATAAAAGTATCATGGTAATTTCATGGTTTATCAAGATCGACTTGACACAAATTAACTGCAGCTATTCACGCATCCAGAAAATTCAGAATGTTTTCTATAACTTTTTTAAAAATAACTTTTGAGGTCGACACTGCTGCTGAAAAAAGATCAAAGCATATTTGTAACGATTTTTTGTTTTGTATAAGTTTCCGTTGTCCTCCACTGCCCCCCTGCCCCCATCGTTGCTCCGGCGTCACTGCTCAGAAATTAGAAGTAAACCTCAGCGATTATGACGTACTCTTACAAGCCGGCACAGACGCATTCTAACAAGTCGCGCAGTTTCATACTGTGTGGAAAGAAGCCTGCGTAAGTGTAGCTTGATCAGGCTATTCACTCCGGCACACTGATCACACTCACAGTCTCACACTAACAATGGATTTTTTAAACTTGTGGAAGCATTGCACCGATTCACTCATATTTCTTTTCAAGCAGTATAAAACTACGTGGCGTACTGCTATCAGCACTCAGCAGTCACTGTGTTGCTGTACTGCCTGCCAAAATGTCTGCGTGCAACAGTCACATCACATGTGGCAAAACCAGTGCTGCCACAACAGGCTTCTCTGCACAAATCACTAGATCCACAGAAAAAATTCACTAGATCTGAAAAACATTCACTAGATTTAATATTTTTACGTCGAAGTTCGTAGTTTTGCTTGAAATTATTTAGTTAGTTACTTTATCGCCCAAAATCCTTTACACCATTTGCAAGCTTGTTAAAATAAATCATACTGAAGTCAAGAAAATCTCATACCAACGATCATCATTCTTTTTTCAAGAGCTGAAAACGACACCACTCAGGGAGTGGGCCTGTTTTAGACCAATCAACCTAACATTAATTTATTTCTTCTGCAGCGTTCCTGCAACGAAAGTAAAATACCGGCATGGCCGACATTGCAGCAGTAAACACCGTGGAAGAGAAAACGATCAGAAACTGAAATGAGAAACTCTTGTTCACTCTGTTGGTGCAAATCTTCAAACAACGATTCACGCAATCATTGTTTATGGATTGAAAAGGGCTGAAAAGTTAGGAAAAAGACAACCGATTTTGTTCCAACACCTACTTTGCAAAAAATCACTAGATTGCAATGAAAACTCACTTGATCACTAGGTCAGCCTAAAAATCACTAGATCTAGTGAAAAATCACTAGGCGTGGAACCAGTGGGCAAAACGCCTGCTACCGTAGCTTGAAGCGAACCTTTGAAGACTTGTTGCCATGTTATTATTACGCAATAAAGAACAACAGAAGAAAGATCCGCTTGCAAGTTTCGTAATCTACCTCTGCAGGCAAGGGAGCGGACATGAGTGAATTGCAAGCTCATCACTGCATGACACCAAAACAGTGAACCTGGCTCTTGTGCAGTGTGAGTGCCATACTGCCAAATAAGCTGTCACTGCAAGATTTAAATTAATTAATTGGAATTAAGCTGCTGGCTTCAGATTTTCTAGAAATTTTTGGTTCTTAGTCCCAATTTCCAGGGGGTCAAAATGTCAATTCTGTCCAGCCCTCGAGCACGCCCATGGCCGTGGGTCAGGTGAAGTGTGCTCGCGAGCCGCACTTTGGGCAACACTGCTAACGGATCGTTTTTGAGGAAGCACTAGCACTATAGACTATAGTAGAACAAATCTGATCCAAGGAAAGGGATGTTTTGCAGTTTCAGCACCAGCTTCAAATTAACTCATATTTTCGTGGTTATGCCTTTAACTGCACAAACTATCCCTGTATTAAAAGAGAGTACTATTGTTAACGCATAAAAACATGGTTGTTTTGAAAAGCAACATCATTCATACATTGGTTGCATTTTGCTTTTGTACTGCCTCTATAGTGCAAAGTTGACTTCTGTGTGTAACACGTTGTTGTCAACTCTGTGCAGGGGTTTGCAGTCGTGGCACTTGGACCCGGCTAACTCTGCTTCGTATCATTAAAGAACCGACAGCGTTAAGTATCAAGATGTGTTGCTTNTATGTTCTGNTTTTCCGTGCAAAGATAATAATTGTCGCTAACATCTTTTTGTTCCTCAAAATTGTTTGAAACTCAATCTTCACCTGTCTGTGAAGGACAAATGAAGTCTTGCGCCAACCACTGACCCAAGCTGGAGAGCAGATTTCCTGTCGTGCACCTCAGCTGGACAGACGGATAAGTGCTCTGCTTCGACATCTTGAAAATAAAATGCTTAAGCTCTATTTTCCAGGTGAAACGAAGGCACGAGCAGCGGAAAAACTTTGGGCTAGGACTGAAAAAAAACAGCTGTTATAATGACAAGACACTTTACATTTGCAAAATTGCACACTTTTTGTTTTCAGGAGATAAACTGTTTGAAAGAAGTGCAACTGTTTGACTGCAAAGATGTGTTAAACTCAGAAGTTATACAAACGACGTAATTACGTTATTAAAAGACAAACGCAAAAAATCTTTCCGGAATTTTACGTACGGTTTCCATCCAAGTCTGTAACCACTGCAAACGGCAGTCACATTGTATGGGATTTTCCCACAGCTCTACAGTGAAACTATCGGCCACTAAAGGATCGAAGACTCCAGCAGGCAAACTTGAAATAAGATTTCCACTCAAGTCGATAAATTCCAAGCTTGATGTTCCTGCACAAAACAAACAAAAACACCTGAAACATTAAAACATTCGGCTGTGAAGCAAATAAATATACTAAAAGATGAAAGTAAAACTAAAACTGTGTGATTTTGAAAAAAGTTTTATCATAGCCGCTTCTTGTCCCAAGTGAAGCCGTCACGACAGGTCTGCGAGCGCCTACTTCCGCTTGACAAAAGTCATTCGGCTACGTGTGTAGCGAATGCTGCAAACCAGAGGTGATCGAAGTCACTTTTTTGACTACTGCTCCTGTTCCAAAAAAAGTGATAGCAATTTGTTTTTCTGCCAAGCTGTTAGCAAGTTATTTTCTGGAATGCATGAACTGTAGACTAAACCTTAACCCTAAACCCTAACCTGTAGGCTAAAGCCAAAACCAGTGTTCTTAATCTTTTTACATATCTTACCCTTTTATCGAACAAGATTACCAGATTTTCCTCCAATAAACTCAGTGGTGCTCATTTATTGAAAACATGAAATTAACAAACTGCTACAGTTTAGAATCATTTATAATAATTTACACTGGTTGCAATTTATGATTCAGTCAATTACCCCCTTGGAAGATGAAATTTAACCCCGAGTGTAAATTTACCCCAGGTTAAGAACCGCTGGCCTAAACCCTTAACCCTAATCATTAACCTAATCCTGAAACCCTAACCCTTAACATTAATCGTAAAACCCGAGCCCTGAACCCTAATCTTAATACCCAAACCCTAATTCTACACCCTAACCCTTTGTCTCTTTGCGTGTCGTACTTCTAACATGACTACGTCAGTCAATCGTGTTCGGCTAAAGGAAAAATAGCCCCAGCACGGCTTTTGACGCGTAAGGCAAGATAGGCACAGCGTTTGACTTATTAGCCTGCACAAATGAAGCCCCATACGCTGCTTCACACCACCTTATTCGCATAATTAAATTATCTCCCGTATATTGTAAACTTGAAAGATCATAATGGCATGTTTAGGAATAGCCTGAAGTAAACTGTTTTTCTGCTGGCTTGACTGAAACTGCACTGCTGTTCTTGTTGCATTTTAAAGATACATACAACACTGTTGTCTTGTACATTTTACTAAAAGTAACAAATTGTGAATACTGCTTAAAACAAGATACAGCGCGGACGTAAAACTTCTAGGAACTGACGTATCCACAAAATCAAACAAACAAATTCCTGTGATACAGCAGTCGAGCATTGGCTATGCGCCAGTCAGAACAGAGCCCGCCAGTCTGCTACCCTCCCTCATGCTCAGTAGCCTGCCATAAATCGTTCACTGTCCAAGTTAACCAAAAGAATAGACTTATTATATCAATCTAACAATTAGCCTGTCACAGAAAATTTAAATTTAATAAAAACTATAATCCGGCTGCTGTAAAAACTGAAAATTTCACTCCTGCTCCGGGTTCAATTTTTATTCGAAATTCCGACGCCGGGTCCGTCTCCGGCAAAAATCGTAGACTCCGACCGGAGCCCACTCCGGCTCCGTGATCACCTCTGCTGCCAACGTCTCCGCCAGTGACGTAAGCGCCAATCCATTAACGCCAAGCATGGGGTTTGGAAAGATCGCCAGAACCGCTTTTTAAGCCTTCGATGTGACTCGAGCGGGTAGGGAGTTTGATGTAACACCAGTGTGTCATTTTGTCTGTTATTGTTGAACGAATTGATTCATGAGGTAAAATTTCAAACGAGTCTTTCGGCGAACTGTAAGAAACGTTTGCGTTCTTGATATGATTGTGCAAAAATGATTGAATAGATAGAGGATCATTCACAGCAGCCATGCAAAAATCGAAGGTGATTCAAAGGCAATGTGAAAAAACGTAATTGCGGTCCAGGAGAATCTTTCCATACAAACACAGAATGCAATCTTTCCTTTAGGGCCGCTTCCTCTGTCCAGAAGCAGAATGGCATTAGGAATACTACTGGCTGCTTTGGTGTTAAACTTGACCCATAGAGGACCTGTATCCGCTCGTTACCGTTTGTTTAAATATCCCTCTGCATTATATAGTAATATTTTGTGGTTTTTCCCTGGGATACTTTTGCGTTAAATTCAAACGTCCTTTTGCATTCCATTTGGGAAAACGTAGAACTCTTAACATGCTAATGCCAACGGTTTGCTCATCCGATCAAGTCAATGTACGTTTTCAGCGTTTTTGGATTATGTTTGAAGCAAAAAAAGGGCGGCCTGTGATTTTCAGTGATCACTTGTTCTCTCTCAATTAATTCTAAGGTTAATCTTAGTTAATTCATAAAAATGAATAACTTCATAAAAAAACAAATACATAGCTTTCAAGCAGACAACCTTNAAAGGCTTGTCGTTGAATGACAGAAATCTTGTTATGGGAAAGAATCAAAATTGTCAGTTCAAGTGCTTTCCTGAATGCTCTCTCCGGTACCTCTGTAAGTAGGTTGTTAGACATGTCCAGAAAATTTAAATCTGCCAAGGAGCAAACATATTTTTAGAGAAGGTCTGAAACGGGAGACAACAGTAAAACTGAAGCCTACATTTTGCTTTCCTAATACCATATGGTATGTTCGAAAGGTTTACATCACGAAGACTGAATCGTTTCAGATTAACCGCCTTTCCCAACCACGCAACATTGATGCTGTTCAGCGAGGTGTGTGCCAACGAAAGAACCTGCACAAAATAAAACAAATGTCTTCAAAAATGATGTTGATAGCATAACAGCACATTTGTCCCATGAATTCGACATGGGCACTGCATTATCAGTCTCTTGGCAACATGGACAGGAAGTAAACTTAAAAATGCAATGGCATCGAAAGAACATGCAACACAAATAAGAATACAAACGTTATCAACAAGTGTACAAAACAGTATGAACAGGTTAGATTGACTGTAAAACGTTTCGGTGAAAACTGTTCGAGCAGCCAATTGCTTACTACGTTTGAGGAGATGTAGGTGCTTTAAGAAGAAATGCATTTTCTCACTGTGGTGAAGGAACAATCACATGACTAAACCTTGTCTGCTGATATGCATAAGGTCAGAAATGATTTACCAGAATATAGACAGATTGCAGCTGGTTAATTTCGTAAGGATAACTCTCTTGATAATACAGATACAAGTCACAAATTTCTTGTTACGTTTCTATCGAAGAATAAATCTCAGCTTGTGATTCAGGCCACCATTCGTTGTTGCTAAATGATGCGTTTTATGTTTTCCAAGTTTTGAAACCTTGATAAAGCAAATTGCGGACTTATTGTAACGTTGCGTGACGTGAGAAATTAGCCTCCTCACAAATTGCAGCAACATTCAATGTAGTTATTGGACTTCAAAGAGTTTGTTTTGTACAATATGCATTTGCTCAAAGCTGTACACTTGCAGGACATCCCATGAAGATTCAAACTTTATATGGTCTTAAACTTTGCTGCGGGTCGCTAACTTTGCATAATGACATATTTGACATAAACGTCCTCACACAAAAAGAACACAGTTCTTTGTCTGTTGGGATCACATGGCGTGCGGAGGGGTGGCTAACGGGCGGCGACCCCGAACGTCGTCCTGTTCGCAAGGTAGGGGGGCATCTAAAGAGTGAAATTGTAAGATAAAAATGCTGTATATAGATTATTTTACCTAGTGTAAGGCAACTGACACATGCTGTATGGATTTAATTTTTCGAAACTTGTTTGTCAACACTAGTTTTTACGTATCCAAATGCCAGTAATTCTCACATTCTTCAATACCAGGAACCTATACTCTGGGTGTGCGGTGCACACACAATCATACTGATAGATAGAACCGTTTCTTTTTCCAGATCAAGGAAAAGTCACATAAAAAGGAATGGAAGATAATTATGGACGTTTAATTGCTTTTCTGAGACATATTTCAGAACTGTCCTATTTCAACTTGCTTGGTTTAGCTGGCTTTTTGATGCATCACCAGTTTCCCGTTTTGTTTGTTGATGTGGCAACCCTGGGTGTGGGCTAATGGAGCCGCACAACTGTGCTTGCAATATGTGCATCATTTCGAGCTTCGTCATTACAGTAATTGGCAGTTCATGAGGATTGATCATAACGGCTCACACAAGCCCGTATCTGTTCTGTTTACCCAGTAGTTGTGCATATAACAGCGCCATAATAAAAAACGCAAGTTTTCTTACGTATTTTATGCGAATGCTCAATTCCGCGTAGTTTATCAAGTTTCAAACTGTAAGCCTGGGTGTCTGCCATTCCTGTTCTCAGTCGCATACTTCCTCTGCTCGACTGCTATTCGACGAGACATTCGCACAGCCTGATGTTATTGCAGTTGTGAGCTACCCTGTTGTAGCGTTGAGTGTGTTTTACTCCACTCTTACTGCGCAGCTTTATATTTTTGCAGTTATGAACATTTTCAGAATGTCTAGCCCCCTGCAGAAACATGAAGGCCCCCAATGGAAGACATTCTGGCGACGGTTCTTCCCAGGCTCTCAGACACGGGGAGCATTCGAGGGAAGTTACCCCCAAATCTTTATGCCCCCCAAATTTTGTCGTGCTCAGAAAATTTTGTCGTGCTCCCCTTTAAAAATATAACTTGCCCCCCCAAACCTTAAAACCTGGCTACGGGCTTGGTTCTGCCAAAACTGTGTCTGCAATTAGCATATTTTATTTTGAAGGCCATTCGGCCTCGAGATGTAGCATAACGTCGAAAACTTTTTTGTACAAATCACCATTAGGGGTGCCCCTGTAAGCATTTCGGGGGGGAAGATTTGGGCTGCTGCGGCGCTGCGAGTAAGGAGAGTGCGTGTAGAATAATATGCATGTTGCGTCAACAAACTTCGCCAAAATGTTGGTTTGCAAACTTGAATATGACGTCATATTGTGACGCCACAAACAGCGTATATCCAGTAACAATGACCACATACGCCACTGTTTAACACTAGAATTTGGTAGGGGGGCATCCAATCAAGCAGTCGCCCCGGGCATCACCAGATCTCTGCACGCCACTGGTTGGGATCACTGCGGAACACAGAATGCTGCAGTGAGTTGAAAAAGCGACATGTTTCCGTCATAGTCGTGTTATTCACCCTCAGTCTCGTCAACGCAAGAAACAGTAAACTGAGAAACTCAATGAGAAACGACGTAACAAAACGAATGTAGGGATGTTATGCAGAACAATGCTGCAAGGTCTTCATGTCGTCATTGTAATACTAGAAGCACTTAGTTTATTGCAAAGTCAGTTTGCGCTTTTGTTGGTGACATGATTCATCAACCAGACTTGATTCACTTCAACGACCAGCCTGATACACCGAGTGTAGTAGCATTAATAGGAATAATGTAACTTCTCATGAACAAGTATTATTGGCAATCATAACAACATCGCGGTCACCTGCAACACGAAACACTGCCAGCTCAAGCCATGCTGCTGCTACCTGTAAGGTTTTGGGGCATTAGAACCGTTAATATTTATTGCGAATATAATAATCAGACACAACCAAGTAAATAATTGCTAACGTTACTGGCGCACGTAGTACAACTAAGCCAGACCAACTGCGAAAATGGGGGCAAACAGTAGCTTACAAAGTGAGTGGGTGAGACAAAAGCCTCAGTCGCCTCCCGACATGCCCCACGTATTGTTGACAAATCTTGTCCAAACTTTTCCTACAAGGCTTCATTGCATATTTGGCGCCAGAGATGCGGTGCATCAACCGCAGTGTTTTCATAACAGGCAATGCTGAACGTGCATGCACGATCGCAGCATTTCGATGTTAGTGTCGGCAGACAAATGTTCCTTTTTAGATTTCCAAGTAATGTAGGAACAAAGCCACGCTGCTTAACTCTATCAAAACGCAAGGTCAATGTGCGGTTGCGCTGAACCACGCTGAGCATATCTTGAAAAAATTTGTTTCGTTATAAGACGTATTTTCGTGTCCCACTCAGCCTGCTCCTGTTTCAGACGGCTATGGTTTCGTCACAATGAAATAAACTAGCGTTCAAGTTCGACCCAGTTTGGTTTAGTTTTAATGAAAACTGGTCTATGTTCACCCAAAAGTAAGGCTACATTCGATTCGTTTTTTTCGAAGACTAGACAGGATTGACTGAGCCTTGTTGGGACCTTCAACCACTCTCTGTGATGCGTCAGTTGGGGAGGGTCTGCCTAAGTTGATGTTATGCCATTAAACCACGCGATTTACCGACAAACAGCTGGTGAGCAAATCAGCAGCACAAATCCATCTAAAACACGAAGTCCGGTTTTCCTAACAAGGTGTAAATGCTGCCACAGATGCACCGATGGAGTTGCATGATAAAATCCATTGAAAGATGTTTTTTTTTAATACATAGTAATAATTTTAACGAAGGTGTTTGTGTTTTCAGGACTGTTTATTCATCGAATATTCAGCACACTGATGCAATCATCAGCAAAACGATGTTTGAAGAAAAGACGAAACTAATTTTTTGCTCTATTGTTACAATTGTCTCACCCGCAGTTTAGGAAAGTGAAAAGAAATGTTTGTGTAGAATGAAGATATGTTCACGTCCTCAATGTGCAACTGCTCCAAGTTTGTAAAACTTTCCAGTTCCTGAACCGGCAAGGAAAGAATGGGCGATCCTCTGCAAGATTTAATAATCACTACGTATTCAAAAGGTACTTTAGTTCGTAATGTCAACAGCAGAGCATTAGCCAAGCATAAGCGCTATCACTCTTTTCTGTTTTAGCAAAAATGTAGTCGAACTCAAGACAATCACGAACCTTGGCACCAACCAGGGCCGGTGCCAGGAATTGCGGGGATCCCCATTCGATACATAAGTAAAAGTTCATATATGTTATTATTTTGTGTAGTATGTTGGTCTTTAACTAAAAAATAAATGCTTGATATACAAAAATTTTGAAACATTATGAAAACGTTCTTTAATTATGTTTTTAAAATACCAAGTATACTTAAAGACATAATGATTATGAACAGGTCTTTCAGATAGAGACTTCAGGCTTTTTTTTGCAATATCTCGGAAGATATTTTCAAAGTCAACGATTTTAACAAAACCATTTTCTATAGATAGCAATGTCAAATTGTGTAGTGTCTCTTGTGAAATTGTTGATCGTAAGTATGTTTTAATTAGTTTTGCAAAACTTTTTTCACTTAATGCAATTGTTTCAGGCATTGTTAAGTAAATCCTCAATGCAATAAAAACATTTGGAAATGTTGTAAATCAGTGGTTCTTAACCTTTTCTCTGTCCCGCCTCGCTCAAGCACTTTTACTTTCTTTCAAGCTCCCCTGACTTTAAATAGTAAATTGGAAGGAAGACTTTCCCGTTCAAGAACTTTTCAACTTGTAGAACGCGCAAAGGTTCACTCCCCCCTGGAAAATCATCAACGCTCCCTGGTAAAGAACCACTGATGTAAATCGATTGTCTACTAACAGGTGTTCAAACATAGCATGAGACGTAAAGATACTAGAGGGAAGAAAGTTTTCAGAGCTTTAAGTTCTTCAGCCAACAGTTTGTTAATTATCGACGTCATTCGTTTTTTCAATTAACGTCTCCATGTGTACTGTTTTATTGTGATAACTGATAACTGTTAAAGCTGCTTCAGGTTCTGTTGTGTGTTTCCTTATTTCTTCCCCCTGCATATTTTTAAATTATTTAGAAATCCAAATAATTGTACATGCTCTCTAAGTTTTTCAAATCTACACTCTGTACTATGGACTGAATTGCTTGTTCTAGCATTAAGTCGAAGCAATGATCTTGTACGCTTCTTGCAAGTTAGAACATGGCGAAATGCATGGAGTGGACCGACAACGGTTGGACGAACGACAGTGGATCTCGTGGCTATCTATAACTTTACCTATAACTCTCGTAGATACCTATAACCACCAGTGGTTCACCTAGAACTTCTAGTGTTCCACAGAGAGTTCCATAAATCTTTGATAAAACGTCTCGTTAAATTGTAACCTTTACTGTACAATAAATTATGTAGAGTGTCAGCATAGCAAAGTGTTCCATGGAATATTTTTTAAAAAGGTGGTCCACGGGCCAAAAAGACTGACAACCACTCCTTTAAACGCATACAAAAACCTGCTACATTTATTTTGTTTACTGCAAAAATGTCAGGGCGCGAAACCGTATAAACAAACGCCATCTGTAAACACTTGAAAGCATTCCCAAGCTTGCAGTTGGAAGACCAAAAAATCCTTAGGTCAGTGTTTCTCAACCTTTTCAGTATCATTTTGACGATTTGGTTGAAAGCTGTGGAACCCTCTAATGCAGGCCTGCACAGCTCAGGAAGGTCGAAGGGCCAAATTGATCAACATAAGTTTGCCGCGGGCAGCAGATGTCTATTTTGTTGTAGTTTGGAAGAAATTCTGAAACGAATATTAATTATCTGTATTTAATTTGTAAGCCACAAAAAAGTAAATCGTGAAAATATACTGGGATCGATTTACTTTCATCATTTTTGTGGCTACTTTTTCGTGGTTTCAGTCAATTGTTACTATCCACTGCTTGGCCACACAAGATCTCGGGGTAGGCGTTGGGCAGCCATTCAATTGTCTCATCATCCAGAACCGTCAGGTCGTGCAGTCCATGAGAAGCTCGATGGATTGGAAATTGGAGGACGACATAGTCGACGGTTTGTTATTCTTCGCCACACTTACAAACCGCAGAGGAAGCCATACCCCAGTTGGGCAAGCAGGAGTGGAAACGTCCGACACCGGTGCGGAGGCGGTTGAGCCGGACCCATGCTTTTTTTGGCAGGGCCATCCCAGGAGGGTGGGTGCAGGTGTCGGGGATAAAAGTACGGAGTCTCGTGTTGTTGTGCGACCACTCCGCATTCCGTTCGGTGATTCTGTTGTTACTGTCAGTTGAATTGATGAGTTGCTGTGCGGCAGGTACGAATGAGTGTCTCGATTTGAGACGCTGTGCATTTGCACTCGGTGGAAAGGTGATCGCTAAGCGGAGCAAATGTCCAGGCGTCATGGCACGGCCTGCTAGAGGCAGTGTGGCTCCTTTGCCACGAAGCTCAGCAGGTTGGGTGCCTGCGAGGATAGGAAGGTTGTCGACTGGTTTAGGACGCAGGCATCCAGTCACAATTCGCAAGGCGTCGTTGATGGTAGGGGGAATGAAGCGGGTATGAGCACTGCGGCACCAGACAGGAGCGCAGTGCTCTGCTGTTGAGTGGACCAGGGCAAGGGTGACTGTTAGCAACGCTGTTGCTCCAGCACCTCAACAGGAGCCAGCAAGCCGCTTCAACAGTGCGACGCGTGATGTCAACTTTTTGCGAAGTGACTCGAAGTGTCGGCGATATGTGAACGACCTCTCCAATGTTACCCAGAGGTATTTGGGTTCGGAGCAAAAGAGCAGGGTTTCGTTGTTGTGGTTGACTTTTAGCTCACGTTTAACTTCCTTGTTGTTAAGGTGGAAAGCTGCCGACACTGTTTTTGTAGTGCTGAACTTCAGCTTCCAGGTCTGGAGGTATTCATTTACGGTTGCCATGTCCTTGCTCAGCACCCCTTCCATTGCCTGGCAGTCTCCATCAGCAATGCATGATTGCTAGATCGTCAGCGTATGCATACTTTCTGGAGACGGTGTTTGGCAAGTCAGAGATGAAAATGTTGAAGAGAAGGGGTGCCAGGACGGATCCTTGTTGGACGCCGTTCTTGAGGCGTCGTTTGTGGCTTTCAACAACGGAAAAAAGATACTTGCAAGTTCTAACCATCGCAGAAGTATGAAAGCTGGCAGATTCCTCAGAAGATTGCCGCAAGGCTAGATTTGGTTCTGTTGTTAATTATCCGAAGTCGGACTTTTGCAACATTTTCTGCAATTGAGAAAGCTATCCCGGGCAGCATGTGGCCCGCGGGCCGTACGTTGTGCAGGCCTGCTCTAATGAAACATGCTAAATACCATTACATACAAGCGGTCTCTACCAGAAAAGGTTATCATCCGCTTTGAGTGTCAAAATTATGAATATTTCATGGAATTCGTCACCTAACAAATTGACATTGTTGCATAACAATTGAAATGCATAACGAATGGAATTGTGTGCAAGAAGCGTTGCTAAGGGCGGGATGATTGCATAGAATTGGCAATAGGTGGAAAAAGTGTGAAAGGTGTGATCACCAGGCACTGAAATATTCAGAAACAGTGTTGCCAGAGGGTGAAATGCGCCATCAGATTTTGAAAATCTGGTGAATTTGAAACGACTTTGTGACAAAATAAAGAAGCTTGTAACTAGATGAAAATCCGGTGAAATTTTGTAGTATTTTCCAGTGCAAGAAAACAGCTTTCTTTCCAGACGAAATCCAGCTAACCTTTTTTAATAGGAAACTGGCGCTAGATTTTTTATTCACTACATTAATAAACAAGCAATTTACGCATTATTTGAAAAAAGTTACTATGAAATAAAATGAATTATACCTTTAATGATTACTATAAAGTAAACGAACAGGACATTTGCACAAGACAAAATTGAATTTTAATTGGTATATTACTCGGAATGTTGTTGAAAACAAAAATAAAGCCAAAACACAAAAAATTGGCGCTAGACCCCACAAACATTTGTTTCACTAGTGACCTGGAGCAAATGTCGTGGTGCAATCTTGGCTTGGCGAAAAGAAATGTCAAAACAGACTCATGTGTGTTTTAAAATGTGCGTTTTTTCTTTTCATTGTCTGCTTTGATGTGCATTGCTGACCGATTTTAACTTTTTGTTCAAATAAACGATAGAATGATATGAAAGAACTACCGTAGTATGTGGCAGAGATAGCACCTGATATCTAAGCAAGTAGTGCTGCAGTACGCGTCAGGTGGCAGATCAATATACAGCAGGAGGCTTTGTAAGCAGGCTACAGCTGTCTAAACTTCAGAAGAAAATTGGCACTTTTACAAGCAAACGTTTGTTGGATAAAATTAGTTCAGCTTACCTAGTTCGCCAAATAGTTATTCTGCTGCGCTAAGGGAAGCCAGGGTTAGGGGTTGATTGAGTGGGTTTTGCAGACGCGCGACCTGTATGGTGACACTTGCTGCGTTGAGCACCAAATGCTCATCCTTATGCAAGTTTTTAGAAATAACAAATCGCCTTCAGCTTTCATCGGGTATTTGTTTGTGTGACGCAGATTTCGCTGCGCAGTCGATTTTCGGAACTTTTTCAACTGTGACTGTTGATGAGCGTGAGGGCTGTTTCTTCACTGTTTGTATCAATAGCAGTTCTAAAATAACTGATAAATGGATAACAAGATATGTTGATGATACTTGGTACGTCATCCACAGAGTAGAGAGGTTCAAACCTCTTATTGCGAAGGATAAGGTTAAGTTTGAACAATGTGGAAGTGTTAGTTGAGTTGAATTAATTTGATGATAATTAGCATTGCAACATGGTGCAAGTAAGACAGGACATTGAAGGAACTAGAGCAGGGGTGGGCAAAGAGCGGCCCGCGGGCCAAATGTGGCCCGCCACAGCGTTTTCAGTGGCCCGCGGAAGCATTCACGAAAATCTTCAAATTTAAAATATCCTCCAACTCAAACACAGCAAATGTTAGTGCTGAGGTTAACTTGGACAGAGATTTGTTTCTATTTCCAGACGTTTTTGGCCCTCCGCTGATCGCGACCTTCTCAAATTGGCCCCCGGGCCAAATTAATTGCCCACCCCTGAACTAAAGTGTTATCGAGTCGATGTCTCTCAAAAGTTGAGTTAGATTTGTTACTGTCCAGTTTCAACTCGCAGTGTTGCTTAAGCGTGGGAAAGAGTTCCCAGATGATCGACCCAGTTGCGCAGGGAGTGCTGGGCCGCAACTGGTCTCTCTCGGTGGGTCAGGGATCAGGGCATGGCAGAGAAAATATAAACCCGGCTAAAAGAAAACTCTGCCCGGATTTTCATAACCCTTTCGTCAGCTTACGTGAGTTTAGAAAAAGGCGTCTTGTGCTTTTTTAACAACTGCATTTATAACGCACACTTTATCCTTTACCATTTTCAGCCACAAATAAACCTAGAAACCGAATTGACACACATAATCGTTAAATGCTCGTTTTCCGACAACGCACGTTATGAGTAGTTTCTGTTGGCAGAAAATAGAAACTACCGAGAGTACGTTGTTTGTGTAACTGTGACGTCTGCGTCAAATCATTCAGCATCACAACTCACCGCTCAAGGCCGGTCAAAAGTTTCCAACTTCAGCACCGGACAAGCAACGTTTTTTCGCTAATACTTTATAATGATTGAAAACCGCGCTAAATGAGACATACAAAGCACGTTGGTGGTTTTTCTTTGATTACCAGGTAAGTACCTATGTGCAATTTGCTTTAAATGCAGTTGTTTATGATCAGGAGACAGCTCTGACAAACTCAGTTTCAGAATAATTTGTCTGTATCTTCTCCGAAATAATTCCGACTGTGGACATAGCGTTCGTAATTTTTAATTCACACCTCATTTACCAAAAACGTCATTCTTGATGCTGCAAATTAAGGCCTGTTAGATTTACATTCGTCATTTTCATGAATTTAAGCTCGACTCCAAAATGAAATTCTGATTACTAAAATCTTCTGGTATTCGATACCGCAGAAGGACGTCACAGCATCGAGTTTAAACATTTCACATGTGTACAACACAATACTCATGTAAACAGAAAAAGCAAAACTTCTCTTTTCTCTGAATCGACGTCATTCAATGCACGTCTTTGTTCATTGAAGAGTCAGCAGAATATACGTTTTTCTTCTGTTGTTGCTGTGGTGTTCATAACAATACGGTATCGTTTTGGTGTGCGAATTTCTAATCTATATCAGCATGGGCATCGGAATGGGGAGAGGTAGGGTGAAAGCCTCCCCTGGATTTCAAAATTTGATATTTTGCTATTGACTTTTTTTGTCGAAAAATGTTTTTTTCTTAGTTTAGGAGTTGACAAAATGACATTTCAGCACTGTTGGCCACCTTGACCCCTGGAAAACCCACAATTTCCCCTCTGAGAAAAAATCTTCCCGACCACCATGCCTATCAGTAACAGTTTCATTTGAGAAATGGAAATAGTCTACAATTTAGATGTACAGCACTAATTGACGACTTGCAACAAATTTGTCTCTAAAACCGAAATTTTGAAAGCAAGTCAACATTTTATGGTTGGCCAGATTTTATCACGTACTGTGACTGGTTTGATGAAGACCACGTTGTCTCAAATCAAACATACATTTTTTCTACTTCACCTATTCAAGACTAAGTTTTGAAAGCGGAAAAAATGCAGCAGCGACTTACGTCCCAACAGTTTTGCCTCTTAATCCATTCACAATCTCCTTTTTCCAAAGGGACTTGGCGGCTGTCTTCTGATGATGCTCAGCGAAATTCAACTTTACCGATATGTTTGTGGTCGTTGTCATGACGACCTTTAATGTTTTTGAGAATTTTTGTAGCTTTAGGAACTCGCGATGAAGCTCAATATGTGGCCCGGTTTGTTTCACCGTGTTTAAATAAATCCCTTTCAAATTTTTTGGTATTGTCCTCAAAACCCTTACCACCAATTTTGCTACTTCCGAATTAATAGCGGTTGTAACCAAGGTGAAAACAGCTTCACAGAGGCTAGAACGTTTTTCAGTCGAGTTATTAAGTACAGCCGACAGTGAAGAGAAGAAATATCTGAAGAATGTGATTAAGGAAGAACGAGTGCGAAAGGTAGACTTCGATTCGCGTGTGACCGCTTGGTTGGAAGCGGTAGGATTGCGGAAAAAAGAATTAAAAGCTGTTATGGCGCAGCCCCCACCCTTTGCTCAAGTAAAGCGCGCTCATCGTCAGGCGCTACCACGACAGCTAGTACAAGGCGAGCAAGGCTCATTGCCGATCAAGAACTTGCTCGCTTGAAGCTAGAGCAGCTTTAAGCAGCAGCAGGAGATGGAGCGCGAGGCCGAGAAGCTCCAACGACGAGCGAAGCGCGAAGCTGCATGAGGAACTTCACGACAGCTCCTACACGAGGTGAGGTGGTTTGTTCAGTGCCATATTGGGTTAACGATCATGTGGGACTGCCGAAACCAGAACTTGCAAATTTGACGGTGACCCAACGCAGTATCCGCAATTTATATCAAATTTCGCTGCTCACATTGCTTCGAAGGTTGTTGGTTCTACACCGAAACTCCAGTTTTTAATCCAGCATTGTCAAAGTGAAGCCAGAAGATTAATATAGTTTTGCAGTATTCTCAGCCCAGACCAAGGATATGAAAGGGCAAGAGATCTGTTGTATCGAAATTATGGATGATCACATTTAATAGCTCGTGAGTACATAAATCGGCTCTCTAAGGGCTCGGTGATTACAGCAGGCGGTGCCGTAGGGTTAAAATTACTGGCTCAAGAGGTGGAAGAATGCGATGCCACTTTTAAGTTACTTAAAACACTTTCAGATTTGAACAATTTTGACATCATTGCCCAAATTATTGGAAGACTCCCCAGAGATTTCCAGAACCGATGGTTAAGAAATGCTGCTGACAAAGAAAGTACCTTTAAAGATGTAGTTCTCTTTTTAAAGCAGGAAGCACAGGTTCTCAATTCATCGTTTGGAAGATACTTTTATTCGCAAAAAAATCATCGAGATTTACTACGAAAACTGCGGTCGCGACCACCGTTGAAAGCGGTATTGGTAAGCAAGAACGGTATTTGTTCTCTTTGTTCTGCTTCGCATGATTTACGCGATTGTAATTTTTTTAAACAGAAGAGCCTAAGAGATCGCATGTTGCATATGCGTCTACATAAACTCTTGTAATTGTTCCAGAAGGGGACATGTTGCCAGACGTTGTTACGGAAAAGGCGCTCGCATCGTACGCGACTGCAAATATAAGCATCATACGCTTCTTCATAGAGATTTGCCTGCAACGAGGAGCACAGGTGAACCTGCGGAAGTGCAACGACAGTGTCGTGGATTTCCAGATTCATCGGCAGATTGTCCGAAGGCAAACCTTGTCTGCGCTGGAGGGTGCGTTGGATCTCCAGTTTATTTGAATGTCGTGCCGGTAAAGGTGTTTTCTGGTGGAAAGGAAGTTCAGACATGTACGCATTTCTGGATCAAGGTTCTACCACCGCGTTGCGTGACCGGAGTCTACTGGATAAACTTGGTATGTCTGGTCAAGAGGTCGAATTCTGGTTTGACTACGATAAATAAACATCTGGTTAATAGACACGGACTTATGGTCCAGCTGACAGTGGCACCTCTCCATGGAAGTGATGTAATAGAATTACCAAGCGTTTTTTCCGTTGGACGTTTCCCAGTTTCACAGAATCCGTTATTGTGCTGCAAAGACTTACAGCGTTGGCCTCATTTGCGTGATGTTAGATTGACTAAGCTTCCTGACGCAGAAGTGCTATTGCTGACTGCGGTCGATGTGCCGCAGAGGCATTTTGGACGTTACAAGAGCGCGGAGGTGAGAAAGGCGAGCCGTGCGCGGCAGGAGCTGGGCTAGGATGGTCGCTGATCGGTCCAGCAGCAAGCCACTGTAATGAGCGACCGTTTTGCATAACCACGAAAGGGTTGCTAATGCGATGTTTGACAAACAGGATAACGCCGATGATGCCGATTTCGAGGTGGTCGGATCCGTGGAGCGAAGGGTTCGTGACGATGAGTGCATGAGGAGTTTTGGCACGGCGAGCGGGGCATTGACGTCGGTTCAAAGTTTAGATATTTGTTTCATACTGAGCAGCAAAGGTTCATATTGTGCAACAAAGCGTGGGATGCTGTGGAAAAGTATACGCACTTGCTGAAAATGCACGAATGTGCAAAGGTTTTTCTATGCGGGGAAACTCGAATCGCTACTCTGGATCTGCTACTGTTCTTGAGAACATATTCATGTGAATAATACCAAGTTATCTTAGCTGCTGCTGGGCTACATTTGAAGTAGTTCTAATCAGCACGTTAACGCAAAATTTGTTTTCTTGCTCACATTCCAGTAGCGTGCAGATACACTCACGATATGGTTACACTTCGGATAGTTGAGAACGTGTTCTTGTTCGGACGAAATCGCAAGTTGCGGTTGTTCTTGAAGCTGAGTGTTGATACATTCGGCAAATAACTGAGAATTCTGAAGGAAAAGTCACGGCTCTTGATTTTTCTGAAAACGAAAAAAGATATGAACGTTGATAAGACAGAGTGAACCGAACACACAGAAGTTTATTGCTGCAAGGAAAAACAATAAGAACTCAATTCAGAGAAGTCTTGTGTCTTGCCCGTTGTTAGATGAGGCAGAGAATGGTTTCTTAGTCATTTGCTGAGAACGGAATGTCAATTTGTTTGGTTAACATATGTTTGATTGAGTTAACACATGTCTAAACGATTTTTCACTAATTTATAACTATAGAAATACTTTTATCCAATTCATACAAAAACAGAATCTCCGAAGATGAACACGATTCAGGAATTATGAAGAGAAAGTTAGCGTGGAAAACACTGCATACTTGCAGCTCCCCAACCAGGGGAGAGGGCAACCAAACAATCGCCTCACCCCCGATTTTCAAAGACATATTTAGTTGTTACGTGTTAGGTACAAGAAAAAACTACAATCATTTCCCCCGAAAATGACAATCATTTCCCCCCCGAAAATATCAGCTGGTTTCGGCGCTGTTGGCATGTACTTGCATTTGCAGGGATGTGTTAGCAGTTGCATAATTTGAGAAAAACAACTGAATAATCAAATATGCCACCGATTATCGTAATAAACATACATGGAAGTTTTACATCTTTTTAAAGTTTTTCTTTTATGTCGATACGAAGCGCAAGTGCTCCTTGATATTGATTTGGTAGCGTTTGAAATAAATAGCATTGACCTCGTTGCCCATAGAAGCTGTTATATTTTATTTAGTTGGTGCCACCTTGGTAATGTAACAGTTTATCAAATATAATTAAACGGCGTTTTTGGGTAGCAGGTTTTTTTCAAAACTAAAAAGCACATCCTGCCTGAAATTTTTAGCTCCTTTTAGTAACAAACGAGCAAATTAGCACTACACCAATATCACGAAAAGGATGGGGGGCTGAAAAGGCTCAATCGTCCCCTTAACATCTTGCTCAAATGCAAAATATGGCGTTTATTTCATTCACTGGACACATTTTTTAATCAGTTTGCGGGTTGTCCTGCAGACATGCAGAATCAACAATTTTATTTTGCCAAGATTGTCGTATGTGTGGCGACACTACAAGACAGATTAAATATGTTGTTATTTGTGGTTTGCGTGTATTGGTCTGGTGTGTGTTAGGGTTGTCTGAATGATCTGTTGCTTGGTTAAGGTTATTTCCCATTATTTTTAAGTGTTTTGACATAGACAGATGAATAACGTGCTGGGAGACCGAAAGGCCTTGAGCGTAGTAAACTTCAGCGAGATAGTATTGGCAGCTCATTTTTACTGAATTAGGCAGTTATGACCTTTCGTGATTCGCACGTTTAACCCGAGAAGCTTTCAGCAACCTTCCTGATCTTGCTGGCATTTACGGGGACAGTTATTATTATAATAATCAATTGTAGTTGCAATTATACCTCCGCAAAAATTTTAGTTGGAATTATAATAACAACTACTTCAAACACAGTGGACAAAATAGTAAATCAACAGACTTTTCATACTTAATTTGTATCAAATAAGTTTTATCAGTCCCTATTAAATGTCATCACCATCAGCGACCAATAGTTGCTCTCGTAGTGACACGTTTGGTTGACATTTCAAGCAATGCCACAATAGGGACGGCCTCGTGAAAGCACCTGTCATCCTCCACTGTTACAGATCTCCGGGGCTATGGTCTAAACACTTGAAATCAAAACACTATGTCGTTGAACATTGGATTGCTTTGAATTATTCTTTCTTCGACGTCATTCTACTGTTCAGGTAGGTTCGGCTCAACCGTCTCTGCACCGGTGTAGGACGTTTTCGCTCCTTCTTGTACAAATGGGGTATGGCCTCTTCTGCGACCTGTGAGTGTGGCGCAGAAGAACAAACCGTCGACCATGTGGTCTTCTAATGACGGTTCTGGACGAAAAGACAATCGAATGGCTGCTCAACACCTGCCCCGAGATCTAGTGCGGCCTAGCGGTGGTTTGAAAAACTGGCTCAAAAGAAGAAGGAGAACCATCAGTGAGCGAAATGACGCCTGCCGAAGACAGTTCCTCTATGTGCAAAATACACTCGGAAATTGATTCTCTAACCAAAAATGCCAGTCTCTTCATCGCAACTATAGCTTGTGGAAAGTGTTCTGGAAAGCATGTTGCAAAGTGCAAAAAACAAAATTGTTTAATACGCGCTCGATGGATGTGATCATAACCTCAATAACAATTACTCCAAATCGCAAAATATACTATTGCTTCGTGGTTTCCTGCGTGACTACATGTTCCGAGTTTGCTTTTCACAACACGCGGATGTTGATCATATTCTGTGTGTTTCGATAGGAATTGTAACAGTAGAGTGAGGAAAATTTCATGTGAAGCACATTATCACCATAATTTTGAATGTTGTTAACACCATCNTTAGAAAATATCGNTACCTATACTCACTCGATTAGCAGATGTCTGACGTCATCAATCTCTTTCAGATGCGAAACGACGAAAGCCTCGTTGATGTCAGAGCAGTTGAGAAGCGGGAAGTTGTTGAAGAGAAACCTGAAGTAACAATTTCAGATAAACAAACGGCAAGAAAGTTGATAGCAAAAATTGCAATTTGTAATTAACTGCTGCTGAAACTACTTTTAGTGGCCAGGGGCGCCATGCTTGTGACAAGTGTGAAGGGTGTAAAAAACAATATAAAATTTTTTGTTTAATTTGGAGGGTCTCGGTCCTCCTTAGGCCCCAAGCTATTAGACTTGTGGTCATTGTCACCTAAATGCACCTTAATGTTACTGCGTTGAAATACTTTTTCAAGTTTGTCGTAATCTTAAAGATTTAAGTGCTAGTTAGTCAGTTTTCCGAAAATCCATCCTCAATTGCCTTTCTTGCTGGTATGGCTATATACAGTAATATTCCCTCACCGCCCAAACCGGGCTATATCAAGTCTCCTGAAAGCCAGTGACCATTTTGTACGTACTTCAATGCTTTGTACTGTACTTATACTGACGAAAATAGGAAAACCTGAAGGAAATGTCAGCGCAGAGGTCATCTTTTCATTTCTTCACAGGACGAGTTGAGGTGATACGTTCATGAATGTACACAGTGTCAATTGAACCTGGATTACAAGTATAGGAACATAATTCTTTTGCAAAAGTGAATTCTTACAAAAGTAACGTTTATTTGTTGCCTTAAAAGATTTACCGTGAGGGTCGCAAAGATTAAACAAATTGGGTTTATTCTTTAAAAACACTTGAACTATGCAATTACGAGGCTTTGCTTTTGACATTTTTTACAAAACCCAGGACTTGTTACCATTTAGGTTCTCAAGTAAAAAATTGCAAATAAATTTAACTACAGGTGTTAAAACTGTTTAAGCTGAACCTGCGTTACATGTAGTGCTTGCACTAGGTCCCGACATGCGCATGAAATTTGTCGTTTCAAACCCTTCTATTAAGGTTTTTCTTTCATAGTTCTATAATTCCTGAAAAGAAGAAATAGTGCGAAAAAATTAACACCACACTGACGAGATCTTTAATCTATTGCCATACTGACATCCAACATATGTGATGCAATCTATCTAGAGTAAAATAGTAAATTGAATTTCGATGCAAGCGTAATGGGGATTATGAGGCAGCAGGGACCAAAACATCGTCCGTCCTGCCCTGATAAGAAAAGTAACATGCAGCGCAATTCACAGCCTCTCCTGTTCATGTGTAATGATTGGTGCATGTCTGCTCACGCTTTTGACTTAATGTAAGGCCTCTCCTTCACAGGGTTGCGGAGTCGGTATCGGCGTCGCACGGAGTCGGAGGATTTTCGGTAGGGTCGTAAAGTGATTCCGACTCTGGAATTCCAATTGAATAATTTTTTGCATCGCACTCCTAAGTTAGGAATCCTAACTCGTGCCTGTTGGAATGGTATAATTTCTTTTGAAACTTTCATTGAAACAGATAATTCTTGCTGTGCACCATGATTTCCATTAATTGCTAGTTGCTACGAACTGGTTGACAGCCAAACTTCATCCACGTTGTGTTGAGGTGTCGGAGTCAGGAGTCGGTGTCGGAAAATTTGGAAAGGTCGGACATTTTACCTCCGACTCCGCAACCCTGCTCTCCTACACAAATATGCCCGCAGCAACGCCATCATATTTTTACCCTGTTTCCGCAAAAGTTTCTACGCAAACGGTGCAACTGACTTGTCCAGCAGAAAATTTTGGCAGTTCCAGTTCCATTCACGAAATTAGCAAAACGACCAATACCATCGAACATCGGCTGCGGCGCGCATGACCATACACTGCGTTCGGGATTCAGACAAACGGTTCAGATCGAAACTTCGCCATGCGTTTGCTGTTTGCGGACGATTTGATGCTGCTCGCATATTCTGGACAGGGTCTTCAACGGGCACTTGATCGACAGCGTGAAGCTGGAACAAAAGTTAGCGCTGAAAAAGGGGAGGATTTCCCAGGTATGTGCACTGTAGCAGGTCAACAAGTCCATGTACCTTAGGATAGTGCTTAAAGTGAGTGAACAGTGAAGTGACAGGTGGAATCAGGAGGCCGATACACCGAAAGCAAATACAGCGTTGCGTGAGCTTTATCGCTCTTTGGTGTCAAAACGGGAACTTTCAAACACCGCTAAGCTGTCGGTTTTTAAATCGGTCTTTGTTCCGATCCTCACCTATGGCAATGAATCCTGCGTAATGACCGAAGCAATACTGTCTCAAACAGTGGCATTAGAGATAGGATTTTTTCGAAGGGTTCACGGTGTCGTAACACTTCGCGACAAAGTGCGCAGGTGCACAATTCGAAAAGCCGTGCTCAGACAACTTTGCTTCCTGCCACACATGAAATGGCAATATATAAAAGCTAACCTCAATTTGCAAAAATTTTTGTGTTTGGAAATTTTTGGAAATATTTTCAGCTCAATTTAAAGAGGTATATTGCTCTAGAACTAGGAAAATTGTCGGTATTCTTTCTTTTTCTTGTTGGCGTGCATTTATCAAGTGCATTAATGTTGTATTGTTGTTATTACTTAAGTAGTTCCTTCGTTAGGTATTGTTGTCATCATTTTTGCGTTCACTACAAAGTGGTTGTATTTTATTGCAGATCGTGTATCTGCAGAGCTGTAAACGAATTTCCGTTCACATGCGTGTGTGTCAGACATCGACTGAAAATCCATTTCCCGGACGAATGATTGTACGTCTCGTTGTCAGCCTGCTTAATTTTGTGACACATACTTGTAACGCCGCACTATTCCACCACTGTTTTCCATCTCAAACTATCAACAAGTATTTACAAAGTGGTGGAAACCGCAAACATGTTTTGTGACAAACTTAAACCACTTATGTTGGCTGCTTAAAAATTGCTTGCATCGCGTTCTGCAACTCCATTTATTCAATAAACGCATTACGCATATAAAGTCGTGCACTCAGAGCAACAGATCTCTACTTACTTTACATAGAGCAAAAGATTTCTACTAGTACAGTGAAATATTTTTTCTTTGTTAACCAACTGTCGTCTTACTACAAGTGGTTCACGTTGGGTGGGTAAGACTGTGGCACAAGGGACCGATGGTACTTGGCAGCCTCCCACTCAGGCATGCATTTCACAAATCGGTCTAATTGGATCTCACCACTGCAGCATGCAGCGGTGCTTGTTATCAAAGTTGTTAGCGCCAACTTACACGCATGTGTTCCTTGTTGGATCCAATGCGCGAGTTGTACTTTGTGTGTGAGTGTGAAGACATTGAACATTAACTTCTCCCTGAATGCCAAACCTCTTCTCCGAATACAAAGATCGCAGCTACTGGTTGGGTCACGTGACCAGAATGCTTCAAGAAATATTGACGGGGCGAATCCTGTTGGTTGCATTCACGCGAAAGCGATTCAGAGGTCGACCAAAAACCAGGTGGAGTGATTACATCTCCGACCTTGCTTGGTCCTGTCTTGGTGTGGAGCCTGCAGAACTATCAAAGGTGGCTGAAAACGGTGAGGTATTTCCAGGCTTGTCCATGGGAAACGTCCCGTGGGATGGGATGGAACAGGCATAGATTGCTATGGGATGGGAATGGGACAAATAGATATGTCCCATGGACAACCCTAGGCTTGTCCATGGGAATGTCATTCCTATGGAAATCCCATGGGAAACGTCCCATGGAATGGGACGGGACAGGCATAAATTGCTATGGGGCGGGAATGGGACAGATAAATGTGTCCCATGGACAACCCTGGGTGTTTCGTGTCCTGGGGCCGCCACCCCTGCGAACCTCCCGAGAGGAAATTAAGGCGTGAAAAGTGATCGGTGGTGAGTTTACTGAGCATTTGCTTTGTCCAAGGCACCTTGGAAAAGGTGTCTTTTGTCCCCTTAATCATAAGCGTGCGAGGCGGGGGGTCGGCCGCCCCCCCCCGGACTTGAAAATTTTCAGGGCAAACTCTGTTTTCAGGGCAAGCGCAAGTTGCTCAGAAATCCTGAATGTAAAACGTATATCCAATACAGTGAAAAGTTTCAGGGCACACTCTGTTTTTCAGGGCAAGCGCAAGTTGCTCAAAAATCCAGAATGTAAAAAATATATTCAATACAGTGAATTCAGGGCAACTCTGTTTTTGAGGGCGAGCACAAAGTTGCTCAAAAATCCTGAATGGTGAAAAGTATATTCAATACAGTGAAAAATTTCAGGGCAAGCGCAAGTTGCTAAAAAACCGTGAACGGTAAAAAAATTTTCAATACAGTGTGCATTCACTTGGGGGTGATCTGTGCAATTTGGGCTAGTGTAGTTTGTAATCTGGACCAAAGTTGTGATTAGTTATAGTGACTTTTGATCTGGAACAAGCCCTCATTTTCTGCAAAAATCGAACAATCGGATGTCGGTAGTTCAACAGCTTGATATAAGAATTAAGTAACTCTTTCTTTGTTCGTTTTCGAGTTTGCGCTGGGTAGAGGTGCAGGGTCTTAAGATGATAGATTTTTTTTTATTAACAGAAGTTTTAGAAGCGGGCAGCACGGACGTGCACGCTGCTTGGCTGCTTTGAGTGCGCATTTTTAAGTGCCTTGCTCAAGAGCACAGCAGCGATAACACCGGCAGGTTTAGGGAATCAGACCGTACGATCCGAAACAGTCGCTTTTGAAACATTGCGTTGTGTCATCGAAGTTGTGTACCTGTTTGTATCAGTAAAGCAATTACCGTAAGCCGTAAATTTTCTTGTCTGGGAAAACACAACCCGCAAGGAACTTCAACCACTTGANTTAACAANCAAGTTAACTACAGAATTTGCCTATAACGACACCTCTAGGGGATTGCATAAAGAACGTTATTGCCGAATTGACAATTTGACATTATAAGCGAATTGAAATGCATGTAAAAGATGCCATCGGGCCCAAACAAAATGTAACGTTATGGGCGAATTGACGCTCCAGGCGAAGCCGTTATAAACGAATTCAACACCATACAACAGATTTACATAAAGTTTCAGGCCTCATTCGGATTAAACTAAAAAGGTATTTTCAGGGCAAACTGTTTATTTTCATGGCAAATTTTTATTTTCAGAGCAAATTTTTTCCGCCCTCCCAGTAAAATGCCTTCCCGTACGCTTATGCTCTTAACGTTAATAAGCAATGTAATATTGCCCTTACGTATAGCAGCTACTTCATCTGATAAATTTCAATATTACTTTGTTAGCAGTTCTCTTTCCAAAAATATTCAAACAGTGACCGTATTTCTTGAAAGCGAACATTCACACGGCTTGATCATCAACGATCTTAAGGATCGCAAGAAACATGAATAAAGTAAGATGGGCAGGTATAAAAAAAGATCGGCATGTATAAACATGATCCAAATTAATGAACCGAAGCTGAAATTCCCGTGATGATGTCACAATACCACTTGACGAATTTCGGTGACTCAAGAAGTGGGATTTTTTACCTCGGGGCGCAAAGATTTAGTGCAAAAGTATTAATCTCTGAGTTGCCGCTCGTTGTTAAATATAACTTGATATTTTGTTCCGCAGCGTGAAATCCCGACAGAAACAAAACATCCGGGCTGAGCTGTACAGAAAATCAAACGACTACACACATGCAACAATTATAAAAACTGTAACTTTCTGTCACTTAGCATGCTCTGTCCGTATCTTTACGGTTCACGTCAAAGCAAAGCAGTTCAAATGTTGCTAGAAAAAAAACTCTGCAGATTAATAAGTGGGGCGTTCGAAATTGATTCGAGACCTTCTTGAAACCATTATTTTTGCTATGTTATGCATTCAAAAATGACCGCGGCGAAACAAGCAACAGATTATGCCAATACATTTGACTTCAGTTGGTCTTAGCGTAAATTGTTGGCAACAAAAAATAATTTCATCTACACATATTGTACAAAGCCAAACGTGACGGTCCTGAACACAGCCTAGTAGGTTTTAGAATACTGAACGAACAGTTTGTTTTCCAACTTTCCCATGGAGTAATGCAACCTTTACCTCAACGGGTAAATGTGTGGAAAGTCTATAATTGCCAATGAAACCATCTACTAAGTGAATGTTAATAAAAAAGTTGAAAAATCGATAAAAGTTTGAAAACCATTCGACTGTTTTTTAAGTTAATTGTCCGCGAAAAAGTGAAAAAATCGAAGAAGGCACATTTGAATTGAGAATGCATAAACAATACTTTTTTAAGCGACCATATAGATTATCCACTTGGATAAATACTGCTCTTAAGAAATATCTTATCGAAGATTCCGAAATGCTTGTTTGAATTTCTGCAAAACCCTTCTTTCAATCAGTTGAACACCTCTGCACTATACACACGTGTTTCATCGTAAATTATGCGCGATCGAAATATTGTAAATTATTTAGATCGCAAGGTGTACAAACAAGCAATTAGAAGTTTACCGAAGATGTCCTAAATTGAACGAATTGTACTCATTTATGCATTCAAAAAACTTTCATTCATTCGGTGTTCGATGATAAACTACGAAGGTTTTGGTGAGACGTGCAGATGGGGGGCAATCATAGGTCGATCTCGACAAATTACAAAACTTTCGCGGCTGATGAGCGCCTCTTACAAACCTTATAAGATCGTGGAAAAATGAAGGCGGAGCACTGATTTCTACGCAATATCAAAATTGCTATAAACGTGAATTTTCACATTGGCGCACTTAGTATAACCTCTGTTAAAAGTTATAGATTTCAGATAAGCAAAAATATGTTATAGAAGATTTTTACCAAAATTATCGAATTAATCCTTCAAGAGCAGGAACAGTGCAATTAAATTTAATGTGAAGTTTTGAGCAAATGAACGCTTTTTAGGAAGAGTTGGAGTTTTTCGAGTTGCTGCAACTTTCACCAAAGTTTTTTTTTTGATGTACACGGGTATTTCGTTAAACTCGGAACTAATTGATGCAATTTTTCCTTCTACGACACTACTTTTCCCCCATACTGGTCAAAAATAAATGCAAACACACTCATAATTCTGCCATTTTATATTTTCTAATTTCCGAGCCCAGCCCACTAGCTCCCACTATAAAGTGGAGTATTTAAAGATAGCAAGACTAATGCTCTTCAGAAAAACGAGCTTTACCTTTCTTCTCTTCCCATTTTTTCAGATTGCTCTACGGTTTCTATTTTTCTGCATGACTCTCCCACTTGCGTTACTTTATACTCTGAGTCAAGGTCTCCTTTGGTGTGGAATACAACGCAAATCAACAAGATAGCAGCATTCAGACCAAATGCACTACTTTTCCACATAATAAGACTCAATGTCAAAATCTTTGTTTCAAAAGTTTCGGATTGCTTGTAGTTGCCTCGGACGCTGCGAAAATAGGTCAATTTCCTGTCCAGTGAGGTTTCGCCACTTCTGAGGAAGGCTCCTGGTTTTAGTTCAATACCTGCTGCTTTTCATTTTCACTTGCATGGACCAGAATTGCTTGAACAGACTGCGACAGCCACGTTTGATGCCAGAGGCTTTTTTCGCTTCAACCAACCAAAAACCGCAAATGACTGTTATTGTGATATGCAGCAGTGAAGTGAGAGGCTAACCAAAAGTTTTCAGCAATTCTTATAGTTATGCAGTCCCTTTCGAATTTACGCTGAAAAACATAGAAGAAGGTTTTAAGTTAAAACAATGATTTTTTTATCGCAAAACACTGAAGAAAAGTAACGAGATCTTTTTTCAAATGATCGCAATCTTCTAAAGCGCTGGCCAATAATTCAAGGAAAACGGACATTTGGGAACATCGTGCGGTTGTAATATTTGTTTTGCTCCGTGTTAAAGCGTCAGCGGGTGATGCACATCAGTTTTATTCTTGATGAACTACTACGGCTGTAGACGCAGGTACACCTTCATGTCAATGCACGAAAAAAAATCGTAGATATGCGTACTTTATGATGCGTTGAGTTCTGCGTTCACAGTTTTCTTCTCATGACTTGAAAGACGCCACGAGTATTTTATCAGTGATGCAAATAAGACAGAAGAAACAGTGCACTGCACGGAATTTGGAAGTACTGTGAAACTCGATTGGATTCTTGAGGTCGACATGAGAAACGACTGCGGTAGGGTTGCACAACTCTAGACGCGCTATTTTTAAGCTGTTCTTCTGCGCTTCAAGAAAATCAGTGTAAATCGATTTACACGGCAAACGTTTGACAATTTGTTGCAAAATCTTACTGCGGTGAACATGTCATTAACAAATTGTCAGTCAACAAATCCTTCGTATTGGGTTTCTTTGTTTGAAGCTTACTACTGTAAATGATCTCCAGCATAAATATTGGTTGGCCCTCTTCGCTAATCCGAACTTTCCAACAACCTGTTTAGGAACGCACCATAAGCCGCCAATGGGAAAAAGTATATATTCTGTGCATTGTCTGTTTCTGCCACAGTTTTCATTTCTCTGATCACCAGCTCATGCCTTACGATCAATTTTTGCTGTGCCAGCATCACACGGGATTTGACGAATTCCAGTAATGGCAGAACAAAATGTTTTTTTGCATCAGGCCTCAGTATTTTGAAGAACGGACTACAGATATGGGTACAGGCCAAAAGGTTGGCTACTTTCAAAACGTGCCGTTGCGCGTTTCCGCAAAACGTGGACTGCGTCACTGAAGCGGATGTCACGAATCGATTTTGTTCAAGTGCTATGTGTTGTCGTTTATGGTCTAGGTATATCTTGCTATCGAGGCGATTTGCAATTACGGTATTTCGGTAGTTTTGAAGTTCAAGGAAATTGACTGATTCGATGTAGAAAAGCAAGCACATTGGCTGATATCTTCCGAAACCACGAAGGTCTCCACAAATGCGAAATCCTTACGCGGATCATCGTTGCAGATCAGACCAATATCTTTTTTTTTAACACGTCTGTCAAACTAACATTGGTCTGTGTATGGTGACCATTTGCGACATGTAAAAGGTTTGTTGTATTCAAAGAAAATCAGTCTAAACCGTACAAGAAATAAGGTTAGCGACGATTTTTTAAAATTAAAACAGCCGTAACAAACGAGCATTCAACACGTGAATTTACATAGTTTAATCGCAACTTTCAATAGTAAACTTCGTTGGCAGAGTTGAGCGCAAGTTCATCAAGAATTTTTTTTCATGGAAAAAATATCTCTGCAAATATTCATTTCAGAAACATTTTTTTCAGTTACACAGAAACTATCAATTTAATTCGTTTTTTCAAAAAATTGTTAAAATACATATTTTAATCTTTGTGAAAAAGTTGTTTTTAACATGTTTAAAAACCAAGCGTCTTTATGAAAAAAATTTCACAGTAATTTTTGTATAACAACATTTATACATGGCGCAAACGTGCCACCATACCTACGTCCCATCGTAGGTTTCAAAACTGCGTTCGTTGTTTCAGAAAACAATGATTTGCAAGTCTCACAATATTTAACTATGCTACACAGCAGTGTTGTCATTTTAGCTGTTTTGCTGCTAGATCTAGCAGGTTTTTCTCACTGTTAGCTGGAAATTTTTCAATCTAGCAGCTAGTAGGTTTTCTAGCAGGATTTTGAAAACTGTTTAGCAGGTAACAAATTCCTGATAAAAAAAATTGTATGAACAGTTTTTGGTGATAATCTTTTAACTTTTCCTCCTTGTTCATCAAAAAATACTTTGTCCTCTTGACGACGCTTTGAAATCAGTGTTGCCACTCTGTTGTTGCGGAAAAGTACTAAACACTAGATTCACAAAAAAAGCACTAAATTACAAAAATAAACTTACACACAGCGAAAATGCCCAGAAAATGCGTTACAATGCCAAACACATACCTTGTGCAACTCATTGTAAACAAAGACAAAGAAAACGAGAGATAGCAGCAACGCTTGTATTTGTTTGTACAGGTCACTGAAACTTTTTGTAGATGACTACATGACTTCGCAGCGGTTTAACTCAAAACATATTATATTGCCTTGTGCAATTTCGAATTTTAGGTAGAATTTTCAGCAAATTACAATTGCACAAAATCAGAGTCTCAATTACAGTTACAATCACACAAAATTGTGCAATTAGTTACATTCAGCTCACTCATAAAAAAACACTAGATAGCCATAAAAAAACACAAGAACACTAGATGAAATGAAAAAACACTAGATCTAGTGGAAAAACATTAGGAGTGGCACCACTGTTTGAAATGGGCAACACTAGGGCCAAGTACAAGCAGCTTCACTCATTTCGAGTTTTTATTGTGACGCAACCAACATGCTTCAAACATATAATTGCTTCATAATAACAAGTAGCCTACTGTAACTAGATGACTTGATGACATGTTGCCATTTCAGCTGATTTGCTGCTAAATCTAGCTCGTTTTTCTCACTGTTAGCTGTAAAATTATCAATCTCGCAGTTATCTCATTTTTCAGCAGAATTTAAAAAACCGTTCGGCAGGTTGATGAAGCAGGTAACGAATTCCCCGCCAAATACTTGTTCCAACAGTTTTTAGAGATGAAAACTTTTGCACCTTTCTTCATCAAAAAATTCTTTACCTTCTTTCTGACGCTTTGTATTGGGCAGCACAAGGACAACTAGGCACAACTACTGATCTAGCTGCCTTCAATCATTTGGATGCATAAATATACCATTGCTATCCCATTGGAGTTTCTATTATGACGCCGCGAAGCTGCTTCAAGCAGATAAATTGCATCATACTAACAAGTAACTAAATGGCTTGTTGAAACCTAAATGGTTTGCGTCTGTGCTTAGTGAGCGCATTGGATTTCAAAGACTACATTGGCAGAATATTTTTATCCCACAACCACAACACAAATTTTCCAGGTGGTTCAGTTAGGTCAGGAAGTCGTTGGCCTAGTGTCTGGTCAATTGATAGTGAGTGCAAGACCAAAAATTGATACATAGCCTTACAAGTTTATTTTAAACACCTCAAAAATAGCAGTTTTGTAAGCAGAAGTTCACTCTTTTAGGCAGATTTTAGCTGAAAATTTGTGACATGCTTTTTAGCAGGATCTAGCAGTTTTTCGTGACGTGATTTAGCAGGTTTTGGTGATGTTACAACCTCTCCGGTGGTGTTGCGTTGCTTGTGTGATTCACCACGAACGGGATGTACGCGAAGAACAAAAATATATGTATGTGGCCCGAACAAGCAATAATAGAGTGATCTCGTTGGGTGATCTCTATTGTTGCTTGCTGCTGCGGTGCGAAGCTTTGCGCACATGCCGCTCAGGATTTCCGATCGCAACAAAATGGTGCTGTGACCAGGATGTGAAGGTCGTGCCAGGGTCAGC
>JGI24158J21664_10000365_pt1 | contig 39408 bp, 26 predicted proteins | sample Ectturendosymbi3_FD_21664 | JGI IMG/M metagenome (IMG submission 21664) | reverse complement strand
AAAAAAAACGAAAAAAGCGATTTAGAAAAAGACAGACCTCCAGGGTCTCTTTTCAGCGGAGAGTTAGTCGAGGATAATCCGCACTTCACTATATGTTGCTGGCCGTCTCGACTGTCGGCAAGAAATTTTCGTCAGCGATTCCGCGTTTGGCAAAGATAAAACAGGCGATTGAGCCCAGCAAAGAAGGCTAAGCCGAAAGTAAGGAGACACTAAGCGCAGCGCGGTCAGGCTTTACATTATGATCCCGATTGTTCTGTCGGTTTTGGGTGATTAGGAAAGTCGGAGATAAACAAGATAAGAACAAACAACCTCAGGCTTGACCGTTTATCGGATAAGACTTATTTTTATCGCATTTCGTTTCATGGGAATTTGCAAGTGTGTCTTCAAATGATTTTTTCCGGTATTGCCAAATCAATAGAAAACAAGCTTACCTTTAAACATGCATGGAGGCAAGCAACATATAGTTCTTTACCAGCAGTTTTGACAGCTGAAGATAAAGGTTTCAAATTACGTTCATACAGCCAAAAAACGAAACGATTTCCTACCTACCTCTTATGGTTAGGAAGTACCTACAGGAAGTTGTTACTTCACATGCGTTATTTTCGGGCACTGGATTGCCGACAAAACTGTTTTTGTTTAACGTCATACTTACAGACTTTTCCACAATTTCTACTGATAGCATTATTTACACTGAAGCAGAAGTAAACAACTTGTACTGAAGTGGATTCTGACTCCGAATAAGTTATTAATTGTGTCGAAAAGATAAGGTTTACCCGACGGGCTAAGGCAGTGTATAAGCTCATGGTTGTCCTCGCCACGACAAGCTTAAAGCAAATGTTCAGCTGTGTAAAGAAATAGTACTGGAAAATACTGTATTGTCTCCGGCGAGAGCGATGAGTAAAACCAGACATGTACCAAAGTTATCTTGTTCAGAATGTAGAAAGGATGCTTTGGAAACAATAAATTGGAAAATTACGAACATTCTTGAACACGAAACAAAATAAATACCGTTCTTCTAGTGCATGGCGCTAGATTGCAAACGCCATTAACATTTAAGTTCTCCTATGTATGCACATTTGCGAATACGAATAAACATAAATGAATTACAAGTAATTAGTCTCCAGAAAGGTGCGGCAATCGAATCAATCGGCACATTTTTAAAAGGAAATAAATTCCACGTAACTCTACGCATCATCACTTTTCAAATCTTATTCAGATAGAGTGTAAAAAAGAATGAATTATAAGAAGATTTTTTTCCTTCTCAATTTAGCACTTCTATTTCTGTAATGTCCAGGTTGTCAAATATGAAACTTTCATTGTCTTGATAGCGGGTTTCTTTATGTATTACTGTTACTAATCCAGTTCCATAACTTATATTGGATCATTTGCTCAACTTAGAAACAAGATCAGTTCTGTATGATCTCATCAGCCTAGACATTTGCCCATGCCAAATCTCTGTTTCTGCTTTATTTGGTGGATGGTTGTTGTGGTCGAAATAAGTTAAACTTCGCAACGCCATGTCTTGTTTGTGAATACTTGAATTTTTGATGGCTTATACACATAAGAAAAAATAGCCGACAGATGTCAACTGTATTTTTGATACGTTGGGTTAGAGCAGAGATCATAATTGGTGGGTGACTAAATAGACGCTTTTTACTTCAATAGCAAGTGAACCTTGTCACACTCTTAATTAGAAGTTGTTCTTAACGACAGTCCACGAGCGTTGTTAAGAAATACGCGCCCGAGGCATATGCAACTATTTTAGCCTATTTCAACTATAAGTACGATACGCGGCTGCAGGATTAAAGCTGTAGCGCTGCATTTTCTGTAGCAGCTTGTATTTTCGTTAAGGGAATAATGAAATGTTTCTCAGTTGTTTCACATTGGATAAATAACGAAAAAACATAACCCTTTTGATTCAACAGACAAAAATCACCACCGAGACTGCAGCATAACCTTCCGGTTTCGAGTTCGCATATTTAAGACTTAATATTTTGCCGATTTTCTTGCGTGAACAACAGTTCAGCTCATAGGCTTACGAAGCAGCTGCGATTTGAATAGCATTTGTATGTTAAAATCTTTCTGGCTCCTAGCAGTGACATCAATCCGGCAAGTAACATTATTCAAAACTTGTCAAATTCGCTGCTTCTTGATTGCAATATGTTCTATCAGGTAAGCTTTAGTTATCGTAAAATCAATTATCTTAAAGTATGTAAAATCAATTACGTTAAAAGAAGAGTTTAGTGGGCGCGATTTCTCCATCTTCTACACAACAAACATCAAGTTGTGGTTTGTCCGATTGTTGAACGCACTTAACATCTAGTTGACGTTGTTCGACTTAGGAAGTGCGCAGAAGTAGATGTTCTGTGTGAAAGCGTGTTAGCTGAGGTGAGTTGCTCGTGTGAGGTGGCAACATCGACTTGCAAACGGGTTGTGACTGAGAAATCGGTACTTGGTTCTGGCAAGTCGATGCTATTACATCGATGTTGCCCAGTAACAAAATGGCGGGATATTGACGCGTTGGCTGCGAGCATTCTTCGCAGTTCAACGTGATACGAGTTTGGCTTAATTGAAATTCTAACCGTACAAAACTGAAATCTGGTAGAGCAGGTTCTCGTCTATTCTTCTTTTGCACTGGTACCAGTGAAAATAAACGAATTTAACTCAATTAACCAACCGTGCGAATAGATACAGAAATGTAGGTTTTCCAGTACTTTCATGACTGTTTCGTGTTTTCAAGCTGGATGTAACAAATTTGAAATGCGCTTATACAATTTTATATCTTTATGTTTCTTTTTCTTGCTGTACGTGTTCAACAATTCGGAGTAATAATGAAATACTTCTTTACAGAACTATACATTTTGCAAGAAGCGGCAGACGTTTAGGCAGTCATTGCATTCTCTCATAGACGTGGTTTAACATCCATACCCTTCATTCACATTACTGTTGGTGTGCAGGTCCCATTGTCGCTTCGCAGTTTTCAGATTGCTTTCGCAAACAATGCCTTAATGGTTGTTCGGAAAAGAAGCGAGGAGTTTTCAGCGATTTATTTTCTTTATCAAACCGTCCGATAATCGTGCATGGGGTTTTCAGCACCATTAATGTAGTCTGCCTCGTTATTACAACCATCTTGTTGAGTAGACGAAGTGCATTTTAGCAAGGTTTCATGCCAAAGTGCCAAGCAAGATCTCATTGTAGCAAAACCTTACAAAATGCTTGTAGTGTTCGCAATGTTGGTTTCTGAGGTTTCTATCAAGTTTTCTCCTAGACCACTTTGGTTTGTAGTGAGCATAAGTAAAGATAAAACTATAACCTGTTTCACAGATTATGTTATCTAGTAGGATATACACAATAACGAAAAAATATAATACTTTTGTTTTAGCCAGTTCGAGTTGTGTATCAAAAAGTAAGAATGTTGCGATTTGTACTAGCGGTGTGAACAAACAACCAAGACACTTCAGTAACAGTGAAACCTCTCCCTTTGTAAACTACACAAGGCAGGTAAAAGCTTAAATCAATCGCCAAGCTTCTGCTGCATCGTGACTCTTCTCATAAATTTCCGCGAAAATGCCAACTTTAGTTTGTATTGAGTAATTTTGAATTACCACCTATCGTCGTTTTCGGGGGTTATAAAGTGATGCGATCTTTCTCTGCGCGCTTTTTATTCCGTCATGCTCCGGTCCGGGGCAAAAGTTCTGCGTGAAATTAATCCAGTTTTGTTCTCTCTTTTCGATCTCGGTGGCCTGCTTTCGACAAATTTTCAATTTTTGTTCTGAGCCACAGCCGACAACTGCGACGCGCGAAGTTGCCTTAAAGGGCCTTCGATTCACCGTGGGTGTCTACCTTTGAAATCCATTATCGACGAACTTAAGGCCAATTGGAAACAGCTTTTCGGAGTTTGCGATTTGATCCAAAAATAATCGCTTCAGTATTAAATTGGCTGCTGAGATACACTGAGCCGAGCGATTCGAGCTTATGTAACTATCAAACATCAACAATTGTCTGAAACCGCATCACCGTCAGTCCTTCATTGAATCGTTTAATTACTGGGCAGAAACACAAAATCAGCTAAGGCTGCAAAAATGATGGTCTTACTTCTCATTCGTTGAATATTTGACGAAACATCGGTGTGTACGGTAGCCGCCAAATAAACGCTTGTTACTTTTTACTGACATTTTTCTTAAAAACCAGACTGATTCTAATTTATTTTCCTCCTTGGATTTAATATAGACACTTTTTGTTGCAAGTAAAATGGAACAAGCCTTCGTTTTTTCCTTCGAAATAGAAAAAAGCATAACTCAGTTAATTTGTTGATTCGCTTTTGGCGGTTTCAGCTCGACGTGCTTATGCTTCAAACATACGTAGATTCTAAATAGGAATTTACCTGTTTTCTGGTAGATGGAGAATAAACCCTTGCAAGACTGCACGATAAATTGTGCATAATTTCATCCCGATCACACGTGATTGCATTACTTGATATTTTGACAAGGTATTTGATTTGGCTGCTCATGACTAAACGCATGGGCACTGTTTTGAAAAACAATTTCGAAAGGCAGTGTTCTTGCCAGTCATGCTGCGTGTACATGAAATGTATGAATGTTGGTGTTTTTGACTGGGCCAAGGCCAGTTGGATGTTTTGATTTCGTGTTAGTCGCACTGCAACCACAAGGCAGAAACTAAATTTTCCTCCGCTAGATGGTGAGCTTGCGCGATCGCAAATGCGAAATGAGGTTCGCTACAGTGCAGACTGTATGGAGTGGAGAAGGCCACTGTCTTCCGGTCCGGTCCGCGGCAGAATATCGAGGGTACTGTGAATTGTTGAGCTGTGACGCAAGTCTTTCGACTCTTAGTGACGCAAGTCTTTCTATCGTAGTTGTTCTTTCCTAACGCAGAGAAACAGGAGCATTACGGAGTAACCAAACTGTGTTCCAAGAACTATAGCCTGCAAGAATGAAGACTTAGCAAGCGTTTGTAAAAATTCTCGATACCCAAACTCTTTGATAAACACAGCATTTAGCCAATTTAATGAAAAAGATGCCCTGCCCCATTTGTTTCAAAAGGAGCATACGCTAGATTACACAAATTGCTGCGCTGAGTAGTTACTTGAAAATCGAGCATAAACTTCCAAAACATTGCAGATATCATAAAACAGAGTTGTTTGTTTTTCATGTCTGCCCTAAACAGCATGTTAGTTGACTTAAAGGNGATTGCAAAAACAAGCCATTTGAAAAGGATAATAACAGTTTCCAGATCATGGAATGATGGAAGAAGAAATGGGTGAAAAAACAAGCTTTAGGTTATCACTGTTGCAGGAAGGGTATACCTTCCACGAGTGTGGCATCATCCAGGAGGCTTGCCTTGATCGCTCTCTCTGTTTGCTTAACCTTCAACCTTACTTTGCTCCTCTCATTGATCTCTTTTTGTAGACAGAGCAACGCCCGACATTTATTGGTACGAAAACAACATTAAAGTCTGTTCAGTTTGGGTAACTGAAAACAAAACTTTGATTTCCTCTGACGTGTCGTGTGCATGTTGCTAGCAAAGACTTTTTCTGGGGACTTTCTCCAGCGATGAGAAAACAGGCAATGATGCGTGCACTGCTTTCAAGTAATCAAAGCCAATTGACGCGGGTAGACATCGCCAACATTACAGAGGTGCAGACCAGTTGACGACGACGCTTTTTGGTTTGTCGAAGGTGTAGCGCCTGCCATACTTGTTCTGCGCCTGCAGCGTTGTAGTGGTCAGAAATCCCTGAACCGTGAACATAATCAACAGCGAACCTCAAACGCGGAGCAATGGTGCATGATTTGGGGAACAGACTGGTATATACGCAGCTGAGTGTTGTTGACCAGTCACTGGGAAAGAGCAGCTATATCACAAATAAATGTCCGAAGGCATCCATCCGTACACGTATAGACTATAGGGGCAAGGCTACAAAACGACTGAGTTGTTTGTAATAAGCAGCAAAGCTTCGGTCGTTTCGGTCACGGCTGTATGAGGTTTTCCTTTCTTGCCATTCAACCTAACGACGAAGCTCGAGTCGCAACTCTCCCAGGCTGTCTCAACGCTCATCGATCATAATTAATCACAGTCGCAAGACCAGGCGGGTGCGCGACACCAGAAGTGTGGTAAGGGCGCGATTGTACAACCAGCTGCGACGCGCAATTTGTGACAGACAGTGATCTCAACAATGTGAAAGTTCTTGCCCAATTTCGCCGTGAAATACGCGATAGAACCAAGCCGTTTTTAAACGTCGGTGTGTAGTTCAAGCGCAAAAGTTTACCTTTAATAGTTTGGAGAGTTATGAATAAATAAACGAGTAAAGGAAACAACCGATTAGAGAAATTAATACCACACAAATGTATGTTGTGATTTCTATTTCGCTGTCCATTTCATGGCTGACTCATGTGCGTGTTTCAGTAAGATAATAGCAAAATTGCATTCTCTTCTCTGTTACTGTTTCACTTTGCCATGATGTTTTTTCCATATTACAACAGCATTACGCGATCTGTCAAGCTTACGTAGCTTGCTTTGCTGGACGTGACTATGCCCACTACGTAACAATGCTATCGTTACCACACTCTTGGAATAGACGGCGACGGATGAGTGCTCTTAGACGCTTATAGCTGACCTATGCGTGCAGCAACAACCACGTAAAACTACCTGAACTAGTTCCAGTCGCTGAAGCAGCCAGATAAGATACTCGATAGCATTAGCCCAAAGCTCATTCTTCCAAATGTGATCTGCGCATTGTTGGATGTTGAATGAAATGTTTTGCAGCTTGAATATAGGTCAGCATTAGTGATAGAACGCACGGCACGTAAACAGGAACCTATACAGGCTCAGACCACAGCAACTGGAGAAAAGAAGCATTGTTGTACATTACTGGATTTATTACGCAAACGCCATGTCAGCGACAGACTTGCAGAGTCAAAGGTGATTAGTACTTTTAGTTGCTTACCAGTAAGTTGATACCATTTCGAGCAAAAACGTCTGTGTTGCGCCATTTTTCTATTCGCCAATAGTATTTCGCACCTAAAATATTTCTATGATTTGCATTTTACCTTTCCCAAATTTTCTCGCTTTTCATCTTTTTTGTGAGGGAAAAGTAATCCGCTGTGTTGATTTGATCGTAAAACAATTAAGTGTAAGCATGCTAGGAAACCCAGAAACGCGCTTCGCGTGAAAACTCTTGCCCTAGGCTGTTGAATGCGCCCGAGCTCTTTAAGCAGCTTATGAAGCCGATAGGTTACGGCTGTGACTTCGTGATTCATTGCTGAGTTGTGCCTTGATGTGATTCTTACGAACAAAGCTCAACTTTTCGCTTTTGTGTCTTTATGATTGCCACAGGACCACCCAATCATCAAGTCACTCCCAGTGCAACAAAAAGGCTGCAACAAAAATGGCGCTGGCAGGCAACGGCTGTCTGATGCGTTAAGCTCCCGAACAGACAAGCGCGTATGCAGTTACTTTTGTAAAAATGCGTTTGTTGCTGCTGATTTCAAACAAGTGCTCTTTGTTTTCACCAATAATTTGCTGTGCACATTTTACTGTTAGGGTTTATGTACTAAAAAGCAGTAACGAATTGATCATGTGTGGAAGGAATCACCGCCCAACTCGTGTTTTGCAGTTAACAGAATAATTTATCGCAAGAAAAACATGCTTGTGATGAAAACTAAAGTATTAAGATATTTTGTTTGTTGTGTAAATTTTAAAAGATGATTAAGCAAAGCTTTGTTGAAACTTCGATCAAAGCATTGTGTGTAGCCCAACGGACAACAAGGTAAGGAGCCTTAGTGTTGAAGCCAAAAGTTCCAGTGGGAGCAATGCTACGGTAGAACAATCACAGCATAATTCAAGAGGTTGTTGAGATCTACATCAGTTAGCAATTAGATACGGATTACAACTGTCGGACATAGCTAATTTATGATAGGCTCTTATCTAGTGGTTAAATTTAGAGCAGTTAATTCAGCTCACAACGGTTAATAGCAGCCAGCAAAGTATTGTGTGTCATGTCATTGCAAGTTATAGCTTAAAAAGCATAGAAGATTAATAATCTTGAACATTTGAGATCTGTTAGGTATTTATGAATTCTAAAAATTTTTCACTTACTCGGTGAATTTTGCAACGGAAAAGTTGAAGGAAAGTTGAAAAAGTTGAAAACAACAGCAGTGTTAAAATATCCTTAAAAGATATCGTTTGTGTTTAAATTGTGTTTCTTTTATTCTGAAGTTTCCTGTATCCGTTTATTCTGAAAGTCATCAGTTACAAAAGTTTTGAAGCTATGCGTGAAATAATGGCTAGTACTACAATGTGTTTGTCTAAAATATAGTATTTTTTGATTTTTCAAAGTTTGAAGGATCACAAGTAATGTTTTCATTTAGGCGTGGCAGGATTTGACTACTTACATGGTCGCGATTGTGTCGGCAGAAAAAGTATTGAGTCGTAAAAATTTTTACCTATCGGCTATCGCGTCCGCGGCAAAAGTCAGCTGCAAAACGTCTTGGAAATAATAAAAAAAATACGATGGTGGTTCTGATTATCAAATGTGCGATTCGCAAGCAGATATCATTAAATTAACCGCTGATGTCGTCAAATTGTCGACTAGCCGTGTTAATTGCGTACCTGGCTGAAGCTGCCCGAGCCGCAACACTTCAGCCGATATTCGTTGTTCCCAACAGACTAACAATTTCCACAGTCAATACATGTTCCCGAGGAACGGGCGCGTCAGTCAAATACAAGCGTCAGTGGTGTTCTGATCTGTTTCAGAAGTCGCATGTGTGTTTGCCTTACGGCAGGTGCACGCTGCTGAGAGCGTCTCTGCAGAAGTTACCTTTTTTGAAGGATCGGATGGAAGCGCCCTGTAGCTTTAAGCTATGTACGACACTTTTCCTCTATTTGAAAATTTTCCGATGGTTTCACGTTGTTCTACCATCAGAAGGACATGTATTGCCCCGGAGCTGGTATTCACTCGTTTCACGACATGCACGCAGGTCTCAACAATAGGCTGAATTCATATTGATCAAACATTGAAGTTGCTGTTAACGGGTAGCATGTTATCCTGCAGAAAAAAGCAGTGGGATTGGTTGGGCTTAAATCATTTGTTTTGCTTGTAATTAGTTAATAGGATTGTCAATTCAGTCAGCTCGTTTTTAGTAGAACCGTTTGTTCAAACGGTTTTCCTTCACAGCCAAACCACTTGTTTTCAACAGACTTCATCTCTTCTGACAGTCATGTAATCCAAGATTTCCGTACTCATATTTGGCGCAAACCCGTTATGTAGTACTGAAAATGGATCAATCCCGTGAATACATAATCTATCCCTAAACTCAATCGCTTCGGTTTTTTAATCATGAGCGTTTTAACTATTCACAGCTTGTAAACAATTATTCTTATATCAAAATATGAACTGCAGGCTTTGTGTTGCAGAGGCTGGGGACATGTCTATCATTGACAAATTCTATCCCGTGCAATTTTACAAATATTTGGTCAAAAGGCCATAGGCTTATTTAGCATAATTTTTTAAGCCTGCTTGCCTCACGAATGATACAAAATTGTTACAAGCTCTTCCAGACTACGTGGGAATCTCTGTGGATTCAATATAATGTAATCCACCCTGAAAACTTAACGTATGCGGAATCTCCCAGCTGAAAATAATGTTTGTTTATCATACAAGGTGAAGTCCAGACTAACATTTGTTTGCGTGCAATAAATTGCAGGGATATTTACGCTTAACACACTGGCATTTGGTGTCTTATTTTGTGTTGATTATGCCCAGAAGTTTGACAAGACAGGGATACAGACTTAAAAGGCTTTAGTTATATATTTTTTGTGTTTTAGGAAGTACTTCCGGTTTTTAAGCTCTTACGGAACCTTTCAAGAGCTTCTTCTTGTAAAAAAATTTAAAGTTAACCGAAGTAGGATTTCAGTTGAATTGAAAAATAGCGGCAATACTGAGTGCGCAAGGAACATTCCTACAAACATTTGGATAAAGCTGTATAGTATTTATCACTGTGAAGAGCACCTGTGTTTCTTTACAGCCTCAGTGGGCTTATTTAACTCACGCTTTCTACATTAAAAGGAATCGGGAGAACAGTTCGAGTGAACACAGTACTCAGATTACATTTGCTTTCTGGGAGGATTGAGCTGCGTCACAGCTTCCATCTTCAGCACCCTGAAGTAGTTACGCTGTCAAGTCAGCACTTATTTCGAGCATCTGAGAACTCAAGCGTCGTACCTAATTGGTTTAACTCGCTTAAAGGTCTCTCAATGGTAGAAATAGAAATTCACGATACCTGTTTTTTGATTTTATGTGCACAATCGCTAAACAAACAACGTCAGATAGGATTATTACTTAAAACGTATGGAGGAGTTGTTTGATGGAGCTGATGCCAGCCGGTATGCCTGGAACCTGTTCCATTCTCGTGCTTCCCATTTAATTTAAACGTACCAGTGCTTATCGTGAGTATTTTTTAAAATATGTCAAAAAATCGTGCGACACTGCCCCCCTGCAGACTTTCCACCGCCCTGCAGAAAATAATTTTTCTCAAATTTCCCTCGTCGCCACTACCCGCTGCGCTGCGTCCGCTCGGGCGCGCAAAAACCGTAAAGCATGACGTGTTCGACAAGGGCTTCTCACAGAGCAGTTCGGTGCGCGGCCGCTCACACAGCAAGAAGGGTGCTGCGAAAGCCACGAACCTGAAGGCCACACTGCTGCACCCGTGCGGTCCATCCAGCACAGCTGCTTCTGAGTTTCGCACGATACGCCTCGGGGCACAGTTTTATTTGACAAGATTACGAGCATGTACGGACATATCAGTCTTAAAGCACCTTTGTTTTGTTATTCAATTACTCGCCATCGCAAAACTGCTGCAGCCTTGCAAGCTCATACGTTTTTAGAAAAAGTTTTCCAAACGTTTTAACTGAAAGAGATAAATGCGCTTCTGACACACGTGTAAAGCAAGTGTTCAAGTTCGCGGGTTAGTGATGTGATAAATTGATAAAGACCTTACAATGCCACAGGACTTTGCCATTTATGTTTTGAAACGGAAAACAAAAACCGCAACTATCGAAAATATTTTCAAACGTCGCATATTGCCTGTAAACTTTGCGGGCAAGAAGTTAATGTCAAATATATGGTTGCCGCTAAATTAAACTGCAAAAAGTCTAAAGCAGCATTTGAAAAGTTTTACTATTATTTTGGCTCCAAGTTTCTGCTTTTAACATATCAGAAAATCCGTAAATACTCTGCCGAATTTAGCTTGTCGTGGCATTAAGATTACCTTGATGATTTGCTCGATGGGTTGTTAGTATTTGATGATTATTGATGACTATTTGTGGGGTTTCCAAGAAGTTTTTATAAGTAATCGAAATATGTTTACAAAATAAACTGACGTATTTCTATTAAAATTTTTTTTCACTTTCTTTAACTTCTAAAGCTACCACTGTTATCTTATTTAAACATTGCCAACGACAGCCAATGGAGACCTAATCATTTCACTGATTCTCACGTTTTGACAAATTTAATCTAATGGTGACCTTCTGAATCTAATTTGGTGTGATCTTACTTTCTACCTGACGCCTTAGAAGTAAGTTCCTAGAATTTAAAATCCCGTTTTAATGAAATCAAATTTTTACAACCATAAAAGCTACGTGGTAAACTGCACTAAAATTTCTTCCCTTTTTTCTTAATTTCAAGAAGCGTTTATTTATCAGAAGAAAAGTTGTCATTGGAAGATCCGTCGCGAGTATACCCCCGATTTCACGCCCGTTTGAATTCGCAGTGCGTGATATGCATCTGCGTCGTTATGGTTAAGGGCATTTAAGTCCATACTTCGTTAACGAAACACCAGCAGGTTATTAAGCAAATTTATTCCACTCCCCCGCTGTTGGAAATGGGCGTCATGTCATACTCGCATCGCGACGTGCGTTGCGCATTAAACACGCCATTGCTTGGAGCGGCCAATTAATTTTCGCCTATGCATTGTTCCAGCGACTTAAACGGACGTGCGGCCGCGAGCCACTGTGGCGGTGAGCAGAACGGGGCCGAAATCGNGCCCCCCGCGACAAATTGGTCAATTTCAGTGTCGTTGCATGGGTATTGTCGATGCAAGTTATAGGGAGCTTGTGCAGGAGCGACAAAAATTTTTGCGAGCGCCCAATGGTATATAATTCTCTCCGTCTCGAAACAGGGCTTTGTGAAGTGTGTGGGAAGCAGCCCATACGTGCTGCTGGTTTCTTTATAGAGAATATTTTTATTGTCCGGCCCTTTTTGTTGTGGTCGAACAAAAAACAGATGCTTTTTGAAAAATGATATCATTACAGTAGTTCCAACAAAAACGCAAAAACTTTGCTGCAATAGTATCAAATCATGTTTTTTCGGAGACAGTTAGCCATGTTTACAGCCTGTTTGCCGTCCGTAAAAGTTCAAATCCCTTGTATCATCTTAACCTCAAAAACAAGTCTTGCAAATAGCACCCTATGTTTTGTTATTAGTTATCTGGCCTGTCCTACACACTTGAAGACAAATGGCAGTTATTGAATACTGGTCACCCAAAAAGAAAAAAAGCCTGTATCAGCAAAATCCTCTTTTACCGCGACTTGCAAGATTTCAAACTTTGTGTGTTTTTTGCTGGTTCTTACGGAATTAGCTTCTGCTACTAAGATGTTGCTTGCGGGAAAACCTATGTGTTTTTTCGCTGATCCAGCGTTTGTTGTTTTAGCGAGTACATCTGGCGCAATTTACTCTGTACCACCAAGTAAATCTATCTATCTATCTTGTCTCAATCGGAAAATCAAAGGTTTTGACGCTCTGAGATATTTTGCCCGTTCGCATCCACTGAGTTCATGATATCGTGCAAGGAAAACTTTTTCAACCGGAACAACCAACAGAGTGTAGACAGTTCTACGTTGAAAATCACAGCGCTGGCCGTTTGTTTCTGACAACGATCGATCCATCAATCACGCCCGCCGGAGTGTGCGATCGCGCGCCGCCAAATCTTGTTATTGTAGCTTAACACCACAGGTAGAAACAAATAAGTCAAAAGTAGTGATCGGGATAATCTCGATCGCGCAGACCATGGAATGCCGAGGTGGCTCAAACGTGCTGTTGCGGTTTTGCCGGCCAGGCGCAGGAGATGACCGTAAAAAGGACTAGCCAACAAAAAATTTAATTTACTTCAGATTTAGCTTTCAAGGTGATTGGTGCTTTGAACTCTTCTGCTGGCCTACTTGCCACAACGTCTTCGAGCTGAGCCTCACGTCACCGGTGCGTCCCCGCAATCGTGAGGTGGAGAGCCGATATGATTTTTTTTCGAATTTGCAGTTATATATTTGCGGCTTCAAGCAACTGACAAAAAAGCTATTCCGTTTTTTGAATTAAGCTGCTGCTTATGCTATCTGGGGAAGTAGCCTGTTTAAACATCGAATCTGCTTGCGTTTACTGGCTACAAATCAATAAGTTGGCCTCTCCAAGTACCATATATTGCAGAACCAAACATTACTTGTTACACAAGCCAACTGCAAATCACACTTCTTCCTAAAATACATTCCGATTAGCTTCTATCCTGTTGGTGGTTTAGTAAGTTGTTAATCTTGGTGGTTTAGTAAGTTAGTTAATGTCAGACGTAAAGTCTTGATTGCATAAGGAATCTCTGAAAGCGCAAATTTTGCCCGTGCGGCTCCATGGTGCGAATGCCAAGGAACAGTCGCTGTGAATTTGAAATCACTACTTTTGTTTGTTGAAACGCAAAGTTGCGCCAGGATCGAACACTTCGATACTGCCGATGATGCCACAGCAACCTAAGAACCAGATCAAAAATTCTCCGCGCAGTTTGCAAAAAGCCTAAACACACAAAAGAGACAACATTAGTGTATGATTTCACAGCCATATCCTTTGCTTTATTAAAGGTCTCAATTTCTTTTCAGGCTCCTAATAACTTCGTGTTATGCACATCCTTGACGTTCGTAGTCACGCAAATTGAGAAAATTGGCTGAACCCTTTGTGCGTGAGTGTTGAAACCTTCCAATAAAGCTGTCAATGCTTAGAGTCCTTGGAATTTTGGAATTTAAGCAAAAGGTTGCTGCATAGTTTTTAGTGGAGTGACACAGTTTTGGTTCCAAACGATGCAAAATTGAGCAAATGGAGGCGAAACCCACATTGCTTCGGATCACTTCCGCCATTTTGTTTTCATGCAAAACAAGGTCGGCATCATGACGCTGTTCAGCATGCGAATGGATGGAACTGCACTTGTCACGATAGAACGCTTTATGCTTTAACTCATTACAAAAAAAGTTTTCATTTAAGGTCAAACCAAGCGAAACAGACTTGTTGAAGTCTGCTGCTGACTTATGGTTAAAATTATATACTTGGTGGACGCTGAACAAGGGATACTTTCGAACGCATAACGCACTTTTACAGATAAGGCGGGTGGATATGCGCTGCATTTTTTCCCATGCGCAAGCAGCTAGAAATATAACTTCATTCAAAAATGATCAACAGTTGTATGCAACTCTTCATAACAACATCAGATACATGTTGTTCATTAGTTAAGGCATGCTGGCAACAGGCACTTCAACAACACCCGAGGAAGACCTTCTGTTAACAAATCATCTGTTACTTGTCCGTAACATATGCCGCTTGGCTTTACCCATCATCATCCAAATTTAATCATGTAGCATCTCACTGGTGGGTGCCAAGCTCCACTGGCGGTTGACATGGCACCAAACCTGTCTTGCCGGCACGCGAGTCAGGAACCCTCTGCAGCTCCGGCAGTGCAGACTGATTTGTTACTTAGATTGGCAAGAGTCGGAAGCTTCCTTGTTATTCGTGCATTTTCCATTATGCTCGTGCACCACGGTTCCTTTTCCATTGTCAGAGTTTCGGACGTTTAGGGCCAAACTGTTTTATAATTGCGTTTTTGCTTGTAGAGGCGACACCTCGTCAGGTGCCGAGAAGATGTTTTTCGTGGGAATCATGACTTCCTCAGTGTGCGAATCGTCGGTGCCAACGCACTGCGGTTGGAAAACCTACCCACAGCGAACATCGAGAACAACCGGGCTGCCACCAGTCGCGAAATTCTTCGGGATTTGTAAAGCACCGTTGCATCGCTTTATTTGATTTAGAGTATCATTTCCGAAACAAGTAGACAGCATACAGAGATAACATATCATTTCCGAAACAAGTAGACAGTATACAGTTTTTAATTGTGTGTGCTAGTGCGATTTTCAGTTACGGTGTCTACACTGCACGGAGAGTTTTTTCAGCTACCGCCGGAACACCGGTCTCATCTTCCGTTACCGCAGTTCTGGCGGCGTGTTCATAGTGGAATGGTTAAATTCTGGTTAAGCTCTGAACCCAAACGTGCTGGGCACTTTCCAGGGCAGTAATAGTGATGGGATCGTTATGTCTGGAAAGGCGTGCTTCGGGCCAGAGTCTTGGGTCAAATCTCCAAAAAGACGCGATATGCTTTTGTGCGTTCGTCACGTATTATAAGGAAAAACACTGAAGGTACAAGCAGTTAGACGTGCGCGACTGAGTTTAATTTTAGTGTTTACTTGCATCATTCTTCAACACCTGTGGTCGCATGAAAATAACTCCTCGAACACCGTATCCAGTTTCTCTTAGGCTCTTCAAACTTTTATCGAAAATAATTTTGCCTTGTTGATAAAATTGTTGCGTTTTTGATAAAAACCAACAAAACAACGGTGAAAGAATTTATCTCCTTAGAATTACGTTATTTGGAATATTTGCGACGATATCTTGGCGTGCCTGTCGTGATTGCCAAGTGTTAGAAAAAGTAGCAGAGCAAACTGCTACATGATACTGCTGACATCACTTGTTCAGTTTGAGAAATAAAAAAAATCCGAGATGGTGGCTTTAGCAAATTTTTGAAATCTTTCTCTATAAAACATGCAAAACTCTTGATTTCTTTCTTTACTTGTTTTGCTTTGTGTGGAACACACTGCAGTCAAATTTGTTATATATGCGCGGTACATATTGAAAGATCTTCGAATCTGACTTGGAAAAAGTGAATCATCCAAAATGAGGGTTTCATTGAGTGGTTTTGCTGATGAAACGCATTGCTGACATCGCAAATACTTGCTGCTCTCGCAAGCGCCCTGTGCAATTATGCTCTTGGTTAACGGTCGTTTTGCTTTGAGACGAAATCATTCCGACCGCAGCAAGATATTTTGCCAGCTCCAAATTCGCGCCGTCTCTTCTTCAGCAATTTTCTGCGCTCGACGGGTTAATTTAAGCAATTATCTCAAGAAGATGGTGAAGGTCTGTGCATTCGCTACAACCTCACGCAGCACAGTGTTGCATTAAAAGAAATAAGCTTTCTGCGAAGGTGCGCTTGTCCAAACCGTAATCAGGAAACCCTTCGCTTGAAACCGGTTGTCGGCACAGTCGAAAAAAGCCATCGAAGTCAAATTTCTTTGTCCAACATAAATTTAATCAAGCCCGCGTTGGTTCAAATCCCGTTCCTGTGTTTGCGTGCGTCTCCCTGCATATTTGTTGTTGCACTCTTCGCGTCAGACCAAGCACCTGTGCGTAGACCTTGGCACAGATTCGCTTCTAGACCAATTAACTGCGCAGGTTGACTGTGTAAAGGTGTGTCCTTTATTGCGTTTACTCAACCAGCTTTAGCAGGATGGAGGTGCAGCGAAAACAGGTATGTCAGAAAACAGGCACTTTCTAGGACTTTGCATTGAAACGATATCAAAGTTATATGCCTGTTTACCGGGTATAAGGTTGCGAAAGCTAGCGGTTTGAAGCTTCAGTGCAGCATAACAGGAGTTTTCGTCTGAGCAGTATCTTGGACTGTTGCTATAGGGATAGCCTTCAGCAGTTTCAGAATTTTTCATTGCGTTCGTTAGAACTGGAAAAGGCACACAGCGTATAAACAAACTCCCTTTGACGGCACTGTAGTAGAATGGTTGGTCAAGTGCGCACTGTTTGCTCATCAGTCCTGTTCAGACCGACTCCAATACTCTGAAGGTCCGTTTTCGGCGATGCTGTGTATTGGTTACCCATTTTCTAATGAGAAGTCTTTGGCAGAAACTCTTGGTTCCATCTGAATTTTTTACATTTGTGATGTTTAGTGGACCAACGCAAGACTGTAGTAACGCCACAGCAGGAACAGGACACCTGTGGGGATACGGTGTTTCTGCTGGCTCCCATTTTCTTTGCCATCGCTGCACTTCCAAACGACTTGTCTTTATCATTCTGCGTTTGACTCGCGTACATCGCATCAAACAGAATCCTTTTATGTTTTACGTATTGTCATTCTCTCATCTTGTTTCTTTATTTGTGACGTAGATGTTAATTTCCCTACCTTCTTCCTCAGCACCGCACACTAACAACAATGCACTTAGACTGAGGACGAGAACTTTTTTCATCGATTCGGGTAGTGGTGTTGCTTAGATTGGTCGCAACACTGATTAGATTTTAAACAAATGGAGGTTCAAATTGCAAGCCTTTGGAGCACCTTTTGAAGCAGAGAAGTCGTTGCGCAGAGCAAGATCACTAGTAGCGAGTTAGAAGTGAGAAACAGTTCACGTGAAACAAAGTTTTTTTTCTACTTGTCACATTTGAAAGAACCAGTTGCAAGATTGCAAAGTCAGTACTAAACAGTAGGCGTAGCTGTGTCGCTGTAACGTTTCACTCCGTTCCTACAAGAGGCCCGACCGATTAAGAGAGTTGCTCTCCATGGCAGACATCTTAGTCAAAGCTGTTCAACAGGCTGGAAAGCATGGGGAGTCAGCACAAACATCCATTAGACAGTCTATCACCAGGACAGATTGTACACAGATATGTTCTTTAGCGTGTAGATATACTTCTGTCAATCGTTTTTGTCGGATAATTAATCTACTTCTTCAGTAGAGAGTGCACAAATAATATAAATTTCGGAAGTGTTGCTTGAAGCATCGAACCTATATTCATTTTTCAGAAGATCAGTAGAACGTAATTAAGTTTTGCTGAATGTTCTGACTTGCCGGTGGATAGTTTGCAGATAAACGGGAAAAAGCTGCAAGTCGAAAAAGTCTCGTTTTTTGAAAAATCCACTTCACTGCTTTCAAAGTGAGTTGCAAAGGAATTTTTACTCTTTATATCAATTATTTTCATTCCGAGTGCTTCATGTGTTTCATTTTTATGGTCTCAAAAATAAGACTATCTTTAACGTCTTTGCGATTAAAAATATTTGGTGGGTGTTGAAACTGTTAGTGTGCATGTAAGCCCTTGACGTTTTGTACTGGCTTCGATTCATGGCAGTTGAACAAAGCTGCTCATTGTCAAAGATTGTGGTGCTACGTGCTTCAAGGGTCACTTCGACACCCCACAGATTTGTTAAAGAGACCTCAAACACTTTGTACAGTATGTTAGTGTCGTACATCTGTTTCGTGTGTAAGTATAAAGGATACCAAGCTTTATGGGGCGCACTACAAAAGATACGTCAACCTTTGTGTGCTGGCTCTTAATTTAAAGACTAGTGAACTTCCTAGGTCTTTTTTACATTTGCCTTGAGTTGTTTTTGCAGAAGTTTTGTTTTGGCGAAATAAATTGCAGTTTACGTAAGTGAAAACGGAACAAATGCTAGCAAAAACCTTAAATTGAATTTAGACTTAAATTAACAGGCTTTATTAACATACAAAATAAGAAGACTCCAATAACACTGAACTTGAAGTTTCATTGAGAAATTTTTGTGATGCCAATGTGACGTTTCAAAACCACATAAAAGAGATGTTTCATTCACCAGTATGAAACTTACGTACAATAAAAAGCTGGGCTTTCCGTGAGCAGCTGCCTATGCTGAAGTCGCAGTGTTGGCAACGACGTTTCGTGTGTGCAGTGTTGACGCGCTCAAAATTCCTCTTTGTAAATGTTCTAGATCACCATAAGGCTCAGAACTGGATTTCCCATAGTTATGTGAACGACGATGTAAACATTGGCAATCAGCAGTATGTGCTTCAGGTTGCTTGCTTAAATTTTGATCAGAAGCTGACATTCCACAGCAGTGCCACTGGCTGCACTCGCCAGTCTAACGTTAGCCAACAGACCTCGCAATTGGCTCGTTTCACGTCTCCATCCATTAGAACTGGCCAGGATTATAGCTGTCCGGACAGAGACGACCTAGATGCCTGTCACGAAACGTGCACTCCAGCCGTGGGCCCCCTTTCTACCTTGAAGCTGTCAGACCGGATTATTTGTAGAACTAATTGCGTTTGGTATTAAATCAGGGCTGCTGAGTGGAATCAAAACATGCCTGGCCGATAGGACAGTGTGGATTGCAGATTCGCGAAGTGCAGCACAAACAGATGATCGTTATCGCGCGGCAGGCAATTAGTTTGTTTTGGGAGAAACCCGTTGCTGTTCTTCGCGGGTCGTCTTTGAAATAAACAAACAGAAACGTTGAATGCCCTCGCACATTGTGTTTATTATTCAGATGACGACTAATGTCTAGGGTTGCACTGCAAAATCGGCGAAACTTTGCATTGGAAACTTGGACAGCGTGGGAAAAGTTTAGCTCAAAACTTGGCAGCAACTGAAAGAGAAGACCAGCCAATTTTCCTTCCAAAATTTGCAAAAAATAGTTGGAATTTTCGACAAAGGAAGATACTTTGATAAATTTTGTTCCTTTCTCGATATTCCCAGCCCAATGTTTTTAGCGCTTTGAAGGTCTTGTATAGAAACAAATCATTTGACTGATTTAAGCTTTGCCCTGGCCTACAACATAGACTATGATCATCTTCTACTCATGAAGTTACGCGGTTTAAAAAACACTTGGTTTACCATTTCGTAAAGTCTCCTTATTTTCACTGCCAGAGTTAGCTAACTTTATAGAAAAAGTTATGAACGAGTGTTCATAAAAATGTTTTATATTTGGAAAAGCAAATGTTAAGAAGCTCGCAAAGACCGTCATGTTGCGTTATTTAAAGATCTGACGAAATTTAGCAAAATCGTAAAGATTTCAGGTGTCCTGTTTTTCCTAAGCGTTCGACCAAGTGGTGAGCTCCATTTGCTTTTATTTTGATTGAACCCGGCACCGAACTCATCAATCTATCATTGACAAGGACTTTCGCTTGTTTGACAACACATGTAAGTCTAAATTACAGGGCCATGTCGTCGCAACAACCGCCCATTACAGCAAGAATGAAAAGTAATTCAAGCATGCACTTTCTTAGTAATTCAACCATGCACTTTCTTACAGGGCCCATGGTCGGGTGTTTGGGTCACTTCATTACGACAGCGCAACGACAATTGTGACGTTTGTTTGCTTGTATGGCACAGATGCTGTTTTTGTTGTTTTGAGGCCATTTTCACGTCGAGCGCAATTACAGCGCAAGACAAAGGCTTGGAAACGAAGCAAGTGCAGCGCTGTTTTTGAGGCTGCCCATTCCAGTTTTTCGCGAGTAACTGCATTCAGTGATGTGTAAACCGATCCGATCGACAATTTTCTGTGATTATTTGCGGCAATGCGTAAACCCTGTGGACAACATTCTTTTAGGCTGATCATCTTCTGTGCTTCAGCAACAACCATCATGTCATATCTGAAACCGTCGCATTACGCAATGAATGGCCTGAATCTGGGTCCGGACATGAGCTTGCTTCATCATCCCGCAGTCACCTACCCGACAGGTCAGTCAAGTGTACCGTTTTGCTCTGAGTTACTGAGTGACATTGAGCAAAAACGATTTTTCCTTGGGTAACTAACAGCTAACTGTTAAGTACAAACGTTTTTTTTAAATTGGGTGTGTAATTTGCTGAAGCTAAAGATCAAAATGCAGGCCTACCTTGGGTTATTATGAAATGATGTATTAAAACTTAGAATCGAAAAGTTTCACACAAGAACTTTTTATTTTTTTCAAATTGTACGCCACATGCTTCATGTCTTGGGTCAAACTCTGCGAATGACGTTCATTCGATTGGTACAAACAGGAGACTCTACCGCATGCTACCTCCAACGTAAGTATTAATAAAGCTTTTATTTGGCTGACCGTTCAAAACATCGTTGTGCTGTGCCAGAATGCCTTTGTTACGCTTTGAACTGCCGGTAGCATTGATGTCGTAATATGTTAATAAGCTGAAAAAAGCGTAACTGGCTCCACGATGTGCCGCTGCCCTTACGGTTGGGCGATTGCGTGTCATCCACTAGCGATGGTTAAACTTATTGTAGATGTAGTATAGTAACTCTACACGGGAAAACTTTGGTTAATGAGAGTTAAAATACTTTTTTTGTGGCAAACCACGAAAAAACGTGTCGTTTGTTCCGTCGTTGTTGGTGCTTCTCAGGAGAAAAACTCTCAAAGCTGTTTTCTATTTACAGGTTTTCAAGGTATGCATCAAGGGGCGAAGAACATGCAATTTGGGTCACCACCCGTGTATAGTAAGCACCTTTGTTCCAGATTTTGTATGTTCTTTCAATAGTTTTTGTTACTTTTCAAACTTTTCCTATGCAAACGCATTTACGAATATTTCATATCTTATATGTTTGCTGTTTCAAGAGAGATCACTATAGTCTTTTTACTTTACCACATTACCTTCTCAGACGCCAAAACATAAGACCTAATCAACTCAATTTTTAATGATGGGCTGTTTTGCTTAGTATTGTGTTCATAACCCAATGCATTGTCAGTACCGGGTGATAAACCACTGTTACGGGTGCATATGCCAAACTAAGCAACTTTTATTGACGGATCGTTAAAGTAAATTTTTCTGAAAAATAAAGAGCGTCCAGTTGAAGTTATTTCCATAAAATCAGCTGCTCTGATTTATTTCGCAGACACAGCGCGCAAGCAAAGACGCGAGAGGACAACTTTTACCCGAACGCAGCTGGACATTCTCGAGGCCCTGTTCGGCAAAACCCGGTATCCGGATATTTTTATGAGGGAAGAAGTGGCGCTCAAGATAAATTTGCCGGAGTCTCGCGTGCAGGTAAGCTGCTTGATCCCTGATCAGGTCGCACGCGCAATTTTTGCAGCTTGATCGCACGAAAATCGTACCCGGGCAGTAGCGCGATGCTTTCGTGTCATGTCACGCGGCTTAAACCAAGACGTTCCCTTGGCTTCTTCCGCCTGAATACCTTGCGAAAAGTATGGTTGGGCTGTACTCGTTGCCATCGGTAAAACGCTGCGCTACTTCAAGCGAAGCTACAGTATTCATATTACGTCAAAAATTATTTGCAAAGCGGAGTCCTCTTTTCGGAGTCCTCTTTTTTTTGCCATTTGTCGGCGCTCAATAGAATATCAGCGAATACCATCGCCGCATAGCTCACTGGTGCAATGCTTGAAATTAGATACAGGAATGTTCGCCCACTCAAATCACTGAGAGTTTTAATCGCATCATGGTTCTTCCGCCGACAGAACTTACGAAAAGTTTGTTCACACCGATTTCGCGCCACAATGCACATGTGGGTCGAACTCGCCTTTCGTAACGAACCGGTGGTCTGGCTGTTGTAGCGTTTTTTTTTCTTTGACCTCCACTTCATTTCCTCGCCAAGCTCTTATTTACTAAGCGCTTTAGCAACAACCGTGAAGTCTTTGAGTTTTTCACGTTTTATCACGTGATCCAACAGCAGTTCAGGTGCGCTTTGTCAAACCACGTTCAAAATGAGTTGGCAAGTGTCAGTCGAAGTGGCGTGAAACTGTGGTTCTCCTATCGCATGCTGCTCCGGCTCCAGCGACACTTCGCATTTGCGCGCATCCCATTCTATACGACGCGATGAGCGGAGGCGTGTCGCCAAATGGTCTGTGGGAAAACGGGACATAGCTGGCTTATTAAAAGCAATGTCGAACCCCGCGGAGCGATATCGGGTTATTAACTCTCACTGATTCTTTCCCACGTTTGAAAAAAGGTTGACGCACGCAGTTGACTATTTTGGAATAAATCTGCACTGGTTCTTTTTCAATTATAAAGTGAGCGCTCATTAAAACTTGGAACATTTCACTGAATTTTGTTGTCGTTGCTTGAGATAATCTCTGCTCCGAAAGACTTTAAGCTTTTTGCTCGGGTGATGTTAAAACTTTGTTTACGTTGGAGGCGTTGATGACGTTGGAAAATCGGATGACGTTAGAAGCTCCGTGTCCCAAGCTTCAACAAAAATGAATTCTGCTTTGAACTTCGAGAAGATCCAATGAAATTGGTTTCCATTAAAATTAGTCTCAAGTGCTAAGCGCACTGAACAAGCCACAGCGGTGAAAGCTAAATTTTTCGAAACTCTGCAACAGAATTAAGAGTGTTCGCAATGATACGGGAATTTCCGATTGGAAATAAATACTTTGGTGGCTCCAGAAATAAATGCTTTGGTGACTCCAGTAAAATACAGATATTTCTGCACTTAATGCTTCTGGCCCAGAATCGAAAAAAAGCTGTAACCCTGATACATTTCTTGGCATGTAGGAACACATGCACTTTGTTTGCGATTGTATCTTTGAAAAACTTGGCATTTTAGCAGTTTTTGTACCGGGGATCAAACACAGCTTGGGATTTACAGTGTAGTTTTACTGAGCGGTGACCACTTGAGACCTTTGCTAAGTGACCTCAAGTGACAGTTCCGTCTTCAGACTGCTTTTTCTCCAACGATAGCAGCAAGAAATTCGTCAAAACATTTCCATGCGACGTGCACGAACACGTTGAAAATAAACGAGATTGCGCATGAAATTTCAAAGGTCTCACCTACTGTAATGCGCTTATCGATAGGACGTTGCTGTAGTATTTGAATTTATTTAACTTTTATGACAGTATAAGGCAGTTTACTTGGAAGTGCTGTTTTGATACAAGGCGTGGTGGGTTTGTATGTTTGGATCATTTCACTGTCGTCAATTTAACGAGCTTTAAACTGAGACCACATCTTTCTTATGATTGCAAATGTTTGCAGTCTAATCTGTTTTACTGAAAATTTTTGTGTGGTCTTCTTGACGAAAGCGTGTTGTCATTCAACTTTTCTCATGACCTTAAAGGTTTGGTTTAAAAACCGAAGAGCGAAGTGCAGGCAGCAGCAGCAGCAACAACAGCAGCAAAAGCAAAAGTCGTCTGGCGGCGGAAACGGAAACAGCAGCAGTTCGAACTCTTCCGCGTCGAACAGCAGCGCCGGTGGCAACAACAACAGCAGCTCTTCCAAGAAGAAGACGCCGCCGACGACTCCGACCCCAACCAGCAGTGCCTCGACCGGAAGCACGTCCCCCTTTCATCAGAGCCAGGGGTCTTCGTCGCAAAGCAACCACGTCACTGCTCCCGCGGCGCAAGCAACTCCACCGTCTCCCGTTCCCGCCTCTCCAGCGTCTTCTAGCGGACATTCCGTGCCTTCGGTGTCGTCGGCCGCGATGCTTACAGGCAGTGGCGTGAACCCGCAGCAGAGCGTGCATGGGCACAGTGCGGGGGGTGGTACGAGTGCAGGATCGGGCAACATATGGAGTCCGGCGTCGGTGTCACCGGGTGCTAGCAGTGACGGGGCTGGCCACGCCACCGGCGTCGGGTACGGCACGGTGCCGCCTTCGACCACTTCGCCGTACATGGCGGCGGCCGCAGCCGCGGTGCACGCGGCCCACTCCCCCTATGCGGTTTCTGGCAACGTTCAGGCGTCGGCGAGCGCCTACGCGCAGAACTACCCTTCATCGCACGCCTATTTCGGTTCAATGGAGGCTTCCTACCTTCCGTCGGTTCCGTTTCATGCGGCAGGGGGTCACGGCGCCAGCATGGGCGAAATGGCCATGGTCAGTCAACAGTCGCCCCATCACCCAGCTCATCACGCCTCAATGCAAGCCCACGGTCACAGCCACCATCAATTCATGGCCCAGTCGTACCCCTACCACCACGGCACGGCAGGATCGAGCCTCAATCCGTACGTGACCGTCCCGGACTGCATCGACTATAAGGACCAGGGTCAAAGCTGGAAGTTTCAGGCCTTGTAAGAATTGCCGAGTGAAACGATCAACGCCTAGAGATTCCCTTTTTTCGAAAGTCGCCCGCCCACCGCTGGGCAACGAGTTGGCCTGCGCTGCGGAGGGATCAAGTTGAGGGGGTCGGGCCCGTGGAAGCGCGCCAAATCAGTCCGGTTGCCGTTGTGGACCTCAGGACCGCTTGCCAGCGGCGGCATGGGACGAGCAACTTGTGTCTTTTTAACGAGCGTCACTGGTCCCGTGGTTTGCTTGCGGGCCGGCGTTCCCTGTCAACGTGCGCCGCACCTGCATCACGCAAAAATTTGTATGTGTTTTTATTTATTATAGCTTGCTGTCTCGTCAGCAATGGTCGCTTTATTGTTGCTATGACATGTCTTGTCCGATTGGAGCTTTGCCGTCACGTGACCGCACACGATTTTAACGAAGACTTAATTTTTTTCCTTGAGGTTTATTGCATAGCTTGTTGCGTGTTTACATGTCAAGTATTATGGATCGTTTTACGGTATGGCTTTTAGTAGATTAATTCCACCAATGTCTGCATAGCAGCTATATGAGAGAGGAAGTTTTTTTCCCTTTCAAAGAACTAGCTTTGATATCAAGTTCTTGGACGTGCATGAGTGATTAGCCTGTTGAAGTGCTAAACGTCAAATAAGTCACTTTTTCTACAAGCGTGTCGCAAACGACGCTTACGCACGTGTCAAAGCTTTTGCTACACAGAAACTATAAAAGATCTTTATGGAATAATCATGTAGTAAACAGCGCATCAACCCCAAGTGCTCGTAAAGGAAATTTTGATCGTACTTTTAGTCGCGATTTGCTTGTCTGTGACAAAACGGTTGTGCAATCAAGCATTTTGCTTACAGTTTCTTGTGGTTGATGAGCTGTTCTTTTAACCTTTTTCTTTTTTTTATGCGGTACCGTATAAAAGACGGTACTACCATGGCTATGACCCACATTGCTGGGCAAAGGCAGACATGAGAAAGTGTGGTCGAATTAGTGTTATCCGAAAGTTACCATCTAAGCTGAAAATTGTTACTGCGGCATATATATGTAATTAAGACAATTCTAATCGACGCCAGTCAGAAACTTGGGATCTGCAGCAGCAGACTTGTATAATCGCTCCACAGGGAAGGCGCAGTTGTATATTTGTTGAAATGAGGCAGCTGGTGGCAAAATGTTTTCCTCCACAATGTTGTACTTTTACCATCGTCAAGACTTAAAACTCAGTTGATATGTGACTCCAAAATAAACCGTTATTATACATAAATTGCTTTTTACATGTGTTGAATCTTAAGAAAACTTTAAAAATTCAATTGAGAAATTACACACTGGCCATTTTACATTGTTGTTGCAACCTTGTTTCCCCCTTGTTTTAAACTTTTATGCATTGGTTATTCGTTTCTGACACAACAGATTCTCACAATTCGTATGCCCGACAATTTCCAAGCAGAAGTGGTTCGTTCCGTGGCAGTGAATATGCAAGGTCGGATGCGGTCTCAAGGTTTATCGCCTTCGACTGTTTATTCGCATGCTGTTGAGCTCCGTATGCCTTGCCCTGGCACGAATAGACCTGTCAATTGCTCTCAAAGGTTTCTGTTGTTTACTGCCGTAATGTATGGAAAAAAAAGCACTCCAGTAACAGCCGTCAACGAAGTTTTGTTAACAACAAAATCCATGTTTACGTGCTCATTCACATACATGCGCACGCATGGAGGACAGCTGTGTTTCTGGATCGAAGTCGCGTAGTGCCAACCAACTCTGCCGTTTTGATGAATAACTCTTCATTGATTACGCCGGTCGTGGGTTTCTACATTGGTTATAGTACGGTACCAGCAGCATACTTACTGCAGCGAGCATACAGGCGGTCAAAAGCGATTTCTTATCAAACGTGCGTTGGCGTCCGACCTACGTCATAAACCTTCGTGTGCCGACGTCCGACTGGAATGTGTGCATCACGCTCTAGCGATATCCCGCTTTGAACAAGCATACCACACGTGCAATACCCGTTGAAGAAAAATTGTAAAGGTTTCTTTGACCGAGATTCACAGCACATTGAGTAATTGACTGTCGTCAGAAACATAACCGGCTTAGAAATCAATTTTGCTTGATCGTTCGACCCCTGGCAGTGTTGGGTATTGAAAGTGAAACGATTCTGTTCGTCTGCGTATTTTTTGTTGAATAAAAGTACAACCAACAGACAAAGTAACTCTATCTTTTGTCTACTTCCATTGCCTGCTGAGCGATGTTGCTTTTCGGGTAAGTACGGCAATGACAAGCTTGCGAAATTATGGTTTCCTTTCACTAGCGACTTTCAAGTACAGTGACATCAACTGCGGGCAAGCCGAAGTGTGGGCGTAAACGTTTTTCGTGGAATGGTTTAATCTTAACCAGGTTTACCAATCAGCTTTACTACTTCAGATACCTATTAATGAACCAACGAGTGCGCAGACCAGTCCCAATGCCACATTGGTGGGCTTAGCAACCCCAAACAAAGCTCCAAGCCCCCTGCACAAACGTAAATCCCCCCTACTGAAGACTTTCTGGCGCAGACCATGGCTGGCAGAACAACACTTGCGACAGCAAAGAGAAAAGCGCGATGGAAATGCGACGGCATGAAATGATGAGATAATTGACCTACAGTANTTNTTTGGAACATCCGTTAAACTGTGAAACACATTCCATACCAACCGCTATCCCTGCATGGCTACTAATTAATCCCGAAGCCAGCACGGCTCGTCAGGTTTGAACGTAGCGGTCTCCGGAAAGCTGAGTCGTAGGGATGCACGAAATGGAATGCTAGCTGTTTGCCAGATGACATGGATTTCCTCCAGCAAAACTTTCATGTCGAAAGGTGAGTTTCTAGAATTCTGCTGTTGAAGAGGTAACAGTGGCTTCTACTTGAACTGTCTGTGAGGCCAAAGTGACTTTGGGCGCAAATTCAAAATCAGTATCAACACCTAATTAATTGATCTTGCCATTTATCAGCGTGTGGAAAGCTGTGCTGAGATTTTTGCCACGTGTGCATTCGCAAAAGACACTGTCATCAAAAGTTGATGGAGTACCTTCCTGGTCAAGATGAACTCGAGGCCATTCAGCTTTTGTGATCAACTCCTTTTATCGTTTGATCTAATTTAAGCTCTTTTGAAACATGCTTGCAGTTTTGTCCGTCCATTCGAACAACTTTTAGGCTTGTTCGGTACCTTGCCAAGTTTTGATTTCGCATGATGCATCGGTCTATCGTACAACCGCGTTCGATTCACAAACAAAATAGACTGTGGCCATAAAAGCTTTGGGGCAGGTCTGCACAGCTGAAAGAAATCTCCAGAGCAAACAAAAGTGCCGAAACTCTTTAAAAGGGACAGTTTACATACACATTAATGCCATAATAATTTAATTCACTCTAAGCTTGCTGTAAGCCGACAATTAACTCAGTGCAGCACCGGTTTCTGACCACTTTTTTGTGTCAATTCGATTTGTGAAAAGCGCGACGTGGTCGTGCTTGCATGTGTTGCCTGCAACAAATTCTTTGAAAGTAGTCCTTGGTGGCACGGTACGAACAGGATTATTTCATTTGAATTTATCGGCATTTTTTTATCTTAGCTGCAGAAATCACATACGCTTTGATTGTTTGGAATTTTTGATGCGTTCAAGCAAGGTGATGTATCTTCTTATATGGTGAAGTTTGGACCTGGAGATTACCAAGGATTCAGCAATTGCTCGTAGTATTGCGCCACCATCTTGTGTTTAATCTCTTTTACGCAGCTTTTGAAGAAAGAGACATGTATTCGAAAAAAATTCCTTTTTGCAGCTTTGCAACTTTATGCACATGATAGAGCAGGTTTGTTTAAAAGTGCAAACCTTGATTAATGCGTATGGTTATGTGTTTTATTGCCCTTAAAAATTCAGTTAAAGCCTGCGTGACATACGATGCGCCTTGTGCGACTAACTCGTGCAATTAAGTTTAAAAAACGCGTCGATTTCATAGCAACAAAAGTAATGTCTTTAGATTTCAAACTGTATTTTTAACTGGAAGATCCGCCAATCTACCCCATAGGAAGCATTATTTGAACATAATATCTGAAACTTTGCTTCACTGAATGAACGAATGCATGGAAACGACTGGAAGGGTGGAAATAGCAACTATCGACCAAGCAACTCTGCATGAGATTAAGAAAAACAAGAAGAAAGTGTATACTACATATATAAATTATTCATTACCTCATTTGGTTGGTGTTTCAAAGATGTCTCTAAATCTCAAAAAAACGCCTTCTGTCCTTAGAAGTCCTGCTTTACTTAAGCAGGCGAATTCTTTTTCTGAAAGTTCAGCACAAATTTTAAAAAGATTTATTACTTTCGGCATTATCGGAAGCATTGTGTCCCTTTCAAATGTGGATTGTTTCAATTCCAAGTGGTGTAGGGTGATCGAATCTTTGCGTTCAGTATGCCACGTACATATTGATGAAACCAAACATTTCGTGCCTGCTTCAATTCTTGCTTTTGAAGTTGTCTACATCGATCACTGATCGCGCCGGCAGGGATTTTTAAAGCTGATAAGCATGGGCATTCGCAGGGGGAGAAATGGGTATATGCCTCCCCTGGAAATTGGGACTAAGAACCAAAAATTTCTACAAAACCTGAAGTCAGCAGCTTAAACCCGATTGATTTATTTCTTGCAATTACAGTTTATTTGCCGGTATGACACTCACACTGCACAAGAGCCAGGCTCACTTTGCCTGCAGAGGCAGGTTGCCAAACTTACAAGTGGATCTACTGTTGGTCTTTACTGCGTAACAATAACATGGCAACAAATCTTCAAAGGTTCACTTCAAGTTCCGGTAATGGGCGTTTTCTTGCATGTTAGTGCTGAACACAGACATCTTGGCAGGTAGGCTATTGCAGCGAGGCAAAGCCTCTGAGAGAAAGGGGGTACAAAGACCGGCAATGCCCCCCTACCTTCTGGGGCCCTCGTCGAAACTGGTATAGCTTGGTTGTATAGTAAAGCATACAAATAAAACAACTATTATGCTAATATTTTGGAATATATTAATTGTTATACTGGTAACTGGCTTACACTAGAGATTATGGGCTTGATTTAAGAAAAACTTAGCGTGCGTACTTTCATCTTCTGGGCCCGGGTACAACGTACCTTTTGTACCCCCCTCTCTTAGGCCCTGCAACGAGGCAGTGACTGCTGATAACGGTAAATCACGTAGTTCTACACTGTGTGAAAAGAAGCATGCGTGAATCTGTAGCAATGTTTCGACAAGTTTGAAAAATCTATTGTTAGTGACAGTATGAGTGTGACCAATCAACAATGTGCCTGAGTGAATAGCTTAATCAAACTACACTAATGCCGGCTTCACTTCACGTAGTATAAAAGCAGGGGTGTAGTGGGGTGGGAACGGCGCTCCCACACCTTTTTCACGTTTTGCTTTAAAATGAGTTTGAAGCTGTTTCAAAATGGCTATTTTTAGGGTGCGTTCCCACACCTTTTTTGTTAGCACTACATCCCTGTATAAAACTACGTGGCCTATTAGAATACGTCTATGCAGGGGCTTGTGGGGATAAGTCTTAATCGTTAACATAGGCCTACGAGAAGGCATTTTACTGGGGGGCGGAAAAAATTTGCCCTGAAAATAACAATCTGCCCTAAAAAAAATAAACAAGGGTAGAGCGTTTTATAAACGTCCATCTTCAATGCATGGTCAACAACCTGAAAAAGATAAGCAAAATAACGATGTTGCACGCCCTGGAAAAATTTCTGCGGACGCCCATGCTAATAAGTTCCTGCCTGTTTGAAAATTAGCCAGGAGGAGGAGCCAGAAACACATGCTCCCTCTTTGCGTTATACAGTGGTAAGCTTTTCTGTCCGAAATAAACGCTGAAGTTTCACAAAACCTGTCCACAGTTACGAAAGGTCAATGTTTTGGTAGAAAATTTTATCTGAGCCACAGCAGGCGGAAAGGAGCATTTGTTTAAAAGGTGTCGTAGGTGGACATAGATGGTTATTAGCAGTACTCACCATAATGTTTTGGCTTCATGTGTCATCTTTTTAATGGACGAAGCGCCAATATAATTGATTTGCAGTTATCCAAGTAGATTGCCATTGGCTAAAAATTCAGTCCCGTCGCCACGGGGCGTTTGGTGGGCTTAGCCCCCCAAACAAAGCTCCGAGCCTCCCCACATTGACATATGAAACACAATAAATAACTAGTTTTTGTGTCAAATCTTAGAATGTCAAGACCCCATACACAAACGTAAAGCCCCCCTGTTAAAGATTTTCTGGCGACGGTTCTGTAAAAATTATCGTGTTTCCGTAGTTTTTTAAAGAAATTATAAACACCTGAAGTACGGGGAGCCCCATTAAGCTCACTTAGGGCTATACACATATGTGTGTGTATACACAGGTTGGTCCAAAAGATATATCCATTTTAGATAAAGTATTACTTTGTATTGAAAGGGGAAGTTTGCAATTTTGTAATTTTTTGTAGACCTGTCTTACAGATAGGCAAGTTTTACATAGTGTAGTTTTTTTCCCCGCATACTACCATTTTGAAATCGCGCAGCTCAATACTTAATAATGTGCTCGATTGAAGCTTCATGGCGCTTAATCACTTTGTCTATACCCGCACATTGAAGTTTGTGATGACCCTGTCCAACATCTCATGAGGAATTACCCTTTTACCCTGATACCCGTTCGAATGTTATTCTTGAGCGCATCAATAGTTATGGGATTGTTAGCATAGACCCTGTCTTGTGGGTATCCCCACAGAAAATAATCCATAGGGGCAGGTCTGAAGAATGTGCAGGCCAAGGGTGGTCCGTAGGACGGATATGAGTTTGTTTCCAAGGAAGTAGCAGTGGAGGTATTCGAGTGAAGCATTGGAGCAATGCGGTGTTGCTCTAACCTGCTGATAAATCACAGCACCCATGTCCACTCCAGGCTTTTGCTTCAGTACCGGGATGAATATTCTTCTCATTAGATCAATGTATCGCTCCGTGTTCATAGTTACCGAACGTCCATCAGCAGCCTCGGACCAGTATGGCCCGATACTGCTATTACGACCCGACGCACACCAAATAGGCTAGTCACTTTCACCACACTACGTGGGCGATACAGATGCTCAGAGGCTGAGCCCAAAAGCGCATATTCTCTTTGCTCACGTGACCACTAAGGTGGAAATTTACCTCATCACTGAAAAAATTGAAGTCCAACATATCAGGATGGTCTTCGTTAGTTCGATTCGCTGATTGATAGTTTGCCCAAAGGCACGTCTCTTAGCCTTATTTGCATCGGCCTGGAGTTGCACAATCTCTATCTTATATGGAAACAGGTGAATATCCTGATTCCTGATGCATTACGCGCACAACTAAACTTGAAAGATCTGTCTCATGGGACAAAGTTTTGTGAATTTCCTTGGAGACTGCTCCAAACAGTGTNTCACAGTCAGTCATAATGTGATTTTCTGTTCTGACTGACCGTGGCTGGCCACTGCGGCCTTTTATGTTATTCTGTACACTTCAAGTCTNCCTGAACTTATCCAGAAGGCGCTTTAGTGTGAGTCTGGCAGGAGCGTTTTTACCTGGAAAGTCCCACCGAAATTGTCGTTGAGTTTGAACAACTGATTTCGTCACGAAACACGCCTCTACAATCTTGATTCTCTCCTGCACGGAATATCTTGCTGCTTGATCCATTGAAGCTGGGAAATAAAGCTCTGGAGCTCTAAATATGATTTACTTGAAAAACAGAAACCTGGATTAAGTTGATATGAAATTATAGCGACAGTAAAATGTATACATCTATTTGGACCACTCTTGTATATATATAAATGTATATATCTAGGTATAGGCTTCGTCTTTTGCAATCGTAATAGAAAAACTCCTTTCATTATCAAAGTTTAACTGCTGCTATTAGTTTTCATCCGTCAATTCTGCACATCAACCATTTACCTTCCAAGAATATGATTGAGGATTAGTTGGCTTTGTGTGTTGAACTTCGTTGGAAGTAAGAAACTTTTAAAGTTATTTAGAAATGATGTTGAAAACCATCAGCTAACTTTCATATTTCTTCAATTTAGGTAGGAAACTTCGAAGCATAAGACACGATTTGATTTCAAGTCATTTTTTGTAGAACGAACTCAGGAGACAACTGCATAGCATATTGAAACTTTCTACTGATTCAACTGATTGTTTGTAACACAATGCAAAACATAGAAAACGAGAAAACTTTTATTGTGGCCAGGGTTGCAGAGCCGGAGGTAAAATATCCGACTCTGACTCCAACCTTTCCAAAATTTCCGACTCCAACCCCCGACTCCGACTCCAGCTTTCCAAACTTTCCGACTTAGACCTTTCCAAAATTTCCGACTTCGACTTCTTAACATAAAGGGAATGAAATTTGGTTGTTAAAATCAATGGAAATCGTGGTGCATAGCAAGAAATCTCTGTTTCAACAAAAGTTTCAACATAAATTGTACCATTTCAACAGGAATTCCCACTTTAGGAGTGTGATGTAAAAAATGATCCACTTGAACATCCGGTGTCGGAGTGGGACAAAAAATCCGATTCCGACTCCCAGTGTTGTCAGAAATCCGACTCCGACTCCACCCAAATACCTCCGACTCCTTACGACTCCGACTCCGCAACCCTGATTGTGGCTGAATTGGAGAGCATGCGGCAGGCTGAAAACATGTATTTGCTTCAACGTTTTATTGATATTGTAGTCATGGATGTCGAAAGGATTTTTTCAAGGGGGCCAAAAGTGGTGATATTTCATTTTTTCCCACTCGAAACTAAGAAAACAACCCTTTTTTGTTAAAAACTTTATAGAAAAATGTCAAATTTCAAAATCCAGGGGAGCCAAGGTCCCCCTGCCCCCACCTTCCGACGCCAATGTTTGCACTTTTCGTAGACTTTACAGAAAATTTGTTTCAATATGTTATGCATGTTGCTCTAAATAGTGTAATGCAGTATTGGCGTACTTTTTCGGTTGAAATCTTTACTCTTCTGACACTTTTGGACCGTATCAACAAAAGTGACGCTATCGAAGTTTTTTTCAAAGTCTAGCACTCTGACGTTTTCGTGGTTTGTATAAAGGTTTTCGTCAGAAGCCTACTGGAAGAAAGCGTTTTATGTCAATGGTATGCTGGTTTGCTTCTGCCAAATTTGTGTACATTCCTGCCTGTTTTGAGGCTAATCGTCTTTCCCCAGCCTAATGTTTGCTACATTCCCGACAAGGATAGAATATACCACGCTGCCTCGCAAAGTCTTTCTCTTTCTTTTTAAAGGTCCGGCTTGTCCAGCAAAACTTTCAACATAAGAGAGGCTTGCTTATTATGAAATCAGAGGCATAAATAAAGCATTACATAAGTCTAACCCTAGCCCATGGTTTTGAAATGTTTTAGCAATAAAATGATCCCCTTTAAATTTTCTCTCTATAATTCTGGCCAGTTTTCATCAACCTGACAGATTCACATGCCTACGCGAAGTATAGCACGGATTGTTGGTTCTTTCAGTAGTGTCATCAGGAGAATGGCGCACCATTATCTTTTGCAGTTTCTTACAATTATTTAAATTGTCAAACAAACATAGGATTTAGCAGTTCCTACAGTGTTGTGGTTTCTATTTGTGTTTTCCATTTGCAGGTTATGCAAAAGTTGATAGAAAATGTCTAGAAAAGCTTTTCCCATTGTTTTCAAAAAGTTAAACTTAAACTCTGTTTGCATCATTTCATTAAATTTATTTGTTTATTAATTTCTCTGTCTTGGGTTGAAGGTCCTCATCATAAAGGTCATTCCGTAAATTTTAGCGCACATTTTTCACAATCTTGACAGCACCCAGGTTTGTGATAAGTAAAATAAACAACACAAAGTTGTGCCCTGTCGGGTAAACAGCACATTATTAATGCAGATTGACAGTGAACATTCTCAATAAAAAAAACAAAATCTCTTACGATTACAATAATGATCAGAATAAAGAAAAATCTCTTAGGATTATAATGGAAAGAGTTGATTGCTTTAGTCAGATCTTTACAATGCTTGCAGGATGTTTGCTTGAATGGTCAACACGCTGCTTGTTAAGAAATTTCCACAGTGTGTGGATGTGGTGTTTAGACCCAGTGATGTAAATGGCTCCGAGAAACTTAGCGCCAACTAAAGGTAAACGGTGCTTGTCTGCATGCAAAGGTGGCGCAGAAAGACGTTCGTAAAAGCCAACTATGCATCCAGGTTTAGACAGGATTCGTCGATAAAGAAAAATCAATTCCTGGGAGTGACACACGCACAAAATATTTTGAAAATCCGTGATCCAGACATACAAGAGAAACCTCTGTGGATTAGATCTTTTTTACTACCTTGTATATTTCTCGCAGCCAAGTGCTGTCCAGGTGAGCAATAAACGTTCAAAAGTATTCAGAACATAATGAGGACGTGTTGGTGGATGGCGCGTGACAAGTGTACTAGAACAGTAAATTTGCAACTGTAGTCTTCATTACCGCACCGCGTTGAAACAGAAGTACATTTTGAAATTCGCTGACGCTCTTCGAATTCATTACCTATTTCTGTGCTACAGTACTGCAAATATGGTCAGTTATTGCCTGATGACTATCGCCTACTTCGGGTTGTGGTACAAACTTTTTTAAATGTTTCAAGTTAAAATTTTCATTTACAACCTGTTTTATCCTATGAAGTAAGCACAAGCAATGAACATTATTTCAATCAAACAGTGGATGACACTAACTTGCAGAAGGAAATCATAAATAAGACAATGCAGATTTATCCTTTGCTCGGATTATATCACTAAGCAGTCCTGTCAGATTGTGATGAGGCGCATAAAGGAAGTTAGGAAAATTTTGTTGGGGTTTCGTTCACAGTAGCCTCGCTCTAGTACGGACCTGCACAAAACTCTAGTTTGATTAATCCAACAGAAAGCATCTAATTCAAACAGTGTTAATTATAAGTGATCGGCGAGGACTTTCTCTCAAAGAAACAGCTTCTTGTGCATGCATGTTGTAGCTAATGAGAAAAAATTGCTTTTTTTCATTGCAATTCCAAAGCGGGCGCAACGCGAATTGTGTTGGAAAAGTAAGTGACTGTCAGGATCTGACCGGCCAAGCCACAGCAAGGGCCACGAATACGCAGCGCTTCATGTTTTTTTGCGGAAACTGCAACAAAACTATTTTTTACAGGAACTTCATTGCATCTGCGAGCATGATTACATGCTAGCCAAAAATGCTTTTTCAAAAATAAACGGAAATTTCAAGCAAAATTGGTTTTAATACGCATGGTCCATTTTGCGTGTAATGCGTAGCCTAGGTAGGGTTTCGCAAAGCTGCAGCTTGGTGAATAGTTGATTTGATAGGATTCACTTCGCAACTGAAGTTACAAACCACGAACTGTTTAAACAGCACAAACAAAAATAACAACAAATGTGCTCAGTTTCTTTCTTCCTTGTGGTAATATACGTGGAGATTCGCTTTCTCTAAATTGATGGTGGAGACTTGGCACCCACTGGAAGAGGGCTGCGGTGATTAGTTGGGGTGTACAGCTTGTCAATGGGATCTGAAGAAAAATGAATTATATCTTTGAATTGCAATGCTCCGAAGGAGCGTAACAGGTGACTTTAAAGTTATGAGAATTGCAGTTTTAAGAATTAATTTAAAATATATTGCTAGATGACACTACAGAAGTGATAGTATTGTTTTAAACATTGCCGTTCCTTCGAAATGCAGTTTTGAAAATTTAACCTGTTTATACTTTCGTGACAATAACAAATCAACACAAGCTGAAGATTCTTCTTCTTCATCGCACGAGCCAGTTCTTTCAATCCACTGCTTGGTCGCACTAAATCTCGGGACAGGTGTTGAGCAGCCATTCGATTGTCTCATCATCCAGAAACGTCAGGCCATGCCGTCCACGGGGAGGTCGATGGATTGGACACTGGAGGAAAATAATGGTTGATTGTCTGTTCTTCTGCACCACACTCACAAGGCGCAGAAGGGGCCATACTCCATTTGTGTAAGCAGAAGCGGAAACGTCCGACACCGGTGTGGTGGACGGTTATGCCGGACCCACGCTGTTCTTGGTAGGGCAATTCCATGAGGGTGGGTGCCGACGATGGGGATGAAAGTACGGAATCTCGCAGTGCTCTCCAAACCTCCGCATTCCATCGGTGACCGCCCAGAGCGCAGCACTTCTGTTGCTGTCGACAGATGAATTGATGAGTTGTTGTGCGGCGGGTACAAATGGGTGTCTTGATTTGAGATGCCGTTCATTCCCACTTGTTGGACAGGTGAGTGCTGAGTTGAGCAGATGTCCAGGCTCCATGGCACGGCGTGCTAGAGATAGTGTGGCTGCTTTGGGACGAAGCTCAGCAGGTTGGATGCCTACGAGGATAGTAAGATTGTCCGCTGGTGTAGGAGGCAGGCATCCAGCCACAGTTCGCAAGGCGTCATTGATGATAAGGTCAATGAGGCGGGTGTGAGCACTGCGGCACCAGGCAGGAGCGCAGTACTCTACTGTTGAAGTGATCAGGGCTATGGTGGCTTTTCGCAAAGTTGTTTCCCCAGCACCTCAGCCCGAGCCAGCAAGCCGCCTCAAGAGTGCGACGCGTGATGTCAGCTTTTTGCGAATTGGCTCAAGGCCGTGGCTCGAGGTGTCAGCAACACGTGAGCGACATGTCCAACGTTACTCCGAGGTATTTAGGCTCGGGGCAGAAGGGCAGGGTTTCGTTGTTGTAGTGGAGAAATCGATGGATATTTCCTTATCACTGCGATGTATGTTTATAACTCGAGCGTTGCGTGTGGGAGTGAAGATGTTATACACAATAAACCAAATCTCCCTGATTTTCAGCTCACATTTATCTTTCTTGTTGTTGAGATGGAAGACTGCCGATACTGTTTTTGTAGAACTGAGCTTTAACTTACAGGTCTGGAGGTATTCACCTATGCGGTTGCAATGTCGTTGCTTAGCACCCCTTCCATTGCTTTCCAGTCTCCGTTAACATGCACAATTGCTAGATCGTCAGGGTATCCATACTTTCTCTAAGTCTAGCTTGACGGTGTTTGGCAAATCAGAGATGTAGATGCCGAAGAGGAGTGCCAGGACTGATCCCTGTGCGAAGTCAATCTTGAGGCGTCGTAACCTGCTTCGTTTGTTGTTACCGATGGTAAGGATGAAGCTGCGATTGCCAACCGGCTCCATGATCATGCGTACCATGTGCCTGTCAGGTATCAATCGCAGTACTGTAGCTTGCAGGTGAGGTCACCATGCCATACAGTGTTTTATGCTGCAGTGAAATCGATCAATAGAACTCCTGCCTTCTGCTTAGCCGAAAAGCTATCCTCAATATCTTGCGTAAGTAAGGTGACCTCATCTACGGTCGACCTCCCGTGTGAAAGCCCGTTTATCCCTGCGGGAGTAATGGGTCGGTAATTGGTTCAACACGAGCGTAGATGAGTCTCTCGAAGACCTTGAAGGGGACACACAGCAGGGATATAGGGCGATGGCTCTTTGGGTCCCCAATGGCTTTTCTGACTTAGGGATCGCAACTATTAATGTTCTTGTCCAGATCCTGGGGATTTTGACTTGGCGCATGCAGGAATTGAGAAAATCGCGTAACCAACATTTGAGAACGGACCCGGTGTCAGAACCGTCGCCAGAAAGTCTTCAATAAGGGGCCTTTACGTTTGTGCAGGGTCTTGACATTTTAAAAATTGGCAAAAACTCCACTGATTTATGATGTTTCATATTTCAATTTTGGGGGTGTGGAGCTTTGCTTGAAGAACTAAGCCCACCAAAGCCCCCCATGATGCCAGGACTGTCCGGCGTGGAGTATAAACGCAGGGAAAATAGAATCCAAGTCCGGAAATTTTCCTGGCTACATGTGCTTGAGGACAGTGGCAAGCTCCTCTGGTATGAATGGGTCACAGATGCTATCTCCCTCAGGTGTTGAGACCTCCATAGGTCGGACACCTATTTGTTGGTGAGCCTGGTGGACTCTCGGTCCCTCGTCTTGTGCGCCCCGTTTCTTCACGAGTTGTGAGGAGTTGGCTGAGATGGCGATGGAGTTTGCTGAGACGGAGCTCAGGCGAAAGGAGTATCCAGAACTGCTAGTAACTTTATTGATGGTACTCCTGCGACTGGAGTGCGAGAAGTCGATGGAATTGACAACTTCTTCCAATCGCTCCTGCCTCTTATTGTCGAGCTGTGAATGTAGGGACGAAGCGGCTCTGCCAGAGTTCTTCTCCACTGGGGCTCGTAGGAAGGAGCGATACAGAGTCTCGCACTCTTTTTCCCAACATGGCACATACAGTAGTTCTTGCGATGGTCACGTGGGATACATTGTTTAGCATACTCTCGCATAGTTCCTGACAGGGCCCCAACAAGGGGATGCTGGGTGGGCATTGCCCTGTGGCAGCACTTTTCGGGGGGGTGGCACTTTTGGTGAAAAGAAGGAATAGCAAATGGTCTTTCACGAATGAACCTGAAGTTAGATTTAGGTTTTAGATTTTGG